>JAABUK010010746.1_pt1 | contig 12129 bp, 23 predicted proteins | sample 5559141 | NCBI WGS metagenome assembly JAABUK01 (sample SAMN10711869, study PRJNA513367) | rock metagenome | isolation source: Antarctica rocks | place: Antarctica: Victoria Land, Pudding Butte nord | collected 2016-01-03 | reverse complement strand
TATCGACGCCAGACTGACGCACGACATCTTGTGACTTATGAAGCTGCTGGGCAAGCGCGCTCGCAAGGGAGATGAGGGCTCCATCAAACTGGTGCCAGAGGAAGGTGAGATCTGCTTGCTACGGCGACTTGCATCTCAGGACTGCTGACGCAGTGTTTGACAACTTCTCACTGGCTTTTTAAACACGTATTTGCAACGCTAAGTGGGGTTGAGTGATATTGCACCAGATGGCTTCCAATCGTAGCACATGTGTATTTTAAGTTGGTGGCAAGCAATCGCTGCAGTATAGAAGGAAAGGCTTGATTGATGCAGGCGAAGACATGTGGCATGCATATAACCTTATTAGAGAGGGAGATGATGTCACTGCTACAACCTTCAGAAAGGTACAGAAGGACTCTGGTGGAACATCAGCTGGGGCAAGTGAGCGTATCAAGATCAAATTAACCATCAAGGTTGAGGAGGTGGACTTTGATGCTGAGGGTATGTAGTCCACACATATTTCTCGTAGCCTTGCAGCCACTCGAACTGCTGCCTGAATATCAGGCAGGCCATGAGTGTGTGCTGAGACCTGTAGTGTTAATGGCTGTAAGTGGCTGGCATGCTTGTTTGGCAGGACAGCAAATTCGGCTGCGTGGCAAGAACATGACAGAGAATGAGCATGTTAAGCTGGGAGCGTATCACACCTTAGAGATTGAGCAACAGCGACCTTTCACACTGTACAAGCAAGAGTGGGACCTGTTAGACCTGGAGCGCATCAGACAAGCGTGTGATCCTGCAGCTTCTGCAGATTTGGCTGCAGTTCTCATCACGGTAAATGTTGTTCACTTTGGCGGGCTGCATAGCAGTGTGAATTCAAGGCTGCCCAGTAGCATATTGGTCACCTATGCATGATCAACAATTCGAATGGTCTGACATGCTGAGTACGTTCTAGCAGCTGGACTGCATATTGGACTGCAGCCCCCTTGGTAGGCAAAATCTCAGCAGTTGCAGGAATGGCTGTATGCACACCCATCACGACAATCTAGTGTGAATCGCAGCTACGTAGCTGCAGCCACACACTGCTCCCACTGTGCTGCATATGTGGTGTGCAGGAGGGGCTGGCCAATCTGTGTTTGGTGGGGTCCAGCTGCACCCTGCAGAGGGCCAGAATAGAAACCAACATGCCCAGAAAGCGAGGCGCCGCCGCTGCTGGGTATGACAAATCCCTGGAGTCTTTCTTTCGCAAAGTAGGTAATGGCCTCACGCCCTACCTGCACTTTGTTGCCTGACTGCACACCAACCATCCCTTGCTAGACATCTGGGTGGCATTTCAACATAGTATGCATCACGCGCACATGATATGGCTCTGATGGTAACTTTGCAAGAAAGAAGCAGCTGTCTGTGCCATGTGAGGCTCTGTCAATTAAGTGATGATGCCTACTGCCCATGGCTTGCAGCTAGTTCAGTTGTAGCTGGTACGCATGTTCAGAAGATGTGCAAAGGAGTAAAGGAGGGCATAAGTTGTTTTGCCTAAATGAGCAATCTGAGAGTATGTGCGTGTTGCAGGCAGTGCCTGCTCTGCTCTGGCCTGCATGATGCATAGGGTTGGCAAGTGCATTTGCTGTGAGAAAAGTCTGCAACATCAAGCCTTTCAAAAGTCAAAACCCACAGCTTCATGGCTGCATCAGTTGTGTGGCAGGCCTAGCATACGTGGCATGCCGGCACGGCAATGTCATGCCTCCTTCCAGGTCACCCGGCATACTGTGCAAAGAAAGAAAAGTGAACGCTTTTCAGCGATCACATCGGGAGCCTCCAGAGGCGGCAGCCCGGAGGCATACTGTGCATCAGTCATGTGCTTCATGCTTAGGTGTACGAGGCAGTTGTGCGGCATGTGGACTGGGATGTGGTCAAGTGTTTAGTCATAGCTGGCCCAGGTTTTACCAAGGACTCCTTCAAGACATTCTTGGAGGCTGAAGCCATCAGACAAGACTGCAGGTGCAGTCTACCTCCACTTCCACACAACACAGGTTGCAAGTGACCTGTGCCGTCCATCTCCACTTACCTCTCAAAGGCTCAGACTTCGTTAATTTAGAGTTTGAGGCATCTGGTTGTTGCGTATTGGCTGGTGCCTGGCCTTCTGTCTGCTGATGCTCTGCAAGTCTGTCTGCTGGGTACCTTTCAGCCCTTGTGTCCTGTTGTGGATCCTTGCATAGGCAGTCAGCAAGCTTGCTGGTGCTCGAGAAATGAATGCACAGCAATGAAACAGTAATGCTGCAGGCGCATACCACAATCCTCACCAATTTGTGTCAAAACTCTTTCTGTTTCAGACCAACTTAGTCCACTGCATGCTAGGAGGGCAATCAGAGACTCTGACAGTATAACCTGCTCAGCAAGCTTGCCTGCTGCTGACATGCAGGCCGTTGATATTGAACAAGCAGAAGATTTTGCTGGCCGCGGCGTCTTCTGCTTACAAGCATTCCCTGAAGGAGGTGATGGCCAGCCAAGGCATTGCTTCCCAAATCAAGGTCAGATGCGCTATCTGTGTGAACATAATGCACGTGCCTGGCTCATCATGAGCTGGAAAGCGAGTTTATTATCATCATCATTATTACTATTATCAGCATTATTATTATTATTATTATTGTTGTTGTTATTATAATGCAGTGCAAACAGCTGTACAGGCAAGCATGGGACAGGTTCATTACATGGTTGTAGCAGGCCCACACGTATGCATGAATCGCTTTGCTGCAGATCAAGCATACTTCTGCTTATTGTATCCTTCAGCTAGATTTTCTGTTGCCAGCGGCAACATGCTTTGTGGCCATTGCAGCGATGCCACAGCAATGGTGCACACATGACATGGATCAATCTCCTCAACTTGGTGTCTTGTGCTTAACACGTGCAACACAATTTGTGCAGCATCTTGTTGTATCAATTGTAGCTGCTGCCATGCTTGATGCATCCCTTGCAGCTTCGGCAACAAGCAGAAGGTTTTGTGCGATGCAGGACACAAAAGCGGCAAAGGAAACCAAGCTGTTGCAAGACTTTTATGACATGATGTCACGGGACTCTGCAAGGGCATTTTATGGGCCAGGGCATGTTCAAGCAGCCCATGAGCTTGGGGCTGTGCAGACCTTGCTTATCACTGACACCTTGTTCAGAGTGAACAATGTGGTACAGGTGTGTCTTGGTTGCGCATCTTGTACTATGCGACACCAGTTGCATGATGTGACAAACAGTTCTGCTATATTGTCGAAGGACACAAGTAGTGCAAACAGTCTTCATGCATGCCCAGAACGTTGTTCTGTTTGTATACCGTTGTGTGCCTTGCAGTGGCCACATACGCCTTGAAACGCTGATGTTGACAATGGTGTCTGCAGAGGCAAAAGTATGCAGCCTTGGTGGAGCAAGTGCAAGAAGCTGGAGGTGAAGCAGTTATTTTTTCTGGCATGCATGTTTCAGGGGAGCAACTCAATCAGCTGACTGGACTAGCTGCAATTCTTAGATTCCCCCTGCCGGATTTGGAGGACCAGGAGCTTGATGCTGGGGAGCTTCAATAACACTAAAGAACATATAACATGTCCTGCTTCTTTGCAATTCAATGATGCTGAGTTGCTGTTGTGTTTGGTGGGTCCGTAGACTGTTTGACGTTTAAGGCTTGTATATATAGCTCTGACAGGGCATAGTAGTTTTGCGCCCATGCTGCAAGCAACACGCCTGAGCGCTAATGTACACAACAACCTTCTTGGCCAACTGCATTAACACTGCTTCACCCACAGGAAGCAGCCAGGGTGACTCAGATTGGCTTGCAGAGCACTATACATGTCATGATGCTTTGCAGTAAGCACGCACTACAATGTTACCTCGCTGAAAGAAGTTTTTGTCTCTTGTCTGAACATGTCGTAGTGTTCATGTCTGAGAAGTCGCCACCCTTGAGCTCATGATGGAAGATGAAACGACAAACAAGGTTTCGGAGCTGGGAAAGAGCATGCTGCGCAATTAAGCTCTCGGGCGTGCGGGCTTTGTAGCTTTGAAGTGTCTGGTTGTCGCTATTGCCGAAACTGTTTGCTGTGCTGAATCAGACACGCCTGTGCCCCCTGGTATGGGTTGCATGCCTGTAGCCATGCACATCCGGATGTCGCGATACTCCAGCGTCTCGGATCATCAAGATACTCCTGAGATGACTGCTTCCACGTGAATTTATCGTAGAGCAATCAGCATCGTCAAGGCGTTGAGGCGTCACAGTAGTCAGTGATCATAGCTATGTTTGCACAGCTTGTTGCCACAGCTGGTCGCACCAGTCAGCTGCTTTCATGTGACGACCATGGCAGGCTGTATGCAGCAACAACAGATACCATCAGATGCGCGGACACCAGAAATTTGTCTACAGACTTTCAGGTGACTTTCTTGTCTTGCTGTTTTGAGTGATCTGTGGTACCGAGACTTTCCTGAGGTGCACTGCCCTGTGATGTAGCGGGATCAGAAATCAAAGGAGATCTCCATCAAGGAGCTACATCTGCAGAAGTCGGGATCGAAGACCTTGACAGGCCTGGCTATCAGCAGAGACGGCAGTTACGCAGTCTTAGCTGGTACCTCAACACTGGTCAGCATCCTTGCACACTCTGCTAGATCTGCTACACATCAACAACATGCAGTTCAGTGTGCCTGTGTTCCATTGAAACAGGACGCAGACTGCACCACCTTGCTCTTCATTGACCTCACAGAAGGCAAAGGACCCCTGCTGAAGCAAAGTGCTTCATCAGAAAAACGCAAAGCTTACCCTGTACACCCAGACTTGTTCTGCCACAGACCTGGTCTCAGAGTCTTGCAGGTCACATGGCACCCAGGTAGCAGACTGACTATCACAGCCTGACTTACACTCAGCAAATTGAGTTTTTGTCATGCAGAAAGGAATGCGCACACACATTTTCCCTTTTCATACAAATGACACCATCAACACCACCAGTTGAAATGCATGAGCATGCTTGTGTATGCAGGCAGCGACTTGCACTTTGCTGTGCTTACCAGTGACAACTGCTGGCGACTATATCAAGCCGACAAGCTAGCAGAACCTGAGCAGACCTTTGAGCTTCAGACAAGCACAAAAAGGTACACCTCGTGAGCCAATGCAATGTGGATTCAACAGGCATGCTAAGCGCACACCTGCTATGTTATGCCATTTGCTCAGACGCTTTGAGTATGTCCATTCTTGTGCTGGGTCCTTGATGCTGTTTGTGATGTTGCAGGCCTTTTGGGATGCACTTCATGGATGATGACAATGTCAATGAGGTTGACAGCCGCAGGCATGCAGTTGGCTTTGCTTTTGGCCCTGCCTATGGATGGGAGCGCTTTACGGTAGATTCTCATTCTATCTTGACGACGTCAGAGTGCCTCTGCTGCTGACATGTGAATCCCAGCACTGCTAGCTAGGAACATAATGCCGGCTGTATATTGTGCACAGCTTACCACGACATCTGCCTTGTAGATTCCACATCAAAGCATTGCTGCATGCTGACATTCTGAGCCAATGGTATAACGAACTTTTTCAAACAAAAGAAGCACAATGATTATTGTCACCTGAAGGGTGACAATCATGATCTCTGACGAAAACTACGGGTGTGCTCCAGGTGCTCTTTGTATGCTCAGATAGCTCACTCTTCTCCTTGTGTCCTGTGGCGCCCTTCCATGCCACCACCTTAAGCTCTGCTGTGGCGCAACTGCTACATGCCATCCGAGATGAGCCAGAAGCAGCGCAGTCCACTACCCATGCTTGGCTGGACCAGGTTGGTTGCCTCACTGCTGTTGTGTTGGAGTGCAGCTTGGTGTGCACCAGTGAAAGAGGATGTTTGTGAGGGTATGCACCGGCAACAGAGGGTTTGGTTGAGGGTATGCACCAGTGACAGAGGGTTTTTGCGAGGGTATGCAACGGTGGCTGCCCTGTCTCTGTGACTCAAGCGAGGTGGCTGCTGTTCTACTACACTCATTATCTGCCTGAGTTGGTTGCAAACCTCTGTTCCCTGTTTTATCCTCCGCGCCAGGACAGAGCATGGACACAAAGAAAGCCTGAGATGCCCGTGAGAGAACAGACTGTAAAACCGCTTAAGAGATGATTGACAAATTAGCACAGTGCGCTTCTCTGTCGGCAGCTTTCCACATCTGTTCTGTCGTGGCCATCTCAGTCTTCAGTTCCCTCTCAGGTTCATAATGATCATTCGGAAGCCGTGCTGCTGCAGGCCCTATCCAAGCCTGCTGGTAGAGCCACATCCTTCAGTGCCAGCCCAGCACAAGCAGACTCCCAGCAGCCGGACAGTCCGTCTGTCAGTGCCCTGAAGCAAAGCATGATAAGGGTGCAGCCTCATGCGCTGGACAACCATGTGCCGGCTCTCTGTGGTCCCTTACAGGCAAGTCATCATCAAGCTCTAAAGCATCTCCACAATGTAGAAGCGCGTTTTACTGTCCCCAGACGCCTCTGAGTTTAGATTTCTTGTGTAGGGATGACGTTTCTGAATTACACTAGACGTTTTGGGGTTGAAAAGAGCTGTGCATGTGCGTGGGTCTGGCCCACTGTGGTGTTGATTGGGCAGTTGTGAGTCAGACTGCAATCTGCTCTGTGGCCTATTGAGCACGTTCCAGTGTAGCATGATCAGCATCATCAGATCTATGTTCTGTCAAGTCAGTAGCTGCCTTGCGTAACACCTGCTTCACATTTTCACCGACATACTGGAGCAGGGGATAGCATGTTTTAGCTGTTTGCTCGCTGCTAAGCCTTCTTGTCTGTCTTTACATGCAGAACTCACGACAGGAACAACTTCTTTTTGTAATGGTATGCAGGGATCTGACAACCTGCCGGGAGATGGAGATCTGGCAACCAGTATACTGGCCACAAGGTGAACACCTCAGCAGACTACACATGGCATGCAGAGTTGAGCTTGCACCAAGCACAGCAGCTGCTGCACCTGCATTCTGTGTCTGTGCCATCCCAGCAGTCAGTCGGCTGCTCACAACCCAGGTCTACCCCTTGTGCAAGGTTTGCACCTGAGTCTACAATCCTCCATTTTACTGCAGCACATGATGGAAGCGTTTGCATACACCAATGACACCGCACTGTGTCCAGCAGTGGCAGCAGCAACAGCAGCAGCAGTAGCAGCCTTAGTTGAACCCACACGTGTGCAGGTATGGAGATACATGCTCTGCTGTGGTCATAGGCACAAGCAGCGGCCAGGTGGAGACCTATGTGGTAGCAGGGGACATGACACCCACATGGGCTCAAGGCTCCCCTGCCTGTCATACTGAAGGCAGACACTATGTGGCCATACTGTCGGAGGTAGGTGTCTGTGCTGGCAATAGTTGCAGCCAGTGTATGCTACCTAGAGGCATGCCTTGTGTCTGTGTGTGGTTCCTCTTGCTTGCTACAGCTGCTTCAAGTGCTGCTGCCCAATAGCATTGCTGGACCAGGCCTTTCCTGTACTGCTTTGATCATATATGACTTGCACAGAGTGATGTTCAGGTCCCATCTTCTTCCTATCAAAGTTGCTTGTGGTCAATGTTAATGTTCTCGTGCTCTGTATGGTACTCAAGGAGCTTGCGTGGGATGCATGCACTTTTACTGTGAAGAGCTATCTTTGTGCAGATGCTTGCTGCTGCCTGCAGGTCTGCATTGTTCCTCCTGTTAAGCAGGCTTTTTGGGGTGCATGCAATTTTTGTGAAGAACCATCACTGTGCAGATGCTTGCTGCTGTCTGCAGGTGCACATTGTTCCTCCTGCCGAGAACCTCTGCAGGCTGCGAGACATCCTAGACCTGCAGCTGCCACCACATACACAGCATCAGGGCTCCTCCTCACACACGCCTGCTGCTGTGCAAAAGCTACAGCTGCACTCAGACCTATCTGCACCTGACAGATGCTATGCTGTGCAATCAAACGGTGAGTACACATCTCGGTCATGTCCTGTGACCTTTCTGCATTAAGCTGTGATGCATCACATGCAGACCCTCAGCCTTCTGCCAAGCTGCACATATGCTGTGACCCGAGACCCTGTCACAGCCCTTGCCCGCCCCTGTAGTTAGCAAGTTTTTCGATTGAGCCGCCGAGTTCTGCACTCTGCTTGATGTTAGATATGGTGTTGAGCACTTTGCCTGAGAAAGTGCTGAACAGCATGTAGCTGAACCGGCGTGTTGTACTGCTCAGGAGCTCATGCCATCACATTGCCATGGCTGCCTGTGCTGTGCCATCGCCTCAGTTCAGCAGTAGCACATGGTGATGAAGATGACCTGCCTGAACTGCTGCCAGCAGCAGCAGAAGTGTTGTGGCAGGGCTCCCAAACAGGTACTCTCAGCACTCTGTAAGATACTTAGATGGCAGTCACACACTGGTATCATGCTTCCAAGCACTGCTGTGTCATACCTTTCCTTGACAGATCCTGCCTAGCGTCTATATGCCATCTCAGCAATGCCATATAAAAGCTCACAGCATCCAACACCAAGAGTACATGCCTGCCAATGAAATCTCAGCATGGACAGAGCACCCAACACACTAAGTGCATGCCTGCCAATGTAATCAACATCAGCACAAACAACAACAGCTGTTTGAGAAAAGCCAAGGTGGATGCTGCTTGTGTGCAGGCCAGTCTGTTATGTCTGCAGCGCCTGTTGGCGGCACAATGGCAGCAGGCGCTCTCCTTGTGTTAGACTCTGCATCACAGCCTCACTGCTTGTGGCCCAACAGAGCACCAACGGCTCCTGAGGTCAGTACTGCTTTGAATGACCTCCACACTGACACAGTGTTTTTGGTATCATGCTGTAGAAAGAGATACCCAGATACCACAAAACCATGTGCTTTGCCTGTTTGGCAGCTCTGAATGCATGCCAAGCATGCTAGAAAGCCAGTGTGTACCATCATTTCAAGCACTTTGAAGACTTGGTATGCAGAGCGCTTGAGGTGCTTGCAGTCTTTGTTGAGAGGGTGCAATGTGCAGGATTTGGACAGCCCTCCTAGCAGCTCAGCTCAGTATGATGAGGATGTCAGCAGGGCCAGCAATGCCCTGTTTGGGGCCGTACTGCATGGGCCTAAGCCTCTTGCACCACCTGTAGATCCTCAAAACCCAACAGGCACCGGTGAGCATCTGTGAGTGTGTGCATGATGATGGCCGTTGTCAACAAGCAATGTTGGAAAGTAATGCCACACATGCATGCTGTTTTGAGGCTTGCCCTTTAGCTATTTTTGTCTTTTCCCACTGCTGGATATGCTGCCAGAGCATGCCAGGACAAAGTGTATTCATAGCCAAACTGGTGTTGGTTACCACTGTTAAAAGATATGCAGCATGGCAGGACAGAGTCTGTTCACAGCCAAACTACAATTTGTCAAGATTGGTGAGAGACATGCAGCGTGTCTTTAGGCTGCATGTCTTTGGGCTGTAACTGCACAATCAAGCGCACTAGCTGGAACTTGTTGATGTCACAGGTGCCTGATATACGTCTTGTTGGTTCTTGGATGCAGGGAACCCTGAGGGTCAGAAGCTGCTCGCAGACTGGATTGGACACTTGCGTCAAACGCATGTGGAGTTCACACACTTGGCACACCATGACTTGATGCATGTAAGCTTTTCTAGCCTTTGCATCTGGTAGCCTTTTGCATGTAGTCTGCCTAGGCAACATGGAGCCTAATGTCACTGATACTTTGGTGAAGTCTGCATGTGAGGTTTACAATCCATACCGGCGCACTGCATGTGCATTGGGCAAATATCACCATGTCATGCAGGTGCGTATGCTTTTCAGCCTTCATAAGGCTGTTCAGCTTGCACCAAGTTTCCTGCAGGATGCACCGTGCGCACCGTATACAGTGTACATTATACATGTTGGACAAAGGCGCATTGCTGCTGACCCTGCAGCAGCAACCTGCCATGCACCTCTGTAACTATCATCACAGAGTGAATGTATGAGTCCAGTTAAAATTGCAACCAGCCGCTCCTTACTGCAGTGGGATTGCATCACTGTGGTGCATGTAGTAGGGGTCAATCATCTTACGACAGGTGTCACGACAAACCCAAGTGTTGCCGACCTTCACCGCGATCTGTCGGCATGCAGATACTTCAAGAGTTGCCAAGGCTTGCAGCAGAGCAAGAGCAGAAGTGTGAAGAGCTGGCGGCAAAGCTGATGGACCTACAAGAGGACCAGCAGAAGACTGACAAGAGGCTGGAGCGTGCAACAAAGGTGTGCTTGCTACCCCTCTTGATGGCTCCATAGATGAGGTTGCTGAGGAGATGCTTGACGCCATTTCCTCTTTCACACAAGGCCTGCTGCTATCTGCTCTTTCATACAAGGCCCGCTGTCTGTGTGTTGGTCTTTTTGGTGTGTGGTTTCTTTGCAGCATATGCCCAGTCGCTCATGGGAGGCTTGATTATCAACAAATCTGCTTTGAACACATGCCAGCATATCTGGGACAGAGTGGATCTAAGGGTGTCATGCCCATATCATACATTCAACATCTTCTGCTGTCAAGCTCGTGCCCTCAAAGCTTTGCACAATACAAAACAGCGTTATCTTCCTCACTTTCATGTCAGGCTTGAGAGCCACCTGGTAATACATGCACTGGTGCCTGCAACAGTGTCAACAACTGTGTGCTACAATGCAGCTGAATGCCAACATCAAGGGGCGCCTCCAGATACTGGGCAACTTGCACTGGAGGCTGCTGCATGCCCTGAATGCTGCAGAGGAGGTGTTCAGGGACAAGGAGCTGCCTGAGCTGGAGGAGCAAGCCAAGAGCATGAGGAAGCAGATTAAGGTGTGCGCTCATCAACACATCAGATTTGGATGTGAAGTGGCCTAGGCTTCCTGGTTCCACAGCAACCACTGCTGAGTTCGTCAGCCACCTGTAGCGTTGTCATCAGCATTGCAGAAGTTGACAAAGTCTGGATGATGACTAATGGCGCTAGCTAAAGCTGTGCACACTGACAAGTATCCTGCTGAGCAGCACTCTGACAGCAGCTGTGCGTAGCTGTCAGAAAGCAAGCTCAAACGCACATCTCGCTGCCCATTTTGTCTTAGTCAACTGCTGCTATGCAGGCAATGCAAGCAAGAGCTGCAGAGTCCATCAAGCAGGCAGACCAGGAAAATGCGCAGGCTCAAAATGGATCATCTGTATCCCCGAACAGGGCATGTGTTCCCCCACAGCAGCTTGGCAAGATGAGGCGCATTCTTGAGGTTCAGGAGGAGGGCATCATCAAGTGCAAGCAGAAACTAGCACTGCTGCTGTCGGCTGTGAACATTACAGAATAGCTGGTGCCCAGTCCCAATGTTATGCTTAGTCACAGCTCAATGTGAAGGTCTTGTCTGTCTGCAATGAGTCCAAACATAACGTTTTGTGCATGCTGCATATGTTTTCGAGTTGATGCAGGCACACACCAACGCACAGTTCCTTAAAACAGATGTGTTAATGCTTGAGAATTTTGAGATGCAACAGCTATTAGCTGTGAAGGACTGAAAGCTGTATTTAAACAATCAAATTGGGCCAACAAACGCACTGCTGCTCATAGCTAATTGGAAGATCTGCAGTTTCTAGGTGCATGATTGAGTTGGGAAGGCATAGCCCTTCTTTGTCATGTTTGTTGACATGGCAACATGGTATAGATACAGGTGCTGAAAGCGGATCACAGAGCAGAAAAGGCTGAGATAAGCACATATCTTGAGACTTGTCCCACAGCTTGAGCACATGATCATGACACATTGGTTGGCATGGAGTCATCTGAGCATCATTGCTGTTGTTCACGCTGCATCACTTCCGAAGCTGCACACAGCATTGCAGTGTGGCCATCTGTACAGGTGCGACAAAATTACCAGCTGGATTCAGGTTCTGACTTGGACTCATCTATCAGCGCATAAGCCTGTTGGTCAAAGTGCTCTGCAAGCTGATTCCATCCTGCCTGCCAGGCATCATAACCTTGACTGTACATTGGCAAAGTCAGGCTGACGCGTCGCTCAACCTGAATCTGTTGGAGCTCATCGTCTTGCAGCATAGGTGGCAAATAGTTCCCACCAAGTTTTATCAGCTCTGCAGATTCTAGAAGCCCTCGTATAAGTTCCAAGACTGGTGCCCATTGCTCTTGGATAATACGATTGAATGACAGGTCCAGAGCATACAATTTGATAGAGTTTTC
>JAABUK010010745.1_pt1 | contig 12129 bp, 6 predicted proteins | sample 5559141 | NCBI WGS metagenome assembly JAABUK01 (sample SAMN10711869, study PRJNA513367) | rock metagenome | isolation source: Antarctica rocks | place: Antarctica: Victoria Land, Pudding Butte nord | collected 2016-01-03 | reverse complement strand
AGGCTGCCCCTCCGGCGCAGGCCCGCCTCATAGGCCGGCCAGTTCCGCACCTTGAACGACATCTTCGGGATGTGGCGACGGCGATCGGCGTTGTGCTTGTGCGGCATCAGGGTGCTCGAACCAGAGAAGGAAGAGCATCCTACTATCCCTGGACTAGCCGAGTGCACCAACGCCGGTTAGAACCAGAAAGGGAACGGCATCCTACCACCCCTTCAGATTATCAAAGTGCACCAACGCCCTTGCGGACCTGTCCGGTCTTTACGCCGATATCGGCGGTCCCGGCGCCGTCGAGGCGACGCGGATGGCGGTGGAGGATTTCGGAGCCCGCGTGCTCGGCCGACCGGTCGAGGTCTTGTCCGCAGACACCCAGAACAAGCCGGACGTCGCCAGCGGCATCGCCCGGCAGTGGTACGACACCGAAAGCGTGGCCATGATCGTGGACCTGCCGTCGTCGCCGATTGCGCTCGCCGTGCAGGGGCTGGCACGCGAGAAGAACCGCGTGTCGGTCGTCACCGGGGCCGGCGCTGACACGCTCACCGGGGCCGCGTGCTCGCCGACCGGTGCGCACTGGGTGTATGACACCTACTCCACCGGCAAGGCGACGGCCGACGCGGTGCTGCGCCGCGGCGGCGAAACTTGGTTCCTGATCCAGCTCGACCAAGTTTTCGGAGAGGCGCTGTCGAAGGTGCTGACTGCCGAACTGCAGGCGAAAGGCGCCAAAATCCTCGGCGTCGCGAAACACCCGCTGAACACGCCGGACTTCTCCGCGCTGATCTTGCAGGCGCGGGCATCCGGCGCGAAAGTCATAGGACTGGCCAATGCCGGGGGCGACACGGTCAACGCGCTGAAGCAGGCGCAGGAATTCGGTGTCATGGCTGCTGGCCAGCAGGTAGTGGCGCTGCTCGCCTTCATCAGCGACGTGCGCAGCGTCGGCTTGAAGGATGCGCAGGGGTTGGTGCTGACCGAGGCCTACTACTGGGACTTGAACGACGCTACGCGCTCCTTTGCCCGGCGCTTCTTCGAGCGCACCAGGCGCATGCCGACTGCCGAGCAGGCTGGCGACTACTCCGCCACCTTGCATTACCTGAAGGCCGTGAAAGCGGCCGGCACCGACGAGGCTCAGGCCGTGATGGCGAAGATGCGTGAGATGCCGGTGCACGACGCGTTCACCGAGCACGGCACCCTGCGCGAGGACGGCCGCATGGTGCACGACATCTACCTCGTGCGGGTCAAGAAGCCTGAAGCCTCCACGGGTCCCTGGGACGTCTACACGGTCCTGGAAACGATTGCCGGCGACGACGCCTTTCGGCCGCTCTCCGAAAGCGATTGCCCGCTGGTCCATCACTGAGGACTCGCCCAATGCGACACGCCATGATCTGTGCGCCGCAGCCGGAGGCCGCGGAGGCGGGTGCGGATATCTTGCGCGCCGGCGGCAATGCCGTGGATGCCGCCATTGCCTGCGCGCTGACGCAGGGCGTGGTAGACCCGATGATGGCCGGCATCGCCGGTTTCGGCAGCATGGGCATCTACATACCCGCGCGCGGATACCATGGTTACATCGACTTCCACGCGCCCGCGCCGGCTGCCGCCCGGCCGGACATGTGGGAGAGCCTCATTCTGTCCGAGGCACGGGATGGCTACGGTTTCATACTGGAGGGCAGCGTCAACGACGTCGGCTACCAATCCGTCTGCGTGCCCGCGAGCTTGGCGGCCTATTACCAGGCGCAACGCGAATTCGGCGTGCTGCCTTGGGCGGAGATCGTGCAGCCGGCAATCGCATGGGCGGAGTCCGGCTGGACGGTGCGCCCTCATGTCGAATTATTCTGGTCCGATCCTGGCATGATGGGCCGCGTGCCAAATCCCGCTCGGCTCCGCCACAGCGCGCCGGGCCGAGCGCTCTATTGCCGGGAGGATGGTTCGCCCAAGCGGGTCGGCGATCTCGTGCGCAATCCCGACTACGCTACGGTGTTGCGACTGATCGCACGCGGCGGTGCGGACGTGTTCTACCTGGGCGAGCTTGCCCAAGTGATCGCCGAGGATTTCCGCTCGCATGGTGGCCTGCTGGCGCTTGAGGACCTGCACGACTATGCGCCGCGCCGCGGCGATCCTCTCTGGGGACGCTATCGCGGCTGGCGCATCGCCACCAACCAGCCACCCGGCGGCGGCATCTTGCTCATCGAGATGCTCAACATTCTGGAGAGCTTCGACCTTGCGGCGCTAGGCCACAATACGGCGGAGTATGTCCGCGTCGTGGCCGAGTCCATGAAGTGGGCTACGATCGACAAGGACCGTCACGTGGGCGACCCCGCGTTTTTGGACGTGCCGGTCGAACGGCTGACCGACAAGGGCTACGCAACCGGCCTCGCCGCTGCCATCAGGAGCCACGAGAAGGCCAAGGTGCCCCGGTTCAACGGTGGACTGCCGAGCAGGGACACGACGCAAATCTCGATAATCGACCGGGAAGGCGCCTGCGTGTCCATGACGCGCTCGCTGGGCATGCCGTCGGGCGTGATTACGCCGGGGTTGGGTTTCATGTACAATGGCTGCATGGGCGTGTTCGATCCTCGACCGGGCCGAGCCGGCTCGATCGCGCCGGGCAAGGCGCGATTCTCCTCGATATGTCCGTCCATCCTGTTCCGCGACGAGGCGCCGAGCCTCGTGATCGGGGCGCCGGGCGCGACCCAGATCGCCATGGGGGTTTTGCAGGCGATCTTGAACGTCGTGGACTTCGGAATGAGCATGGCCGAGGCCTGGGTGCGGCGCGTTTCTCCGCGACCTCAGATGCGATCGACGTTTCCAACCGCGTCCCACGCTTCGTGACGCGCGTCCTGGAGGCGGAGGGTTACGATGTCGTCCGTAGTCCCCAAACCTTCGGCTTCGCTGCGGTGCATGGCATCCGCATCGCGGGTGACACGCTGGACGGCGGCGCTGATCCTGGTCACGACGGCATCGCGATCGCCGTTTAAGTTGCGCGCCGCGGCGAGCGTGGTGCAGGGATCGGATGGTTGGTGCTGAGAAGCTGGGTGGCGTAGGAGACCGCCTCCTCTCTTGACCCTGGATGCCCGTTGTGCCGTTCAAGCTGAACCAGGACCGCCGCGAGAGCATTCAAAATCGTGGGGGGTGATCACGCCGCGGCTGTGGTCGCCCTGTGGTCATCGTTGGCGGGCCGGAAGCCCGGATAGCGATGGCGGAAGGCGTCCTCGAGCGTGTCGTTGAGAGCATGCAAACCTGTGGGGGCTTGTTCCTGCATGTGTAAGTTTTGGGCTCACGAGACGAGGGTGAGCTGGTGGCGAAGCTGGTGTGGCGGGTGAAGCTGGTGGCGGAGCTGCAGGCCGGGGTGACGACCGAGGTGGAGGTCGCGCGCCTCGAGCGCGATGAACAGGCCGGCTTGGCTGAGCTTGGGCTGCGGCTCGCCGAGGCAAAGCAGCTCACGGCGGCGCTCCAGGCGGAGATGGTCTCGGCGCAGGTGGCCATGATGGGCGAGCGTCGCCGTGTGTGCGTAGCCTGCGGGCGTGCGCTGGCCAGCAAGGGCTTCTACGCCGCGAGCTTCCGCTCCTTGTTCGGCGACGTGCCGGTCCGGGTTCGGCGCGTGCTCACCTGTCCCTGCCAGGGTTCAGGTGGAGCGAAGAGCTTTGCTGTTTTGGACCTCGACGCGGCGACGGTGGCGCCTGAACTGGCGTATGTGACGGCCCGGTATGCCGCGCTCGCGCCGTTCGGCAAGGTCGCGGCGCTGCTGTCCGAGCTGCTGCCGATCGCCGGAGCGCAGAACGCGGGCACGGTGCGGAACAGGACGTTGCGGGTCGGCGAGGACGTCGTGCAGCCGCACGCTACCGAAACGGCGAAGCGGCCTGTGGCGGTGCAGGCGGCCGGTCCCGTCGTGGTCGGGCTTGATGGTGGCTATGTCCTCTGTTGGCACCCGCAACAGGAGCGCCACTTCGAGGTGGTCGCGGGCAAGGTGATCGACGCCGATGGCGTCCAGCACCGCTTCGCTTTCGCCCGCAGCGGCCAGGCGATCGCGTCCGACGCGTTCAGGCAGGCGCTCGCCGCGGCCGGAGTGCACGCGGACACGCCGGCGACGGTGCTGTGCGACGGCGATGCCGGTCTGTGGCGGCTGCAGCACGAGGCGCCGCCCGGTGCCACGGTCGTGCTGGATTGGTGGCATGCGGCCGTGCGGTTCGAGCACGCGCTGCAAGCAGCCCGCAGCCTCGGCGTGGACACGGTCGACACGCACCTCGCTGAGGAGGCCGTTCGCGGCCTGGAACGCGCGAAGTGGCGCTTATGGCACGGGCGCTGGCTAGGGTGCCGACGCAAGCTCGCGGCCCTGTGCCGCTGGACAAAGCGCAAGCACCTGTGTGACGTGACCGGCATCGGTCGGCTTCAGCGGCACGCAAGCGAGCTGCTGGGTTACCTCGAAGGCAACGAGGACGCGCTGGCGCACTACGCTGCCCGGCGTCGGCGTGGTGAGCCGATCTCGACCGCGTTCGTGGAAAGCGCGGTCAACGAGATCGTGGCCAAGCGTATGAACAAGAAGCAGCAGATGCGCTGGAACCGAACCACCGTGCAGCCCTTCCTCGACGTGCGCACGGCCGTGCTGAACGACACGCTCGAGGACGCTTTCCGCCATCGCTACCCCGGCTTCCGCCCCGTGAACGATGACTACAAGGCAGCAGCAGCGGCGGCGTGATCACCCCCCACAGATTTGCATGCTCTCGCGCGCAACCTGGCGCTGCTGCGCAAGATCGCGCTCAACATCGTCGGCCGCGACCAGACGTCGAAAGCCAGCGTGCGCGCCCGGCGGAAAAAGGCCGCCTGGAACGACGCCTACATGCTCGAGCTCCTGGCTGGATAGCCGACGAACCCCGTGCCAAACCGACACAAAATTTCATGCGTAGCCCCTGTCACACCCCCCTGCTGTCAGGTTGCCAGCTTCGTGGGGATGCTGGGCAGCGGTGAGCCCTTCGGAGCGACGGCGGCCCCATCCCCGGTGGCAATCCGAGTCACTGCGCCCCGATGCGTGCCGCGAAGATGCTATGCTTGGCGATTGCCACCATGGCCGGCAACTCCGTAAGCGGCCGCCCCGCCAGCAGTTCGTGCGCCAGCACCACGCAGTCCTGCCACTGCCTGACCAGCGTCGGGTTGCCGGTGGCCGCCTGCAGCCACAGCACCAGCAGCAAGAGCCGCTCCGTCCAGATCTCGCGTCGTGTCGGCAGTACCTCCTCCAGCATCCGTCGCACCGATACTTCCCGCTTCGGTCGTGGCCGCCCCTCGACGAGCGCCCGGACAGTCGCGTCGTCCTCGAACCACGACTGCATCATCACGTGCCTCTCGACCCAGCTGCCGCTCCGCTGCAGCGAGGCTGCGATTGCCGCCGAGTTGGTCAGTTCCGCTTCCAACCCCGCGAACAGTCGCTCGACCTCTGCCGACACGTCGAAACCGCGGCCCTTCCAGTCCGCCGCGCCGATCTGCTCGGCGATGTCCACGATCGTCGCCGACGGCAGGTTCCCCACAGCCAGGCCCCGCGCGATATGGTGCTGAACTACCGCGTCCAGGTGCTCACGCCCGGTCCTGTGCCATGTCGCTGCCCGCAGCGTCTCTTTGATCGATTGGTTGATCTCCCGTCGCGGCACCGACGGGTCGCACCAGGCGTCGCGGATGCCGATCTCCTGCTTGAGGAGGAGCCCTGCGAACAGGCCGGCCCGACTGCCTGGCGTGGTGACGATCAGGCTCTGCGCCCCCGATCCGTCCACCAACGAGCTGTGGATCGCCAGCGCCGACGGTGGCATCCATTGTGCGCACGTCACCCCCTTCACCCGCATTTGGCGGGTCAGCCGGTCGATCGCTTCGCGCTCCGCCTCTGGTACCCAATTGCGGATCAGCAGGGTCCGCCGCAGCATCACCGGCGAGATCGTCTCCGGGCTGGCGACCTGCTCCAACACGGCTGCCGCCGCCTGGCGCACCGTCAGCTCGGGGTCGAGCAGCAACAGGGGCACTCCCTCGCGCAGCACCGCGTGCGGCGACAGGCCGAGTTCGTGGGTCATGTAGGCGCGCAGCTCGGCCGGCATCAGCGCGCCGGTCTCGGCCAGCCCCTCCACCACCATGAAGGGGTTGTCGGCCACAACGCCGATTTCGTCGACCAGCCTCCGAAACTGCTGCGGGATTTCCTGGGGCAACGGCGCCTCGCCGGGTGTGGCATCGACCGCCGCCATGGTCAGCGCCTCCTGCATCTCCGGGCAGATCGGCACCTTGGCCACCTTGAGCAGGTTGACCAGCTCGAACCAGTCCTGCTCTGGCAAGGCCTCGGCCTGGATCAGCGCGATCAGCTTCTCTTGGTAGGCCTCGAGCATCTCCCGCGCCCAGTCGTGGCCGCGCTCAAGCTTGTAGCGGATCAGCTCTAGTTGGTTGGCGAGCAGCCAGCGCCCCGCGGTGAGCAGCGCCTCGTCGCGCTTGCGGGCGGCGCTGGCGGCCACGGTGGCGTCGAGCAGCGGCCACAGGCTCTGCGGCTGGCTCTCCAGCCAGGCGTGGTTGGCCGTCTCAGGTGACAGTGCGCCGCTCTGGCGCAGCTCGGTGGCGACGGCACGTACCAGAGCTTTGGTTCGCCGGATGTCCTCGGCGGCGGGCGATGGATGTGACATGGCTGGAGGCTTTGCCAGAAAGGGCTGCCACACGCCATCCGGTGCGGCATGGGCAAGAACGGCGGTTCCGCCATTTGGCCTTTCTCAACCCAGATGACCACAACTGTAACCGTTCAAACCCCCGCCGTCAGGCTGCCAGCTTCGCGGGGATGCTGGGCAGGGATGAGCCTTTCCGTGCGGCGGCGATCAGGTCACGCGCATAGGTCCAGGGATCAACGCCACGCTTGCGGCAGGTGTCGATGACGCTCAGCCCGGCGGCGTAGAACCATGCGCGCCAGGAGCAACCGCTGTTCTGCGCCGCGACCAGGCTGGCCGGTCTCCCACGAAAGCTGCGGCCGATGGTCGGTCCGGCCTTTCAGCCATGCTGACCGTCATATCCAGCCACGCTCGCGAAACGGGGCAAGCTCGACGCCCAGCGGGGCATACCAGCCGCCAGCACGATAGCGCGCCCCGAGCTGCTGGGCGGCCTCCTTGTTGCCGAACGGAATGCGCAGCGGCGTGCCGGCTGCCTCGGGACGGCGAGCGAGCTCTGCTCCGGGCAGAGGCGGCTTCGTGGTGGTCGCCTGCTCAGCCATTTGGGCGCCAGCAGTGGCGGTTCTTCTACCCTTATGCGCTATATTCCTGGCTGTCCGTCCCTGAGATGACGCCCTTCCCCTACCCGCCTTGCCCCTCGCCGTCTTGCTCGGCAAGGATGCACCGCCCGGGGGCGGCAGCGTCTGCACGCCCGCCCCGTTCGTGAGCCGGCCGATGATGCGCAGCGCCTGCGCGCAGACCGCATCGACCGCGCCGGCCAACTCCTGGGTGCCGACCAGCACGTCGTCCAGCAGCAGTTCGAGCTGGGCGGTGACCCCAGGATCCACCAGCGCCGGGTCAGCCCGTTCGAGCACGCCGAACAAGGCAAGCCCGCGCTCGGTCGGCACGATGTGCTTGCCGTCCAGGGTGAGGAGGTCCTGCGCCTTCAGGCCGCGGATCACCTCAGCCCGGGTGGCCGGCGTGCCGATGCCCTTGGCCTCGCGCAGGCGGTCGCGCAACGGCCCGTCCGCGACGAACCGCCACGCGTTCTGCATCGCCTCGACCAGGGTGCCCTCGTTGTAGCGGGGCGGCGGGCGAGTTTCCTTGTCCTCGACCGCCGCCTCCGTCACACGCGCCGTCTCGCCGTGGCGCAGCACCGGCAAGGGCTGCGCGTCCTCGCCCCGCTCCTCCGCCGGACGCCAATCCGGGAAGGCGGCACGCCAGCCGGCCTCGATGGGCTGCCGCCCCGACGCAAGGAATGCGTGGCCGTGCACGTCCAGCGTCGCCGTCGTCTGCCGGTAGCGGGTGTCCGGCATGAGTGCGGCCAAGTAGGACCGGGCCACCACGTCGAACAAGCGCCGCTCATCGCCCGACAGCCGCGGCCAGATCGCCTTGAGGTCGCCCACCGTGTTGGCGTTCGGGATGATCGCGTGGTGGCTGGCTCCGGCTAGGCCCTTGTCGTGGAACATCCCGCTCGCGCCCCGACGGATGACCAGCGGCTCGGGCATCGGGATCTGGCCGAAGGTCTGGCCGGCCCGCAAGGCGGCGACGATCCCCGGCGCGTCCGGGATCAGGCTCTCGGGCAAGTAGCGCGTCTCGGCGCGGGGGTAGGTGATCACCTTCTTGCCCTGGCCGTCATACAGCTCCTGCGCCACCTCCAGCGTCTTGGCCGCCGACCAGCCGAAGCGCGAGCCGCACAGCCGCTGCAGGCCGGGCAGGTCGTGCAGCCGCGGCGGTCCTTGGCGCTTGTCCTCCACTTTGACCGCGAGCGGCCCGGCGAAGCCCTGCGCCAGGCCAGCAACCGCCTCCGCGTCCGCACGCTTGAGCAGGCGCGGCTCCGGCGCATGCCGCATCCGCAGCTGGCCCGCCTCGACCGCCGCCGTCGCAACCACCTCGAAGTAGGCTTGCGGGACGAAATGCCTGATCTCCAGCTCGCGCCGGCAGACGATGGCCAGCGTCGGCGTCTTCACCCGTCCCACCCCGATCACCGTGCGTGCGCCGCCGGACAGGGTGACGGTCGCGGTGCGGGTGAGCGAGAGGTTATAGATCTGGTCGGCCTGACGCCGGGCGACGGCGGCGGCATACAGGCGGGCGTAGTCCCGGTTCGGCCTCGCCTGCGTGAACGCGTCGCGGATCGTCTGCGGGTCCTGGGCGGTGAACATGACCCGCTGCACCTCGCCCTTGAAGCCGAAGTGCTCCAGGATCTCCTGGCCGATCAGCTGGCCCTCGCGGTCGCAGTCGGTCGCGAGCCACACCCGCCTGGCCGTGCGCAGCGCCTCGCGGATGGCCCGGAGCTTGGACGCCTTGTTGCCACCCGTCGCCGGCCGGGTGCCATACAAACCGTCCGGCCGCAGCAGGGTCGCGGTCCAACGCTTCCAGGCCGGCACGACGTCCTCGGGCTCGAGCAGGTCGATGAGGTGGCCCTCGGCCGGCAGCACCGCACCGTAGCGCCCACCCACCGCCGCCCGCACATCCCGCGCCTGGCTGGTCTTCTCCGTGATGACGAACTGGTCGGCGATGGACATCGGTCGCGGCGGCGCCTGCATGGGTCGGAGTTCGTTCCCTACACGTCCTCCGCCGCGTGGGCCAGCGTCATCCGGCGTCCAGCCGACCTTCCGCCAGTGGCTGGCAGCAGCCACTCGCGCAGCTTGGACCAGCGCCGGCGTGCGCCGCCGTTCCTGACCGCCATCGCCAGCGCCTTGCGCTGCCCGACGATGACGACCAGCCGCTTGCCGCGCGTCACCCCGGTGTAGAGCAGGTTGCGCGCCAGCATGGCGTAGTGCTGGGTCGCGAGCGGGATCACTACCACGGGATACTCGGACCCCTGCGCCTTGTGGATGGTCGTCGCATAGGCCAGCACCAGCTCGTCCAGCTCGCCAAAGCCATACTCGACCGCGCGCCCCTCGAAGCTGACGGTCAGCGCGCCCTCCTCCATGTCGATGCCGGTGATCAGGCCGAGGTCGCCGTTGAACACGTCGCGGTCGTAGTCGTTCGCCACTTGCATCACCTTGTCGCCGGGGCAGAACGTCCAGCCGAACCGCTCGACCCGGATCGGCCCCGGCGGGTTCAGCGCGCGCTGCAGCTCGATGTTGAGCGTGCGGGCACCCAGGCTGCCCCGGTTCATCGGGCACAGCACCTGGACGTCGCGCACCGGGTCGAGCCCGAACCGCGCCGGCACGCAGGAGCTGACCACGGCCAGCAGCTTGCGCGCCGCGTCCTCCGGCTCGTCCGCTTGCACGAAGAAGAAGTCCGAGCCCTCCGGCGCTGTCAGCTCTGGCATGGCGCCTTGGTTGATGCGGTGCGCGCTGGTGATGATCCGGCTCGCAGCCGCCTGGCGGAACACCTCCGTCAGCCGGATCACTGGGAGGGCGCCCGACGCGATTACGTCCGCCAGCACCTGGCCCGGCCCCACGCTCGGCAGCTGGTCCACGTCGCCCACCAGCAGCAGCGCCGCGTGATCGGGCAACGCTTGCAGCAAGGAGCGCATCAGCGGCACGTCCACCATGCTGCACTCGTCCACCACCAGCAGGCCGCAGTCGAGCGGGTGCCCCTCGCCGCGCTTGAACCCGCCCGTCCTCGGGTCGGCCTCGAGCAGGCGGTGGATGGTGCGGGCCTCGAGGCCGGTGCTCTCCGCGAGCCGCTTGGCGGCCCGGCCCGTGGGCGCACACAGCGCGACCTGCACGCCCTTGGCGCCGAGCACCTTCAGGATGGAGTTCACCAGCGTCGTCTTGCCGACACCGGGGCCGCCGGTGATCACCAGCGCCTTGGAAGCCACCGCCAAGCGCAGCGCCGCGACCTGGCTCGGCGCCAGGGCCAGCCCTGTCTTGTTCTCCACCCAGGGGATCGCCCGCGCCGCGTCGATCGCCGGCCAGGGCGGGTGGCCCTCGGACAGCCGGCTCAGCCGCCCGGCGATCGCCTGCTCCGAGCGGTAGAGCCCGGCCAGGAACACGCAAGCCTCGCCATCCACGGTGTCGGCCATGAGTTCGCCGCATTGCAGCTCCAATCCGAGCGCCGTCTCGATCAGCCCGGTCCCGACCTCGATCAGCTCGGACGTCGACCGGGTCAGCTCGGCCACCGGCAGGCCGCAGTGGCCCTGTCCCGTCGCTTCGGCCAGCCCGAACGACAGCCCGGCCCGCACCCGGATCATCGCCGTCTTCTCGATGCCGAGCTTGGCCGCCACCTGATCCGCGGTGCGGAAGCCGATGCCGCGGATGTCGCGCGCGAGCCGGTAGGGGTTCTCGGTGATCAGCGCGATGGCGTCCCGGCCATAGGTCTTGTAGATGCGCACCGCCCGCGACGTGCCGACGCCGTGGGCGTGCAAGAACAGCATGATCTCGCGGATCGCCTTCTGCTCGGCCCAGCCCGCCACGATGCGCGTGGCCCGCTTCATGCCGATGCCGGTCACCTCGCGCAGCCGGGCTGGTTCCTGTTCGATGAGGTCGAACACCGCGTCCCCGAACGCGCGCACCAAGGCGCGGGCGTAGGTGGGGCCGATGCCGCGGATCATGCCGGAGCCCAAGTACTTCTCGATGCCCTCCAGCGTGGTCGGCTGCGTCGTGGTGACCTGTGCTGCCTTGAACTGCAGCCCGTGCTCGCGGTCGGTGGTCCACCACCCGGTCGCGCTGATGAACTCGCCGGCGTTGATCGTGGCAGCATGGCCGACCACGGCCACCAGGTCGCGCTGGCCGCGCGCCTTGACCCGCAGCACGCAAAAACCGTTCTCCGCGTTGTGGTAGGTGACGCGCTCCACCAATCCGGACAGCGTCTCGGTCGGCGGCGTCGTCCCGTTTGTAGTGGCCAGATGTTCCAGAGCCGTGCGTCCCGTCATCCCAATCAGATGGGTTGCAAGTGCTGCGCCGTCTCCGCTGGCATTGCCAGTGGAACAACCAGACATTCCCGTGCAGCGCCATCGGGAGCTACCATCCTAAAAACCAACGACGAACTCAAACAAGGCCTCGCATCAGGGTAACCGTGAGGCAGCATCTCCAAGATTTACACTGACCTAAATATGCCACATAGGGTGCCGTCAGCGGCGGATTATTCCGCAAGCCGCGCCAGGTTCTTGAGGTCCCCCGCGCGCTGCTTTGCCCGACGTTCATAGCTGGCCTGGTTCTTGGCGCAGACCAGGCTATAAGGGCGGCCACGGCGGTCCGTGGTGACGTCCACATCGCAGCAGGCGCCCTTGATCGTGTCCTCCATGTGGCGCCGGTCGGCTTCGGCAGCCTTGAACACCCAGGTTCTGCGCTCGGGATCGGCGAGAAAGCGCGCCAGTTCGCTGCAGCGCGGACAACGGCACGACACATCCGCCCGCCGGGCCCAGTCCGTCGGTGGGGCAAGCGGCTCCGCCACCCTGGCGCCCAGATGCACCAGGCACGCGGTCCGCAGTTTCTCCATTGCGGCGGCGCAGGAGGGCATAGCCGGATCCAGCAACGTCCGGGTCGCCGGGACGAGGATGGCATCCAGCCCGTAGGTTTTCGGCCAGGCG
>JAABUK010010744.1_pt1 | contig 12132 bp, 8 predicted proteins | sample 5559141 | NCBI WGS metagenome assembly JAABUK01 (sample SAMN10711869, study PRJNA513367) | rock metagenome | isolation source: Antarctica rocks | place: Antarctica: Victoria Land, Pudding Butte nord | collected 2016-01-03 | reverse complement strand
AGTCGCACCTGTTGACGAAGTACATGGGGACGTCCAGCGCATATTCCGCATACCGCTCGAAGCCAAAGTCCTCGTCGAAGATGAATGGCAGAATGCCGCACCGGTCGGGGTCCTGCGGCATGAATGTGCTCTGTTCTGCTGCACTTCCGGCGGCGGGTTTGGTGCCGTGCATCGCTGTGTGGTGCATGACACTGCTTGGGCGGGAGCTTGGTCATGCGGCCCTGAACAAATTCCTTTGCTCGCGCTGTCCTGCACCAAGGCCTGTGCGGTGAGTACAGTGTGTCGTCGACCACACTGTCGCCAGCCAGCATCGACGCCTGCACAGGACAGCCGGCGCGGGGCCAGCTTGCAGCTGCATGCGGCATTCGTACGAGCGCAGTCACGCTGCTGGATTCCTTCAAATGAAGCCAGCGGTCCTTCAGTGTGTAGCCACCCTCCTGCTGGTTCTGAGATGCAGCCACCCACCGTGTCCGTCCACACGTGGCTGCGCCAGCTGAGGTAGCCGGTGGGCTCGCCGTTGCGGAAGGGCGAGTTGGCGAACAGCGCCGTCGCGATGGGCTGCAGCGCGATGCCCAGCCGCGCCATCTGCACCATGTCCTTTTCGTCCTCAAAGTCCACGTTGACCTGCGCGGGAAATGGCGGCTACAGTTTGTAAAGGTTTGGCAAGACTGCAGCGTGATGCCCAGCCGCGCCAGTTGCACCATGTATTTTCATCCTCTCGAGCCCACATTCACCTGTGGATAAACGGTGTCTAGGATATTAAAGCACGTCAGCGAGGTGGCAGCGCGATGCACAGTGGCGCCGTCCGTCCTTCTCACAGTCTTTGCATGTCCGCGGTTGGCTTGCATGAATTGCCCGTTGAAGGCGACCATGACGGGCGCGCTGCGGGAATTCTCACGTGCTGGACATTGAATCGTGGGGATCAGGATGCTGCGGCGCGGCCAGGGGCAGCTCGACCCACCAGGTTCAACTGACGAGCACAGGAGATCTTCCTGCAATGTTCCTGCAATGTTCCTGCAATGTTCCTGCAATGTTCCTGCAATGTTCTGGACTCGTGTGCTCGCCATCGTAGATTGAGGAAAGCGTGCACCTTGAAGACCCAGATCCACCCTGACTACAGTTAGTGTAGTTACGACAGGCATCCACAGACACAGGGTTTACAAGAGTCCCCAAATGGATGCGCGGTGTCTCGTCATTGGTTCCTTGTATCTGTCGCTATGCAACTTTCGTTAATGTTTCTCTCTTCACGGCAGTTACAGCGGCATTCAAAACAAACGCAATTAAAAGAACAAACTTGCCTGGATGGTGATTGGGCGCAGCAGCACATCCAGGCCCATCGAGCTGACCGTCGGCATGCAGACGCGCATGATGTCTGTCGGCAGCAGTCTTGATGGTATGTGTGGTTAGTTTTTCCAGAACGTCCAGAACAAAAGGCCTGCCTGGATGGTGGTGGAGCGCAGCATCATGTCCAGGCCCAGCGTGCCGACCGTGGGCATGTAGGCGCGCATGATGTCATAGCGCGCCTTGGGCATGATGGGCACCTCCTCCGTGGCGGACCGCGGGTCGAAGCCGATGCTCAGGAAGCGCACCCCGATCTCGTCCGCCAGCGTCTTGACCTGGAGGAGAATTGGCAGCTGGAGATGGTTGCCAGAAGGCTTCAAGGCAAAGTGGCAGCCCTTGGGTGATTAGCACAGGTGGCGCCTGTCTCAGCAAATGCGCTCCAATGCTTCAGCCCTCCGCGTTGCCAACTGCTGGCCGGCAGCACATGGGGCAGACGGTGAACATGTGATGCTGCGTCCTGCAAATCCGCCAAGAGCTGTGTGGCTCTGGCCCCGCGTAACCCTCCGCAGGTGAAGCCTAGACTGCCCTGAATCCGCCTGGGGCGCCGCTGCAAAGGGCGCGTTCCAGCAGCCGCCACACCTGGTACAGGTGCTGATTGACCTCGGCGCAGGTCTGGTGCAGCGTCGACACCGGCGCGCCGCTCAGCTCGAACTGGCCTCCCGGCTCCAGCGTCACGCTCTGTCCATCCAGCTCGCACCCGATGATCTTGCCTGCAGCAGAGCCACAAGTGCGGCGTCGAAAGCAGGAATGGTGGCAGGCATTGCATGGCTTGTCAAGTCCAAAGCTCACAGCTCGAACTTGCCGCCCGGCTCTAGCGTCACGCTCTGCCCACCCAGCTCGCAGACAGTGATCTCGCCCGCAAGCAGACACACAAAATTCGGAGCAGGGTCCTGGACGATCACAAGTGTCAGAGTTCCAATTGGCCGCCCGGCTCCAGCATCGTGCTCTGCCAGTCCAGCTCGCAGCCAATAGTCTGGCCTGTGGCAGGTGCAAGCGCAGATTTGGAGCACAAACGGTTTTGAGGTCTTGCACGGAGACTTGCAGCACGGCGTGTGACAGGTGAACAGTCCGAATCTGAGGGCGTCCAGCTATGGGCTGGCAGCCCGTGAGCTCATGCCGATTGCCCAGGGCTGCGGGAATGTTTGAGATGGCTGCCAGAGAACCCCGCACAGCACAGTGTCTGTGGGTGGTGCTCCTGCTGCAGCCCCAAGTCGTCGCAGAATCCTCCCGAATTGATGCACCACCGATCTCTCCTTGGAGCAGCATGCGTACGTTGCCTCTAGTAACGAATCCCTGCTGCAATTCAATACCGATAGCTCTGAACCAACCCCACGCACCAGCCTCGGTGATGGGATGCCAGCCGAAGCGGTCCACGAGGCCCTGCAGAATATGCTGGATCTCGGCGTACCCCGCGCGTTCCATGGTGCCCGCCTTCATCGCCAGCTTCTCGTGCTCCGTGCCGATCCTGCAGTGGCAACGAACAAGCGTGTCAGTCACCTCACATCAGCACGTCGAGAAATGCGGAAGACTTGACACACGTGGCCAGCATCATCGTGTTCGCCTCGAACGGCAGCTTCTCGTGCCCCGCGCCAATCCTGCAATGCAGACTTCCAGCTTTAGTTTGATTTGCACTCCATGGCGTCTCCTCCGCACCCGCACGCCTTGATCGCCACCTCAACGTCATCGGTGCCGTTACCAAAACAGCCACCATGCATCATCATATGCACTGTCCGTTCGGGAATGCATTTGCTGCACCATCATGCCTTGCAGGCTGCTGGCTTCGTTACAAGTCGCCATTCTGCCAATGGCAGCCCCAGGCTGAGCTTGCACAGGTCAAACTGCAGGAAAAAGCTGCATGTGCAGCTGACATCCTAGAATGAGTATCGATCCGACAGCTGCATCACGCTTGTCGAAGCCAAATGGCGACCGGCATAAGTCACAAGCCAACATGTTACGAGATGTGAAAATTTGTGTTAATACACCCGGTCAAGCGGGTGAGAAGAAACCCACCTCCACTCATCAGGTGGTGAGCACCCCGATCCAAGATAGTCGACGAGGTCCTGCTTTGTCAGCCGCTGTGTGGGCGCCTGTTGGCTGCTGGTGGCTGCCATGTCTAGCGTGCTGGAAAGACTGACTTGAGAGCCGCGTCGCCGTGCCGGGCTGATCTGCTGGCCAGCCGGCGTCTCCCGACACCTTCCGGCAAGGCTGTGCTGCGCTGGCGCCACGGGCGAGACTGCACAAAGGACCATGTGGGCTGGTAGCTGGGAACGACAAGGCCGCGAAGGATGTTGCAATAACTGGCTGATGGGCATCATACTGCCTGCATGCACGTGCATCATGGCGATGTGCGGCTGCCGAAGCGCTGGCAGATCACCGAATGTGAGCACTATGGTTTGTCAGCGCGACATCAGTCACGTTTTTGCAACCAAACAGCGACGGCTGAACGTTGTGGCAGATGGATCGTCTGACATATGCACAACCAGCCTCTGCACGACACTTCGCTCGAAACCAGGTATGTTGCTTAGCAGAGATTTGCACTCTGTGGAGCGAGCGACTCGGCTGGAACCTGGTTGCCGAGCGTAAAACCTGACCTGCGTAAAACTTTTGCCCCACTTGCAAGATTTCAAGCAGATTTCAAGTTTGCAATCCTGTCAAGCTTGCGCAGTACCCCAAGCTGAAGTTCGTTCCGTCAGCTCACTCTATCTGCGTGTCGGCTGCCCGGCTGGCACCCACTTCCGCCCGGATCAGTTCTCTGCTCTGGCAAGGAAGCCCGGCAGCACGAGAGCTCCGCGCGCAGCGTGCAACTTGCCCGCGCGATCAGTACGTAGCACACAGGCCAAGCCACATCTCGCGTCAGGAGCGCAGACGTGGTCGAGCACGTCCTTCCGACACCCTTTTACACGGATCGAGCAGGTATCGCATAGCTTGTACTCCACACCGCTTGTTCACAATGTACAGCTGTACGGACCCTTCCTTGCATGATCTGCATGAACACCCCGCGCTTGCGTCTCGGCAGCTGCTGCTGCGCCAGCAGGCTCTGCACATGCAGCTATCGATCTCTGCTTCCTTACGTGCGACAGGATCACCCAGCAACGCTACTTGTGATACGTTGCAGGCCTGCGTCCGAACCTGACAAACCGTGCGTCGGTGGCTCCCAGCGAAATCGCCTCCATATCCGCGTAACTTCACTTCATGGCGCCACCGGAGGCCGGAGGCCACCTGTGGGCGGACGAGGTGGAAGCCGAGGACGAGGCCCGCGGCGTCGCGCCGCCCGAGACGTTCCACGCGCCGCCCGAGTGGCGGCAGTCCGCCGCTCCCGGCGGCGGCGGCGGCGAAGGGAGCGATGCCCACGCGGTGCAGCTGGAGGATGGGTCGTATGCGCAGCGCGACGACTGGCACGAGGGCATGGACGTCGCGCGCGGCGACTCGCGGCAGCGTCTCGACATGGGCCACGGGTTCCTGCGCCACATCGTGAGTGTCTCCAGTCCCTGCCATATCTGTGCCGATGAAGAGCTGCACCATAGATAATGGCGTCAGCGCTGCACCAATATTAATGGCGTCAGGGATGGGTCCTAGGTAGCTGTGGCAAGCTCGTAAGAGCCTCCGAACAGTGAGCTCATCAGTTTCCCATTGTGATGCGGCACTCCGCGCCCCAGAGCGTCCCAGAGCGCCCTACCCACAGATTTCCTGAATGCCGTGCGCAGGAGAAAAACCAGCGGCAGCGGGACGACTACGAGCAAAAGTGGCAGGCGGCGTATGAGTCTGGAGACGAGTTCCAGCGCAAATGGGGCAAGGGCGTCAAGCTCCCCGACGACCACTCTGGGTGCGTGTTATGCTGCCTTTCATACATGCAAGGAAACAGGTGGCAGATGCAGCAGCCCTCGCCTCTTCCATCACACAGACACAACCGGCAGTCGTCGCCAAACAACATGTTTTGCAGCAAGCACCATTCGTTCAAGCACGTGAGGTCCATGGCTGGATGCGTCAACTTTCCCACTTGCCCAACCTCGTGATCAGCGGCACCTCAACTCGCTGTCTCTCTGTCGGCCAGGCGCGGGCCGCCAGGCACGCTGCCAGTGGCGCACCCGTCACTTGGCACGCCGCCCGGGCGGCAGCGCGAGCGCTCGCCCGACAGCTGGCGGCGGCCGCCGCCGCTGGAGGCGCCTCTGGGCGAGCGCCCCGCGCCACCGTCGGACGAGCGCAACTGGTGGCGCCGCCCCGCGGTGCCGACCGACCTGTCCGTCTCCCCCAGCGAGCCGGTGCGGCTTCCCATTCAGTCCTCCATTTGAACTTTCCCCTTGAAATCAAGTCGAAAAGCTGCCGGTGTCGCCGCTCCGCGGTGCCGACCGAACTGTCATATCTCGCCCAGCGAGCTGGTGCGGCTGCCTTTACTTCTTCCATTCAGTCATCTCTCTACGAAAGCGGTTATGAAGGCAACTGGTGGCGCCACTCAGCAATGCTCACTGACCTGTCCTCCAGCGAGCTGGTGCGCTTGAGCTCGATTCAAAATGTACATCAACCACAAGCTTTCTATGAAGCCGGCAGCTGACCGCTGCCAGGAAGCTCTTCGTTGTGCTGTTCCAAGTCACTTTGCCGCAGACATGTGCTGTCTGTGGCTGCATTTCGAGTTGTCAGGTGACCAAGGTGGAGGTGAGCCCTTTCTTTGCACAGTGAGCGACTCTCGGTTGCTTTCTCCACAGATCCGCATTCTGTCGCACCGCACGGCGCCGGGCGAGCAGCCGCTCAGCCCGTTGGCGCCCGCTGGCAACTTTGGCCGCAAGCCGCCGTCGCCCGGTGGCGTTCCCGCGCCGCCTGGCAAGCTTGCGGCCGGGCCGCCGGCGGTGGCGGGGCCATCGCTGCGGCCCGGCAGGCGGCATGGGGATGCTCCACCTGGGGCGCTGAGCCCCTTGCGCCCCGGCGGGGACGCGCCTCCGTCGCCGCAGCAGCCGCCGCAGCAGCAGGCGCAGCAGCAGCAGTCGGCGGCGCCCGCTGCGGCGAGCACCCAGCGCAGCCCCGTGCCGCGGCCGCCGCAGCTGGAACAGACCGTGCAGCCGCCGCAGCAGGCACCTTTGCAGGAGCCCCCTCCGTCACAGTACGAGTCCTCAGGACACGCGTTGTCTGTGGCAGCGGCGGCTGCGGCGGCGGCCATGGGCAGCCAAGGGCATTCAGGGCAGTATGGCCAGCCTGCCTCAACGGCACAGCAGCTGCAGGACTACCAGCAGCAGAATCAGGCGCAGCAGCAGCATCAGCCGCAGCAACAAAGCCAGCACCTTGCGCAGCCGCAGTCGCAGCACTACCAGCCGCAGCAGCCGCCGCAGCCGCAGCAGCAGCAGCAGTACCTGCCCCCAGACCTAGAGCAATACGCGCAGCAGCAGCTGCAGCAGCAGCACGCAGCCGCGACGGCGCAGGTACAGTACCTGCAAACTGAGCAGCTGGGGCAGCGGCAGCCGCAGCAGCAACCGCATCAGCAGCCGCAGCAGATGCATCAGGCACATCAGCTGCAACGGCAGCAGCAACACCATCATCACCAGCAGGCACATGAGCCGCCACAGCCGCCGCAGCAGCAGCAGCAGCAGCAGTGTGGCAGGCAGCAGCACCGCCCGCAGCTGCAGCCGGGCGTAGTGGTGGGCGTGCCAGTGGCGTCGGCTGCTACAGGGCCGCCACCGCAGGCGTACGCCCCTGGAGCCGCAAGCGGCGGCTTCCCGGTGGACAGCGGCGGCTTTCCTCCAGCCGGCGGCGGGCTGCTTGCGGCGCAGCACGCGTTTCAGCAGCATGGCCACGCTGGAGCAGCCAGCGAGCCGCTGCCGGCACAGTACAGATACCTGCAGGCGCCGCAGGCCCCTGCCGACACCACAGCAGGTGTGCACTCATGATGCCACAAATTGCGCAGGCTTGAGTGTTTGCTAGATTCTGTCTGTGCTCGCAAAGACAAACCTGCAGAGCTGGATTTAGGCGCTTTTGGTCAAGCGTGTGCGGTCCCGGCCCGCGTCTCATGCCATCGCCCAGCCAGGGGGATTGTGCAACCAGTCCTTTACATGCCACACCGCCTGTCCAGCTGTCCACAATCGAGAAGTCTTCTCACGCGTAGGCATCTCGGTGGAGCAGCACCAGCAGCAGGCGGCAGCGTTCCTGGCGCATTACCAGGCCTATATGGGCATTCGCCCTGCCGCATCGGCGCCACAGCAGCAGCGGCAGCAGCAGCAGGCGCTGGCCCAGCACCAGCAGCTGCACCAGCCACAGCAGCAGCAGCAGCAGCAGCAGCAGCAGCAGCAGTATCTGCCCGCAGACCTGCAGCAGTCAGGCCTGCAGCCGCAGCAGCAGCAGCAGCCGGTGCGGTCCGCGCAGCCGCAGCAACCAGCCATGCAGCAGCCGCCGCAGGGGCGGCAGCAAGGCGGCCGCAGTGGTGAGGCAGCGAGCACACAGGCGCAGGGCTCGGCCAAGGTGTGCTGCGAGTTAGTCATACACTATCACCATGTAATCTCGTCGTTGTTTATCATCACATGCCTGTTCTGATCCTTCGATGCAGCGGGTCCCGCTTGTCCAGCACGAGTTCAGAGGGGTCAAGCTATACGAGCTGGCCGCGAATTGCCTGCTCCGGCAGTAGCGGATTATGCTCATGTCCTCCCATAGTGTGGCAGACATGATCATCATTAGCCACATCACTCGATGCCGAAACGCTCCCACGCCATTTGATGAAAGCACTCCGCTGTCACCCGATCCGTGACGCGCGTGCAGTTACGCCCCGGCTTTGGAGCCTACGTGCCGCCCGTCAGTGTGCCGCTGCAGCCCGATGAGCCCGCGGCAGCCGCTCAGCCGGCGGCCAGCGCCGGCGCTGGGTCCGGCGCCAATGCAGCGGCGGTCGGCCGGTCGCGGGGCGGCCGCATCGGCAGGCGCCGCCGCTCGGCCGGTGAGGAGGGCGGGGCTTCTGGGGGCGGCGGCGATGTTGCACCAGTGCCTGCAGCAGCGCCAGCGCCCGCAAGCGGTGCGCAAAATCAACTTCCCTGTTCTGACATGCATGCTGCACCTAACTTCCTCCAGGGTCAAAACACCAAGCTTGCTTTATTTGATGCATTTTCTCGTGGCTGACTGCTAAACTCTAGCGGCCGGCGTCGGTCCCTGCCACTGTGCATTTGACCACTGCTACAGGGTACACACCCTGCTGTGACATGCTCACCTGTGTTCTCACATACCGGGTCGCTGAGGCCCCCTCGCGCGCTTGCAGGGCCGCCAGACGGATATGCAGTAACAGGCATGCGGGGCAGCGGCCGCCGTGGCTTTGCAGTAGAGGCCAGCGGCCAGCCTCTTACACCTGCAACCATTGCTGCGCCCGCCCGTGTGCCGGCCACAATCGCCGCCGCCAGCGGCGGCAACGGCTTCTGGGGCGACTATGGTGCGAGTGCAGGCGCCACCGATGCTCCGCAGCCGGCTTCCGGCGGTGGAGGCCGGGGCGCCAGGGAGCAGAATCGCTCTGTGGACGCCGACGCGCCCGGCGCCGGCAGCGACCAGCGATCGCAGACGCCCGGACAAGCGCCCATCAATGGCGGCGGGACGTCGGTAAGCGGCGGCGGCGGCGCGGGTACGCAGAGCATCGGCGTTGGCGGCCGCGGTGGCGGCCGAAAGTCGACAGACCGGCAGCTGGAAGCACAACGCTGGCAGCATGAGGAGCTGTCGCCCAGAGAGCGCCGCGGCCGCGACGGCAGGTCGCGGCAAGGGCAGCTTCTCGTCCAGCAGCAGCAGCAGAGAAGTGCCTCCGAGGCCAAGCGGGCTGCAGCTGCAGCGCAGGCGCCGCCGCGACGGGAGCTGCCGCCGCGCCGGGAGCTGCCGCCTAGGCCCAAGGCAACAAAGGAGGACTATGCTGCTGCTTCCGCCGGCGGTGGCGGCGCCGCAGCAGCCGCACTGCGCATTGTCGCAAAGGCAGTGCCTCCGCAGGCGGCAAAGCCCGCAGCTGCAGACGCGGGTGCGGGCGCATCCAAGGGCCCCGCACCTGCCGCCGTCGGCGCCAAGCCGACGGCGGCAGCCGCCGCCGTGCAGGCCGACAGGGCCGCCAAGCCCGGCAGCGCCGGCACGCAGCGGCAGCCATCCAGGGTGCTGGAGGTCCCGCGGCTGGGGTCAACAGCGGTGCAGCAGCCGCCCGGCCTAGGCGGCGCTTCAGCGCCGCCGCCGGGTCTGCCCTCCGCCGCAACAAGAACGTCCAGCGGCGGCGGCGGCGACAAAGCCAGCGGCGGTGGCGGCGACAAAGCCAGCGCCAGTGGCAGCGCCGTTGGCACGTCTGCCAGCAGCAGGCCCTGCATTGCCAGAGACAGCGGCGGAGCATCAGCCGGCGCGGCAGAGCGATCAGTCAGCGGCGGGCTCCTGGGGCGAGCCCTGAAGGATGCCAGCCGGCCTGTCACGCCGCCGGGCCTGCAGCCGTCTGCGCCACCAGCGCTGACAGCCGCGCCCGCAGCGGCAAAACGGGTGGCACAGCTCGGGTCTGTCAAGGCAGCAGCAAAGTTGGCGGCAGAGCGGACAGCGGAGGCGGAGCCGGCGGCGGATACGGAACCGGGCTCTAGCGACGCCGAGGACGGGGACCAGCAATCGCCGCGCCACCGCAGAGGCAGGAGGCACAGGCGCAGCGGGCGCAGGGGGCGCGAGCGGGAGGCGGAAAGAACCGCCGCCGCGGGCGACAGTGGCGGCCACAACGATGCGCCGCCGGGGATCTCGCCGCCCAGCACCGCGCCACCTGGCGAAGTGTCGCAGCCGCCTGCCCAGCCAGCTGCGGCGCCGCCAGCAGGAGGCTCCACCCAGCTGCCGCCGGCGAGGCAGGGCAGCGGGGCGGGGGGCTCTGCGGCGTCGCAGCCGGGATCGCCGTCGGGGCAGCAAAGCAAGTGGCGGAATGAGACCGAAAGGAAGCGGGAGCAGCGGAAAAGAGCAAAGGCAAAGCAGCGAGAGGCGGCAGCGGCGGGCGGCGCGGCCGGCGGCGACGCTGCGGTGCCTGACGGACAGGCCGTGGCGGGTGCGGCGCCAGAGGCGGCCGCGGCGGCTGCGCCAAAGGCAGCAGCGCCGACAGCAACAGCGGCGGCGGCGGCGGAGGCGCCTTCCGGCATGGAGCGCGAGGATGCGGAGGGCGGACGCGAGGGGATAATCGCGCGCCTAGCGGCGTTCATGGGCCAGAAGCGCAGCCTCTTCCGCCCGGTCAGCAATGGTCCACTCTCAAAGTTCCAATACATGGCTCTGAGATGTGCACAGCACGCAATATGGCTCTCGTTCTTTCTGCACAACTGTTTGTGCGCTGTGGCATTCCAGGCCACGGACCTGAGAACCAGTCCTGCTGCATGCTCAACATGTCCAGCTCGAAGCCTATAGCTTTCAGTCTGTTCCAGGCTGCGTGCTGCCATGCGCATGTAAGGAAGTGGAACAGCTGGCACACGTCAATCAAATGCCTGTCCGTGCCCGCAGAGCCTACTGAAGACGGGCGCTGGCGGGGAGCAGGCAGCATCGGACGCTTCGGCCTCCATAGACGGCCCAGAGGCCGGCAGCACGGAGGCTGCCCCAGCAGCCGCTGATGTGTCAGCGGCCACAGAGGCCGCCGAGCCTGCTGGCGCAGACAGTGCGGTGGCGCCTGCACCAGCGGGTGCAGATGCGTCAGATGCAGCAGACGCCCAGGCGGCAGAAGAACAGACCGCATCCGATGCTGCGGCAGCAGCGGACAGGGCTGCACTGCAGATGCCGATTGCGGCGGAAGAGACTCTTCCAGGGGCGGCGGCAGAGAAGCCAGCCGCAGCTCCGGAGCCGCGGACCACAGAGGCAGCTGACGAGCTGGGCGCGAGGCTTGTGCGCCTGAGCCTGCAGCTCGGCAGCGACGGAGCCGCAGTGAGTGTGCAGCTCAGCGTGGTGGCAGACGCTGCAACGTAGGTTCTGCAGGTGTACAACAACCGCTGTGTAATGCGCAGTATGACAGTGTGTGCGGATCAGAGTACAGAAATCGGGCAGCCAGATAGGACATGTTGCGGTAATTCCGGATCGTGACTTCTTGTTTCTCAGCTGCGCCGCTGCAACTTCAAGTTTCTCTCTGGCATTTTTAAGTAATGTAAGCGTGCACAATTGACATCTGCACACAAGAGGAAGCGCTAATCGACCTGTATGAGTTCTCAGTCGGGACACTCCTTCTGCTCACTGCATGTGTCGCATTTCTGATTAAATGGCGGCTTGGTCGAAGCCACCTGTGCAACGACGTGTCTTCGACATCCAGAACCGTCGGCAAGACATGCTGATCAAAGCTTTCCGCTTTGCTGCTGACACGAGTGTGGCACTGCAGCCGCTTTTGAGGTGAGACACCATTGCTCATCATGAACAGAGTCATGCCATGATATTAAACGGCGCTCATGCAGGCTTCAACGCATCTCGATCGCTTCTGTTGCCGAGAGTGAGTAGAACTGCACATAAAAAGGTGGTCTCGTTTTGCACTCTCACGGTGTTTACGGATAGAGCTGATGCAACAAAGGCTGAATGACTGCTTCACGTGAGTTTCGCGTGGTGTCTTTGATTCATGAGCATTGCGACCTCTGCACTTCCACGAGTCCACGAGACAAGGCTGATGCGGCAGCGCAACCGGCCACAGCCGCCCACAAGGCCGCTGAAGACATAGCCGGCAGTGAAAACTCTGCCGCCGGGGACACAATCCCGGACGCGCCCGCCGACAGCGCGCAGCAGCAGCAGGGGACCACTGCGCCAGCGCACCCGGCTGTAGCCGCCCACGAGCCTGCCGATAAGCAGGCCTACACCGCCGCCTCCGCCGCCGCCCGGCACCAGCAG
>JAABUK010010743.1_pt1 | contig 12132 bp, 15 predicted proteins | sample 5559141 | NCBI WGS metagenome assembly JAABUK01 (sample SAMN10711869, study PRJNA513367) | rock metagenome | isolation source: Antarctica rocks | place: Antarctica: Victoria Land, Pudding Butte nord | collected 2016-01-03 | reverse complement strand
CTGACACCCTCCAAGCATGTGTGACATGGATGCGTGAAGTCAAGGTCGATCTTGACTTCAAGCAAAAGTTAAGGCATACTGGATTTGCTGAGCATGCTACAAGGTGGAGAGCTGAGCATTCTAGTTGAGGTGCAGCTGTAAACTTCTGAGGTCATTTGGGTCAGCTCAGTGCACTCAGGTCCTGCCTGTTCAATCAGATGGTCAGGCTTGACTGTCTTTGCACATGTGCCACCGACACACAGTCAACTGCTGGTTTGTGTGGCTGCATTACTTAAATGTCATCTTGCATCAAGCAAATCATGAAGTGTCTCTGACAAGCTGCGCACACCTGAATGGACTCAGATCACCGGCTTGAGTTGACTCATACCATTGCCTTGTGATTCCGCTCACCAGAGTGAGCGTTTGACATTGATTGCACACGGACTTCTTAGTGAGCTTTGAAGCCTGACAGGTCACTACAAATGCCCTGATAAATCATCAATCTCCCCAGTGTAAAAGAACGCCTGGGGTCAAGCTTTCTAGTGTACAGATGTCGTTTTTGAAATGAAACAGCCGTTTTGGTATTGAAAAGAGCCATGCATCTCTGCCATGTTACTTCACCACTCAAGGAGCACACCTGCTGACGCACCCACCCTTGTTTCTCTCGCTCAAACAGGACTGTGTCACTACAGGACCAGCTCTTACCATGCTGATTATGGGAACAACGTTGAGTCTTGGAGGTGATGCCGATGTCTTTTGTAGGTGTTTCCAATGTGTTTTGGAGGTACTCAAAATGGGATTGTCTCCACTTGATTCCATGCAATACCTCACAGTCTGGGGTGGAGCCACTGGTGACTCGTCAGACATCCTGGCTTGTGAGTCAGCAAGCTTGCAGGTGGACTTCACTCGCCACCCATGTGTTTTGAAAGTGATCCAAGCGCCAGCCTTATTTCTCATCGGTTTTCACCGTTAGGGTTTTGCAGAACCCTAAACTTAAAACTTGTAATTTTGGTAGTGTTGTTTGATAGGTTGTAGGGATTAGGGTTTTTGAGGGTTTTGCGTTTTTAGGATTTAGGGTCTGAGAACCGATGAGATTTAACGCTGGGCATCCAAATGTGTGTCGGCAAGTTTGGCAATTGAAGTTGGCTCTGAGTCGACTTGCCTGAGCAGACTCAGAGGCCCCGCCACTCTTCGCCCCAGCATGTCCAAACTGGACCTCAGACTTGAAAAGCTTAGCGCAGGTGCCGCTAACCCATGCCACAACAGGTTTGTTGATCTGGCCGGATTTCAGGGCATCCACAAGGCTGTACTCATCATGGCCCCCCAGCTCGCCCAGAACCACGATTAGCTTGATGTCTGGGATGTTCTGGTAGCGCAGGCAGTGGTCTGAGAGGGTGCTGCCTGGAAAGACATCTCCACCAATGGCAATGCCTGCAGCAGCAGGAACACTGGGCTGTTGGCGGGAAGCCTTTCAGCAGTGATGTGAGTCTGACTTCTCCACCAATAGCAATGCCTGAAGCATTATATTTGGGTTGTTGGCAGGCAGTCCTGCAGATTTGAGTCCAACACCTCCAATCAAAGCAATACCTGCAGCATAAAGACTGGGCTGTTGGTGGGCAGTCTTTGAGCAGTGAGTTAAATGTATATATAGTCTGACATGTCCATCAATAGCAATGCTTGCACCATGAAACTTGCCTTGCTGACACGCAGTCTTTCAGAGGTATCCAGTCAACAGCATGCAGCTTCACAGCTGCAGCTTTGAATCTAATTTGACATGTCAATTTATGCTGCAGATCTGACATTGGTATGCAACTGCTGGAGAGTAGCACATTGTATCAGTCAGGCATTCTATGGTGCGTGTATGAAACAAACACAACGAACTGTACAATCTGCAGAACAGTGACTGCATGGGTGAAGCATTGGGCATGCACCTTTGCCGAGCATGCCAAGATGCTGCATCATGCAGACTACAGAGATGACATGCCTGATGACATTGTATGGTATTGCATGCATGTGGCGCTACATGGGGTGAGGTAAGTTTCCTTTGTTGAGGTGTACAGGTTTCCCTGTATACAGCATGGGCGTTAAGAGAGCCACTGTGTGTCTCATCAACAGCAGCAGCAAACCATGACTATCTTCCAGGCATGTTGTATAACCTGTTAACATACCATGGTGAGCAAGCAGCAGCAGCAGCAGCAGCAGCAGCAGCAGTTACTGCTTCACAGGCAGTGCAGACATAACTTCATGCAGGCAGTGCAAACATACCTTCATACACGCTGATTGAGACCTTCACGTTTGCCTATCAACACTCTTCATACACAAGCATCAGCAGCAGCAGCAGGTGTTTGCTGCTTCGTCAGGAAGGGCAGACGTACCTTCATACAGGCCATTCGTGGCTCTTGACAGCACATTGTACATCTCATTGGACATGCCCCCAGACTTGGACACAAAACCCACAGAGCCAGGCCTGTACAGCTTGCAGGCCACAATGTTCTCCAGAGTCCCGGCTGTGTCTCCTATACGGAATGCACCAGCCTGTAGACAAATCTCACATGTTCGGTAAGGGTATTTGCATTACCCTTGTCAACAACGTTGCCGTCACGGTTGACAAAGCACACATGGCCTGTGTATGCGTTATACTCATCAGAAACCTTGTCACAATTGTAGATAAAGCCAACTGGTCTGTGCATGCGCTACATTGACAGCCTTGCCCCTTCATGTTGAGAGTAGTTGCAGCAGAGAATCCCTAGCGTTGTGCTCACACATGAGCTGAATCTGCACGCACCAGCCTACAACCATCCGACCTAATGATGAACAGCACTACTGCTATAGGAATGTAGACATAGACATGTCTGGGTCTTGCAATGATCACATGGCGGCAATGATCACATGGTGGCAGTAATCACGTGGTAGCAATAACCACAGAGTGGCAATGATCACATGGTGGCAGTGATCTCATGGATGCAAAGATCACATGGTGGCCATGATCTCATGGTGGCAATGCATCAGACAGCTATACCTGCAGTCCTCCCACTGTGGCAGGGCCAAGGACAATCTTGTTGTGCTTGGCAGCATACGCAATGAGCTGCTTGGTGTCACCTTCCGGGACACCTTCAGCAATGACTGCAATGACTCGTATGGATGGCTGCTGAAGAGCTTCCATGGATGAATCATAGGCACTGTAGAACCAGACACAGAGACTGCTGATGACTCACGGGTAGCATGGACACAGTCAATGAATATGGTCAGATGAAAGGGTATTTTCTGCATTGCCCGGCCAACAGATGCATTCAGTTTGTCTGTCTCTGATGCTGGGATGCAGGCGCCTCACAGCAGAGCCTTGCATAGCAAACGCAATTCTGTGGGCAATAGCTGGTTGGGAGCGTTGCAAGATGTGTGCAAGCAGGCATAGACTCAATTGCAGTGGACAGGTAAAGATGCAGACTGGAGCATCTGCATACCGACCAGGTCTGTAAGAGTTCACATGACCAGGAACACAGTCAGTATGTGCAGTGCGTGGTGCTGTGTTCATGTTGCAGGAAAATCATAGGACACTGCAGTCTTGATGGAGTTTGCGGAACATAGCATGCAAGACAAATACGGTACACCAGCATCATGCAGCACGTCACCTTCTGAAGGATGCAAAGTTGATGAAGACATCAGCTGCTCTGTGAGCCTTGATAGCCGCTGGGGTGCTGCAGACAGCAGGGCAACCTTCTTGAAAACTTGCAAGGAGTCAGTGAGAGCACACAGCACAAAACAACAGCTTTCACAAAACAAGTAGGCACTGAACCAGCAGAAGCTTCTTGGGTGTCACGCAGGCGGGTTAATGTTATTCATAAGACAGGAAAGCAAGGAGTGTTGGCAATAATGCAGGGCAGCTTTGCAAGGTCTGACCAGATCAGACTGTATGCAATGCAGCTTGGTGCGCAAGGTGACTGCAAAGAAAGTTAATGCAGCATGAAGTCACCTGCCATAAACTGGAATGGCAACCTCTTCCGAGCCGAAGAAGAGCTTTTGAAAACCACCTGGCGAACCTGGCTGTACAATGCAAGCTACTGAAGGTGTACTACGACCTGCGTGACAATCACTACATATTCCTTGAAAAATCATAAGTCAGACTGTGCCTCGTGCCGGTTGGTTTGTGGTTTGCGATTGCAGCTTTGAGCTGCCATATTGGGTATTTGCGCATGCAGCAGCGAGCTGGCAGAGGCACGCAGAGGCAAGCGAAAGCTGATCACAGCGTGCACGTTCTTGATACTGACACAGGATGATTGCACACCGCACAAATAATCGAAATCCAGCATGCGCTGGATTGGTTTCTGCTTCCAATTGTAAAATACAGCCTGGGTATCCGCACTAAATATCTGACCATGTTTCACCATCTTCAAGCCAGGTGTTGCTTAAACGACAGATACAACCAGGATAACAATCTCGCAACAGCAACTCAGACAAGCAACCTATGTCATGTCGAAGTGACCCACGTACTATTGCATGGACTGTGCGCTTACATCGAGTCGCAGATGCATCGCGACATGCAGTGCGTGCGTGATGACTAATCTGTTCTAGCTGGCTAACTGCTAACTTGGCTGTAGAGCTATCAGGCGGATATTTATACAGGTGCCTTACCTGATTGCATGACCTTTACAGACAAATGCACATCTATGATATGCATGCGAGATGCATTCAGGCATAGCAAGCGAACTGTGACTGGACATGTTTCCCGAAAACAAGACTCAACAATCTTCACGGAGCAAAGCATGGTGCGCAGCATCAGGCTGCACTGGACAAGTGATTTGCCGGTAGCTATAGCCCGCAATGTGCAGAATAGCAAATAGCACCAACGACAAAGGACATCACTGTCCTTTTGCACAGAAGTTGCAGTAGGACCTTTGGTCTTTCTATTATGCTTCAAGCTCAATATTGTCATCATTAATGATGACATGACACTGTTAACATCTGGTAACATGCTGTAACATTACAGCACCATGCCAAGCACAAAATTGATGAATCAAATTTGAGCCGGGAGTCATGGACACCATTCGACCTGGCAGAGATTTTAGGATCAATGGACATGGCGCTAGTGCTCGGCATATATGCCAAGCCTGAAGTCTGACTGCTGCAATGCACACTAGTATGCTGGCTACTGCTTGCATGCAAGATGGTGTTATGGTTATTACGCATCACGTGCACAGTCCCGCATATAGTGTTTTCTCACTGCCAGAAAGAGCGCCCAGCACTAACACTGGCACACAAAGCGGCAACAAAACCTGCATTGTGCAGCCTGACACAACCTTGCTTGACTGCATACTGTATCTGATGCAACACCTCTATGATCCAGGCATTTCATTAAGGTCTGCAAATCAGTGTATCCTTGGGGAGTGTATCTGAGATCCACCAGAGTACTCTACCAGGAGACCGGCAAAAAGCAAATGCATGCTCCATTTAAGGCTGCAAAAAATCATCATCAAGTGCCTGCTGCACAGTGGGTCTGCGAAATGGATCAGGATGCAGCAAGCGCCGAATGAGCCTTGCTGCAGAGGTGTGCTCATTGACATCAGGAATAAGCTTAGCCAGCCATGCAGCTTCAAAGGGGACAGCACTGCCAGTAGTCCCAGATGAAGCTGCAGGAGCTGTCCCTACAGTCTGGTGCTCCATTTTCCTGATCAAGCCAAGGGTCGTCCTCCGGCTGGCATGCTGCATGCTCTGAACGTGTGGGCTTGAGATTGTCGGAACAGCGGTCATTGGGAGAGGCATGCTGCACTTGAAAGCTATGCATGACGCCCGTTGCGATGGTCTGGTGTCCCGTCTTTGTCGGGCTGTCGACAAAACTTTTTGAAACCACACACACACCTCCGGTCAAACTCTGAATTAGAAATTAGTCATTCTTGAACCAATACTCTCTGGCAAACAAGATACTGCAACAGACAGTTGTGCAGAGATTGCAACAGACAGTTGACAGGCTGTGCAGTGAGTTATTGCTGATCCTTGGCAGCAAGCAAACGCTTCTGCAATCATGTCTGATGGGAGGATGGCAAAGGTTCATATATGTATATACTTACTTACAAGCTATCAGTATAGCAATCTTCAAACCTGTCACTGACAGCTTCATTGTATTCCATGTGGCCAGTCTTAGTGCTGCGCCGGCGTACATGGAACAGACCAAATCTTGAAACAGCGCTATTTCGGCATTTGATGTTATACTCTTGTGTCTTGACAGTCAGCGTAAAGCCCTGCTTGGCTGGCATCTTCATACGCACATTAATGTAGAGAAAGACACCAAGGTAGTGGAAATCATACATGTGCACTTTGCTATGACCAATGCCTCGGTTACCAGATGCATTTAAGAAGTCAATGGTCAACAATACACCCTTTCATAACAACATGCTAAACCTGAAGGCCAACAACCTGCACTTCTGCCAAAGTCAAGATAGTAGTGTCGGCTGGCAGCTGGATTGCTACAGCCTGGCCAACCAGCGATTGAGAGCACAGGAAGGTTTCGGTGTAGTCTGCGCTCTCTGAGAATATAAGGGGAGGTGAGTCTGTAGTGAATGATGGCACCTGCACATGCAACAATAGGCATTCAGCAGAGGCTATCAAACTGTTTACATGCAGCTGTTGTCATGGCCATTTGCATTTAAACTTGAATCTTGTTGGACAAGCCTGCACTCATCTGGAGAATGGAACTTCCACACACCATGTGTATGCTGCACACTCATCAACACCAAAACTATACAGCAGACTACCTCAGACACTCGCTGCTCCTTTGCTGTATCCCAAACAACAGGGAAGATGCAAACATTGTGATTGTGTGTATTGTGCTTGCTGTACAAATGAAATGCAGATTGCTCTCACCGTCGCGCACAGCTGCCAGTTGGACTCAGTGCTCAAGTCTGGGTTCTCGTTTGAGGCCAGGTTGAGTGCACTGGGGTCCCCAATGTAGATGTTGGCCCCAGCCAGGGGGCACCTGCAGCAGTCCTGCCTTGCAGACAGCACCACATGAGTCACCCTGTATGACACCTGCAGCAACAATTATTGTTTGAACCAGTACATTACTGAGCTGCACTTTGGGGCCTGTCAGGAAAAGATGGTGGCATCTTTTTGCCTGCAGAATTCCATCACATGTCTAGCGCCTGCAGCAGAAGGGCTTGTATGATGGTTATGGCTGTTGGTGCAATTTGCTGCATGTGCTTTGGCACATGAGCAACCATGTACGTCTAGCTGCAGCCAAATCAGGCTTGAGACCAAGGATCATCAAAAGCTCAACATCACAGCAAGTATACACAGCGCTTCAGACTACCCAAAGCAAGCTAAAATGCTTTCTCAACCCTAAGTCTCAGCCCATAAGTGCCCACATGCACAAGCTCAGCACTCAACAGCTCACCGAGATGTCTGAAGAGAAGCCAGCAGTCCAGTAGGGGTAGTTGGGGGTAGAGGCATAAGCCCCTGTATAGTAGGGGGAGCTCATGCACTCCCCAATGACACCGCAGGTTCCATACAGCCCCTCTTCATTCAGCTTGGTGCAGCTCTTGGTGTCCACAGCAGTCTGGGAAGATGTGGAGATGTCACCGTCCATTGCTGCACTGGCTGGATGCTTCTTGGTGTCATAGTCTGAGCTCTGGTATGGGTTGTAAAGCTGTATTGGGCCTGCAGGGACAGGCAAAACGTGGCAAGCATCAGTTGCAGGGGGCAATCTGTGAATCGGCGTACAGGTGTGTGCTGCACTCAAGCAAGGCAGAAAAGACTTTGGCCATTCAGGCCTGCAGAGACAGGCAAGACTTGGCAAGCATCAGTTGCAGGGCGCAATCTGTGAATTGGCGCACAGGCATATGCTGAACTCATGGGAGGCAGAAAAGACTTTGGCCATTCAGGAGTGCTTGACCTGTTTGGCAACACCAACCAGAGCGTGAACTAAGTTGGCTATTGCGCCTGAAGTAGATGCTGAAGTAGATGCAAGTAGATGCAGCTGTATGAGTTTGATGGTGTTATGCGTATCTGCACATTTCAACCACGCATACCAAAGACTATGTGTATCCTGGCCAACTGAGAGGCAGATGCAACACGTGATACCACAGCTGAAAGAGTATATGAGTTTAGTGGTGTTGAGCATATATGCACATTTCAAATACCTACCTCCAATGGCATCAGATGTAACTTTAGCAGTGTGTGCTCCCCGGTGGTACAGTTGTGAGTGACTGCTCTGCACTGCTGCAACCGCTGCTGTGCTGGGACTAAGGGTAGGGCTAGGGGTGGGGCTAGGGCTGGGTGACCCCTTTATCTTCTCCTCCACCTTCTTAGCTGCACCAGAAACTGCATCTCCCACTTCTGAGGCGGTTTCATTGACCCAGTCCTTGAAACTCGTCAAGTGCAGAAATCCTTGCTCAGGTGATTCAGGTGATTGCTGAGCGGACTCCTGCACAGGCTTGACTGACTCAGTGCTGGTAACAGCTGCGGTGGCCGCTGCTGTGTCAGCGCTGGATGTGTCATCTGAGGCAGAGCTAGCTGCATCAGTCATCTTCTGAGCATAGCTGTCCATGAGAGCACTGTTGTCGGACCCAACTTGCTCCATTGCCAAAGTGCTGTTCATGTCAGGTATCTGGCCAGCTGCAGCAACTGCTGCAGCCTGTGCATAGCGTGCAACCTTAGCGCGCTGAGTCTCGGTGGTGTAGCTACGACTCTTGTAAGTGGTATCAACATCTACCAAGGTTGAGCTCTGGTAGTTTGTGTCTGGGTCTGTGTAAAAACTGGTTAGCAGCCTGCGCCCTTTGTTTTGCAGGGGCTCTGCAAATAAAAAGTTTTGAGGCAGAGGTCTATGTGAGGCACGTCAGTAGTCAGTGTCTTGACCGAACTGATACAGAACTTGCCTGCGTTGCCGGCTGCCAGTAACAAGGAAGCGCATAAAACCGTTGCCATCAGCAGGCTCGAGAGGCAGCTCATCCTTCTTCAAGCAACTCGCCCGACTCTCTTGTGCCAAGGCGCCCGCCTGCAGATGACAACACCCCTGTTGGCCTTACGCTATGCTACCGAAACCAGTTGCAGTCAAGTTTAGCCGTCACCCTCGAGGACACGTCTGCCCAGTCGCAAGCACAAAAGCGTCGAATGAAGCATAGCAGTGCGTACCTCGGTGCGCACTTTAGGTTCGAGCTCTTAAATTGAAGCTCTTGAAGCTCTGGCAGTCGAACAGCTCAACTAAACCCTGTCAATTGACTTTGCACGAGATTGTACACGGAGGTTGCAGCGCTGCACAGTCTACCAGCTAATCGCCAGCAATGCAGTGCAGATGTGCGCAGATCCTGTGGTGGTGTCCCCATGTCCCGGGGCCCCTTCCCCACCCCCCCCCCCCCTCACTTTCGGAAAGCGTTGCAAGCCACGGCAATCGGCAATACGTTGCAAACCACATGTGCTTCACGTACGCTGTGAATGTGCTTCACATACGCTGTGAATGTGCTCTGCGCTGTTGTGCCAACTTTGGAGCCGTTCTGACTAAGGTCATCTTACGGAGCGCACCTTGATCACCACTGTCCATGCAAAATCAAGGGCTGGCTTCCTGCAACCGCCTGACGTCTCCTTTGTGCAGTTCAAGTTTTTGCGGTCGACGTCAGTTTCTGAAGCGTGCCCTTTGGGCGCAGCATCCAAGTCAAACTTTTTCATCACGAAGACCCAGCCATTCATGCACGCGGTGTCTGGTGGCAACTGGTGGCAGCGATGACGAGGACGACGAGCCAAAACAGCAACCCACTCCCTCAAGTCGCAACCAAAGCCAACCCTCTGCTTCTGGTCTTGGGCTAAATCCTGATCTGGAGCAGCCTGTACCAACAGAGCAGCGACCTGTCAATGAGCTGGCTGCTCTCAGGGAGACGTGGCTTTACTCCTGGGTGAGTTGTGAGTTTGTAAAGTGTAAGCGCAAATAGGCACTGGTTGTCAAGTCTGGAAAACAGGTTCAAGAATGCTTAGCAGGATCAGACTCGCGCTATCATATCCTGCTGCAGGCGAGGTTAGAGACGCCATCATATCTGTCCAGATTGGGTGCAGTTTGGCTTGGCTTCTTCGCGCTTGTTGCAGGGCCTATTGCTTTTCAGACTTTTGATCCTTCTAAGCAGGTACTCGTGAAAGTTTGCGTCCATCAAGTGTACACCTTGACTTGCTCACAATGTGAATGCAAGGTGACTTGACGCTGACACTGGTGAAAACAGCTTGCAGTCTATGCATCAGCTCAATTGGCACTGGTCTGACCGTACACCCCAGACTGTGAGTTGTAAAATGAAAATGAATGACTGCAGCCTGCTGAATGGATGATGAGTGGCACTCTGGGAGCGCTTGCAGTAGTGGCTGCTGCTGTCGTCAGAATATATCTAGGCTGGGCGTATGTTGGCAACAGGCTTTTGAGTGCTGCTGTAGAATATGAAGAGACTGGTTGGTGAGCAGGCGGCTGCAGACCTCATGCTCTGTTACACGTGCCTTGCTTTCATTGCTTGTGCATCAACCTGCTTCTTCCAGATGCTGTCATGCATTCTCCTTACAGCTGTCAGGGGCTTGGAGCATTGACCTACTCCACACTTGCCCAATCAAACCTGCAAACAGCCTCAATCCTGCCTGCAAACCAGGGGTGTTCGAACAGTGCAGTCATGCAAAGCTTGTCCTCAGCTTAGCAAGCAAGCAAAAGCGGCTGTCACCACCTGACTGACTTGCACTGCTGCTGATGCAGGTATGATGGGCAGACTTTTGTGAAACCACCTGAAGTTCTGGCCAGAGACAGATTGCTGGGCGCATATGAGGTAAAGCTGCATCAAGCTGGCAGTAGCCTATCAACGCACTGCAGCCTGCTGTCAGAGCACCAATTCATGTTTTTCTAGGCAGTAATAAGGCATCTCTGTGCTGCATGTGCTCTTGACAGCCTGTGGTGACCTTGTCATCACAACGCTCCTCTCTGTACATTTGCATCTTGTTGACTTCTGGCACAAGATGAGACACTGAGCACAACACTGCTGACCAAGGCTGCAAGCACAACACAGCAATCAGTCACTGCATGCCCAGATTGCATTGTTGCTGCAGGTCAAGCCCATCTTGGCCAGGTTGAAGACAACGCTAGCAGGATCAACGGCAGCCTTGGTGTTGAGTGCTGGCTTGTTGGTTGGTTTGGTCCAGGCTGGCACTGATGCTGATGGCATCTATGGTCAGCTCATATGCTTGCAATTCTGCTTGGCAACTTATTCTGACTGGCTTGACATCTCAGTAAATCATGCATGCCCATCAGACTATATGTGCATGTGTCTAACCACATTGCCATCATTAGTATTTTGCCATATTTGGGTCTGAATCTTACCTTTGCTAGCTGCAGTGTTTCTGCTCTTTGCCCTTTGCTTATAGCTAAACAAACTGGACATTGATTTTACTGTGTGCAACAGTAATACACTCATATATTTACTCTCATTCCACTGGCACAGGCCGAGGGGCTGCAAGGGCGCCAAGGCAGGTCACACTCAATGGCATTATCTATAGTGACAAGGTCAAAAGTTTGGCAGACTTGCGAGATGATGAAGATGCTGCAGCAGCAGAGGCTCTAGCACAGGGAGGCAGACCAGGTTATTGTGGAGACCGATACTTTAAAGCTGCTGCTGGGGGTCACATGTGTGATCACTTTGATAGGCATAGCTAGAGGTATTGTAAGGCCGGCGTTCTGGTTGTATATGAGAAGATAAATCGGGACAACAATACTTTTTATTGATTTCTTGCTTTTGGCAATGCAAGTCTGTTTTAGAAATGTTTATGGATTTCCTGCGTTGTTGAAGGCTTTTTTATGAACCACAAAAATCAACAGGCCAGTGATGATGTAACAGCTTCTACATTCCAGACACGCAGGGGAAGCATTATGTATGATACTGGTTCTGTGCAAGCATGAAAACCAAGATGTGAGCTGTCTCCTGACAAGCGAAGTATCTTGATGATCCAAGCGTCTTACCAGGTTCTGCAAAAGGTGCATCGATGACGACGAGTTTGCGAATGAGTGTATCTAAGTCAGTCAGTCAGTCAGTCAGTCAGTCAGTCAGAGATTTTACAGTCGTTGGGGGCCAGCTAGCCCATTTGACTAAATTGCGGTTTTCAGCAAACAAAACAGACAAAACCGGTAACATAGACAAACAAAATCATCGTCAG
>JAABUK010010741.1_pt1 | contig 12132 bp, 9 predicted proteins | sample 5559141 | NCBI WGS metagenome assembly JAABUK01 (sample SAMN10711869, study PRJNA513367) | rock metagenome | isolation source: Antarctica rocks | place: Antarctica: Victoria Land, Pudding Butte nord | collected 2016-01-03 | reverse complement strand
TGGAGGTGTGGCACAACTCATTACTTGCTTAAATGCATGCTTCTCTCTTTATATAACATGCGAAAGTATGGATCTCTGAGGTCTTTAATAAAACGGATAGCTTCTCCTGTGCTTTTCATTTCAGGGCCAAGCTCTCTGCTGACACCGGGAAATTTATCGAAACTGAAAACAGGCTCTTTTATGGCAAAACCGGTAAGTTTCTTTTCAAAAGTAAAATCTTTAAGTTTCGCAGCATCCAACATCACTTTGGTAGCGATATTGAGATAGGGTATCTGGTAGGCTTTCGCAATAAAAGGCGTGGTACGCGAAGCACGGGGATTTGCTTCTATTACATACACTTTGTTGTCTTTAATAGCAAACTGAATGTTTATAAGACCTTTTATGTTTAAGGCTCTTGCAATTTTTTCAGAATAGTACTCCATTGTGGTAATAACCAGCGGAGTCAGGTTAAAAGCAGGCAGCACAGCATTGCTGTCGCCGCTATGAATACCGGCTGGTTCAATATGTTCCATAACGCCCATTACATGAAAGTCTTCTCCATCAAAAATGGCATCTATTTCGGCTTCCTGGCAGCGGTCGAGAAAATGGTCAATTAAAATTTTATTATCGGGAATGTGTTTGAGAAGGCTTACTACAGCTTTTTCAACTTCATCATCATTTATTACAATCCGCATTCTTTGTCCGCCTAAAACATAACTTGGCCGTACCAATACGGGATAACCAACTTTATTGGCAACATCAATTGCTTCCTCAGCAGTGAATGCAGTGCCATACTCAGGATATGGAATATTAAGCTCTTTTAAAAGGTCGCTGAACCGGCCACGGTCTTCAGCAATATCCATGTTATCAAAAGAAGTTCCAATGATTCTTATACCTTTTTTGTGAAGTTTCCGTGCGAGCTTCAAAGCTGTCTGACCGCCGAGCTGTACAATGACGCCATAGGGTTGTTCCAGTTCAATAATTTCCCAGAGGTGTTCCCAGTAAACGGGTTCGAAATACAATTTATCGGCAATATCAAAATCTGTGCTTACCGTTTCAGGGTTGCAGTTGATCATGATCGCTTCATAACCGCATTCTTTAATAGCCATCAGACCATGAACGCAGCAATAGTCAAATTCAATGCCCTGCCCAATACGGTTAGGACCGCTTCCTAAGACAATGATTTTTTTCTTCTGAGAAGGGATAGATTCGTTGGACGATAAAGAGTTAAACATTTCGGCGAAAGATTTCGCAAAAATAAGGTTACAGCTTAATAAGTGAAGTTTTTTTTACTTCAGTCATCAGAGCATCTTTTATTTCTTACCTTAATTTCCTTAACACTGCTGTTCAGTTCCTTATGCCGTCTGCGAGGATGGTAACAATATTTTCTTCAAGATCTTTGCTGTTTACTTTATGCACAATCCGGTGCCATTGATCAACTGCTGCTATTGCATTTATAGAAATCATTACAATAGTATTTGCATCAATTGGCTTTATTTCTTTTTCATTAATGCCAAGCTGAACGATGGCTGCAAAACGTTTCCTGTAATTTCTGCGCATTTCCCGGTATTCTGATAGCTGCGGCTCCTCCATATTTCTCCAGTCATGGTCGGTTACATATACTTCTTCGTAATTAAATAGCATTTCTTTAATATGAAATCTCACTATCTTTTCAAATTTATCAATAGCAGCTAAATTTTTTTTCTCAATATCATCTATGTTAGAAGTATAGCGATCAGCCACATTCAGGCAAATGGCATTCAGCAAATCATTTTTAGAATCTATATGATTGTACAGGCTCGCTGCCTCTACACCGACCGCTGTGGCCAGCTCTCTCATACTTGCAGCTTTGTACCCTTTTTCTTTAAAAAGCTTCGCAGCCTGTACAATAATTATTTCTCTCTTACTGTTACTTTCTGTCGTTTTAATTTTTGCCATGTCCAAAGTTTCTCTTTGTATTCACTCAAAGATATTAAAAGTACAGTTTGTACAACTGCATATCTGTTAACTTTTGATAAACGTTTTTATGAGAATCATTAAAAAGAGTGCCAAAAGATTTAGAGTGAAAAGCAGGGTTGCTTTAAAGGAGATTTTGAGCCAAAGGCACGAAGACACAAAGTTGCGCAAAGATTATAAGCATATAAAAGAGGTTTATTAAGAATAATTAAATTAAAACAGTCTTCCACCTGTGTTCAACTGGGTTCTTTTTCCTAAATGCTCGTAGGCTTTTATGGTTACTTCGCGGCCGCGGGGAGTGCGTTGCATAAAACCTTCCTGGATGAGGAAAGGCTCATATACTTCTTCGATCGTTCCGGGCTCTTCTCCCACTGCGGTAGCAATGGTGGTGAGGCCTACGGGGCCGCCTTTGAATTTTTCAATTATTGCTAATAATATCCTGTTGTCCATTTCGTCAAGACCATGTTCATCTACATTTAAGGCTTTTAAAGCATGCTGCGCAATGGCTATCTCAATTTTACCATCACTTAGTACTTGCGCAAAATCGCGAACTCTTCTTAATAAACCATTTGCAACACGCGGCGTACCACGGCTGCGCCGGGCAATTTCATAAGATGCTTCACCGGTGATAGTTGTATTTAGGATACCGGCACTTCGCTCTACGATATTTTTTAATACATCAGCGTTGTAATATTCTAACCTGCATTTTATTCCAAACCTTGATAATAAGGGAGCAGTTAATAATCCGCTGCGCGTGGTAGCGCCGACAAGGGTAAAAGGGTTTAAGTTTATCTGGATGCTTCGTGCATTAGGGCCAGTGTCTATCATTATATCAAGCCTGAAATCTTCCATAGCGGCATATAAATATTCTTCCACAACATTACTAAGACGATGTATTTCATCAATAAACAATACATCGTTTGCTTCAAGATTTGTAAGCAGTCCTGCAAGATCTCCCGGCTTTTCTATTACCGGGCCGCTGGTTTCTTTTATGTTTACGCCGAGCTCGTTAGCAACAATACGGCTTAAAGTAGTTTTGCCCAAACCCGGAGGCCCGTGAAATAAAATATGATCCAAAGCTTCGCCGCGCAGTTTTGCAGCTTTTATAAAAATGCTCAGGTTTTCTATCAGTTGCGGCTGGCCGGCAAAATCTTCAATTTCCTTTGGGCGGATATTATTTTCAAACTCCGCTTCTGCAGCGGTGACATTTTCTTTTCCTGTATTTAAATTGGGGTTCGCCATCTGGTTATTATCTTAATGTAAAACTAATTATTCTCTTACACCTTAACAGAAATATTAGAAAGCTTTTGTACAGGAAGCGGAAGACAAGTGTACTGTTGAAGCAATAAATAATTTTGAGCTTGCAGGGCAGCTATTTTATTGCTTTTCCTTTATACCTTATTTCAACATTTGCAACGCCTGCGTCAACCATCTTAATCTTTTTAGCTGCTTTTTTACTTAAATCTATAATTCTGCCCTTTGCAAAGGGCCCGCGGTCGTTGATGCGTACTTTTACCGTTCTTCCATTAGAAAGATTTTTTACCGTAACTTTTGTGCCAAACGGCAAAGTTCGGTGTGCAGCCGTTTTTTTTCTTTGCCTGAATATTTCTCCGTTAGCTGTTTGCCTGCCTTGAAATTTATCAGCATAATAAGAGGCGGTTCCCGTTTCAGTTATTTTGTGAGCGCAGGAACTGAGTGAAATAATGAGTGATAACAAAACTGCCTTTAATATATTCATTTAGCTTTTTCTCTCATAAATTATTAACTACTGAAACGGAACCTTTACCACTTTTGCCAAAAGGTTTTTATCACGAATCTTGACATATATTTTTGAACCTGCAGATGTATATTCTTTTGACACATATCCCAAACCTATCGCTTTACCTAAAGACGGAGACTGTGTGCCGCTGGTAACTTCCCCAATTTTATTGCCGTTTTCATCCATTATATCATAACCATGACGCGGAATTCCTTTGTCAATCATTTCAAAACCAACCAGCTTACGCCTTACACCTTCTGCCTTTTGCCTTTCTATTATTTCTTTTGCGGTAAAATCTTTATTGAATTTTGTTATCCATCCAAGGCCGCCTTCAAGCGGCGATGTCGTATCATCAATATCGTTTCCATAAAGACAATAGCCCATTTCGAGACGAAGTGTGTCTCTTGCACCAAGGCCGATTGGTTTTAAACCTTGTGGTTTACCCACTTCAAATATTGCATTCCAGATTTTGTCTGCATTATCGTTTTTGTCTTCAAAATAAATTTCTACTCCGCCGCTTCCAGTGTAGCCTGTTGCACTGATAAGCACATTTTCAACACCGGCAAATGTTGCTTTTACAAAAGTGTAATTTTTGAGACTGATAATATCTGTTTGTGTAAGCGGCTGAAGTATTTTTACCGCATTTGGTCCTTGTATTGCTAAAAGACAAGTTTTGTCACCTATATTATGCATCTCCGCATTGTTAGTGTTGAAGCGGTTTATCCAGTTCCAGTCTTTGTCTATGTTGGAGGCATTTACCACAATCATATACGTTTTATTTTCCTCAATACAATAAACGATTATATCATCAACGATTCCCCCTGTTTCATTGGTTAAGCAACTGTATTGTGCTTTTCCTGCCGTCAGTTTAGCCGCATCGTTGGTCGTTACCCGTTGAATCAATTTTAATGCATTTTCTCCTTTTACTATAAATTCGCCCATGTGGCTTACGTCGAACACGCCTGCATTGTTTCTTACCGTTGCATGCTCGTCGTTGATGCCGGTGTAGCTTATGGGCATATTGTAGCCTGCAAATTCTGCCATTTTTGCTCCTGCAGCCTTATGCTTTTCTGTAAAAGGAGTATGCTTCATTAATAAAAAATTTGGGCAAAAATAGGATAAAGAATACAGACCTCATCCCAACCCTTCTCCAAAGGAGAAGGGCAAGAAGTTTGTGAAAACAAAAAGCCTCTCTAATAAGAGAAGCTTTTTTTAAAAGAGGGAGGGCTTTGCTTATTATGTGCGGCTGAGCCCTTGTTCCCAACTTTAACCTGCTTTATAATGCAAACTTTATCATCAGCAAATCATTTATACCGGTTGGCACATCTGCAACAGAGGTGTTTTTAGCTGTTGCTTTTGTTTTTCTTTTCTTTTCTTCAGGTGCGGCACTTGTGTCCGGGTTTGCCTGCTGATAATGATACCTTGTACTGTCATTTTTGTTTTGAAGCTCCCTGTCTATTTCCTGCAATTCCTTTAGTTTTTGCTCTTTTTCTCTTTGCATCTGCTCTTTGCTTTTTCTGAATTCCTTAATAGTATTATTGCTGTTATCATCACCATTGTTATCACTGTTACCATTATCCTGATTATTGTCACTGTTATCATTTTCACCGTTAGAGTTATCGGTGCGCTCCAGTCCTTTTGCAGTCATTATATATTCTACGTTTGCATTCCAATCATACGATTTTGGATCTTCGTTATTTTCCCAATCATAATAATCATCGTTATCAATTCCAAAATGAACATGTAAATTATTATCCCAGTGACCAAAACCCACATTTTCATCAATAAATATCCTTTTTCCTACAGGAACTGATATAGTGATTATTACTTGCTGATTTCTAAATTTTTCATTTTGTGTAATAGCAATACCTTTATCAAGCAGTAAAGTAGTGTCTTTTTGGGTTATGGCGTATTTAATGCTTGAAGCATATTGCTCCGATTCCTGTTTGCTTCTTCCATTCGCTAATTCCACCATTTTTACATCAAAACTGTCCTTATTTGATTTTACAATTCTTACTCGGATATTTCTTACATAAACGGTGTCTTCATCGAAAGACGCGAAAGGCTCGAGCCTGAACCAGTTGTGGTTATAATATCTTCCCGTAGGAAAACTTTTGATTTCCAGTTTATTTATGTTAGGGTTGGCTAAAGGCATATTTTGCTCAATGGGATAGTTTCTGTAACGAAAATCATTACGAAGGCTGGCTATCAAACCAATCAGGCAAATAACCCCTGCCATCCACAAAGAAATAAATGCAAAACGGATAAATTGCCTGTTTCCTCTTTTTTTGGCAAGCCGCCGGATGATCCAGGTAATAATACCTACGACAGGTACCCAAATGAACAGAATAAGCGTGCCCCATGCAAAAAAGTTTTGCCAGCCATTTCTGATAAGATAGTCTTTAGCGGGCAACAGACTTGTAAAGGCTACGCCTAATGAAAACAGGGCAACTACCACAGCAAACAGTATACATCCTAATATAAAGTAGGCAAATATTTTAGCTATCAGCGCAATTACATCTCCCAATCCGCGCCTGCTCCTTCGTGTTACTGCTTCTGCCTCACTGGTCAATTGTCTTCCTCTCTTTCCTATTGTTTCCCCAAACTCCTGCGCTTTTACTTTCATTTCGCTTCCAAACTGTTGTGCACGGTCTTTAAATCCTTCTATGTCGCCTTGTATAGTAGTTTTGATATTATTCAAATCTACTTTTTCACCTTTCATTTCCAGTTTGTCAGCAGTACTTTTTGCCTCGGGTATCACCAGCCAGAGAATGATATAGACAAATATGGATCCCGGGCTGAAAGACAAACTTAAAATGTTAGGAAAATCCCACCATCCCCAGTGATTGAATCTAAAAACAAACGAGAAGAAAGGAATTAAAAAAAGCGCTCTCGGTATCCATGCATTGATGGAAAAATACTGCGCCAGCCCACTGCATACTCCTGCAATCATTTTATCTTCCGGGTCGCGAAATAACCGTCTTCGGCGTGAGCCGATAACTGTAGATGCAGAGCTTGGCACTGCTACCCATAATATGAGATAAGGCACAAAGGTAACGCCGAATGTGACCAGGAATAATATACGTATAATGACAGGATCAATACCGAAGTAATTGGCAATACCACTGCAAACACCGGCAATTACCTTATGGTTCTCATCGCGATACAAACGCCTTGGCTCATTTGTACGCTGCTCGTAAGTGTGAGATTGCTGCCTGCTGTTTTCTCCGTCCAGCTTCGAATGCACTTTTGCCTCATCATCTTCAAAATCTTCCGGGCGGCCCATGCTGTTAATAATAGTGTTTACATCAGCATCCGTTATACAGGTGCTGCCTTTTTTAAGGCTTTCGCCAAATAGTTCGGCAATACGGCCTTCTATGTCATTTATTATTTCATCTTTTCCCTCTTCGTTGGCAAAAAACAACCGGAGGCTTTCGACATACCTGTTCAGCATGTCGCAGGCAGTTTCTTCTATCGGTATTACCCTGCCCTGGAAGTTTATATTAATTACCTTTTTCATAATTTTATTTTTGTGCTTTATAACGTTATATCCGTTATGTTGGCCCTGGTTGGTTAAAGTTGGTTTTCAGAAGTTTTTATTGTTTCTGCTCTTGCAGTTAAGGTATTTACCGCGTTTGCCAGTTCGTTCCAGGTAGCTTCGAGCTCACCGTAAAAAGAAAGGCCTTTTTCTGTCATGCTGAAATATTTCCGTGGCGGACCGCTGTTGCTTTCAACCCACCTGTAAGTAAGAAAATCGGCATTTTTCAGCCTTGTTAATAATGGGTAAAGTGTACCTTCCAAAATATTCAGGTTGGCTGCTTTCATTTTTTCCACAATATCGCTTGGGTAAACTTCGCCTTGGCGAATGACGGACAGAATGCAAAACTCCAATACCCCTTTCCGCATCTGGCTTTGTGTGTTATCTATATTCATAAACCGGAGTTTTTTGCTTGCTTTTGTTTTTTAAACCATTGTTGCAAGCTCTTTTATTTTCATTTTTTTTAAAATTCCACTTTTTACTTCTGGCTTCTACCTTCTTTTCTTCTGATTTTCTCTCTCCCAGCTTCTGTCTTCTGACTTCTTATTCCCTATCTCTTATTTCCTTTGACAACACAAAGATGCAATAATATTTGGTACTATGCAATATAAAGTACCAAATATTTTTTAGTAGTGGGTAGAAACGAATAGCAGCTATTGCATGAAAGCTAATAGCAGCAAGGGTTTTAGAAGAAATGGCTATACAAAAAAAAATTTAAAATATGAAGAACGGTAAATAGAAGGGATGAAAAAAGATGTTTTTGCCCTGTTTCTTTAGTTTAGCATTAGTAAAATTTTAAATGCAGTGAGCAGAGAAAATACACGCAAAGCAACACAGAGGTAAATAATAAAGTGATGGCAGAAAGTGAAATTACAGAAGTAATAATTGGATGTGCTATTAAAGTATATGGATCATCAGGTACAGGATTGTAAGAGCCGGCGTACGAAGAGTGTATGGATTATGAGTTTTACTCGAATACTAACTTATTCAAGACTTTAGGTATGTAAAGCAGGGTTACTTATTAATTTTTTGAAGTAATGAAATTAACCAATGATTTAAAAAGGATCGTAATCAATTATTAACTCTGCGGTTCTCTGCGAAAATCTCCGGGAACTCTGCGTTTAAAAAAGACCTGGGCAGTAAGGAGCTTTTGAATTAGAAATAACAAAAAACAGCCATAACTGATATTTATTCGCCAGCCTGAAGACTTGTTTTACTGTTTAAATGCTTGCCTGTATGTGAGCTAAACATCATAAATAAAACTATTTATTCAAAATCTGAAACAGCTCATATAAAGTCCTATTTTTAGTGCGACATACAAAACCGCTTCATCTTCTCTAATACGAATCAATATTAAACTTTTCTAAACAATTACTCATTATTCATTTATCAATTTGACATGAAAAAAACATTTTTACTCATTCCATTATTTTCTTTTTGCCTTAGTCTTGTATATGCTCAATCAGGCGATCTTGACTCTTTATTTGGTACGAATGGCATCGTTAAAACTGATGCCGGTAAAGATTACGATTACGAGCTCATAGGAAGAAAGATATTGCTGCAAAACGATACATCTATTTATGCCATTCTTCAGTCAGCCGGTCAAACGCTGATTGGTAAAAAGCATGTAAATGGCTCAATAGACTCAAGTTATGGTCAAAATGGTTTCTCGGTGTCAACGGCACTTGTGCCGGTGTCTGCAGCATTTCAGTTAAATGAAAAATTGGTAGTGGCAGGCTATAGTTTTAATGGCAAGGCTGATGCGTATATGATTATCCGTTATAATGCAGATGGAAGCCAGGATAAAACTTTTGGCTCAAACGGAGTACAGCCTGTTGACTTTCCGGTTACTTCAGTTGCCATGCAAAGTGATGGAAAAATAGTGGTTAACGGTTCTGTTGCCGATAGCATTAATACGTATTTCGCCATTGCCCGTTTTAATACAGAGGGAAACCCTGACACAAGCTTTTCAAGCGACGGGAAGCAAACTACCAGCTTCGGCTTCTCAAAACCATCGGACATGGGCGGAGAATATCCTGAAAGTGACTTAGGGTATGCTGCAGCTATTCAAAAGGATGGAAAAATAGTGGTATCAGGTTCTGCTTTTAATTATGCAAGTAATTCGAGGGAATTTGCAATAGCAAGATATAATGCTGATGGAAACCTTGACACTTTATTTGATAATGATGGTAAGCAAACCACCAATTTCGGGGCTTCTGAAAATTATGCCTATTCCATAGCTTTTCAAAGCAATGGAAAAATAGTTGTCGCAGGATATGCTAATGTGAATGGCGATAGTTATGACCTGGCAATAGCACGTTATAACATAAACGGAAGCCCTGACAACACATTTGACAGTGATGGAAAGCTGACAACAGCTTTTGGCTCTGTTGATCATAACCCTAACGCAGTGGCCATTCAGAAGGATGGAAAGATAGTAGCAGAAAGTGACAGGTACGACGGCAGTAACTATGATTTTGCAATTGCCAGGTATAACAAAGACGGCAGCCCCGATAAAACTTTTAACGGCACCGGGGAGAAAGTAACAGATTTAGGTTCTTCCACTGATTATGCTAACTCAGTCATCATTCAAAATAATGGGAAAATAATAGAGGGGGGTTATACTTTTAATGGAGACAATTACAAATTAGCCATCGTGCGCTTTAATGCGGATGGCAGTACCGACAACACATTTAACAAAAACGGGAGATTGATTGAAGGTTTAAACCAGGGCTATACCATTTATACAAGTTCTGCAGTACAGAAGGATGGAAAAATAATAGCTGCAGGCTATACCTGGAATGGCAGCAATTTCGATTTTGTTGTCGTTAGATACAATGCAGATGGAAGCCTTGACAACAGTTTTTCGCAGGATGGAAAACAAACGACCGGCTTTGGTTCAGGAGATGATTTTGCTAATGCAGTATCTATTCAGGCTGATGGAAAAATAGTGTTGGCAGGATATACAAGCACCGGCAATACAAGTTCTTATTTTGCCCTTGTACGATATAATGCTGACGGCAGTCTTGACAGTACATTTAGCAGTGATGGAAAACAAACAACAGACTTTGGCTTTTATGCAGAAATTGGCAACGCAGCAGCCATACAAAGCGATGGAAAAATTGTGATTGCAGGCAGCGTTTTCACCGGAAGTAATTACGACTCTGTAGACTTCGCTGTGGCTCGTTATAATACAGATGGTACGCTTGACAAAACATTCAGTAACGACGGAAAACAATTAACCGATCTTACCTCATCAGATGATTTTGGCAATTCTGTAGTTATCCAGAAAGATGGGAAAATAATAGTTGCCGGAAGAACGTACAACGGAACCAAAAACGATTTTGCCCTTGTGCGTTATAATTCAAACGGCAGTCTTGATAATACTTTTTCAGGGGATGGAAAACAAGTTTCTGATTTTGGAACGGCAGACTTTTTTGGCCAGTCAGCAGTACTTCAGAATGATGGAAAAATTGTGGTAGCCGGTTACAGCCAGGTAGAAAGTGTAGGCAGCTCTTTTGCAATTGCCCGTTATAACACAAATGGTAATCTTGACACTTCTTTCAACGGCACCGGGCTTAAGACAAGAGATTTTGGTTCCGGCTTTGAAGTAGCTACCTCTGTGGCTATCCAGGCTAACGGAAAGATAGTAGTAGCAGGCGGAACAAATGGCAATTTTACGCTTGCCCGGTATAATACTAATGGAAGTCTTGATAATAGTTTTAACGAAGACGGGATACAAATAACCAAAGCAAGCGGAGGAGATGACAGAATACAAGGTATCACTATCGCAAATAATGAATTATACGTGGTTGGATATGGTTCCTATCCTGCTACCCTTGGCGTTGCAGCAAAATACTCGCTTACTGAAAGCAACACTCCGCCAACTGTCGCCCTTACAGTTCCCGCAAACAACACCACCCGCCTTGCACCTGCTGCACACATTAAGCTTAGGGCTGTAGCCACTGATAAAGATGGCACAATAAGTAAAGTAGAGTTTTATAGCGGCACCAAACTTTTGCATACCGAAACGGTATTTCCTTATGGTTATGTCTGGGAGCATGTGCCATTTGGCAATTATACTCTTACCGCAAAAGCTTATGATAATAGCGGCAATGTAACTACCTCTGCACCTGTTCATATTTCAGTCGTTCCAAACAAACCTCCGGTTGTCAGCATTATTAAACCTAATAACAATCAGAGTTTCACAGCACCTGGTTACATTCACTTAGAAGCTGCTGCAAGCGACACAGACGGCAGAGTAACGAACGTAAAGTTTTATAACGGAACAACATTACTAAGAACAGAATATGAATATCCATACACTTATCACTGGGAAAATGTACCGGTGGGCACTTATACCATCACTGCAGTAGCTACCGATAACTGGGGCGCTCATACAACATCTGCACCTGTTACCATCAGAGTAACATCTGCAAATGCAATGATGGTAAGCAACAAGCCAATTTATAACAAAACGGTTATAAATGATGAAATAAGCCTGAAATTGTCTCCAAATCCTGCAACCAATATTGTAAATATTTATACAAAAGGATTGCAACAAAACAAACAAGCAACCATATCAATTATATCAGCAGCAGGAATTGTGCATAAAACGTTGCAAACTAATAATTCAACAACTCAATTAGATGTTTCATCAATGGCAAGCGGAGTGTACACGATAAAGATTGTAAGCGGAGACATTACAATGTATAAAAAGTTTGTAAAGCTGTAAAAAAACAGATTGTAAAAATGAAAACTAAAAAGCCCGGACAACTTGCCCGGGCTTTTTAGTTAAAAAATATTTAATGTGTTTTAAACGATTGTTAAAAATAATAGTCATTACTTTAACAGAATTTATATTTCAATGCTCTTGTTACTTTTATAGTCAGGTAATTTT
>JAABUK010010738.1_pt1 | contig 12134 bp, 16 predicted proteins | sample 5559141 | NCBI WGS metagenome assembly JAABUK01 (sample SAMN10711869, study PRJNA513367) | rock metagenome | isolation source: Antarctica rocks | place: Antarctica: Victoria Land, Pudding Butte nord | collected 2016-01-03 | reverse complement strand
TGGTTTGCATGCCCCCCCCCCCCCCCAAGCTCCTCCGATGAAGCCTTTTGCTCAGCAGAAAGCTGATGTTGCCTGCTTGCATGAGTCCACCCCTGGTCTCCACCTCTTGCTATGTCCTGTTGGACAATGCACACAATGCAATGTCTGTCTGAGCTGCTCAGGTTGGCCCCCTATCTCTGCTGCTGCTATGTCAGCATTAGCAGCTCAAAACTGCTTCGCACATGCTAACAGCCATTGCCATGGTACATTGAGCCAGACACCTAAGTGTTATGCTGTGGGGATGTGCAGATTCTGGGCAACAACGAGTGCTTTGAGCCATATACCAGCAACATCTATGTGAGGCGGGTGCTCAGTGGAGAGTTCACCGTAGTGAACCAGCATCTGCTCATGGACCTCACTCGCCTCGGCCTGTGGTCTCCGGACCTCAAGAACGAGCTGGTTGCAGCAAACGGTTCCATACAGGTGTGCTACTTGCCCATGTTGTATACAGATTTGCTATTCGCCCATATTCCATGCGGGGTTGCCTCTTGCTCATGCTGCGTAATCTCACCAAGCTGGGCATGTATCCAGCTCATCATGAGCTGGAAAGCCTTGTTATCATAACTACTATCATTGTTATTATCATTATTATTATGATTTAGTATGATCAAGCTTCAGCACGAGCATGCTGCTCTGATGTACAGCGGCGGTCTTGAAGCCAGTGGGTAGCTACCATGTAGAAACTGACACCTTGGCGGATTACAGATTGACCCCACACCAGATTGTCATCTCATGTCACTTTCTTGTCAAGCCAAGCTTTTACTTCAAGAGTCATTATGTGGCTGACACATGGGCGCCTCTTCCACAGTGACCTTGACAGCCCCAGAGGCACCTGCACTGCATATCAAGACACTGACAAAACCGCCAGCAGCCTTCTTTGCCAAAACTACGATGTACTGTTTGATCAGGACATTCGGCGATCTGGTGACGCTGAAGGTGTCGTTCTGTGGGATCTGGTCTTTGTACGCAAGATTGGCGCTGTGTCAATCTGGCCCCTTGTCAACTCGTCTTATGCCCATGTATGCATGTCTTTGTAACTCCTATATACATGCTATGTATTATGTCTACGTGTCCATTGCAGGACCTAGACCTGCCTGAGAGTCTGAAGGGTCTGTACAAGACCGTGTGGGAGATCAAGCAGAGAGTACTTGTGGACATGGCAGCAGACCGGGGTGCCTACATTGACCAGTCACAGTCCTTCAATGTGCACATGTCAGATCCCAACTTTGGCAAACTCACCTCACTGCACTTCTACGGATGGAAGGTGATCTGTTGCCCCAGACTTGCTGAGAGACTGTGTGTAGTATAGCACCCTCCCCTGTTGCATTGCCAGTTAGTCCTTCCCACTCTCCACCTTGTTTGGGTTTGGGATTTCAGCCTGCCTGCTGGTCTGTGCCCAATTTCCTGCTGTTTGACCATCTTTGTTGGATCAGTCTTAGCATGCCCGCCATTATGTGCTCCAGCTGACATCCTGGATAGACTGTAGCATCCAGCTCAAAAACTTTTGCTGGCATGTGAGACAAGCAGACAAGGCACAATGCAATATTGCAGCTGCGTCTCCCACGCCGAAGTATATGTCATGTTGCAATGGCATCAAACAAATGATTGTACTTATTTATCACCAGCTGCATGCATACAGCTGAGCTTAAATATCAACCCTTACATCGCACACATTGCGTCAGGGAGCATGATGATGCATGAGAATGAAATCAGCATGTCCATGCAAGATCGCAGAAGGAGGTACTCATGACTGTACGTACCTGACTGTAAGGGACGACACATGAAGGAATGAATGAACTCAATCAATGGTGAATGAATGAGTGAACAACATGAATGAATGGATGCAGGCTGGCCTGAAGACAGGCATGTACTACTTGAGAACGCGGGCAGCAGCGGATGCCATCAAGTTCACAGTGGACCAGCAGGCGCTTGCCAAGAACAAGGCTGCGCGTGCTGCTGCTGCCCCCAAGGGCTTGGCAGCAACAGCAGCCACTGGGCCTCTCAAGGTGAACTTGAGCCAGGTCACTTTTTCGTTTTGTTGGGTTTTTGCTCCCCAGACTCGACCCCTTCTGACACCATCTGAGCATGTTGGGTCACTGTGCTTGAGTTTGACCTGTCCATGTGTGTGAGGGGGGCTCTATGGAACACATGTGCATTTGCAATCTGACAAGTCTCACAAGCATGTCACTGTTAGGCTTCCCTTGCATGCTTCCTGCCAGCTGATTGGCAGACAGGTTTGCTTCATGCATTCCGCTTTGACACATTTGCTGCTCTGCCAAGCAATGACCAGTACTGCTTTCGAGTATGAGACATGCAACACAGTGTGTTGTACCACAGTGCTTCTTGAACCTTGTGTGTTGCTGATCAACTCAGCAATGGATGCGACCTCATCTTTGCCGGCATGATGTTCCGGTGTAGCTGTGCGACTTGGCTACTCGCCAAGGGACTGCTCAGAGTGGCAGGTACTGTCACGTGTGTTTGTAGTGAAGCTATGTGGTGATGCAGGAGCAGCAGAGCCCCAACACACAGATCATTGCTACAGACTCAGCCAGCGCAAAGGCTGCGGTGGCCAAGGCAGTGGTTGCAGATCCAGACATGGAGGCAGAGAGGAAGATGGCTGCTCTGGTGTGCAGCCTGGAGAACAAGGACGAGTGCCTCATGTGTGGTTCATAGCTTATAGAGTAGAGGAGTTCATAGACAATGACATGCTCAGACCATGACATGCTCAGACAAACAGACAGAATATTTGGATGAATCGATTGCTCTGGTTTTGCTCAAATAGTTTCTTGCTAGGCTTCACCTTATTCTTTGCAGCCTTGCTTGCTGCGGAACTCAATCCGGTTGTGAACAAATGACTCCTGACAGCAACGTTGCAACCTGCCAGACACCTTTTGTAACCTTGATTCTCACATTGCCAACTTAGAGAAGGACCTGACAGGTTGCATGACGCAAGCCAGTGCCTGCTCACCAACATGACGATCACAGGCGACTCATACACCATGTGAGCATTGCGGTGACATTGATGTCAATGTTGTTGTTCAATGCATGCAGACAGCTTTGCGATTACAACTAGCATTGCCTAGACTTGCAATAGCTCAAAGAATTAGAACAGCTAGATACAGCACGCTGCGAACACTGAACGGATCCCTTAAAAATCTGTTACGGATGGGGGCATCTTATCAAGCCATGTGACAAAACGCATCACATTTCCAAGCACCATATTGATTGGCTGTAAACAGACATATGTTGGCAGGATAGTAGCTCAAAGCTGAAACTGTAAGTGCAAATTGCACCAAAAATTGCCCAGGACCTTGTACACTCATGCACTTATAGTACATGCAATGTTGAGCCTCTGTGGAAGTTGGAGTTTACATTATACACTGTCTGGCATGTCAAAGCCAGACCCATGATATATTATATGGTTGCACCAGGACTGAAAAACTTCACAGAAATGTTTCCGTCGTCGTCCACCTGTGCTGGATACACTTTGAGCTTTTTGGGATTCTGGTTGGACTGCAGACAACACAAATGCCGTGAAGTGCTTGCTGTTATGCATGCATGTAAACAGAACATGCAAGAGCTGCACTGCATGTTGCAAAAGATCTTGTACTTGCTTCAGTGTCAAATGAGGTGGTACATATATTTGACAAAATCATGTGAAGCCTGTGCATGCACAGCAGTACAATCATAACTGCTGCGTTGTTATACCTTGATGGAGCCAAGGACTTTCCGTATCAGATTGTTCTTTGGACACCACTCCAGGACCTACACGACCGTGAGACTAATGAACTATTGTAATGGTTCTGCATCCGTGTACACTACTGCAGAGTGACTACAACAAAACGCTTGGCGGTGATAGTGCACGCAGGGAATAACCATGCGCTGAGACACTATCTGCATGCCAAACTCACCTTGCCAGTCTCTAGATCATAAACTGTTCCATCAAGAGGTACTTCAACAGCTGGACCTGTCTCACCTGAAGTTTTCGCACACTGTAAACATGATTCCCCAACTTTTTAAGCATTGCCAAAAAGATTTGCAACAGGCGCAGATCATGTTGCTTGCCTTTCACAATTTTGGCATGGGTAAGTGGAAACTTGAATGCGGTCGAGTTTGCATCTGAGCAGTAAACATCCCCGTCAACATTGTACAGCATTACAACAGATTTGTCTTTGAGCACAACAGCTCTAGTGGGACGGTCTTCCTGCATGCAACGCAAGCCTCTCAGCAACACTTTCACATACAAGTGGGATACCTGCCTCTATGTCGAAAAGTGTTGCATGACTTTCAAGCACTCAGCACACAAAGCATTACCGGAAACTCTGCGAGGCTTCCAACACTTATCCAGTTTGCATCCAGCTTGCGCTTGTTTTTCTGCGGTGGTGTAAGCTGTCGACTGGCAAGCCCGAATGACCAGATATACGTATCAGGCTTTGGTGGCTCATGTGAGCATCGCATACAGAGAGGTAGAGCACCAGCAAAAGACTCACTTTACTTCCGGTTTTGCCAGGTGGAGCAAAACCTTTAGCGGCCTCACATGAACATCCTGCACGCTGTTGCCGCAATGGCCGGGTCGGCTGCCTCAGCATCTGTCGGCAAGATAATGCACCATTGCTGCCGAAGACCACCTGAGGTCTGGCAGGAATAAAGGCCGATGCTGCAGACATGCAGATCGTTGTTCTCACAGCGAGTCCAACCAAGTTCAGCCAGTCTAAAACTATGCAGCAACACTGTCAATCAGTCAGGGCACCAGAATCAGGACAGATTGCCGGACGCAAGACTCTCAGCGCCTCAATGTGGCAACGGTCGTGAATGTGTTGACCAGACTGCATCACTGAAATCAGGCGCCTGATCAGTAATTGGACTCTGCACCACCACACTGCAGTTGTCAGCATGCACAGCAATACTGGCACATGCAACTGAGCAGCATAGCTTCGGGCGGCTGCTATTGCCCTGTGAAAAAGGAGACACTGCCGTGCCATGCAATTTGGAGCCATTTATACTGTCTTTTCTGACCTATTGACTTTTAGATACATGGCTCTTGATTGCGAGCAAATGATCATGTATTGTAGTCTTGAATGTCCAAGTCTCGCAGTGCTGCGCTACCAACATCGCCACAAGACTGAGGAAACATCTTCTTTGCAGACCGCAGTAAAGGCTCAGCCCCTTTGTCCAGTACAATCGGCCTCAACTCTGGATTGCGTGCAACCACATTCCTAATGCTCATGCACGCCTGTCGCTGCACCCACTGCCCCAGCTTGCCATGAACACCGGTCTGACACACGTTCATCACTTCCAGGACTGTGTCAATGCAGCCCACTTCCACAGCACGAGTGGCAGCAGAAGGGTTCCTGAGCGTCAAAGCCACAAGCAACCCAAGGGCTTGCTCCATTGCCCCTGCAACACATGTGTCTGGCTGCATCACATGCTTGGTGCAAAATGGCTGCAATGCTCACTATCCATTTCAACACTGCTGCAGCATGTTGACATTGACTTTGGCAGCACATTGCTACTGCTGCGTTGTACAATCTGCAGCTGTCTGCAGCACAGGAATATCACCACTGCAGACACCACAGTGAACATGGCAAACAAGGATGATGAACTTGGAAGCATGGTACACAGCTGTATCAAGGCCTATGGAATGACTGAATGCACACCATGAATCATGGCACTATCTGCCTGTGCTCATATGACAATCAAAGACAACGAAAAGGTGATGATTTTCATCAATTGTGATGGGAGCTTCCTAAACGGCAGCCCAGTGAGCCAAGTGCTCACAAGCTCCAAGCCCACAGCACAGGCACTTCACCAAGCTGTGCAAATCAGTGTATCCTTGGGAACATGTATCTGAGATGCAGTCTATCAAGGAGGGTCTAAGCCCACAGCACAGAGTCTTGCCTGCATGTGTAGTGTGCGCATCTACAGCTCTGCAAAGCAGCTCCAGACCACCAGCATCCACAATCTCAGCTTTGATGGCATCGCTGTTGGCCAACTGCCGCAGCAATGAGCAAGCTGACCGCACAAGCGTTGCATTTCCCAAGCCTGATGTCAAAACCTGTAATGGGAGTTATGTCTGAAGAGTCTGGAGAGCCTGGTCTTGTCGATGCAGAGCTTGGCATGACACAAACAGCATATAGGAGGGGCGCTGGCATCTGTTTTTACAGGCTGCCTAACCATATGTCAGGAATCACAAAGTCACCCAGCAACCTCAGCTGTATGAAGCTGTGCCAGTCACAAACGAAGTCTTTGGAGTAGGCAAACAAATGAGCAGAGCTGTTAGTTTGATTGATTCCCAGCGCCGGCGCCAGCAACTGATGTACCCGGAACACAACAGAAGATGAGCAGCCAAAGATGAGCCACATGCTTTTAGGCTGACTGGCAAATCAGGACCACATACAGGGGCCTACTCAGAGTTGTGCGTACCCAACCCTAAACCCTAAACATAAACCGTAAATGCTAAATGTAGTCAATGACCAGACAGATGCATGCATGCGTGAGTGAAGGAGCGAATGAGCGGTGGGCAAGGGTACTTCACGTCTGCATGGGTGCTAAACAGCACTCAGCACTCAACAGAGCTGACAGAGTCAGGGGTCAGGTAGACAGAGCTGAAAGTGGTAGACAGAGATGAATGTGGTAGACAGAGATGAAAGTGGTAGACAGAGCTAAAAATGGTAGACAGAGCTGAAAGTGGTAGACAGAGATGAAAGTGGTGGACAGAGCTGAAGTCAGTAGAACCAGTCTTACCTCCATGGTAACCTTTACAGCACCATCATCAGCCAACTCCTTGCAGATCTCCTCGTTTGCTGCCAGCTTCTTAGCAGCTCCACACACAGCTGCCACTGTGACTGGCTCTGTGATGTCACCCTGCTTCAAGATGGACAACAGCAGCAGAGGTGCACCTTGCTGAGCCAAGGTTCTGCTATTCTGGAAGGCTCTGCAACGTAGACAGGCAGCTGGCATTGTTTGCAGTCTCCCTGCTGTTTTGCAGAGCTGTGTGTGCCCTTCCAGACAGTGAGAGCCATGTCAAGATAGTGTGTGCAATTGCATCAGCTTTGCTCTCATTGGTGTGCAGCAAAAAGGAGCCACAGTGCAGAGCATGGGGTGATTTGGCCTGTACTGCCGGGCATGTGGTACAAAGAGCAAGACCAGACCTTGTTGAACACAGAGAGCAGAAGCAAATGTTCCACTGCGGCAGATACTGAAGTCTGCTCGTAAAGCTCAACATAATGTACAACATGTGATCCTCTCAACAACAGGCAGGGTATTGGCCTGGCCTTCCTACGGCAGAGTCAGCACCACAACCTGTCTGCTGTCACAATCCCTCTGAGACTGCTCGGCAGCCACAATCTCTCTGCTGAGCAGCAGCAATGTGGCAGTCTTGTCAGTCTGACCAGCACTTGTCACTCTGCTTAGCAACTGAGCACCAAATAGAGGCACAGACACAAGAGGCAAGACATCTGATTGCCAAGCAGAGGCACACAAACAAGAGTCACAACCTAGCTGGTTGGCTGAAGATGTAAAGTCCTCTCTCTCTCTCTTTCTTGAAAAACAAAACAAAACAAAGAGAGGCAAAAAAGTCTATGCCTATGTTGGCAAGGTGGGTCACCTGGAAGCTGCTGGGCGTGGGTCATCAGCAGTAGTCAAGCTCCTTAGGCAGCCACACACAGCTTGCACAGCAGCAGGGCTGCTGGAGACAGCCCCAGACCTGAGGCCCTCCACCAGCTGACTGGCACAGCCAGAGTCCACCAGGCTGCACTTGTTGTCCTCATGCTTCTTGGCTGCTGCCTCAGCTACCAGGGCAACATGCTCTATCAACTGTGCATCTCCTGCGACGTCCATATTTCAACCAGTCACAGCAGGGACTAACAAAGCAATCAATCAGGAATGCGCAAGGTGTGTCACAAGGGTCCCGTAGCAAAAGGGTGCATTCATGATGCTTGTGGTCAATGGGACGCCGAATAGCAGAGCAGCACAATTTGGGTTAAGAACAGAGGATGATCAACTGACTGAGCAAGAGATAAAAAGCATGTAATGTTGCACAGCCATACATTGCTCATCACATGCATGCTGGATCCTTGCAATCATAATTGCACTGGTCTTCCTCAGCAGATGCTTGCATGAAAGAAGCCTGGCAGCAGAAAGTACCTGTCGCAGTCTGTACAAGGTGTTGCAGCTCTGCAGCACCATTGGCTCGCATGAAGGCATCTTTGCCCGCATCAATGCTCAGGAGACTTTGCAGTACAGACAGGCTTGGCAGAATCACATCCTTCTTGTTCGCCGCTGCTTTGATGGAGGTGAGCAGTGCTGGAACTGCATCAGCTTGATTAGCAGCTGCAGTTGACAGAAGCAGCCAGCAACATGCTTAGCGCCATGCATAGCAGCAAAGCAGCCAGCTCAGCATTGTCTGTGCAAATTAGTTTGGAACTCATGCGATCTGGCTTGTGCTGCAGTGCTAGGACTTCGCTAGGGTCAGCATTGATGGTAGGATATCTTAAGTACAGGTCATGCAGCTTTGCCAGCAATGAAGTCACAACTCTGAGCATCTCAAGAACAGCTTGAACAACTTTCTAGTCAGAGGTTGTCCCACCTTCCAGTATTAGAGGCAAGCTGTCCGGTGTTGCAGCCTGTATCTGATCCTGAATGTGAAGCAGACTGGGACTGCTAGACTGGTCCCCTGTAGTCTGGCTTGCCACTTTCAGCGCCTCTACAGCTTTCTTCATGGCATCTCTGCAACAGCTGAACAATTGGACAGGACAGCCTTGACATTCTTGTTTTGGACACTCAAACATGCAAATACTTACATGGCTTGCTTGCCTTCTGTGGGGTTCGTGGCAATGTTGCTCAGATCTACTCCCTGCAGACCCAATGGCAGCTTGAGCAACAGAGACTCTCCTTGCATGATTGCTGTGACAGTCAGCAAAAGTCAGACACACACCTGAAGCCTAAACTCCTCCATGGCACTCTGCAAGGCTTCTTCAGCCTGCAAAAGAAACAAATGCTCTGCTCAAGTCAGCCAGGCTGCTGTGACTGAGCTTTCAAGCTGTGCTTTGTTTTGCTGTAGTGTAATATGTTCAGAGCTGTTGACTCTGAACACAGTGCGCTTGTCGTAGAAGCAAGCACTTTTCAGCACTTTGAAAGGTAAGTACCTCCATGCCAAACTCCTCCTGATTTTCATTTACAGCTGCATCAAACGATTCCTGCAGCAAGAAGCAGCAGGTTGTCCCGTTGTCCTACAGCAGCTGCCTGGGTCCCCAGGGCTACTCCACATACCTGTGTAATCCTAGTTTTGGGGCCCCCCATGATGCCCAAAAATGCTTGAGGGGTCAAAGCTGCTATCTGAATGACGTGTGGGTTGCAATGAAGTTGCCAAGCTGCAAAGATACCGCTACGCTAAAAGAGCTGAGATCAACCAGGCTGATCAACAGGTCAAGTGCGTCTGCCAGCAAACGGACCGAGGGTATCGTATGCGTGAGATTACGCTCTTGTGGCCAACATTTCCTGGCTGTCTGCCTCTCTGACGTACAAGCAGACGTACACGTACGTACAGGGTAGATGCACATTTGCTTGAGCGGCAAGTGAGTCCTTCATTACTCATCAGATTGGGCCCATGTCATGCTGTGCTGAGCAACATGGCTACCATGAAACATACAGCATAACTACGTAGTCTCCCAACGTACAAGAACATGCCAGCTTATTGCTACATTGATACAGCGCTACTTGCCATGCCGCAGTAGCAAAAGATGCTGCATGATCACATCTCGCTTGCCACAGTACACGGACGACCATTTTGGACCAAATACAAATGATATTCACGCCTCGAAACCGTTCTGCATGTCAACGCTACAGGGTGATGCACACATTTATATCACACTCAGGGGTCCTTCTTCTTCCACAGGGGTCCTTCCACAGCACTCTTGGCAAACAGAGGTGAAAATTGCACTAGTGCAGCTGCTGCCACAAAACCAGCAGCATTGCCTACTATAGGCCAAGGGTCAGATGTTCTGCTGACGATTGGCCCAATGCCAAAGTTGATAAACAGTGAACCCCACAGCGGCGCAAACAGCAATGACCAGACCCACTTTCTGCGTACAGGACCTGCAGAAGTGGCATCACTTATGTCTGTCACACACAACTGGTTTTGTCTTGATCTGTGCCAAATTAGGGTCATCATCATGCTGAACGCAATCCACATGAAGGCAAAGCAACGAGAAATTCAACATTCAACAAGAAATGATGCAGGACATGTCAGCAAAAGTAAGATGGAATGCTTGTCAAGCTTGCTTTTACAGCTGCATGCAATCACAGCCTCTGTAAATAAATGAGTGGGCCCTTTGTTAGCATACCAGAAGGCTCCAAGCGTAGTGAGTAGCCAAAGACGACACCTCCAACCAAAGAAGTGATCAAGGTAAGTGTGTACTGATCTGAGGGAATCCCAGGGACCACAGCACAACCCCCAGGCCTTTGCAGGCATTCTGACAGGGCGCCCACAGTCCCAAGGATTGCTGCATCTTCACCCTATGCATCACAGGCTCATGTGATTGCTCATGCTTAGCAGCGTGATGGAGCTGGCATTTACTGTCCAGGCAGATTATGTTGCAGCATGGTTGAGTGACCCAGCACCTGACATTGGTTGGCTGGTGTGGTCCAGCATCAAACATGCATACGGAGGACAGGATATGCAGCTTGACTTGAACATGCCTGACAAGAGGCACAGTCATTCAGTGAAGGTATACCTCATCCCTTACAAAGAACTTGTTTCCATATCTACTTTGCAGCTCCACAAAGAATGTCCTGCGCAATAGCTGCTCTACAGCTTGACCTGTGCTGAAGTCTAGTATATTTGGTGATGATGGGTCAACTATAAGGATGACAGTCCTGTCATTTGGAGCCCACGCAGCTTTGACTTCATTCTCTGTGGGTCCAGCTTTTGGCCCAAACCGTGTCAAGACACGCATCCGCCAATCTGTCCGCCTGCATCAATACTTGCGCTTTGTCACAATGCAAAATGATGAGACACATACTCTGTCACTGATTCTACAACTGCTGGTCTCCTTGCCAGAGCACATGCTAGCAAGTGCAGTAGCTTACAAACACCTTGTTATGCTTGCTTACTGCTCAAGCTCCTTGAGTGTCTGTTCTAGTTGCAGCTCCTCTTCATCTGGGAGTATCTTTGCTGTGTCCAGCTGCAAGTGACGAAGCAAGCTTCAGCAATTCCTACACACAAAGCACCTTCCAGGTGCAAGCTTGGGCACTTTGCGTGACCTACCACTAAGTTAGAGGACTGAATGGTATCTGTGATTGTGGCAACCGCTTGGACCGGACAGACCGACAACAGACCAGTCAACAAGCATGCCGCAAGCAAGCTGCTGCATCGCTTGAGAGACCCTTTCGCAAACTCTGTCAAGGCAGCTGAATGTATGTTTTGCACTGAGCAGATGTTTGCTCTGGAATGAGAGGCCCGCAAGGGCTGCCTGCTGCCGAAAGGAGCATGACGCGCAAGCGCTGTCCTTGTGAACTGATCAGTGAGAAGTCCCGGTCTTTTCGCCACCTGCATGCCTGGTCCGCATGCTGTCAAGGGCAGCATTGTGACGTCTGACAAGATGATGCACCCGAACTCGACCAGCGCAATCGCAATGTAACAGGCTTTGCTGGCGATTGATCTTCGCCACAGTGGATGAGTCATCGTCAGCTCTGTTCAGATGGCCACTCTGTTACACACTGTGGAACAGCTATTTGCCATGCCCTGCTTGCAATCTGCAACTGTTTATCTACAAAAGCCATTACACAAGCAAGACTGTTTTGCGAATGCAGATGCATAGCATCGCAAGCTGATCTCTCAGTGGACTTGCAAATGTACTTTCATTGTAACAATGAACAGTTGCAGTAACAGGAAGACTTCTTGTCACTTAGTGACACAAGTAATATACATCTGGAAATGGTCTAGACCACATCCAAAAACAGGCACACCCCTGCCAATGTCCACTTGATCCAAGAGTGCTTTGACTTGAGCTGTGCAGTAAACACTTCCTGCCTAAATCGTGCCTCAGTGGTGTAAACAGGACACTGGTAGGCGTCCTTCATTTCCGCCTTGTCAA
>JAABUK010010736.1_pt1 | contig 12136 bp, 18 predicted proteins | sample 5559141 | NCBI WGS metagenome assembly JAABUK01 (sample SAMN10711869, study PRJNA513367) | rock metagenome | isolation source: Antarctica rocks | place: Antarctica: Victoria Land, Pudding Butte nord | collected 2016-01-03 | reverse complement strand
ACGAGGAAGACAGCGACTGCCACGAAAGGCTTCGAGATCATGCGTATGATCCGGCGAGGGCACTGCCTCACCTGCAAACGAGGCGTCCACAATGAGATCCACTTCGTGAACCGGCTCTTTCAGGTTGTCGCGTGATCTGCCAGGCAGAGGGAGCGCTGCGCCTCAACTTGTTAACGCAACAAAGCCAGCTAGCCAGTACCGGCGATGTTCATGCCACACGCCACCGGTGAACCCGAACCTGGCATGCTAGCGTTGGATGAGATCTCACATACGCCCGTGGTTCTGCCCAGTAGATCGTGTTGTGTGATCTTGGTCACCCCTGGGGAGTCTGCCTGTTTCACTGCCCGCGAAAGATAAGACCACGCCGTTGAGGAACTGTCAGCATGAGTGACCAGAGTCGTTATTCCCAGGGCATCGTAGGTGAAGTGATCGCCGTTGGCACAGTTAGAGCCGGCTGGAAGGGCGGAGCTGGTGTAAGCCGTGCCGGCGGAGATCAGCAGGCCTGCAGGCCCGTAAGCAGGAATCGTGACGTAGTAGGCTGTGCCGTTCCAGGTAGCGGACGTATGGCCCTACCGTACCCGCGAGCACGGTAATTTGGCTGGTCGACCGATTAGCGTCCATAGTCGATGAGACGGTAATCTGATTCGGGGTATAGGTAGCCGTAGTCTGTGCACCCGGTAACGGATAGCTCACCACAATGGGGCGCAAGAGCTGATCGAATTGCTGCACAGAAGTGGTCGGCCCGGGATCAATCCCGTCTCACTCTGCCGCACTCCCGAGCTTAATCAAAGCTCGCCGATGTCGTGGACGCGCCAGTTCCACTGCGTGTAGCCGTCGCCGAGATCGCTCTTGCCCGTAAAGCGGCCGTTCGAGACCTCGACGAGGTTGCTGGGGATTTCGACGGAGATGTCCATGCTCTCGACCTCGTCGCGCCACTGATCTTTATTTGGCCACCACAGGCTGGCGCCGATGCCTTCGCAGGTGTTGTTGATGGTTTGGGCGAGGGTGAAGTTGGCCAGCGTGCTGAGTGCTCGGCGCGGGAAAGGGGGCCTGGGAGCTAGGGTAGCGCGGTTTGGGATGGGCGAAAGATGGCCGATTCCCACCTCGGAAGATTTCCTGGTTCACCTAAGTTTTCACACGATTTTGTGGTTTAAAAGCGAAGATTAGGCGTAGATTGAAGCCATGCAAAGTGTGACGACGATCGTGATCCTTCTGGCTGTCACGTTGGCTGGTCTTATCTTGGGGTGGCTGCTGGCGTGGAGTCGAGCGGCGGCTGGAAACGCGAGCTTGACGACTCTGCTGGGGGCGAAAGAGAAGGAGATCTGCGGTTTACGTGGGGAACTAGGGACGCGTGAGCAGGAACTGGCGCTGGAACGAAGCGCGAGTTCGGCGGCGCGAGAGGGAGCGGCGGGACTGCGGGCGCAGATGGCATCCGAAAACAGGGCTGCCGACGAGAGACTGCAGGCCCTGATCGATGTCGAGAAGAATCTGAAGACGAGCTTTGAGGCTCTTGCTGCGAACGCTCTCGACGCCAACAGCAAGAGGCTGATGGGGCTAGCGCGGGCAGAGATGGGACGGCAGCAGGCTGAGGCGAATCAGGGGCTAGCAGAGAAGGAATCTGCGATTGAGTTGCTGTTGAAGCCCATGCAGGAGTCGTTGGAACGGCTTTCTTCGCACAGTCAGCAGATGGAGGTGAAGCGGGAGGGAGCGTACCAGGCGGTTCTGGCGGAGATTCAAAACGTTCACCGATCGCACACCGATCTGAGGCGTGAGACGACGCAGCTGGTCCAGGCTCTGCGGGCGCCCAAAGTCCGCGGGAACTGGGGCGAGATGCAGTTGAGACGATGTGTTGAATTTTCGGGAATGATTCAGCATGCGTCGTTCGACGTAGAGAGGTTTGTTCGGGGCGAGGACGTCTCGATCCGGCCGGATCTGATTGTGAAGCTGCCGAATGGACGCAGCATCATTGTGGATGCCAAGACGCCGCTCGATGCATTTTTGGAGGCGAGCGCGTGTGACGATGAGACCCAAAGGCACTTGCACCTTGGAGCTCACGCAGCGCGCGTGAGAAAGCATCTGGATGCGCTATCCGGAAAGGCGTACTGGAGGCAGTTCGCGGATTCACCTGATTTTGTGGTCTGTTTCCTGCCGAGCGAGGTGTTATTCAGCGCTGCTCTGGAACATGACCCTTCCCTGCTGGAGCATAGCGCTGGAAGCAACGTGCTGCTCGCGACGCCGACGACTCTGATCGCGCTGTTGAAGGCGGTGGCGTATGGATGGCAGCAGTCTCAAATAGCGCGGGATGCGGAGCAGATCCGGGATGCCGCCCTATCCGTTCATGCCAAGTTGGCGGGGATGCATGGAGCTTTTCTCGAGTTGGGAAATCGTCTGCGTAAAGCGGGGGAATGCTACGACGACGTGCTGGTTAAGGCCGAAGGGCGAGGTGGGCTGTTTTCGATCTCGCGCAAGCTCCGCGAACTTAGGATAGGGGAGAGGGATCTGCCGGAGAGCAAGCCAGCGGCGATCAAGCTGCGCCCGATGCTGAGCGATGAGTGGCAGACAGGGCTATCTCTGGCGGCGGTAGCAGATACGAGGGATGAGGATTGCAGTATCTCTGCGGATTAATGTCGATTGCGGGTGGCGAGCCACCTGGTGAAGAAGGGAGTTACGGTTGCCGATTGCGAGTTATAGCGTGTTGAAGGGGACGGCCTACTGCTGGGAAGGTCGTGACTGGGAGGAGTAAGCACTACCAATTCGCGGTTCTAGACAGTGGAGCGACGTTCACGGTTGCAGTGAACATCGAGAGTGTGGATGGAAGCGAGGTGCTGTATGCGATCGACCAGGGATTTACGCCACCGGACGCGAACGGTCTGGCGGGACTGAAGGGTGGGATCACGAGTCTGCAGAGTGCTCCGGGTGGGCTGGCGCTCGACTTTGTGCGGGAGCAGATGGGGGGCAAGCCGATGATCACGAGAGCGCAGATGACGCTGTTGCCGAAAGAGATCGTCGATACGGTGCAGGCGCACGCACTTGAGAATGCCGTGGTGGCGCTACTGAATGCGGCGGTGGCGGATGGATCCGCCATGGTGTATGCGTTTGGGAGCGCGTTCTCAGACAAGGGCGTGGTGGATGGGATCCACAACATTCATATGAATCAGGGGAACCCGCCCAACAATCACGGCGGTGATAACGGGATCTGGCAGGATGGAGCATTGTTCCTGCAGATGGCCGGGTCTTGGACTGCGGTGTTCCTGGCGTTTCAGACTGAAAGTTGGATGACGGATGGGGCGGGCAATCCTGCAGCGAAGGTGCATCGGCACCCCATGCTTGAGGGCTAAAGGTTGATTCTCTGGGACAGGAGCGCTGAATTTCTGGAGGGTCCGCTTGCACGAAGCCTGATGACGACGCAGGTATTTCAATGTGTGGTGATCCTGCCTCTTCGGTAGGTGATCTTCGTCGTCCCCGGATCTTGACGCGAGCGAAGGTGGACTCGTTCCAGAGCTCCTTGGACGAGCTTGCTGATGGAAGGCTGATGCCCGGTTGAGCTGCTCAGGGGTTCGACCAGCAGAGTAGGGCAGGAAGGGATCGATCTGTCCGGTTCAGGCGAATCTGTCCGGTTCAGGCAATCGAAAGGTCGTGTGGACATTTTAAGTCGCGGGTCTAGGATCAATTCGTACTACGAAATATATATAAGGGAGATTTTCAATGAGCGATCCTACTCCAGAAAAGATTTACCCGGTTGAGGAAGCCATTCGCGCCCAGGAGGCTCTTCGTGAGCTGGCAGGGCTAGGGCCGGAGATGTTTCCCGTGCAGGCGTTTGTCGGGATGATCAGCGACGAGATCGAGACTCTGCGAACCCAGGGCCACAGTGACGAGGAGATTGCGCAGACGATCACGGCGAATTCCGAAATTGCAATTACCTCGGCTGAGATCGCCTCGAACTACGCTTCGCCAGAGGAGCGGCATCCGCCCCGGGATTGAGTTCTCCGGAGGCGACCAGGCGATCGCTACCCGCAGCGCGGGTCAAGCTTTCCAGACCTAAGATAAGGCCGTCACGCTCTTCCGGGAGCATTGCTCTGAAGAGCTCTTCGATCTGTGCCTGGAAGTGTCCGTTGGCAGTATTTTGAAGCTTCACTCCGGTCTCTGTGCTTTTGACGAAGACGATCCGTTTATCTGAGGCGGTTCGAAGCCGGGTGATCAGGTTCCGTGTTTCCAGGCTGTCAACGGTTTTCGCTACTGTCGCTGGTTTCAGATTCATGCGTCTTGCGAGCTCTCCGATCGATATGCCCTCATCGCCGGATGGAAGAAGGTTGAGAGTCATGAACTGGGTGGCGCTTAGACCTGCGCCCTGGAAGCGATTGAAGTTCGCGGCCTGGATGAACTGCCTGACTCTGAACCAGGCATCGAGAAATCTTGTGACTTCTGTTTTGCGAACCTTCCTCTTCATGCGTCCATTGTGCTCTTCGGACGGTGAGAAGCGGTTCGTAGTTGCCAAGGACCGTGGGCACGAGGCGGTGGTGAGGGCGCATGCGCAGCTTGTAGCCAAGGCGGTGCACTGACCGGATTAGAACAGCACAGAGCAGGGCTATAAGCCTCGGACGAAAGCGTGCCGGGTGTCCTCCTTGCCGGGTAAGAATGCGCGGATGGGGAGAGGTGCGGGGATCCTTCGCTGCGCTCGAGGATGACAGGCTTTTGGGCGATCGTATTCCCTCGAGCCATGGAGACCGGAACAGCTAAAGCGCAGCGAGGATGGCGTCTGCGACGGAGGCGGCGTCCATGGCGGCGGCGACGTCATGGACGCGGATGATGTGAGCTCCGGCGAGGATAGCGGCGGTGTTGGCGGCGAGGGTGACATGGAGCCGCTTCGAGGCAGGCGGGGGCGAGTTGGCAGAGGTGTTGCCGGTGTGGGTGCCGGAGAGGGCATGGGCGAGGAAGCCTTTGCGCGAGAGGCCGACCAGAATGGGGCGGCCGAGGGTGTGGAGGGCGTTGAGGCGGGCGAGCAGGGTGTAGTTTTCGTGGCCGAGTTTCCCGAAGCCGAAGCCGGGGTCGAGGAGGATGCAGGCTAGGGGAATGCCGGATTTTTGAGCGTTCTGAAGCTGGGTGCTGAGCTCCGTGCTTACGAGTGGATCGATGGTTGCAGGATCGAGGCGGGGGAGGGTGTGCCAGATCTGCGGGGTCCCGCGGGTGTGCATGAGGATGAGGCCCGGGGGTGGGCCGCCGTCGGCGAGGATAGGGGCCATGGACGGGTCCCAGGTGAGGCCGCTAACGTCGTTGATGATCTCGACGCCGGCGTGGATGGCGGCACGGGCGGTGGAGCCGTGGTAGGTATCGACGGAGAGGATGGCCTCGGGGCGGGCGGAGCGGATGGCTTCGAGGACGGGAAGGAGGCGGGCCTGCTCTTCGGTGGGGGAGAGAGCGGCGGCGTTGGGGCGGGTGGATTCGGCACCGATGTCGAGGATGTCGGCGCCGCGATCGAGGATATCGAGGCCACGCTCGACGGCGGCGTCGAAGGGGAGGAACTCGCCGCCATCGGAGAAGCTGTCGGGGGTGATGTTGAGGATGCCCATGATGAGGGTGCGATCGCCGAGCGGCAAGGTGCGGGTACGGAGCTGCCAGAGGTGTCGCGAGCGGGGGCTGAAGGGCATTTGAAGATATTAGAGGCTCCGAGCTAAAGCGAATTCGAGGGTGGTCGGCCGGGATGCCGATGCTAGACTCCGCGGATGCGAGTGATGGCTGCAAAGGTTCTGGCTGGGGCTGTGGGTGCGGCGTGGTTTGGGGTTGCGAGTGCGCAGACGTCGGCTGGGTGTGAAACAGGCTTATCGACCGAGCGCCAGACAGCGTGCGCGGAGATGGAACACCAGATTACGGCGATGGTGGCAGAGCCGGCGGTGGCGCGTGCGCACTGGGGGGTGATGGTCGCGAGTGTGGCCGACGCCGGGGTGCAGGGCGACGCAGGCAGTAGTTTCAGGATCTATGGGATGAATGAGGGGCAGTTCTTTCAGCCGGCCAGCAATACGAAGTTGTTTACAACGGCGGCGGCGATGGCTCTGCTGGGGGCGGAGACGAGATTCCAGACGCGGGTGTTTGCGAAGGGCGGAATCGAGGCTGGAGGACGGCTGAAGGGAGATGTGGTGATGGTGGGTGGCGGAGAGGCGAATTTATCGGGGCGGGATGTGCCGTATGTTGCGCCGGGCCTACGACCGAAGATCGCGCCGGGAGCGCCTCCACTCGAGGAGACTGATCCGCTCCGGTACCTGGCGGAGATGGCTGACCGATTGGTGGCTACGGGGCTGAAGGTGGTGACGGGCGATGTGGTTGGGGATGACACGTTGTTTCCGTGGGAGCCGTATCCGAGCGACTGGTCGATCGACGACATGGTGTGGGGGTACGGGGCACCGGTCTCGGCGTTATCGGTCGCGGATAACCAGATGCGGTTGACGATCAGGCCGGGATCGAAGGTGGGTGAGGCGGCTGCGGTGGTGCTGGAGCAGGCCGTACGTATTACACGATCGATTCGACTGCGGCGACTCTGCCGGCGAAGAGCAAGGAAGGGGGCGTCCAGGTGGAGAGGGCGCCGGGCTCGAAGGTGCTGCGGGTGTATGGAGGCATCGTCGCGGATGCGGGCGCGGATGTGGAGGAGGTCGCGATCGCAGATCCTGCGGAGTATGCGGCGATGACGTTCAAGTCGATGCTTGAGGCGCGCGGAGTGGAGGTGCGGGGGCGGGCCAGGGCCGAGCATCGGAACCCGGTGAAGGCTCTGGGATTTATGGATCAGGTGCGGGAGCCGATTCGATTTCTCGAGATGGCGGCGGAGCAGTGGAGAGACTGTCCAACGCCCTGTGGAGATGGACTGCCGACGACATCGCCGGAGCTGCTGGCGGCCCATGTCTCTCCTCCGCTGCGTGAGGACGTGATGATCACTAATAAGGTGAGCCAGAATTTACATGCGGAGTTGCTGCTGCGCCAGCTCGGCAACGCGCTTGGTCAGGATCGAACGGAGCGCGGAATCGATCATGCTTCAACGGCGCAGGGGGCGAGGGTGGTGCGCGAGTTCCTGTTGGGTGCGGGTCTGGATCCGGATGACTTTGTCTTCTTCGATGGATCGGGGCTGAGCGGACATGACCTGGTGACGCCGCGGGCCACCGTTCGGCTGCTGACGTGGGCATCGACGCAACCCTGGTTTTCGGCGTGGAAGGCGAGTCTGCCGGTGGGTGGTGAGGACGGGTCGCTGGCTACCAGGTTTGCGAAGGGGCCGTTAAAGGATCACCTGTTTGCGAAGACGGGGACGCTGGGCGAGGCGCGGGCGCTGAGTGGGTACCTGGTGGGCGCGAGCGGCCGGATGGCGGCGTTCTCGGTGATGGTGACGGATCATGCTCCGGGTGGCCACGCGGACCAGGAGGTGATGGACCGGATTGTGGGGGCGATTGCGGCGGCGAACTGAGACTGCGGGGAGTCCTTAGAGGCGGAGGCTATTCCTGCCAGGCTGGCGGGTCGGTAGCGAGACAAGCGGCGATGGCGTTGACAACCATTTCGTGATCGACGCGCTGGGCCAGGCCGCTGGCGACGATGCTGCCGACGCATCCGGTGCCGCGGAGGACGATGGGAAAGCCTCCGCCGTGGGTGGCGTAGTCGAGTGAGGACAGGCCGTGGCGGGCCTCGAGAGTCTTTCCTTCGAGCTCGAGCTCGAGTCCGATGGCGTACGAACTTCTGCCGAATCGCATGACGGCGTTGCGCTTGCGGCGGATCCAGTCTGCCTGCCCGGCGGGAGCGCCGTCGGTGGTGCAGGTGAAGATGGTTCGACCGGCGATCTGGATCTCGAAGGTCATGGTGGCTTTGCGAGCTACTGCGTCCGATCGCAGGGCGCTTCCGATCTCCCACGCGGTGTCGGCTCCGAAGCGGTCGAACTGCAGAGCTTTTTCCTGTGCCGCGATGACCTGCAGATCGCTCTCGATACCGGGCATGCGAGACCCTCCACGTTCAGAGGATAGACCGGATCGGATGACGATCACAGGTTCAATGGGTCTGGGTTTTCGAAGGTGGTGTTTGCGGTCTGGTGGTTGCGCGATGCGAGAATGGAGGGGATGAGACAGGTTGGATTGGGGATGCTGGCGGCGGTGGGTTTCGCGATGATGATGGTGGCTGTGGCCGGGTGCAAGCGGGTGGCTCCGCCGGTGCCGATCGAGCAGTTGAACGCGCAGCAGACGCACGGGTATGCAGTGTTTCAGACGCGGTGTGCGCAGTGCCACTACGATCGTGTGGACAAGCCGCGGAACGGGCCAACTTTGCTGGGGGTGTTCAAGAAGGCCTCGCTCCATAGCGGGGCGGCAGCAACCGACGAGCGGGTGACGGCGACGGTGATGCGTGGGCATGGAGCGATGCCGGCGATGGGTGCGCAGGTGGATGAGGCGGAGATGCAGGATCTGCTGGCGTATCTGCATACGCTCTAGAAAGAGGGACGGTAAGTGCGAAGTGTGAGCGGCAAGAGTAGAGGAGCGGGTGAATGGCGGAGGTTCCGGAGGCGCGAGGGAGTTCGGCGGTGAAGGGTATTTTGCTGCCGGGGGTGGCGGGTATTGCCATGTTTCTGCTGCTGCTGGCGCTGCTGAATACGTTTGCGGCGTTGAAGGGCGTGTATGGGGCGGGGGGCGGGCGGTATGGGGTGCTGGCGGTGTGCACGCTGCTGGTGGTGGGGGTGTTTGGTCTGCTGCGGATGCGGCGGTGGGGATGGGCAATTGCGACGGCGGGGGCGCTGCTGCTGGCGGCGGGCTATCTATTTGTGTTCTCGCGGACGCACGCGGCTCCGATGCTGGTGGAGGCGCTGTTCGGGATGGTGTTCTTTCTGTATCTGATTCGGACCGAGGTGCGGGAGCGGATGCGTTGACGCAGATGGTGAGTGCGCGCAAGCGGAGGATGCTGCGGCTGATGAACCTGTGGCCGCCGCTGCTGGGTGCGGGGATCCGGGTGGTGCGGATGGATGCGGAGATGCGCGAGATCGATGTCGAGATGCGGATGCGGCGGTGGAACCGAAACTATGTGGGGGCGCATTTTGGCGGCAGCCTGTTTGCGATGACGGATCCGTTTTACATGATGATGGTGATGGAGAACCTCGGGCAAGGATTTGTGGTGTGGGACAAGGCGGCGTCGATCAGATTCCGCAGGCCGGGAAAGGGGACGGTGCGGGCGGAGTTCCGGCTGGCGGCGGAGCGATTGGAGGAGATACGGTCGGCGGTGCAACGAGACGGACGGGTGGATGTGCGGTTTGTGGTTGAGGTAAAGGATGAGGGTGGGTTGGTGGTGGCGGAGGTGGAGCGGGTGCTGTATTGCGCGACGAAGGCTGCGTATGCGGCGCGGGCTGTGGGATGAGGGTTGCGATCTTGGCAGAGGTGGGGTGAGGGCCGTGAGCGAGTGGGGCGGGATGATCGCAGGTCGCCACGCTGCCTGCTAGATTCGGGTTCTCCGGAGGTACTCCCTGTTGCTTTCCAAGCTGGTGACGCTGGTCAGTCTATGCGTCGTTGTCGTTGCTGGTATGGATGCGCGAGCCCAGAAGCTTTCGCCGAAGTGGGAGGAATTGACGGGACCGGACTTTGTGCGTGCGATCCGGCAATCGGAGGGGGTGTGCCTGCTTCCGTTCGGGATTATCGAGAAGCATGGAGCGCATCTGCCGCTGGGCACCGACCTGCTGGACGTGCGGTTTGCGGCGATGAACGCGACGGAGAAGGAGTATGCCGTGGTGTTTCCGGAGTATTACTTCGGGCAGATCTTCGAGGCGCAGCAGCAGCCGGGGACGCTTGCCTACAGCCTACAGACACAGCTGACGCTGTTGCAGGAGACGGTGAAGGAGGTGGCTCGCAACAGGTGCAAGAAGGTGGTGATTGTGAACGGGCATGGTGGCAACGAGAGTCTTCTGCCGCTGTTTGCGCAGGCTCAGCTGGGCGGGATTACGTGGTGTATCTGTTTGGGCTTCCGCGTAGAGACGGTGTGGGGCGGCCGGCACAAAAGACAAAGACGGACATGCATGGGGGCGAGACGGAGACGTCGTCGATGTTGGTTGCGCGACCGGACCTGGTGCACATGGAACGCGCGGGGAGCGAATCGGGTGCTGACCAGAACCGACTGACGCTGCCGAAGACGGTTTACACGGGGATCTGGTGGTATGCGAAGTTTCCGGAGCACTACTCGGGCGACGGGGCGGCCGGGAATAGGGAGCTGGGCGCGTTCGATCAGAGGCAGTGGTCGAGCGATATCGCGGAGGCGGTGAAGGCGATCAAGGCGGATGGGGAGAGTTTGAAGCTGCAGAACGAGTTTTTTGAGAAGGCACAGCATCCGCTCGATACGAGACAGTGAGACAGGTGTCAACGCGGAGTGAGGGGCGCTACCGAACAAGGGACGATCGAAGTAGATATTTAGCGGGGATACACTATTAGGGATGACTTCGCCTGTTGCTGAGCTGGTGCAGATCGATCTTTCGCCGCGGGTGCCGGTGCGCAAGCCGGAGTGGCTGAAGGCGCGGGCTCCGATGGGGGAGACGTTTCACAATTTGAAGAAGCTGGCGCGTGAGTTGAATCTGCATACGGTGTGCGAGAGCGCGCAATGTCCGAATATTGGCGAGTGCTGGAATCACAAGACCGCGACGTTCATGATGCTGGGGAACCTTTGCACGCGTCGGTGCGGGTTCTGCGCGGTGCCCAAGGGAAGGCCGGAGCCGATTGACCAGGGGGAGCCGGCGCGGGTGGCGTATGCGGTGGCGCAACTGGGGATTGCGCATGCGGTGATTACGAGTGTGAACCGGGACGACGACAACCTGGGCGCGGCGCGGGCGTTTGTGACGGTAATCGAGGAGATCCGGAGGCAGGCTCCGGGATGCCAAGTGGAGGTGTTGACGCCGGACTTTCAGGGTGTTGACGAGGCTCTGCGGATGGTGGTCGCGGCAAGGCCGGAGATCCTGAACCACAACATCGAGACGGTGCCGCGGCTCTACCGGGTGGCGAAGAGTGGTGGGCGGTATGAGCGGTCGCTCGGGTTCCTTCGGAATGCGAAGGCGATTGCTGCGGAGCGCGGCGAGCCGCTGGTGACGAAGACCGGGATCATCGTGGGAATGGGGGAGGAGATGCATGAGCTGTTGAGAGTTTTTCGCGATCTGGCGGAGCGGAAGGTGGATATTCTGACGGTCGGGCAGTACCTGCGGCCGAGCCGAGACCATCTGCCGATGGCGCGGTTTTATTCGCCGGAGGAGTTTGCGTTTTTGAAGCTTGAGGCGATGGGGATGGGGTTCCGGCATGTGGAGTCGGGGCCGCTGGTGCGATCGAGCTACCATGCGCATGAGCAGGCGTTGTCGACGGGGTTGAAGTAGGCAGTTCTGTCGAGGCGTAGCATAGCGCGTGAGATGTCTATGATTCGCTCTGTTGTCTTTGCGGCATGTCTTGGAAATCTTTTTGTGAATGCGCCCACTCAAAGGTCTCAGAGCCCTGTGGTGCAGAACGACACGGGTAAAACCTACACGCTGGACCGGAATGTTCGGGCGGTGGTGCTGGATGCGACGGTGACCGACAGGCAGGGAAGACCGGTCCCGAGGCTGACGGCGGCGGACTTCCTGGTGACGGAGGACGGGGTTCCGCAGCGAGTCGACTTTTTTCAGAACATGGGGGAGCACGCGGTTCCGGCGGCCGCGAGGACCGGGGGCAAGCAGGGAACGACACTGTTGAAGAGTTCGGGAGATTCTCCGCTGACTGTTTTGCTGCTGGACCACATCAGCACGGAGCCGGAGGACCCCGGTTTCGCGAAGAAGCAGATTGCGTCGTACCTTCGCGGGCAAGGGGCAGCGTTGAATTCGCCGACGGCGCTGATGGCGCTGACGGGATCGAGCTTGGTCACGCTGTGCGACTACACGCTGGACCGGGACACGCTGGTGGCGGCGATGGCGAAGGATCGCGACACCTCTTCCTGGTACGTGCTGCGGGACCGGCAGCCGGGGATGAAGTCGACGAATCTGAACAGCTCGGGGGAGCGGCTGGCGATCTAGGGAGTCTCTGCACAAGTTCTGCGTCCCCAGCCTGATTGATTAATCTTGATCTCTGAGGGCGAAGAGCGATGAGCCAGCGGACCTTTGCGAGTCAGGCGGAGTTTCAGAGGTACGGCCGTA
>JAABUK010010735.1_pt1 | contig 12137 bp, 10 predicted proteins | sample 5559141 | NCBI WGS metagenome assembly JAABUK01 (sample SAMN10711869, study PRJNA513367) | rock metagenome | isolation source: Antarctica rocks | place: Antarctica: Victoria Land, Pudding Butte nord | collected 2016-01-03 | reverse complement strand
CGGTCAGTATGCTCCTCGGTCGTGGCGGGCAGAGTATCGGCGCGGGCGGTTCGCGCGGCGACGAGACGATCACCCTCACGATGACGCAAACGCCCCTCTTCGCCCTGACCCCGATCGACCTGAAGGCGACGGTCCCGCTGCCCGGCGAGAGCGCCCAGCCCGCCGAAGTGCGCGTCCTACTCTCGCGCTCGGCTGAGGATTTCGCGCTCGGGCATCTCGACGCGGTCATCGACGATTGTTTCCAGACGATGGTCCTCGCGCCGGACTATCTGCCGATTCATCTTCGACTGGCGGAGGCGTATGCCCGCCAGGGACGAAGGCTCGAAGCGGCGACGAAGTGCGAACACATGATCCAGCTCTACGGCCAGCGCGGTCAGGGGACCGAAGTTCTGCAAGTCCATCGCCTCCTCGGTGCGCTCGATCCACATAACCTTCAGCCGCGGATCATGATGGCCGATCTCTACTTCGCGCAAGACCCGCATGACAGCCCGGACCTCAGCGAGGATGTGCGCGCCCTGGTCGATGAGGCCGAAGCGCAAGGGAAAGAAGACCTCGCGCTGGAATATGCCGAAAAACTCCTGCAGCACCTGCCGAACGGCCCGGTCGGCGTCCGGCTCACCGCCCGCCTGCACCTGCGCTCGGGGAACGCGCACCGCGCACTCGCCCAATGCCAGGCGCTGTTGCGACGCGATCGACAGGATGCCGTGGCTATCGCCGGGGCGAACGTGGCACTGACCCTGATCGAAGGGACGATTCACTGGCCCTCGCTGGAAACGCTGACCGCCGCGCTACGAACCCGCGACGCCGCTATCCACGCCGAATGCCTCAACCTCTACGAATCGACCCTCAAGAATCTGGAGCAGAGCCGACGAGGCAATGTGCAGGTCTCGGCGGGTCTGGTCGCGCTGGCCTGCGACGAGCCGAAGGTCGCCGTGCGGCACCTGGAAGAGTTACGACAGTCCGGCGGCGGCACACAGGGGTTGAAACCGCCGGTGCGCTTCGTCCTGGCCTATGGCCTGCGCCAGGGCTACGGTGCGCTCGGCGATGGCCCGAACGAGCGCCAGTGGCTGCAACACGCGGCCGATCTGCTGCGCGACGAGCGGGTACGTACCTTCGTGGACAGCACGAAACTCTTCGGCGTGCCGCTCTCGGTCGGCGCACTCCATGTCGATCTGGCCGAGAGCCTGATGCGAGCGGGCAAGCTCGACAACGCGATCATCGTCCTCGAAGCGGCGAAGGCCGACCTCCCCGATGATGCCACGATCCGCCGCCGCCTCGCGGTCCTCTACAACGAGCAGGGACGCCTCGGTCAGGCGCTCGACGAGTTGGATGATCTTTCCACCCGCGAACTGAATGTCGGGAAACTCGACGCGATGATCGAGACGCTACATCAGATGTCCGCGCTGGCCGGTGAGAACCTGACGGTCAAGGCCCATCTGGTCGAGCGATATCTGAAGCGCGGCTGTCCGGACGAGGCGATGCTCGAACTCGATCAGATTGCCACGATCCATCAGCGGGCCGGGCGACCGAACGAGGCCGCCGATGCCCTCCGTCAGGCGGCCGACACCGTCTGGATGCTCGGGCAACAGGAGCGCGCGTACGACTACTACGATCGCGTACTCGCCCTCGCACCGGAGAATGTCACCCTGCGTCAGGCGTACATCAACTGCCTGTTGCAGGGCGGGCGACAGAAAGATGCCGCCGATCAGCAGCGCTCTATCGCCCGCCATTTCTGGGAGGCCCGCCGTGTACAAGAGACGATCGCCGCGCTGCACCAGGTGATCGTCCTCGACCCGCGCGATGCCGAATCATACGGGCAACTCGGCGAGGCTCTCGCCTCCGTCGGTGAGTATGCCCAGGCCGAGCGGGTCTACCGGCGCCTCGTGCGCCTCACCCCAGACAATCCCGTCGCCAAAGCGAAACAGGCGGCGATGGCGATGCTCGCGCGTGAGAATCGGGTCGGTATGTAGCACACAGGGTACGGATAGACCGACCAATCTATCCGTACCGTTGCAGATCAGCGCCAATTACGCCGTTCCTACATCATTAGGGATGGTAGAATAAGAGAAAAGGTCCACCTCCCCGCTCACTCGCAAGGGAGTTGCATGCCTGATCTCTTCTGGCTCGCTACTCGGCTCAATTTAGCTGCGGCACTTGACATCATCGTTGTCGCGGCAATCTTCTTTTGGCTGCTGACGGTCGCGCAAGGTACGCGCGCCGTGCCGCTGATTCGTGGTGCGATTATTCTGATCGTGCTGCTGGTGGTGATCAGCACGATCCTGCCGCTCAACGCGCTGCGGTACGTGTTGCGTAGCGCCCTGCCCGCCCTCCTCCTCGCCATCCCGATCGTCTTCCAGCCCGAACTCCGCCGCGCGCTGGAACAACTCGGCCATACTGGCAACTGGGCCAGCCTCCCGTTCGTTAACGCAGAGCACCCCCATCCGGGGGCGGCGGCGATCGAGGAGATGGTGAGTGCGTGCGTTTCTCTCGGGCGACAACGGATCGGGGCGCTGATCGTGATCGAGCGCGAAACCGGCCTGCAAGAATATGCCGATAAGGGTGTACGCCTCGACGCGACTCTAACACGGCAACTCTTGATCAATATCTTCTTCAAGAACTCGCCGTTGCACGATGGCGCGGTCATCGTGCGCGCCGACCGGATCGTCGCCGCGCGCTGTATCATGCCTCTCTCCGAAGGGGAACTCCCCGGCTCATTCGGCACGCGCCACCGCGCGGCGCTGGGGATCAGCGAGGAGTCCGATGCGGTGGCGGTGATCGTCTCCGAACAGACCGGCGGCATCTCCCTCTCGCATGACGGGCGGATCGACCGCGACCTCACCGGCGATCAATTGCGCGCCTCGTTGCTGTCCCTGCTGGAACCCCCCGCCCCCGACGACAATACCCGCCGTCGAGGTCTACGCCCACGGCATCGGGGGTAAAGGATGGCGCAACAGCGGATGGCAGATTTCCGCAAGCGGCTCGGGGTCGGGATCCTCTCGCGGGGTCTTTTCGCGATCATGCTGGCGATCCTGCTCTGGGGCTGGGTGACCACTCAGGACGACCCCGAAATCGAGCGGCCGTTCGCGGCGATTACCCCCGCGATCATCAACAGGGCCGATAATCTGGTGATCATCGACGAGGCCAAGATACCGTCGATCACCGTCACCGTGCGCGGGCCGCGCTCGGAATTGAATCGCCTCACCATGCTCGATCTCCCGGTCGAAATCGATCTCGGCGAGATCAAATCGCCGACAAGTGCCAATATCAAGGTTAACGCGCGCGTAGTCGGACATCGCGGCGTGCGCGTCACCGGCACGGCCCCGGAGACGGTCGCCATCTCCGCTGACCTCCTCGTCTCGAAGACGTTCACTATCGAGATCGAGAAGGGGCAGCCGATCCTGCCGTACAGCGTGGGGAATGTCGCCCCTAACCCGAAGCAAATCGAAGTGCGCGGACCGCAGAGCCAGATCAACCAGATCGCCCGCGTCGTCCTACCGGTCAGCCTCGGCGACCGCCGTGACAACTTCGAGGCGCAGTTCACGCCCGAGGCACGCGACACCTCCGGCGCGCGGATCAACAACGTCACGTTGGAACCGGGGAGTGTTACCGCCACGGTGACGGTCGAACGGATCGGGCGCACGGTCAGCATCGTCCCCAATATCCAGGGCACCCCCGCCGACGGCTACCGCGTGGGCAACCCCAGGATCAGTCCACCCTCGATCACCATCGATGGCCCATCCGACCTCCTGTCGCAGCTAATCGTCATCTCGACCGTACCGATCGACGTGAGCGGCAAACGGGAGGCATTCTCAGTCTACGGCGTGGCGCTAAATCTGCCGACGGGGACGCGGGTGATCGATCGCAACACGATCAACGTGGAAGTGCCGATCGAGGCCGAGTTGCAGCAGCAGCAGATCGGCGGCGTGAAGGTGAATGTCCTAGTTGATCCGGGCTTCCGCACGACGGTTACCCCGAGCGAGATCGCCGTGACCCTCAGCGGCCCGCGCGAACGGATCAGACAACTCAGTGCGGGGGAGGTCGCCGCGCAGATCGATCTGCGCGGCAGCGGCGCAGGTAGCTACGATCGGATGCCAACGATCACCAAACCGGACGAACTGAGCGCCGATCCGGCGCAACAGGTGCGCGTGGTGATCGAGCGGATCCCCGCCAGCCCGACGATCGCCCCGACCGCGACGCCGCGCCCGACACCAACACGAACGCCAACGCCATCCGTCCCCCCGTCCACCGCCCCGAGTGGCCGACGTGAGAACGCAGGATAGCCCGACCACAATCCCAACCCCACGATGATGGGCAGCAATGCCGGACGCCCCCACCAGAATTGGTGGGGGCGTCCGGGCATCGGGCGATCGAACGGTTGTGCGATGGCACGCGCGCCGATTAATCGGCGGCGTAGTATTTCACCGCCGTCAGGCCCGCGCGCTTATGCGTCGAGAGGCGACCGCCGTGTGGTCCACGGAAGGTGCCGGAGGTCGGCGCGACATCGCCATAGTCGCGCCCAACCGCGATCGTGATGTAGTTCAGCCCTGGCTCGTTACCGTGTGTCGGATCGAACGGCCAGGCGACGTAACCCGCGCCATCGGGATGCGGCAACAAGACCTCGACCCAGGCGTGGGTGCCACCTTCACCGAGTAGATGCCCGGAGACATAGCGTGCCGCGAGGCCACAGGCGCGGCAGATCGCGAGCATGATATGTGCGGAGTCCTGACAGACCCCCCGCTTACCGGCTAACGCCTCGGCGGCGGTCGTCTTGACGCTGGTTATCCCGTAAGCGTAGCTAATCTGCCCGTGGACCCAGGCGTTGATCAGCCGCGTCAGTGCCAGATCATCGGTCGCGGCGGCGCGGAGTTCGGTCGCGGCGGCACGCAAGGCACCATCCACGCCGGTTAACTGAGAGGGCTGACGTAATTCCGGGTCGGCGTACAACTCCGGTGTCACCGTGGGATGCACCGCCCGCGCTTCGCGCTCGACAACGATCCAAGCCGTAAAATCGATCGCCTGCTCGATCCGGTCGACGTGCAGTTCGAGCACGAGATTGCCGAAGCGGTCGCGACGCTCGACCGGGATGACGCCGGGTGCGGAAACTTCCAACTTGTGGGTCACGAGGCGCTGGCCGCCGTGCAGATCGGGCGGCACGATCATCAGGCGTTGGCGCAGATCGTGGACAACATCGGGGTACTCATAACGCAAGTGTTGATGGATGAGGTACGCGGTCCAGCGCACCTTGCCCCAGTCCATACCCCGATGGTCCAGATGATCCACCGCACCGAGTGTCCCGATTAACGTATCTAAATCGTCCCGCTCCAAGTTCCCCCCTTACCATTGGGCCGATACGCGTACGCCAACCCCGCCGACGCCCTAGCTGGCGCTCACGACTTCGTCACAGATCACCGTCATCGATCTGAACGAGGCCGGGCCATAGGTCGTCATCATCGGCACATCGACCGCATCGCGACCGATCCCGATCGGGATACGACCGATCAACGGGCGATTGAAGCGCGCATCGAGGGTCCACCAACGCCCTTCATCGCCGTCGGCCAGATAGACCTCGAACCAGGCATGGAAGTCCATCGGCGAGTACGGCGGCACAAGGCTGATGTCCGGCATGTAGCCGAAGACATAGCGGGCCGGGATACTCAGTGCCCGGCAAAACGTGATCGCGAGATGCGCGAAATCACGGCACATCCCGCCCCCAGCGACGTAAATATCCGGCGAACTGGTCAGTGGCGTGCTATGTAAACCGTAGGTGATATTCTGATTGATCCAGTCGCAGACCGCTTGCACCCGCGTCCAGCCCGGCGTGGTCGCGCCGAAGAGCCGCCAGGCGACCGCGCTCAACGCTTCCGAGTGGCAGTAGCGACTCGCCAGAGTATAGATCAGCACCTCATGCGGCAATTCCTCGATCGGGAGTTGCCGGGCGCCCAGACACACGATATCCGGGTCGCGCGACAGTTCGACGGTCGCGTCATACCGCAGGCTCAATGGTCCGGGCGGCAACAGCAACCGTCGGCACCGATTCCCATAGCTATCGGCATATTCCTGACCGACGATCGGGGGGCTGGATTCCCAGCGCTCCTCCACAATCGCGTGCCGCGCGCCGGGGTGCGGGGCGACCATCATGATCGCCGGCACATCACCCGTCGCCTCATAGCCGAAATCGCACCCAACCCGCAGCAGCAGCATCTTTCCCCATTCTTGGTCCGCACCGTAATATCGCCGGACAAGGCCATTGCCGCCACCAGAGCGGAGAGAAGCAGCGCGCCTGAATAGACCAGCACAGTTGTCAACACCCTATAGCCACTACTGCTGCTGTTGCTGCGGCTGCTGGCGAGGAACCTCCTCAGAATCCTGCTGATAACGCATCCCCATCCCCGGCCCGCTGCCACTCGTACCCATCGACTGCGTCATCGTGCCCATTGTCTGCGTCATCGCCCCGAGGCGCTGCATCTGCGCCGCCGCCCCGAGGGTTTGATATTGGATGAGCCGCTTACGGCCCCAGGCATCGCCGGTCGGGTGGGCGATCGTCACCCCTTGCGTCTCATCGAGCGTTTCGCCGCGCACGCCCACCACAAGACTCGCCTCGCCACCGCCGCGATAGGTGCCGCGCAGCGGTGAAACATCGGCATAATCGCGACCAAGGGCAACCTGCACATGCCTGCCGGTACAGAGCGCACCGCTCGTCGGATCGAAGCCGAGCCACCCGTATGGTGGCACGAACGCCTCCGTCCAGGCATGTGAGGCGCTACTCTCCGTCACGCTCCCCAGATAGCCGCTGACGTAACGCGCGGGCAGACCGAGATGGCGGCAGAGCGAGATCAGCAGATGGGCATAATCCTGGCAGACCCCGCTCCCCCCGGCGATCAGTTCAGCCACGGTAGTGCGAACATTCGTCGCCCCGACCTGGTAGATGAAATGGCTGCGGATGTAAGCGCCTGCCCGCGCCAGGAAGGCATAGGCACTCATCTGCGGATCTTCGGCGATCAGCGCCCGCGCGATATCGCCCGACGCCCGTTCCAGCGCGACATAGCTGCTCGCGTTGAGGAATTCGGCCCACTCATCCGCGATCTGCTTATCGTCGATAACCGCCGCCAGCGCTGGGGAGCGATCGGGGTTCTCATCGGTCGGGCCGCTCAGCGGCTGCCCCGCGCCGACAAAGGTGACAACATCGCTCGTCGCCTCGATCGTCAGGTGATCGTGCAGATATGGCACCCCAAAATCGTGGACCTCATTGCCGTAATAATCTTTGAAGGAAATGATCGTCGCGGGCGGGTCGATCGAGAGGTCGAAACTCAGGCACGTTTGCGTATCGGTCGAGCCCGGTTGCAGACGAACCTCATTGAAACTCTCGTAGACCGGGCTGGCATAATTGTACGCGGTGCGATGAGTAATCCGATAGCGCATAGTTCCTCGGTGGGGAGTAGTCGGTAGCCAGTAGTCAGTAGTCAGTTACTCATTGCAATGTTGCGCTTGCCACCATGCACCGCCTCGCAGCAAACCCACTGACTACCGACTACCGACTACTGCCTACTCTCATACAACAACCTCTTCGGCGCGCAACACGCGACCGGCAAAATACTGTGCTTCGATGAACTCGCCGATCTGGTAGCACTGGCGCTCCAGGTCGAGCAGGTAGCCCTGGAGATCAGGCACGAACAGTTCATCCACCCGCTGGTACGCGAGCGTCCCCTTCAGGCGTCCAACGGCCCGCTCCGCCTCGCTGGGGCGACCGAGCATGAAGTCGGAGACGCCGCCATCACCGGACATATCTCCGACATGCGCGGCGATATGGGTCAGCGCCGCATCGACCTCGCTGATCGCGAAGCGGATCGAACGCGGGAAGACCGGCGACAGGGTCAGCATCTCGATCACGGCGCGGGGCCGCACGGCGCTGCGATAAAGCTTGTTGTACGCCTCATACGCCGAGAGTGAGCGCAGGACCGCGAGCCACTGGTGCCAATCGCGCGGCACCTCATCGGCGGCCGCCAGCTCCGCGGCCTCGGCCAGCGACGAATCAGTCACCAACATATGATATTTTACGTCAAGTGCCCGCGCCGTCTTTTCCGCCCGCTCCAGGAACTTCCCCGCTTGCAAGAAATACCAGCCCTCTTCGCGCGGCATCGTGCTGTCAGTGATTCCCTGGAAGAGGTGACTGTATTCGATCACCCAACGGTAGAAATCGTGCGCGTTCTCGGGGCCTTCTGGGGTTACCCCTTCCGCCTGACGCTGCTGGAGATCGAGGTAGAAACGGTTGATGACTTCCCACATCTCACTGGCGAGTTGATGGCGCATCGTCCGCGCATTCTCGCGCGCCTGGGAGACACAGGAGACGATCGAATGCGGATTATCGGCAGCAAACGTCAGGTACAGCGGCACCGTCTGTTCGTTAGCCTCGCTGTGCGCCAGAAAGAACCGATCGGCATCTCCCACGATCCGCACGAGTGCTTCCCAATGCCGACCGCGACGTGCCTGGGCACTCGCGGAGGCGCCCATCTCCAGCGTATGGTGGAAATTCACGTCGGTGATCCGTGCGGTATCTTCCGCCCGCTCGATGTACCGCCCGATCCAGTAGAGCGATTCGGCAATCCGACTAAGCATGGCGACCCGCCAACAGACGCGGCGCTGGCGTACTGTCGCTGGCGGCGTTCAAGTCAACTGCGCGCGGTACGGTGCGGCACCGATACCACGACTTCATCGCAACACCCATGTGTCTTTACTCCCCCCACCCTGCGAGCTATTCACCACCAGTGAGCCGCGACGCAACGCCACGCGCGTCAGGCCACCCGGCAGGACGTGAATATCCTTGGCCCCGCTGAGGATATATGGTCGCAGATCGATATGCCGCCCTTCCAAGCGACCGCCACCGCCCTCCGCGTCGGGGATGAACGAGGGTGAGCGCGAGATCGGCACCACCGGCTGTGCGATGTAGCCGCGCGGATCGGCGATGACCCGTCGGCGGAACTCCGCGATCTCCGCCTCGCTGGCACGCGGGCCAATCAGCATACCGTAGCCGCCGCTCTCGTTCGCCGCCTTGACAACGAGTTCGCCGAGATGGTCGAGGATATATTCCTGCTGCTCGGGATCGGTCGGCAGATAGGTCGGCACATTCCCGAGGATCGGCTCCTCCCCGAGATAATACTTAATGATCGCCGGGACGTAATGATAGACGACCTTATCGTCGGCCACGCCGGTCCCAATCGCATTGGCGAGCGCGACATTGCCGGCACGCACCGCCCCGAGTAGCCCGGCCACGCCGAGGATGCTATCTGGACGGAAGGCGAGCGGATCGAGGAATTCGTCGTCCACGCGCCGGTAGATGACATCGACCGGCTGCCGCCCGCGCGTGGTGCGGAGATAGACGCGGTTATCGATCACGAAGAGGTCGCGCCCCTCGACCAGTTCGATCCCCATCTGTTGCGCCAGGAAGGCGTGCTCGAAATAGGCCGAGTTGTAGATCCCCGGCGTCAGCAGGACAACCGTCGGGCCACCGCGACCAGCGTGGCGTGGCGACAGGCTGCGGAGGTTCTCGACGAGTTGGCCGCAATAGTGATCGACCGGACGCACCCCGAGGTCCGCGAACCAATCGGGGAAGACGCGCGTCATCGATGTGCGGTTGGCGAGGACGTAGGAGACACCGCTCGGCGACCGTAAATTGTCTTCCAGGACCAGATAACGCCCATCGCGGTCGCGCACGAGATCGCTGCCGACGATGTGGACATACTGATCGTGGGGGACATCGATCCCCACAACCTCGCGCCGGAAGTGGCGGGCCATGACGATCAATTGTCGCGGCACGACCCGCTCTTTCAGGATCAATTGCTCATGGTAGATATCGTGGATGAACATGTTGAGCGCGCGGATCCGCTGCCGCAAGCCCGACTCGATCAGCTGCCACTCAGTGGCCGGGATCAGACGCGGGATGAGATCGAACGGGAAGATCCGCTCGGTCCCCTGCGCATCATCGGAATAGACGGTGAAGGTAATCCCCTGATGCAAGAACGAACGATTTGCCAGATCGCTGGCGCGTCGGAGCGCCCCGGCATCGAGTTCCGTCAGCCGATCGTACAGCGCCCGGTAGTGCGGGCGCGGCACGACGGTATTATCCGGCAGGGTCGCAAACATCTCATCGTAATAGCTTCTGGTCGAATAATCCGCGACCAGCGTACCGCCCGGCATCGCGCTCATCACCCCACCCCGCTGCACGTTGGCGCATCGCGCGCCCGTCGATACCGCTGTCGCTCTCCCCACACGACATCACGACGACTTTTTCGGGCTGCTGGATACCGCGGCAATCGTAGCCGCTCACGGGCGCAAGAGGCAAGGGGGACACGCACAACACCGCAAGCCGCAACTGTGCCTAAAGCACAAATCGCGCCGCAAGAGAACACTGTACCCGATTATCGACTCGTGCGTCGGCAACTCACCGGTGGATCAGTGACTGTCGGGGGCTAATAACCCAGCGAGGTCAGGCCAGCCATAGGCCACTTCTGGCACCGGGATACCGCGTAAGAGCGTATCGCGCTCGTGCAAGGGTTGCCCGCCAAGGGCGTCGTAAAAGCGCCGTGCGGCAACGTTTTCCGCTAAGGCCCACAAGGTAAACGCGCGATGTCCCTGCCGCTGAAAGTTCTCGACGATCGCGGTCACCAGCCGTCGGCCCAGCCCGCGGCGCTGATACTCGGGCAGCAAATAGAGGCCCAGGAGTTCCGCCCGATAGTGCGGATCGCCCGACTCTTCGGGACCACCCCACGCACAGCCAACGATCACACCGGCATCCTCCGCGACGAACGCACAACGTTGGTCGAGCGGCACGGCCAACAACCCCGCCCAAAGCCATTCGCGGTCGGCAGGCAACGAAGCGTGCAGCACGATCGGCGGCAGAAGTTCGGCATACGCCGCACGCCAGCAGGCATCATGCACATGCGCGATCGTTGTCGCCTCGGCGCTTTCCGCCGCCCGTATCCGTACCACAGCATATCCTCTCTCGCACCGCGACTGTGCGCGTTGTCTTTCTCGTTTTGCTGTCAGGGCCGTCGTGACAAGTTGGCAGTTGCAACCTCCACTCAGGCTCGGTGATGATAACCATCGGGCTAGCAAGAGCGAGGGGGGAAGTTGCGCCATGCACAACGCAGGATACGACAGAATCGTCGCCGAATGGCAACTCGGAGATCGTGATCCCCGATAGTGGCACGGTCAACACGATCGTCAAGGTCACGCTCGACGGGCGAGAATATTTTCTGCGCGCCTATCGCCACCACGATCGCGCGCCGCGCGAGCATGAGGTCATTGCCCACGCCCGCGCCCATAACTTCCCCGCCGTAACGCCAGTGCCGCTCCCCGCGGTGACACCCTGCTCGATCGAGACGGTCAATGTTATGCCCTCTTCCCACACGCAGCAGGGCGACAGTGTCTGCGGAACGCGCTGACTGCCGCCGAGATCACGGCGACGGGCGCGAATCTCGCCGCATTGCACCACGCCCTGCGTAGCTTCTCAGCAACAGCACCACGTCGCGTCGTCATACGCTGCGATCGTGCAGCGACGCTCGCGGGGATAATGCGCCTGGAAACGGCGATCAGCAGCCGGGATGGCAGCGACCCGATCGATCGGATTGCACTAGCACAGTTGAAGGCGCGTCACGATTGGCTCAAGGGGCAGCCAGCGGAAACGACAATCGATCCCGCGCTGCTCGACGAGCAACTGGTCCACGGCGACTACCAGGAAACGAATTTGTTCTTCAGGGATAACCGTGTCTGTGCCGTGATCGATTGGGATCAAGCACATCGCACCTCGCGCGCCTGGGAAATCCTACGCGTCCTCGACTTCGTCTATGGCTTTCGCCCGGAGCCGTGCAGCCTCTTTCTCGCTGCGTACCGTGCGACTCAACAACTCACCCTCGATGAGCTCGATCGCGAGGCGACGGCATATAGCCTTAACCAGGCGCATAACCTCTGGGTCTACGAAGCATATTACCTTGAGGGCAATGAGCGCGTCCGCCAGTTCATCAAACCGGGCGGCTTCGTTCCTCCGGCGGAGCGGTGGGGGCAGTTACGCCCGCACCTCAGACAATAATACGGTGATTGCTCGTATAGTAGCAGGAGTTCCGGGGTGGCGGTGAGGACGCTGT
>JAABUK010010733.1_pt1 | contig 12138 bp, 10 predicted proteins | sample 5559141 | NCBI WGS metagenome assembly JAABUK01 (sample SAMN10711869, study PRJNA513367) | rock metagenome | isolation source: Antarctica rocks | place: Antarctica: Victoria Land, Pudding Butte nord | collected 2016-01-03 | reverse complement strand
ATGCGGCGGAATCAATGTTCTGAATGCGAGAAAACTCGGCGACAGCCACGAAGTTTCCATCCAGTGCGCGCAAGGCTTGCGCTTGTTTGGGCGATTTCTTTTCGAGTGTTTGCCACAACGCGTCATCGAGTACTCGATCTTCACGTTTGCGCACCGACTGCACAATGCGCGGCTTGACGGCGGCTTTGGTGACAGTATCAGTTTCAAGGAGGAAACCATCGGCGACCAGCGACTTGAGGATTTCGCGCACATCGGCGCCACCAATGGTTTTCTGGATTTCTTTGGCGGAAAAAGCGCGTTCGCTTTGCATCGCCATGCGCGCGACTTGCAAGCGTCGCGGCGAGCCGAACAAGGGGCGCAAACTGGCTTCGCCCGCCGCCTTGATTTCTTCGACAAAGGCAAAGCGTTTTTCGCCTTCCTGACGCGAACCTTGCGGCACCCAGCAATTGATGCAATCGGCCAGCGGCGCGTGATAATACGAACTCATCCAGTGCGCGACCTGCAAGGCTTCTTCGTCCAACATCGGCTCGTCGCTCAGCAAACGCGCGATCGGGCGCAGCGATTTGATGTCAAAGTCGAGTTCGTTCGTCCATCCCGAAACGTAACCTGTCAACTGCTGCGCGCCGACAGGAACCAGAACCGCGCTACCCAATTGCAACGTGTCGCGCAAACTCTCGGGAACAGCGTAAGTCAGTTCGTGCGAAACCGTCGATTGCGCGCGGTCGGGCACCACCAGAGCATAGGGCGGCGAAAACTGTGAGGCAGGCGACGTGGCAGTCAGCGGGGCAAGGGTCGGCATCGCACACTATTTTAGCAAAGGCTCTGCTTCGCGTTTGCGACGATTTGCGTTGAGACTGCTTCTTATTCCACAAACTCTTGTCTTGCAAATGTCAAGATAGAGCTTCTTCAAAGTTTGGCATGCAAAGGTTTGAGACTTTGGGACCAGCCTGTGACTTCAACATTTCGGCAGGGCACTGCACATCGAGTACTCGACAACCGTCAAAACGCGCCTGCAAATACAAAGAACCGGCACTTGTTGAAAGTGCCGGTTCTTTGTCTACGACCTGAAAGTTGATGTTATTGATTCGTCGTGGTGGTTGTCGTGGTGTTGCTGCTGGTCGTGCTGCTGTTGCTGGTCATGGTGTCGCTGGTGGCGCCATTCATGCCATAAGTGGAGTAGCCCATGCTCGAGGCCTTCATTTCTTCCGCCGAACGGCCTGCGCCGCCGATGTTGACGTTGCGGAACAAGGAATGCTTGCCCATCGACATGCGCTGGATGCCGACCGCGCCAACAGCACGCGCGTTGACAACCAAGGCGCGCGCCGCGATGCGGTTTCCAAAGGTCGAGAGCACGCCATAACGAGGAGCTTCCGGGTAGCCGGTCACTTCGATGTCGGCACCCTTGAACAACGGCGCGACGCGCTCTGTTCCCGCATAGCCCGGCGCGATCTGACGGAATTCGCGCGGCACGCGAACCAGCGTCATGCCCGACATCATCGGCGAAGCCATAGCGGTACCGGTGGACGCATCCATCATGCCGCTGGCCTTCATGGTGTCCTTCATCGAAGAGTCCTTGATAACCAGACCGACGACTTCACCCTGGTCGTTGGTGATGATGTCGCGCAGGCTGCCGCGCATCGTGACCAACTTCGCGCCCGACATGATATAGGGCTCGGAATCCAGAACATCGACATCGGACGGGACGGACGACATTGACATCATGCCCGGCGACGGCATTGTGCCGCCAACTCCAACCACGCTCGGGCTCATCATGCCGCTGGGCTGCGCGACATAAACAGTGGCCGTGCCCCCCACCGGATAAGTCGAGTACAAACGCTGACCCATGCCCGGCGAGAAGCGCATGAACTTGACGCCATCGGCGGTTTGCACGTCCATCGCCGTCACGTAGCCGGAACGGTCGCTGTAATAGCGCAACACGGTGCCGGTCACCATCATCGGCGTCATGGATGAGGAATCGCTCATCATGCCAGCGCCTTCGGCACCTTTGGTCATCATGCTATCCTGCGCGTTGGCGACAACCGGCGCCAGCGCCAGCAAACTCATCGCAACACCACAGACCAACGATTTGGACAAAATCTTTTTGCTACCCATTTTGTGACTCCCTTTGCTCGTATCGAGCCAATTTCTTAACGTCTTGTCCCGCCGCATTTTAGCAAAAAAAATGCCGCGCAAACACCACGCAATGCACTCTTTCGCTAAAAAACTCTTAAACGCCGCGTTTTTGTCCCCACAATAGCACATGCAGCTGCGGCAAAATCGTGACCTCGCGCCAGCCATCGTTCAGCGCCTGCACCATCAACTCGTTCAAGCGCTCTGCCGTCGCTTTCGAGTACTCGATTTCACTCGCCGCAATGTCGCTGCCCGCCTGCAAGTAGAACGGCACAAGGGGAAAACGACGATGCACTTCGCGCGCGAAATTGTAATCCGCCTGGTCGAAAACCACCACTTTCAAACTGAGACTTTTCGCGCCCGCGGCCATACATTGCGCCAGAACTCCCCAATCGGTTTCCATTCCCGAAGAAGGCGGCTTGGGCGATAAAACCAAATGTTCCAGCTTGAAAAACCACTCTTTGCAAACCGAACCCTGCGTTTCCATGCAAAACGAAAAACCTGAGTCTCGCCCCAGATCAATCAACGATTCCAGTGGCTGCAAAGCCGGATTACCACCCGACAGCGTCACCAAAACCGGCTGATCCTTCGTCAGATTTTGAACGCTTTCGAGTACTCGATGCGGCGTCATCGCCGTCCATTCGCCCTTATATTCGGGCAAAACCGCATACAAAGAATCGCACCACGCGCAGCGATAATCGCAGCCCGCCGTGCGCACAAAAACCGTCGGTCGCCCAATCAACGCGCCTTCGCCCTGCAACACCGGCCCAAAGATTTCACTGATAAGAATCGGTTTCATTTTCGATTAACCAACAAGACACCAAGAGGCTTCAAGAAGAAGTTCGTGATTATCGCGTGCTCGGTTCCTCTCCCTTGGTGTCTTGGTGGTTCAATTTTTGTATTCCGTCGGGTCGGGCACATTCGCCAAGGCAAAAGCTTCTTTGCGTTCAACGCAGGTGCCGCATTCGCCGCAGTGGATTTCTCCACCTTCATAGCAGCTCCAGGTTTGAGCGAACGGCACGTTCAAACCCGCGCCAAGACGCACGATGTCAGCTTTCGAGTACTCGACAAAAGGCGCAAAGAGCCGCAAATCGGGGTTGCCGCAACCTTCGACCGCCAGGCGCTGCATCGCATCATAGCTTTCGATAAACGGCGCGCGGCAATCGGGATAAATGAAATGATCGCCCGCATGAACACCAATCGCCACGCGCTCTGCCATTTCTGCGACGGCTGCGCCATAAGCGACGCTCAACATGATCGCGTTACGGTTGGGCACAATCGTAATCGCCATCGACGGCGCGGCATAATGTCCGTGCGGCACTTCGATGTCGTCGGTCAACGCCGAGCCATGCAGCACACTTTTCAGCGACGACAAATCGACACGCGAATATTGCGCGTCCAAACGCCCCGCGCATTCGAGCGCAAACGCCAACTCTTTCGCGTGTCGCTGACCATAATCGAAGGCCAGAAGGTGCAGCTTCCAGCCTTGCGAGTAAAGAAGATGCGCCAGCGTCACCGAATCCAATCCGCCGCTGACAATCGCAATCGCTTTTCGCTCGTTCATCTTAATTCGTTTCCGTTCGAGTACTCGATTCTCGTTTAATGGCCGTCGTTGCACCACGCCAGGCGCCAAGTGCAGTTCCTGCAAAAAAGCCGACGATGATGCCCATGAAATAGCCAATAGCTGCACTGGCTTTGATGCTTCCTAAAGCCAGCCACAGCGACCTCGCGGGAACAGGCAGAAAATTTCCATTCGTCAACCAGGTCAGCATGGCAAAAAGCGACGCGAAGCAAACGGCGCCAATAATTGCTCCAACAAAACTGCCGGTTATTGCGCTTCGATAAGACTTTGCAAAGACAACGCGAGCGTCGTCGCGCCGGCTTGTCCAAGCGCCCACAAAAGCAAATACAAGCAATTCAAACAAAAGGCCGAACAGCATCATTACGAGAGCACCACTTTGAGAACCATTGGCGCCCTGCTCTTGCGGGTGAGGCATCAAATCAAGAGGAGCGCCCAAAATGAAACCTTCAAAGACACCGGCAACAGCCATCGCCAGAGCGCCCTTGAAACCGAAACTCGCTGTCCGCGACAACACACGTCCCGCAATTCGCACCGCCAGCATCTTGCGCCTACGAGAGCACACAATCGAAGCGTAACAAAAAGCGCGGCTCCTTCTCGCAAGAAAGAACCGCGCTTTTCTGTCGGACAACGCTTTTACTTGGCGTCGTTGCCGGCGATTTCGCCACCGTAGAACTTGCGGCGCGGGTTTGTCGGGCGCAAGTCCGAGCCACCGGAACTGTAATTCAAGCCGTGCGGCGCGCGCGGTTTCATCGATTCCTGCGGACGAGAGCGCTCGCGTTCGGCGGGCGTCAGCGCGAGGTTTTGGCCGTCGCTTCGAGTACTCGATGCGCCGCTTCCGCCGCGATACGAACCGGCGCGATTGGCGTTGTTCGGGCGCGCCACGCCGCCGTTTCCGCGACGACTGTTTCCCTTGCGCGCAGGCGGCGCCAAGCGATTGAGTTGCAATGGCGAATGTTCGGAAATCGGCAGATCGGCGCGAATCGACTTCTCGATGTCGCGCACGTCGCTCGCCTGATCGGGCGTGGCAAACGAAACGGCGTGACCGGCTTCTCCAGCGCGCGCCGTGCGACCAATGCGATGTACGTAATCGTCGGCGGAATCGGGCAAATCGTAGTTGACGACCAGTTCGATGCCGGAAACGTCAATGCCGCGAGCCGCAATATCGGTCGCAACGAGTACTCGATATTTGCCGCTTTTGAATCCTTCCAAGGCTTCGCGGCGTTGCGGCAAAGAGCGATCTGAGTGAATCTCGGCGGAACGATGTCCCAGTTCGCGGACAGTTCGCGCCACGCGGTGAGCGCCCGAACGAGTGCGCGCGAAAACCAGAACCGTGCCTTTATAATCATAAAGCAACTTGGAAAGCAGATCGTTCTTGCCTTCTTTATGAACCACGAACAATTCCTGCGTCACCTGCGAAGCGGTTGTTCCCGCGCGCGCGACTTCGACGCGTTCCGGATTGCGCATGTAGTTGGCCGCGATTGCGACGATTTCAGTCGGCATCGTCGCCGAAAACAGCATCGTTTGGCGATCTTCGGGCACTTCACGCAAAATCTGCTTGATTTGCGGCGCGAAACCCATGTCCAGCATGCGGTCGGCTTCATCCAAAACCAGCGTGTCAACGGTGCGCAAATCGACGTTGCGCGATTGCAAATGGTCGATCAAGCGTCCCGGCGTGGCGACGATGATGTCGGGGTTGCGGCTGAGCTGTTGGCGCTGCGCATAAATCGGTGCGCCGCCAATCAGGACGACGGTTTTCAAACCGAAGCCGCGACCGATTTGCTGCAAGACTTCTTCGACCTGAATCGCCAGTTCGCGCGTCGGCAAAATAATCAGGCCGCGCCCGATACGTCCGCGATTTTCGACAAAGCGCTGCAACATCGGCAAGCCGAAGGCGAGAGTTTTGCCGGTTCCAGTTTGCGCAATGCCGGTAATGTCTTTGCGCGCTAGAGCAATTGGAATCGCTCCGGCCTGAATCGGCGTCGGAATCGTGAAACCCAGTCGAGTCAGCTTTTCTAAAACGCTGCCGTTGAGTCCCAGATCGCTGAAGCGAACGCCCGAAGTTTGGGGCGTCGTCTGTTCATTTGTGTCTTCGTTTACGTCGTCAGACGTGACGGTGTTGACCGAAAGATTTTCGGTCGAGGTGTGCGTCGTGTGCATCTAATTCCTTGTTCTCTAAAAAGTGTGACCCGCCGCTTGGAAATGTGCCGCGTAAGTCATCAAAAGGAACAAGTGACGCACGAGGAAGAAGTTTTGGGCCGATGTTTGCCGGGGAGAATGTGGCAAACATCTCCACTATAGCTGATGCGTAACACTTTGTCCAGTGCCGCGCATAAGCCGGGCTTTGCCTAAAAATTAGGTTTTGCCCAAAAAAGACGAGGGTTGCCCAAAAATGAGAAATTGTCATGTCTATGGGAATGCTGTAACTTTGTTCCCATGCAACTACAAAAAGAGCCAAAAAAGGAACCAAGCAAGGTCACTCAACGCGCTAAAGAATTGTGGCAATCTCTGCAAGAATCCCTATCTGCATTATGGGGTGAGAAATTGTTATTAACTCCAATTTTCGGTTTTTCGATGACTTGGGTGGCGGCCAAGCAAGAGTACAAGCAAGGCGTATGCTTGGTCATTGCGATATACGTCATCTTGTGGCTTCTCCATGTTTCGAGTGTGGCAAAAAAACGCGCAGGAGAGCAGCGCAAAAGAGCGCGCTTATTGTTCTACCTTGCGCGGGGATTGTCTCTCAGGACGAAAGTTCGTAGGTGCGAGGAATTGCCAACCGCAGATGTTGATAAATGGTGCCGGAACGTCGAAATGCATCTTAGAACTAATTTCGGCTTGGAGATGATGGCGCGGCTACGCCTTCAATCTCTACCGCGCAGAATTTCATCAATGCAGCCAACGGAAAGACAAGATTTATACCGCAAGGTGGATAAGCGCGTGAGATTTCTGTCGCAAATCATGTCGGAACAAGTTTGGAAGCACTGAATAAGACATTTTGCTTTCACATGGATTTTTGTGCAGAATCGGGCTTTGCCTAAAAATCAAGCCCTTTTGAGCAATAAATAGGCAAAGCCCATAAGCCGCGCATCGGGTACTCGATTCAACGCAGGAAAAGCCACACAATGGCGCCTGCGATGACGAACAACAGAACGCCAATAGCAACAGCCGGATCGAAGTTCGTGAACTTGGCGGAAGTGCGGCCTTTGTAGTCCGGTCGCCACGGATCGAGCGCCGGTTTCCCACTGCGCGCCCCGAGCCAGCGACCGCAATGCGGGCATTGATGCGCATAAACTTCAATCGGTTGGTTGCAGTAACGACATTTCGGATGATCCGGTAAAAAGCCTAGTCGCTTGAGTTCGTTGTCGAGTTTCTGTTCGCCCGCGGGAACTTCAACCGGAGGCCGCGCCGTTCCACTTTCGGCCACTTCGGCCCACGGCAAACGCTGTCCGCAACGATGGCAATTGACGCGCGTCGTCCGGTTCGGCTCGGAACAAAGCGGACAATAGTTGAGTTGAGACTCCGTCGTTTTCTCGGCTTTGGGTTCCTTGTCGGCTTCAAAATCAAAAACTCGCTTCATCATTTTGGTTTTTCCATGATCGCGATTGAAAATCGTGCTTTAACCATACGTCTTCAGCCATACGTCTTCGCAAGCTTTAACTATCAGAACCTTGCGGATAATGGCGTTGGCACTCTTTAACTTGCGTTGCGAAAAATGCCTTGCGCAGGTACTTATCGCTGCGCTTGAATTGTTGAAGGGCGCGAATCACGGCACAGTTGCAAGTCGTTCAGGAGTTGGACAAATGCGGGCGCGAAGGTTAAAATCGTTGTCCGTTCCTTCCTCTTTATTTTTACGCTTTTTCCTTTTAATACATTATGCGCTGGCGCGATTTCGACGCACTTGAGCCGTTGCCCCCGACGTTTTTCCAATCGCCGCGCCGCGTTCACTTCATCGGCGTTGGCGGCATCGGCATGAGCGCCCTGGCGTTTGCGCTTCAATCGCGCGGCCATATCGTCAGCGGTTCGGATGCAAACGAAAGCGCCATGACACAAAAGCTGCGCGATAGCGGCATTCGAGTACTCGTTGGACACGACGCGAAGAACATCGCCGAAAGCGAGGCGGTTGTTTTCGGTTCCGCCATCAGCGAAGACAACCTCGAACGTGTGGCGGCACAGCACCATGGCGTTCCGCAATGGCATCGCGCGCAGATTTTGGCTTTCTTTGTCAACACAGCCGAGAACTCGATTGCGGTTTCCGGCACGCACGGCAAAAGCACAACCAGCGCCTTGATCGCTCATATTTTGGTCGAATGCGGCTTCAATCCAACGGCGATTTTGGGCGCTGAATATCCACCGTTCGACTCGAACGTGCGATTGGGTTCGCACGATCTGGTCGTTGTCGAAGCCGACGAATCGGACGGCTCGTTTACGCTGCTCCGTCCTTCGGTCGCCGTTGTGACCAATGTCGAAGCCGAGCATCTGGAAAATTACGACGACAGCGAAGACGAATTGTGGCGCGCTTTCGGAATTTTCATCGACAACGCGCGTGACGCCGTGATTTTGAACGCCGACGATAAGCCGCTGAGCCAACGCTTCAACGCCGACGAACAAGAGCTGAGCTACGGTTTGGAAGACGGACTTTTGCAGGCGCGCAACATTTTGGTGGGCGGCGGTTACGCGCGCTTCGACCTGGAATATCGGATGGGCAGCGGCCCGCAACTGATCGGCAATTATGCGTTGGGCGCGCCCGGGCGGCATAACATCTCGAATGCTCTGGCTGCGATTTGCGCCGCCACAACGCAGGACGGAGAATTTCCTCAAGCGTATGCGCGCGCCGGAGAATCACTGGCCGATTTTTATGGCGTGCGGCGGCGTTTCCAGCGCATCGGCGAAGCGAATCGAGTACTCGTTGTGGACGATTACGCGCATCACCCGACCGAAGTGGCGACCACGCTCAACTCGGCGCGCGAGTATCTGGAGCGCCCGATCGTCGCGGTTTTTCAGCCGCATCGCTACAGCCGCACGCAGCAGATGGGACACGAGTTCGGCCCCGCGTTCGTCGCCGCCGAGCGCATCGTCGTCACGCAGCTTTATTCGGCGTGGGAAGAGCCGATTGAAGGCGTCAGCGGGCGCATCGTGTTTGACAGCGTGCGCGAAACGTTTCCCGGAAAAGACGTGCGCTACGCCGAAAACCTGGACGAAGCGCGGCAATTGGCATTGGAAATGGCGCAGCCCGGCGATGTGATCATTTGCCTGGGCGCGGGCGACATCACGACCTTGCCGCCGCTGCTGCTGCACGACTTGCAGGAAAAAGAACGGGCTGCGGCGTCCGCGCCAGACGTGTGACAACTTAAAAGTAACAGCATGTCATCCTGAACGCAGTGAAGGATCTTTTAGGTAATAAATCAATTGGACTCTTCGCTAAAAGATCCTTCACTGCGTTCAGAGGGTGTATAGGAAGGGCAAAAAGTCTCGAGCTGTGTCATTTCGACCGTGGGCGCCCTCTGGGCAGTAGGAACCAACGCAGTGGAGAAAGCTTGTCGTTGGAGCGTTTAAAGATTCCGGGTGCCCCTTGGGCGGCTACGCTCGGAATGACACAATTTTAGCTTTCCTGTACACCCTCTCAGGATGGCATGCTCTTTTCTTCTCAAGATTCTCCTTACATCCTTTACGCAGTTCACAAACAACGAACTCACCTGAAATCCTTCATGTCCACGACGTTTTCTCCTCCATCGAGTACTCGATTTATGTTAGACGACCTAACAACGCGCGGCCTGGCGCGCAGCGGCGAATTGTTGTCGCGCCACACAACGATCAAGGTCGGCGGCGCGGCGCGCTGGCTCGCCCTACCCGACAGCGAAGACGAACTCATCGCCGTTCTGCAAGCGGCGCAACACGACGGCGTGCGCGTTCAAAATCTGGGCGGCGGCTCCAACATGATTCCGTCCGACCAAGGTTTTGACGGGCTTGTCATCAAACTGGGCGGCGGCTTTGGGTGGCATCGCGTTGAAGAAAACAAACTGATTGCGGGCTGCGCGACGTTGCTGCCTTTGCTGACCAAGTTTGCGGTCAAGAATCGTTTGGGCAACTTCGAGTGGGCGTGCGGCATTCCGGGCGCGGTTGGCGGCTCGATCTGGGGCAACGCCGGTTCGCGCGGCTGGAACGGACACGATTTTGAAGGGCGCGACGCGCAGGCCGACCTGCAAACGGTCACGGTTTTCGACCGAAATGGACGGAAACGAGTACTCGATAAGAGCGACATCGAGTTCGGTTATCGCCGTTCGTCGCTGGGCGATTTGATCATCACGGAAGCGACGTTCGCCTTGAAGCCGCTGAGAGAAGAGCAGGCGAAGAATTATGCGGAAGCCGTCAAAGAGCTGCTGCGTTTGCGGCGCGAATCACAGCCGGTGAGCGCGGCTTCAGCGGGCTGCGCTTGGAAAAACCCCAAAGTCGAAGGTTGTGCGAGCGTCGGTCAGTTGGTCGAGCAACTGGGCTTGAAAGGATTGCGCGTCGGCGGTGCAGAAGTCAGCACGCTGCACGGCAATTTCGTCCTCAACAGCGGCGGCGCAAGCGGCGCTGATGTGCGACAATTGTTGCACGATGTGGAACAACGAGTACTCGATGCGCGCGGCATCGCGCTCGAACGCGAGGTGCGCCTGCTTGACTGAGTTGACTTCCAACAATTCGATGAACAACGGTTTTGCCGCAACCGATGCCGCTTCTGCACGAAACGTTCCGCTACGTGTCGCGCTGCTGCTGGGCGGCGATTCGTCCGAGCGCGCTATTTCGATTAAGACCGGCCAAGCGATGCGCGCCGCGCTGAACGAGTTGAATTTCCACGTCACAACCTTCGATGTCGGCCAAGTCGCGCCAGGTGAAAGTGTGCCGAACACAACGTTTGTAGCGTGGAGCGATTTGGCTGCGACGTTGCGCGAAAGCGGTTTCGACGTGGTTTTGCCGGCTTTGCACGGCGGCTGGGGCGAAGACGGCACGCTGCAATCGTTGCTCGAAATCGCCGCTTTGCCTTACGTCGGAACGCCGCCACGCGGTTCGATGATCGCCATGGACAAGCAGTTGTGCAAATTATTGATGCGCGAAGAAGGTTTACTTGTGCCAGGCGGCGTGACAATCGAAGACGAAAACGCTGCGCCGCCCTTTGAAGGCGCGTGCGTCGTCAAGCCGAACAAGGGCGGCTCTTCGGTCGGCGTCTCGATTTTGAAAAACACATCGGATGCCAACGCGTGGCGCGCGGCTTTGCAAACGGCGTTGTCGGATGGTGGCGCGGCGCTGGTCGAAGAAACAATTGAAGGCGTTGAAATTACGGCGCCGGTTGTGGGCGAAGGAGAACAAGCGCGCGCCTTGCCTTTGATTGAAGTCGTGCCGCAAAGCGCGGGCGGTTTTTATGACTTCGAGGCGAAATATGCAAGTGGCGGCTCGCAGCATCTGATTCCGCCGCGACTTTCCGAAACCGTTCAAAAGCGAATCAGCGAACACGCGTTGGCGGCGCACCGCATTTTGGGATGCCGCGGCGTGTCGCGCTCGGACTTCATTGTGACGCCGGACGGCACGGCTTATTTTCTGGAGATCAATACCTTGCCTGGCATGACCGAAACCAGTCTGGTTCCCGATGCGGCGCGCGCGGCGGGCATCTCTTTCCCGCAGTTAATAGAAATGCTGGTCGAAGGCGCGATGTCAGGTCAATCGAGTACTCGATTCGAGCCGAAAGTCGCAGTGGGAGAAACTGTATGAAACCGATTCGTGGCCCGATTGATTACGGCGGTTATCCTCCGCGCCAGCGTCGCCCGATGCGCGAAGTTCAAAGCGATGACGCGGCAGATAACGCCTCGCAACAGCAGCTTTCGCAACAGGAAGACGAAGACACGGCGGAAGATGAGCGCGCCGCACGTTTGCACAGCCGCGCGCAGCAGTTTCGGCAGGCCGCACACGACGTGCAAGGCTTTGAAACGCACGGCCATGTCGTAAAACCACATTCCGAGGAGGAAGCTGAGCCGCAGAGCGCAGCGGAAGACTTCGCGCCACCTGCAAACGTGGCTGCAGTTGGCGAGGCAGAGCAAGAAGCGCGACGCGAACAACTGCGCAACGAACGCTTGCAGCAGGAACAGTTGCAAAAGGAACGTTGGCAGCGCGAACGCTTGAAGCGCAAAGCCGAAATTCACGCCAGGCGGCGCGACCGCAACAGCATCGGTTGGAAGCGCGTGCGCCGTTTGACGTGGGTTGCGACCGCCATTGTGGGCATGGAAGTTGTCGGCCTGTCCTTAACGCAGCCCGAAATGAACGTTCGCCGCGTTGCCATAGAAGGCGCGCATTTGACGCCGCAGGACGCAGTTGAACACGCGCAGACGACGCTGGTCGGGCAAAACTGGCTGCGCGCGCGCACCGGAGAAGCCGTGAAATCCTTGAAGGCGTTGCCG
>JAABUK010010731.1_pt1 | contig 12138 bp, 12 predicted proteins | sample 5559141 | NCBI WGS metagenome assembly JAABUK01 (sample SAMN10711869, study PRJNA513367) | rock metagenome | isolation source: Antarctica rocks | place: Antarctica: Victoria Land, Pudding Butte nord | collected 2016-01-03 | reverse complement strand
GACAACAACGCAAAACGCGAACGGATCAGGGCAGAGTCAACCATCCCGCCAAACTACGGCACCATGATCCCCACGGGAATCCTACGGATCAAACCAATTCTGTTGGTTTTTTACAGGTCCTTAGCCTTCGGACACTGGTGGCGAATTCAGGATTGGCCGTTTGTTCATGAGTGTCGGGGGGGCTGGCAAGCTTGCTTCTGCCGCCGCTCCTGGTCGGGTGGTGGCAATCAGGGTGGCCATTACGGGCGGATAAGGGTAGGGCCGGTGAATTTGCCGCTAGATCAACCGCGCTCGGGGCACGCACCATCATGGTGAGGAAATGACGACGTCATGCTCATGCCGAATGCAGCGTAGCCCGCCAGACTGTCCGTCCAGGGGCTATTTCCTCAGCAGATCAACCGCGCGCGGGGCGCGCACCATCATGGCGAGGAAATGAAGACATCATACTCGTCCCGAAGGCAGCGTGGCCCGCCAAACCGTCCGTCCAGGGTCTATTTCCTCAGCAGTGTCCAAGCGACTCCGCAACGTGTTGCTGGCAGCTAGGATTGCGCCTCCTGGCCCCTGGCTGATCTCAAACCATCCATATCCAAAGCAGCCACGCGTAGCTGCGAACGCGCACCCTGGCCCGCCGTCCCCCGCGCGCGCCATCCCAACTTAACACCCACCCCCCACCCCCCACCCCCCGGGCCGTAAGCACCTAAACGACCGCGGCACCCCGCCGCATGGCCAGCTACCTGTGCCCGACCTCGCTGACCCACCCCCTGGCCGCCCTGCAGGCCGACCCCCGCACCGTCCTGGCCAGCGGCACCGACCACCTCCCCGCCCTAGCCAAGCTGCGCCGCATCACCCGCACCAGCAACGCCTGGCGCATCCCGGCCCTGACCACCTGGACCGGCCTGATCGCCGCCGGCCCGCCGCCGCTGTTCGACGGGCTGCGGGACGCGGCGCGGCAGGTCGGGACCTCGCCAGCTTCACGCCCGGCGACGTCGCGCAGGCGCTGGACGCCGGGCGCCAGACGGCGGATGCTCTGCGCCGCCGCGCCCTGATCCACGGCGCCGTGCTGGCGCTCCGCAGCCAGATCGCAACCTGCCTGACCCCACCCCCGGAGACCGCATGATCCGCAAGGTCGTCACCCTGGTCGAGGACACCCACAGCGAGGCTGGCGAGGCCGTCACCCCGCCCACCCGCAAGGCCGCGGCCCTGGCGGTGATCGCCAACCCCTACGCCGGCCGCCACGTCCCGGACCTGGCTGAGTTGTTCGAGATCGGCGCCATGCTCGGCGACCTGCTGGGCCGCCGGGCCGCCGCGGCGCTGGGCGCCCCGGTGCAGGCCTACGGCAAGGCCGCCATCGTCGGCGAGGACGGCGAGCTGGAGCATGCCGCCGCCCTCCTGCACCCGAAGCTGGGCGCCTCCTTGCGTGAGGCCGTTGGCGGCGGCGCAGCCCTGATCCCCAGCGCCCAGAAGCGCGGCGGCATGGGCACCGCGATAGACGTGCCGCTGGGCCACAAGGACGCCGCCTATGTCCGCAGCCACTTCGACGCAGTGGAGGTGCGCATCCCAGACGCCCCACGCCGCGACGAGATTCTAGTCGCCGTGGTCGTCACCAGCGCCGGCCGCCCCCTGCCGCGCATCGGCGGCCTGCAGGCGGACGAGGTCGTGGGACAGGACGGGCTGCGATGAACCGGAGCAGGCACATGACACCGACCCCAGCCGCCGGACCGTCCAACCCCCCTCGTCATTGCGAGGAGCGCAGCGACGCGGCAATCCAGGCGCCGCAGGACTTGACCCTGGATGCCGGCACCCCTTGCATCGCCGCGTCGCAAGCCGCTCGCAATGACGGCGAACCCCGCGCTCCCACGGCTGCCCTGACCCGCCGCGCAGTCCTCGCCGCCGCCGGCACCCTGGCCATGCCCGGCATCCTCCGCGCCCAGTCCAGCGCCCCGATCCGCATCGGCGAGATCAACAGCTACACCGGCCAGCCCGCCTTCACCCTGCCTTACCGCAACGGCTGGCAGTTGGCGCTCGAGCAGGCCAACGCCGCCGGCGGCGTGCTGGGCCGCAAGCTGGAGATCATCAGCCGCGACGACGCCGGCCGCCCCCAGGACGCAGTCCGGGTCGCAAACGAGCTGCTGTCCGACCAGCACGTGGACCTGCTCGCCGGCACCTTCCTGTCCAACGTCGGCCTCGCCGTCAGCGACGTCGCCCTGCAGAACCATCGTCCCTTCATCGGCGGCGAGCCGCTGTCCGACGCCCTCGTATGGGAGCGCGGCAACCGCTACACCTTCCGCCTGCGCCCCAGCACCTACATGCTGGCCGCCATGCTGGTCGAGGACGCGGCCAAGCTCCCCGCCAAGCGCTGGGTCACCGTGGCCCCCAACTACGAATACGGCCAGTCCGCAGTGAAGTGGTTCAAGCAGCTCCTGCAAGCCAAGCGCCCCGACGTGGAGTTCGTCGGCGAGCAGTGGCCGGCCCTGGGCCGCATAGACGCCGGCGCCACCGTCCAGGCGCTGGCCCAGCCGCGTCCGGACGCCATCTTCAACGTGACTTTCGGCGCCGACCTGACCAACTTCGTCCGCCAGGGCAACACCCGCGGCCTGTTCGAGCGGCGCTCGGTGGTGTCCATGCTGACCGGGGAGCCGGAATACCTGGACCCCTTGGGCGACGAAACGCCGGAGGGCTGGATCGTCACCGGCTACCCCTGGGACAGCCTGGACACCGCCGACCACCGAACCTTCGCCAAGGCCTACCGTGAAAAGTTCGCCGACGCCCCGAAATGCGGTTCGGTCGTCGGCTTCGCCCTGGTGAACGCCATCGTCGCCGGCCTGCTCCATGCCGGCAGCACCGACCCCGAAGCGATGGTCGCCGGCTTCCGCGGCGCGCAATTCAGCACCCCGTTCGGCCCGGCGGCCTTCCGCGCCCTGGACCACCAGGCAACCCTAGGCGCCTACGTCGGACGGCTCGGCCTGAAGGAAGGCCGCGGCACGATGGTGGACTGGCGCTACGTGGACGGCGCCAGCGCCCTCCCCAGCGACGCCGAAGTCCGCACCCTACGCCCCGCAGCGGACTAATGGGCGGCCTTCTCCCTCTCCCTGCGGGAGAGGGCCGGGGTGAGGGGGTCTTCAAGCGCAATCCCCGGCCTGGAGAACCCCAGTCCTCCCGCACCGGCGGTTCCCCGCCCCACAGCCAAGACCCCCTCACCCCAACCCTCTCCCGCAGGGAGAGGGAGCAGACCCCCGCCTAGATGAACCTCCTCCCCACGCTCCTCACCGGCCTATCCGGCGCATCCTCCCTGTTCCTGGTCGCCGCCGGCCTCACCGTCATCTTCGGCGTCACCCGCGTCGTCAACTTCAGCCACGGCAGCCTCTGCATGCTCGGCGCCTACATCGGCTGGAGCATCCTGACCCGGCTGCCCCGCGACCCCGCCTCCTTCCTGCTCGGAGTGCTGCTGACCGCGCTCGCCACCGGCGCCATCGGCATCCTGATCGAGGTCGCGCTGCTCCGCCGCATCTACCGCGCCCCGGAGCTGTTCCAGCTCCTCGCAACCTTCGGCGTCGTGCTGATCGTGCAGGACCTGGTGCTGCTGGCCTGGGGGCCGGCCGACCTGGCCCTGCCGCGCGCCCGCTGGCTCCGCAGCGCGGTCGAGATCGGCGACAACCGCTTCCCCGTCTATGACCTGGCGCTGATCGGCGCCGGCCCCCTAGTGCTGGGCCTGCTATGGCTCCTGTTCACCCGCACCCGCTGGGGCACGCTGGTGCGCGCGGCGACCCTGGACCGCGAGATGGTGGCGGCCCTCGGCGTGGACCAGCGCTGGCTCTTCACCGCCGTCTTCGCCCTCGGCGCGTCCCTGGCCGGCCTCGCCGGCGTCCTGGGCCTGCCATCCGCCTCCGCCAACCCCGGCATTGACCTGGCCGTCATCACCGACGCCTTCGTCGTCGTCGTGGTCGGCGGCCTCGGCAGCCTGCCCGGCGCCTACCTAGCCTCGCTCCTGATCGGCCTCCTGCAGGCGTTCGGCATCGCCCTGCTGCCCCAGGCGACGCTGGTACTGGTATTCCTGGTCATGGCCGCCGTCCTCGCGATCCGCCCGAACGGCCTGCTGGGCCGCCCCGTTGCCGAGGCACGCCTGGCGCCCGGGCTGGTCCCCGTCCTCCGCCCCGCCTCCCGCGCCCTGCGCTTCCTGGCCGCCGCCGCCCTGCTGCTGGCCCTGGCCGCCCCGCTCCTGGCCGGCCCCTACCTGCTGGCCATCCTGACCGAGGCGCTGACGCTCATGCTCTTCGCCGCCAGCCTGCACTTGATGATGGGACCCGGCGGGATGCCCAGCTTCGGCCACGCCGCCTGGTTCGGCATCGGCGCCTATGCCGCAGCACTTCTGGCGCGCGACCTCGGCACCCCGATGGGCCTATCTCTGCTCGCCGCCCCGCTCCTAGCTGGCGCAGCGGCAGCCCTGTTCGGTGCCCTCGTCGTGCGCCTGTCCGGAGTCTACCTCGCCATGCTGACCCTAGCCTTCGCCCAGATCGTCTGGGCCGTCGCGTTCCAGTCCGTGAGCTGGACCGGCGGCGACAACGGCATCCTGGGCATCTGGCCCGGCGGCTGGGCGGCAGCACCCGCCGGCTTCTACTGGCTAACCCTGGCCCTATGCCTCGGCGGCACGATGCTGCTGCGCCGGGTCACCCTGGCGCCGCTGGGCTACGCCGTGCGCGCCGTCCGCGACAGCCCCCTGCGGGCCGAGGCCGTGGGCCTCCACGCCGGCCGCCTCCGCCTGGCCGCCTTCACCCTGGCCGGCGCCGCCGCGGGCGTGGCCGGCGGAGTCTACGCCTACTCCAAGGGCGGCGTGTTCCCGACCTACATCAGCATCCCCAAGTCGGTGGACGCCCTGCTGATGGTCCTGCTGGGCGGCGTGCAGACCCTTTCCGGCCCAATCGTGGGCGCGCTGGCCTACGTCGGCCTGTACGACGCCCTCCTGCGCACGACGGACTACTGGCGCCTGGTGCTGGGCGCTGCGATCATCGCCCTGGTGCTGGCCTTCCCAGAAGGCATCGTCGGCGCCGCCCAACGCCTATGGACCCGGACCCGCCCGGCATGACGCCCTGCCCGCCAGTGCCGGCAACGCGGCATCCCCGCAACTCGGTGCCGCCACGCCAAGCCCCCGCAAGCGGAGAACCGGACCAGCCTCCCTCTCCCTCCGGGCTACGGCATTCACACATCTCGTCGCCCAACAAGGAAAACAAGGACTTACAAATCGAACCACCTTCGAGAATATCTCGATACCGGATCGCATAGAGTGTTGTTTTGCCTGCTGTTCCCTTGTAGATGCACGAATTGCCGAGTTTACCGGAACAAGATGTGTGAATGCCGTAGCCCTCCGGGAGAGGGTTGGGGTGAGGGAAACAACCAGCGCAATTCCTCGCTACAGCAGCGCGGATCGGCGCCGCAACTGAACCGCCATGACTCTTACAACTTCCCTCACCCCGACCCCCCGGGAAACGGAGCAGCCAGCCGTTCCACACCGCAAGCAACCACGTTGCTCCCCGCAATGACGGACCAGCCCGCCGCCGCCGCAAAGCCCATCCTCGAAGTGGACGCCCTATCCAAGTCCTTCTCCGGCGTCCCCGCAGTATCCAACGTTTCCTTCACCGTCGCCGCCGGAGAGATGCTCGCCCTCATCGGCCCCAACGGCGCCGGCAAGAGCACCACCTTCAACATGGTCGGCGGCCAGCTCCGCCCCGGCAGCGGCGCCGTCCGCCTCGACGGCCGCCCCATCACCGGCCTCCCCCCGCGAACCATCTGGCGCCTGGGCGTCGGCCGCACCTTCCAGGTCACCGCCACCTTCGCCTCCATGACCCTGCGCGAGAACGTGCAGCTCGCACTGCTGTCCGCCGCCCGCCAAATCTGGAACCCCTGGCGCCCCGCCACCCGCCAACTGCAGCCAGAGGCCGACGCCCTCCTGGCCCAGGTCGGCCTCCACGACCAGGCGGACCGCGGCGCCGGCGTCCTCGCCTACGGCGACCTCAAGCGGCTGGAGCTGGCCATCGCCCTGGTGGGCAACCCCCGCCTGCTGCTGATGGATGAACCCACCGCCGGCATGGCCCCCGCCGAGCGCACCGGCCTCATGGCCCTAACCCGGCGCCTAGCCACCGCCCGCGGCCTCGCCGTGCTGTTCACCGAGCACGACATGGACGTGGTGTTCGGCGCCGCCGACCGCATCCTTGTGCTGAACCGCGGCGAGGTGATCGCCGCCGGCCCGCCCGCCGCGATCCGCGCAGACCCACGGGTGCGGGAGGTCTACCTGGGCGCCGCCAGCACCAGCGGAGGGCATTGATGGCCCAGTAACCGCGAAGCTATGTATTTTGGCCATCTAGCGCGGCGTTCAGGGGTCACGCCATAGAGCGGGTTCTATGACGTGATCCCGTTCAGGGCTTCGCCGGCGATGGCTCGCCGGCTGGCGTGGCAGCTTCGGGCTTTCGGAAGGGTGGGAGCTTGAGCCTGGCCCTGGAAAGTAGCTCTTGGACTGCCTCGATGGGTAAGCCTGGCCGTCCGAGTGTGACGACCATCCTGTGGGTTATGTCGGAGTAGAAGACCTCTGCGACGCAGGCTCCACTCGTGTCGAGCATCTCCATAAACATACCGTTGCGCTCAATGTCACTGCCCATCAGGAACTGGTATCCAATGCCGCTTCCGGTCATCTCCACACTCCTTCGAAGCGCCGCCCAGCAGTTCGGGTGTACCGAACGGTGCGCTTGAAGTCTCGGTGACTGAGGTAATCCTGGATGAGGCGCAGGTCGTGGCGGAACATCGTCATAAGCAGCAGGTGGTCGCGTGTGCCATGCCGGTCGGCCTTGGCCGCCTCCAGTAAGGCGGCGAGTTCGGCCGCGGTCAGGAAGTCCTTGGCCCGCTCATGCCCGTCCGCGGCGCCGGTCGTACCCCGTCCAGGCCTACTCTTTACATTTCGCCCCTCGGGCGCCCGCTTCGGCATGGCCGCGGTCCCTTGCTGCCGCTGACGTCGACAACTTTTGGCAAAATGCGCGTTCTGTAAAGGGTCTGTCCTGACCAGACCGCCGACGCGACAGATGCGGAACACACCACCCAAGATGGCCAAAACACACAGGTTCGTTGTCACTGGGCCTTGATGGGCAAGACGGCGCAGCCTGCTTGGCCGCAGGTTCCGTAAATGCCTGGCCTGCACGGCAGCGGACATCGTCTGGCTGCCGCCCCAGCCAACGCGCCCGGAACTCACTCGAACAGGTTCTCAGAAGCATGGACGGGCGCGGGTCCCGTCCCTATGGTTCCGGTGTGACGATGACCTTCATGCATATCCCGCGGGATGATGGGCGGCCGGAAAGGCCAGCCGAGCGCGAGGAGCGCGTCCGGCAGGAAGCCGCCATCATCGCAGCGGCCAGGGCGGACGTGGCCGCCGGAAACGGCATTGAGGACAGCGCCCTCGAAGCCTGGCTCGACAGCCTGGACCAGGACGAGAACGCCCCCATCCCAACCCCGTCATCCCCCCTGCCGCACGGACGCTAGGCTGAGTGGCGCGCCGGGTCGTGACGTCCGCCGCGGCGGCAACGGGGCTGCGCGACGCCCGCCTCTGGCTCATGCAGCCTGGCTCCGGACCGGCAGGGCGTGCAAGGTGGATCAGGCTTCGTGACGCCCGCAAGCAGTTAGGCACCTTGCCCTATTCCGGCCCGGCAAGTGCCGATCATCCGGGGTGCCGCGCACTGGTGGTCGAAGGATATTTCATTGTTTACGAGTTGGACCCCGACACGGGCGACAGCGAAACCGCAGGTGACGTGACAGTTCTGGCCGTGTTTCCGCCCGGTGCGGGCGACCGCAGGCTTCGTTGAGTCCGCGCAGGGTTTGGCGCGGCTGTTGCCAAGCGGCACTTTGGAAGGCTGGTCCTCGATGCTCCAAGTCTCCGCCCTCGACGCCTATCTCGGCCGCGCCCACATCCTGCAAGGCCTGACCTTCGCCGTGGACCCCGGCCAGGTCTTGGTCCTGCTGGGCCGCAACGGCGCCGGCAAAAGCACCACCCTCAAGACCCTCATGGGCCTCATCCGCCCCGCCAACGGCAGCATCCGCTTCGCCGGCCACGACATCGCCGGCTGGGAGCCGCACCGCATCGCCCGCGCCGGCCTCGGCTGGGTCCCAGAGGACCGGCGCATCTTCGCCGACCTCACCGTCACCGAGAACCTCGAAGTCGGACGCCAGCCTCCCCGCCCCGGCGCCGACCCCTGGACGCCGGAGCGCCTGTTCGCCCTCTTCCCCAACCTCGGCACGATGCAGAATCGCCCCGGCGCCCGCATGAGCGGCGGCGAGCAGCAGATGCTCGCCATCGCCCGCACCCTGATGGGCAACCCCCGCATGGTCCTGCTCGACGAACCCGGCGAGGGCCTGGCCCCCCTCATCATCGAGTCAATGGCCGCCGCCATCCTGCAGCTCAAGGCCGCCGGCCTGACGGTGCTGCTGGCCGAGCAGAACCTGCACTTCGCCGCCCAGGTCGCCGACCGCGCGGTGGTGATCGAAAGCGGCCGCATCGCCTGGTCCGGCACGATGGCAGCCCTGCAGGCCGACGATGCCGCCCGCGCGGCGCTGCTGGCGGTCTAGCCTGGGACGGCGCCGGACCCCCCTGCACGGTGGACGGCCAGAAGCCTTGCCGCCCATGCGCCGCCTCAGCTTATGCCAGGGAACAATTCGCTCCGTGTTCCGTTACGGGACCACGACATCCGCTCGGCCGCACGGGGCTGTAGCTGGCAGAACCGGAGTGGAGGAACGTTCCAATGCACCTGTCCCGATCAGAGCTGTTCCGCCAATCCAAGGGCGCCGTCCTCCGGCACGCGCTGGCATCGGCGCTGCTGGCCATAAGCGGCTCCCTAGCGTCGGCAGCCCCAGCGGTGCCCCCGCAATCCCCTGCGGTGCAGGTCCAGTTCCGCCAGGACGGTTACGGCCAGGACCCATACCGGCAGCCCCCGCCCGGCTATGACGACCCGCGTTACGGGCAGGACCAGTATCGCCAGCCCCCGCGCGGCTACAACGACCAGCAGGACCGCTACGGGCAGGACCGGCGCAGGCAGGATGACCAGGGCGACCGCTATGGCCAGGGCGGCGGCGGACGCGGCGGCAGCTACCAGCAAAGCTGCAGCGACATCCGGCAGAGCGGGTCCACCTTGTCGGCGGTGTGCGGTGACGGCAGGGGACGCCGCGTGGAGAGTTCAATTAACATCAACCGCTGCGGCCGGGGTGACATCGGCAACAACCGCGGCTTCCTGACGTGCGGCAACATCCGCGGCAACGGTCGGCAGGTGGATTGATCGGGGCCGGCGCCCGCCCTGGTCCTCACGCCACCCCGTCGTCCTCGCAACCCGTCTGAGCCGCTTGATCCCAGGAAGCGTGCAGCGCTCCTGCAAGCCCAACCCAACAGGCGGCTAAGGATCTATAGGAAGTTTGCGTCCTGGAAAGGCAGGAACCCCAGCCCCCGATGTGGTTCATCGGGGCGAATGCCTGACGCATGGTTGGCGCAAAGCACCCATTGGCCCCTCAGCCTGCCAGGATCAGGAAGGCTAACTCAATTAACCTACACTTCGTCAGGAACATGTTCTTCGTCAACTTCGCGCTGTTCAGCGCCTCAACAAGCCGGTTGCTCATGAAAAATGAGCTATCAACAGTCAGATCAACCCACAGATCGGGACCCTCAAGCGCTTCAGGGGTCAATGCATAGTCGTCATCAGCGATATCAGTTGGAAAATAGCGCTCGTAGCCGCCACGCACGGTTATCTTATTCCAAAAGACCGCCGGATTTGATGCCTCTGGAACGAACGCCTGCTTCTGGCATCCAAAGTATAGGATGTAGAACGGGCCGCCCGCCACCAGCGACTTCCGGTTGCCTTGGTAGATCTCAACCGGAGCGAAACCCCCATACCCCAAGTCGAACGTCAGGAACACGTCGGCGCACCGCTGCGACACGACAACGAAACCGGCTCCGACGAAGAAGTCGGATATCTTGTTCACCCTCGTATCCAGCTTGCTACCCGTGAAGGCCTTTGGAAGGACGTCGCCGTCCCTGATCAAAGCCTCGTGGTAGTCTGTTGCCACGCTCGCCCAGTGACTTGCCTCCTCGGGACCGAGATCAAACTGAGCTCGGTCGCTTGGCATTGTCCGGATCGGCGCCCTGATCTGCGTCTTTGAGAAAGAATTGCTGGCCCACACCTTGGTCGGTCCACTCATGCCATCTCCTGTCAACTGAATTGCCACGGCGCCCGCCGGGATGTCGCGCATCAATTCGGCCAGCCCGGGTGCGTCCGCAATGCAGCCGCCTCCGGGTCCACGCCAACAACGGGGACACCGGCCCTCTCTGGGCTTCCATGACAGTCAGCCGCTCACGCCGGGTCACGGTGCCGCCCGGGCTGCTCAACCCAAGCCGCCGCCGCCGTCCCCAGCGCCGTCGCAGGCAACCCCCACCAAGCCTCGGCACCCTCCACCGAGCACGGTGGCCGCAACCGGCGTGCCGGTCCCCAGGCCGTCGCCTCCAGAACGTCAGCATAATCCTCCGCCGTCTCCGCCGCGAACGGCGCCGCATTGCCCGGCGGCAGCCCCGTCAGCAGCGCGGCCGTCCGCGCCAGCGAACCGCGAACGATGCACCCCCCGCCCACCGTCAACCGCCCCGTCAGCCCACGCACCGCCGCCGCCGCCATGATGTATCCGGTCGCATGGTCCAGCGCCTGCACCGGCAGCGGCGTCGGCCGGTCGCGCCCCAGCCGCACCATCCCGGCCGCAGCGATCCCGCTGCTCATCTGCACCAGGCTTTCGAAGCCGCGCCGCCCCCGCCACGGCCCCCGCCATCCATAGGCATCCAGCGAAACGTCAATCAGCCCAGGGCACAACGCCCGGCGGCGGCCCTCCCCAAGGCCCAGCCTGTCGAGCGCACCAGGCCGGTAACCATGCACCAGAACGTCCGCGCTCCGCAGCAAGCCCTCCCAGGTGCCGCGGTCCCCAGCCTGGCGCAGGTCCAGCCGGGCGCACCGCTTGCCCAGCGTCACCCCCGGCACGATCGCAGGCTCGTCCCAGCCCGGCGGATCTATCCGCAGCACCTCGGCACCAAACCCGGCAAGGAACCGCGTCGCCACTGGCTCGGCCAGCACGCGGGTCATGTCCAGCACCCGCACGCCCCGCAACGGACGGTCTGACGGCACGGTCCAGCGCGGCACCGGGCCAGGGTCGCCGGACTCACGATGCAGCAGCGGCTCCGCAGCGACCGCCTGGCCCTGCGAGTGCGCGGCCCAGGCGTCCATGTCCCGCATCGCCGCAGCGCAGCCCCCGGCCTCCACGACCGCACACTCCAGCGCCTCGGCCTCCCACCGGCTCACCGCCTGCGCCACCCGGTCCCGCTCCGCCGGCACGTCCAGGACCGCCAGGGCTGCTGCAAGGTGGTGCGGAGCGTTGGTATGCAGCCTGATCCAGCCATCCCCAGCCCGGTAGTCGCCCGCCACCCCATCCCAGGCCGGCGCCAGGCTCCAGCCCTCCGGCCGCAGCGAGCTGCCGAACCAAAGCGAGGCCAAGCGCCGGTCCACCGCCGCAGCCGGCCAGGCCCCGTGCCGGGCTGCAACCAATTCCGCCACCGCAAGGCAAGCAGCTCCAACCGATGCACCCGCGAGATCGCTCACCGCGAACACCGAGGGCAGGTCACCCACGCCAGTAACCCGCAGGCTCCCCAACCGCTCAGCCGCACCGCCGAGCGCAGCCCAGATGCCAACCAGCGCAGCACCACCCGGCGACATTGACGCGCCCCCTTTCCGGTCAAACCCTCGCAAGCCCACGCAGCCTGCCACACACGTCGCCTCCGGCGCGAGCCAGGCCGCAAAGGCTTGCCCAGCGTTCACCCGTGCGCCAGACGTTCAAAATCCGCCTGCCCCACCGCGCCGCCAGCGGCTGAAGCCAGCGCAATGCCGCAAGGGCGAGGGCAGGGAACAGCAAACTCCAACCCCGACCCCCAACGCGATCTCACCTGCCAAAGAACCGCCCCATCCCCTCTCCCTCCGGGAGAGGGTTAGGGTCATAGGCGCTAACTTAGTCACGGATGCATCCTACATTGGGCTGGATGGCCTGTGTTTGCGTGGGATTGGGGTGATGTCGGCGTTGTCGTGCATTGAG
>JAABUK010010728.1_pt1 | contig 12140 bp, 24 predicted proteins | sample 5559141 | NCBI WGS metagenome assembly JAABUK01 (sample SAMN10711869, study PRJNA513367) | rock metagenome | isolation source: Antarctica rocks | place: Antarctica: Victoria Land, Pudding Butte nord | collected 2016-01-03 | reverse complement strand
AGACGGCGGCCAGGTGTCCCAGCGCCATGTCGCCTGCCATGTTCTCCGCCTCCTGTCGCAGCGCCGCCAGCAGCGCCGCCTCCCGTGCGTCTCCCAGACCTGGGCAGAGCGAAATGTTGGGATTAGGGTTTAGGGTTTCCCAAGAATGGCGTATCTGGCATACCGCTGGCTTTGCGGCAGTGTGCAGCTGCGCAGACACCGGTCGACTGCGTGTCACGAAGTATGCCTCGGTGAACCAGCACAGCACGCTCACGGTGCCGCACTGACATGCAGACAATGCCGTCATAGCGTGTGCATGATGGCGCACCTTTGGAGGACACCAGGCTGCATGTCGGCGGCTGCTCTGGGTATGCCGCGCCGACTTCGAGGCCCAGCGTCGCCAGCACGTATGCCGACGAATCGTCGCCGCCTGTGAGCGGCGCCAGGGCCAGCTGCAGATGCAGGCGCCCCGCTGCCTGGCGGGGCGCCACCGCTGCTGCCGCAACGGACGCGTTGCCGCCGGACATGCTCAGCGCTGCGTCGAAAGTTGCCTGCAGCGCCTCCAGTTCGATCTGAAGATCTTCGCCTGGAGCCTTGCTGAGATCCATGCGTGCTCAGAGGCTGCTCAGAGCCTTTAGATGTTCTGCAGCACTGAACAGCTACAAGGCAGCAGCCTCATTCCGTAGAGGCTGGACAATGATCCTCTGATCACGTTTGGCGTTACATGTCATTTATAAAGAACAAACACAGCTGCCTATCGACAAACTTCAGGCGTTCATTGGATTGTCTAGCTATGGCTAGAAATGTACAGGATATAGGATCATATACAGGAATTATACAGGAGCAGCGACAGATCCACCTAGAACTTGCGAGGTCTGCTCAGCAGTCCTTCAGCTATCATGAGCTGCGCATATCTGACAGCGAACTGGCAACGCAACTTCGCTATTTCGGACATGTAGCCACAATGTCTCCGCCGGCTGGCGACATGTGCAAGGAGCAGGAGTCTGCAGACTACAACTTTCGACACTTATTTCACACCGAATCTTGCGAAGGTCCGTTGCCAGTTTTGGTGCGTTCGGCGTCGCTGTCGTTGCCTTCAAATTCGTCCGGATCTGTGGTGTCGGAAGTTTCGATTCGTAGCGGACAAATTCCTTTTCGCAGATCAGAGAGGAGGCTGTCCGATTCTATCCCTCCGCATAGCTGCTGCACATGAATCTTAGCCATCCGACTGTCACACTCTGATCTGAACAAACTTTTGCCACTTTGTACGCCATGCTCGGCTTCACAGTGCCGCTGTTTGTGCTGCTGGGCTTCGAGAGCCTGCTTGCGCTGCTGCTGCTGGGCCCACGTTCCCTGGCAGGACCGGCGCTCTTCCTTTGCAAGTCGACGCGCTCATCGGTGCCCGCACTGCCTACACACGGCGTCTGCCAAGTCTTCGCAGACTCAAGCTACCTGCATATGGCCTCTCCATCAGACACGCGTTTCACACGCCATATGCTTACGGTTACCCAGCATTGACACTACTTGCCAGCCACCTGCCTGCCTCCAATGCCGCCGCCGCATCCTGCCGCAGGCCGGCAGAACGGTGCTCAACACCATCGGGACCTTTCTGGCGGTGTCCCTGGCGTCGCCCGTCTACGACCTGGCGAAGCTGCGCGCGTCGCTGGGCCAAGAGGCGGGTCCCGGCCTCCAGTGGAATCGCAGGTGGACCGTATGAGTACGGATGTTTTTGCTTAGTCGACTTTCATTAGAGATGTAATTTTCTTTCCCAGGAGCTGCTCTGAGCTGGGCAGTTGCCTGTACCAGCCTCGCCGCGGCTGGGGTTTCAAGAAAGTTCTGTAGGTACAGCGCTCGGCCCGTCATACGGCATGAGGCGCCCCCAACCGCAAATGGCCAACGCCCACAGCTTCCTTCTGCTAATCCACGCAGCCCGTTTCCCCCACGACTCAGTCACAGTCTGGCTGATCCCTCGTTGACTTCTTCCGCAGCGAGGCGGAGGCCAATGCATACCTGGCGCTTGTGATGACGCTGTCGGCGCTGCTGCTGATGGTGCTGACAAGGCGGCTGGGACTGGCACTCGCGGAGATTGAGCAGTCGCGCGTCAGCCACGGCGCCATCCTCAAGCAGGTGGGGTGCTCCTGTCGCTTGCAACGGAGTCGGCCCACCTGGCACCATGACAGCACGAGCTGGAGTTACAAAAGGCGCAGCCTGATCTAGAGGTGCACACTGTGGGGCCGGGCAGGGCCTTGCTGCTTGATCTGTGCCAAGAAAATCTGACGGTGGCAAGAAACCTCAGACGATCAAAGCCTGAACTTTAGCTGGTCAAACGTGCCTTGTGAGCAGGTGAAGGGGCTGCAGACGGAGTACGGCCGGCTGCTGGAGTCGTCCGGCGGCGCCGAAGGCCAAGACGCCAGCTTGCAGGTGCGTTATGAAACCCGAGACGGACCCGAAAAGACATGGTTTCGAGAGAATGTCTGCATGCACCATAGACGCCGCACTCTGCGGCGCCGTCGCACCCTGCGGCGCTGCCGCATCTTACATGTACGTCTTGTAGCGCCTGCGGATCGCGGCACTGGCAAATGCCCAGGAGGGCAGCTCTGCCCCGCGCCGGGCTTGTGCCGTGCACGAGTTGCTGCACGCACAAGTGTCGCAAGCCGGAACGCGCGCCGGCAGTCAGCGCCCTTGTGCTCGCAGCAAACAAGGATGTGCAGAGACGCCCAAGGAGAAGGCGTTCCTCACCCCAGGTCAAGCAGCTGAAGGAGGAGCTGGAAGCAGCGGAGCAGCGGGGCATGCAGCTGGAGGAGGCGCGCGCCGCGCAGGCCGCCGCAGAACGCGACCTGCAGGTGCTTTTCGCAACGCTCTTCAAATCTGAGATCCAACAGTGATCCGCGCCCTTTTTTGACAGCTCGAACCTTCCTTAAAGGTCTATCAAGGTCTGGTAGAGGGTACTGTTTAGGGTTTAGGGTTTTGCCTGCCGGCCCTGGTCCAGAATGCACCTGCAGTTGTGTCGAGCCACAGGCATGTGGGCGTGAGGCGGCAAACAGTGATGGGGGCCAGCTGTAAGTGACGGGCAGTTGTGCTACAGCAGCCTGCTGCAGCACCAGTGTACCAGTGTTGCGGTCATTGGTCCTCATCAAACGGGCAGCCAGACGAAGGGACTAAGACATTGCAGTCGCTGATCCGTCGTGGTACTATTGTGGCAGCGTTCATCCGCCCAGGCAGGTGGTGAGCAGCCAGTCGAACGGGCTAGAGACGGAACTCAACTGGCTGCTTCCAAGACACCTCCATCGCGAATATAGACACCCAATTGCATTAGAACCCCGTACCAATCCACTTGAATGAGTGCAGGTGGTGCGCAGCCAGGCAAAGGGGCTGGAGACGGAATACGACCGGCTGCTGGCGGAGCACGACGAGCTGCAGCGGCGGCTGCGGCGCGCCGACCCCACGTTCGGCGGCGGCCGCGCCAACAAATTCGACTGATTGCCGGACGGCGACCGCCGCCGGCCGGCAGGCGGATCACGAATCGTTCACGGGGAAAACGCCGCTGCAGCGACGGCTGCGACCTCCCCTCGTCGGCGGGCGGGCGATCAAGTTTGCCTGATCGGCAGGCGGCGGCCGCGGCCTCGCATCTGGCAGCGGACCGGCCCTGAGAGATCCAACTGACCGCGGGGCGGCCGACTGGCGGGTGTGCATGGGAACGCCTGCGCTGCAGCAACAGCTGCTGTGGCGCGCCACCCCACGCGGGCCGTTGAAGCAAGACTGGCGCTGCCGAGGGCTGGCACATGCATCAGCAGTGGCAGCTGCGGCGCGCCGAGCCCACCTTTGGCCGCAAGCGTGCAAACAAACTCGATGCATCACGGGCGGCCGGCGGCTGCGACTTGCCGACGCCCTGGCCGCTCTTAACTGTTTTGGGCTGAGCAAGATGGGTGCTATTTCGACTGTTGCTGCGGGGAGCAACAAGGCTTGCGGCCGGGGTGCACCCATCTGCAGACCCAGCTGGACGCGTTATACCACAGTGGGTGATTGTAGGCAGCGTCGGCAATGACCTGTGGACCTTGGCATGATTCGAGGGGTTTGTACACTACAGTACGATACGATTCGTCGTTGCACGGCTCTGATTGTAGGTCTGTCATTCCTGTCGGCTCCTTGTGTGGAGGCAATGTCTAGAGCACCTTCAAACCCGTGGAAGCCTGTCCACGAGAACATAAACTTTCCGAATGGTAGCAGCGGCAGTATGCTAAGTTCCCAAAATCTAAAACAGCCCAGCAGCTTGATAAAAAAGGCATTTGCGGCTGCACCATTACTGCCACCTCAACCCGAATTTTTGAAGCTGGGAGCGCTTCCCTATTGCTGCTGCTGCTGCTATTTTTGCCGCCTCCTGACCTCAATGGCAGCTGTTCATGTCGCCATGGCGGCTCGGCAGTTGGCGAGTTCTGCAGACCATGAGCTGTCGCAGCAACGGCAAAAGCGGCCAGATTGCGATGGCATCTGGCCAATCCTATACCCATACCTTTCTGAGCCTAACCTGAACCCTAAAGTACAACCGAGATCTGCCAACCTGAAGCCAAAGGCACCCTGACGCAGGGCTCATTATGCCTTGGACTCTGACGAGTTGCCGCCGCCGCTGCCACTGCTGCGGAGTGCCTTCGGCTCAAGCCGCCGGCCCAGCGCCGCCGCCGGCTGCTCGACCAGCGCGTAGCTGGCGGCAGCCACCGAAAAGGTTGCCACCAGCGTGGCGGCCTGCTCGATAGCGAGGCCGTGGAAGTCGGAGGCCGAAGTGGTGAGGCCGGACGGCAGCGCGCCATAGCGCCACAGCCAAAAGCGCACCTGCAGGCAGCCGAGAGTTAGGGTTTATGTTTGCCTAAATTTGCCTTACGGACTAGATTGTGTACACGAGACGAATTGCCTGGCAGTGTCCCAGCCTGCAGCCAGGCAAAAATGAGTTTTGAACTGAATTTTGAATTTTGAATTGAATTTTGATGGTCCGCTAAAGCGTAAGAACTTGAATGTCCGTGCCAGCCAAATGACATGATCTGGTGGCAACACGCCGCGGTGCCCCAGCTAGACGAAAGCTCGCAGCAGACATACTCGAAGAGGTTGCATTATCGGCAAGCTCAGCATGAGATGCGAGTGTGCACATCTCTCCACAGCTGGGCGTCCTCGAATGCACGCAATTCCAGAAATTGGAGAGCCTGCGTGGAAGACCGCAGGAAGCAACATGACCGCAGCCGGGATGACGAAATTTCTCACCTGCTCGTGGTACAGGTATGCAGAGTAGCTCAGCTCTGACAGCAGAGCCCAGAGGCGCCCCGACAGCAGCCGGTGCAGCGCACGCCCTCCGGGCCCCGCCCCCGTCATCGCCACCGCAATGGCAAATGCCAGCACAGCGTTGATGATGGGACCGCCCTGCATCGAAACCTCTCGATTTTGATTCGATTAAATGCGATTTGGAAGTTTGGGGGCCCGCCCCCGACGTCGCCACCAATTGCGATTGCCAGCACCGCGTTGATAACAGGGCGGCCGCCCTTCATCGGAAGAGACGGCGAGACACGTTCAGAGTCACAGATGTGAGGGCTGTTCATCTTCAGCAGATGCAACCGCCGGCACTGGGTCGGGCTTAGCGGCCCACCCTGCAGGAAGAAGACTTCAGGAGTGTCGTAGGGTACTCCAAGGACTGGGAGACTGGTCGGCGAGGGACTGGTCCCCCAGAAAGCAGACTTCAGGAGTGTCGTAGGGTACTCCAAGGAGTACGCGTGGCCCAGAGCGGCACAGCAAACTGTCACACAGGATGACATTAGGGGAGCACAAGCTGCGGCGGATCTTCCAGGTAAGAACGCAAGCTGCGGCGGATCTTCCAGGTAAGAACAAATATCGTGCATCGTATCGGGAAGAGTGACCCCTCGCCTGTATCATGGTCACCATGTAGAGCCAGCCCTCCTCCCGCGGCCACGTCGGCGCGCCGGCGCCGGCAAAGATCGGCTGGCGCACACTGGTGCTGAGCGCAGCAAACGCCAGCCCGCAACCTGCACAGCAGGTTTGTTGCAGCAGGCCATCTGGAAGCGTGAATCGGCCTGTTTGCCATGTGCCAATGCTTCCTGTCAGGGGCATAGCTTTCAAAAGCGGGGCACTGCTGGAGGCCCGCGCGGGATGAACCGCATCGTGCGATGAACCGCGTCGTGCGATGATGCGGATGCCGGTGCATGCCGCAGGGGTTCAGCAGCCACCAGACACACGCACCAATGGCCGCCACAGGCGCGGGCATCAGTCGGAAGGTGGGAGAGCCGCCCTCGCCGTTGCCGGGCGCCGGGACTCTCACGTTTGCGCCATCCGTGAACGGAAGCGCGAGCAGGGCGCCCGTGGCCAGGCTGGCGAAGCGCGCAACCAAGGAGTAGTGCAGCTGCAGCTGCGGCGCAGGACAACAGGCGCCTCTGGGCACCCTAGGGCGGATTTGGCTGTGGATTGTGTGGCGGCGCAATGACTCATTCCTTCTATGACACCGCAGCCACCGCAATGACACTAGCTGCAGTGTCGAGCTACACAGCTTGACTGGAGCGTTTGATACTTAGGGCATGGGAAAGGGAGAAAGCGCAGCTCGCCTGATACCCCGCAAACCGCTCATTTTCCGCAGCGATGTGCGAGCCAAAGGGTATGATGGGCAGAGCCATGTCGAACCGCCGCACGGCCCATGCCCGGTACATTGTGCTGACCGCTATGGCCAGGCCTGCATGCAGCGTGGAAATATTGGAAAAGATGGTGTCAGCTTATTGGGGCTGGCAGGCGAGATTGTCTTTGTGAACCGTGCATGGTTGCTCCGACCTCACGTTCGCTTTCGCCAGCATCCGCTGCCGCAGGGAAATGCATGCTGAAGCATGGCACTCATTGTGGCAGCGTGGGCGCACCCGCGCCAATGGCGGCGCGGCGGCGGAAGCCCTCGCCGCGCGGACGTGCCGCCGCCAGCAGCAGCGGCGCCACGGCATAGAACGCCATCTGAGTGCCCATGGACCACAGCTGCAGGCCGCAGCCACCGCCGGGCAGCCAGTGGCTCAAAAACGCTGCCGCGTGCCACAGGTACCCTGCAGGCAGCCGAGCACAAAAGTAAACAGATAGAACATGAGGGCTCTGATATCATGGTTTCCAAATGTGACGCTGGTCCGCCAGGCGATGCAGCATGCCGGTGCTGCTGCTGTTAGTCGTCTTGAAAGTGCATCGATTGCAGCGCGCTTGCAGTGTGGCACATCACACTTGCAGGAGCCCGCGCGAAATACCGCAATGGCATCAGAAACCCATTGCAAAAGTAGGGCGCGGTGATCGTCGTATAGTTTGCAGCAGCTTACTTGGGCAGAAAGCCTCCGGGTAGTGGAACAGCGCGCTGTCGGCTTCGGGGATCGCGGCCGCCGAGGCACGGCCCCGCAGCATCAAAAAGTGCGTGACCGCAAGGCTGACCCAGAAAGCGGGCGCGATGCGCCACGCCCGGCGCCAGTAGTACTGCAGCACGGCCTGGGGACCACGGAATAAGCATGGTAGATATTGCGCGGCAGGCACTTTGGCACTGGGATTACATGCATTGGCGTTGAGCAGGGAGCAGCCGGGCCGGGTGCATCAGCGCATTGGGCGCTTACACGCATTAGGCGCTCACACGCAGAGCGAGAGCTGTGCTTTCTGGCCGTGCCATTTGTAGGTCATGCCGTAGCATTCATTCATCAGCCAATGCGCACTTGATGCCAGGAATTCGGGCAGCAACAATGCTGTCGCGCAAATCAGCACCTGCTTCATGAACGCTGCGTCAATCGCTAGTGTCATCACCAGCATGACCGTTCTGAGCAGCAGGGGTTCTGCAAAGAGCCGCCATGGAAGGTGCAAAATCTCGAGCAATTTCGTGCCTGCTTGACGGAGCGGCGGCGGTCCCCCAGTGCGGGCACCAGTGTCAGAGCGGCATGAAACCCGCAGAGCAGGAACATTATATCGAGCCCCAGCCACCTGATAACAAGTGCAAGCAGGGTTTGCATACCACAGCTCCAGGAACACCCCAACCGATCGGCATATCGAGCATCATGTGATTTATATGAAAGCTGCGCAGCATCTGCAGTGGCGCATGCCAGGTTGACGTGGACGTTTCACATGGTAATCAATCCCAGATGATCACCCGTGCATGACGGTCTGCAGCACGACGGGATGTGCCTCCAGCGCCTTGTTGAGCGGCCCGAGGCCGAGGTGCCGGCGCAGCCGCACATGGTGAAACACCTAGTGTTGGGGGCTTTAGGGTTTAGGGTTGGGGGCAAATTGGTGGTGACATCAGCGCCGTCATTGCAGCACAACAGAGGCCCGCAGATGATGTGAGCTGCTTGCTGGCCTTGAGAGGTTCGCTGCATGCAGGCCAAGGTTGTGTGGCCAATCACTGCAGGGTGTTGACATCGCTGTGCAGCACCTTGGAAGGCAGGCGCTGTGGTCCTCCACACATGGAGCACCATGCGTGAAGGCTGATTCAACCTCAATGGCGGTCTAAGTCTTACCATTATGGCGATGTTGGCGAGGGCGCGCAGGCCCGCCAGCGGCTGCAGCGCCGTCTTCAGCGCTGCGGCATGCATGGCCTCAGCGGTCCCGGCTGCGCCACAGGCGCCCTGGCTGCACCGGCGAGGCAGGAAGATTGTGGCTCAGAGACGAGAATAACACACGTGCCATGTTCTTGTTGCTGTTACTGCTTGTTGGATCAACTGGCGCTGATGGCCGAAGGCTGCGGCAGGGAGGCACAGTGACGATGCCAAGGCACTACTTTCCATAACAAGCAACGCATGAGCCATTCCACGTGCGCACGTAAGAGAACGCGTTGCATACAACAGGATGAGGGGCTGCGCACCTGTAAATCTGCCGCCTGGTTGCCTGTAGCCCTGCACAAATTCACCCCTGCGCTGCCTCCCAAACGAAGCGCCAAGCGTCACCGGCAGTGGAGGCGATCTAGGAGTGAGCCATTCAACCTCACAGAATGTGCAAACGCAGCTGCAGAGCGACGATCGACTTCATTTCGCGGTGCAGCTGGCTGAGTTTTTGGGACGCCAATCCAATTTGGGAGCTGCGCCACAGGCGCCCTGGCTGCACCGGAAGATTGTGGCTCAGAGACGAGAATAACACACGTGCCATGTTCTTGTTGCTGTTACTGCTTGTTGATCACCTGGCGCTGATGGCCGAAGGCTGCCGCAGGGAGTGACACAGTGACGATGCCATAGCACTATCTTCTGTAACAAGCAACGCATGAGCCAGTTGCACGTGCGCACGTATGATAACTCGGTCGCGTTGCATACATCAGGATAAGGGCTGCGCACCTGTGGACCTGCCGCCTGTTTGCTTGTAGCCCTGCACAGGTTCACCCCTGCGCTGCCTCCCAAACAAAGCGCCAAGCGTCACCGGCAGTGGAGGCGATCTAGGAGTGATCCATTCAACCCCACAGAATGTGCAAAAGCAGCTGCAGAGCGACGATCAACTTCATTTCGTGGTGCAGCTGGCTGAGTCATTGGGAGCTGCACGTGCAGGATCACTTTTGGGATCAGTGCAGGTGCAGCAGTGCACAAGCCGTCCATTTCGTTTTTGCGGCGGGCCAACACGATTGAAAAGGCTAGTGGGAGCGCCCAAAAGTCATATGATCTGTTGCAGCGCCTAGGAGACACCCTTGAAACTGGTCAATGCACCTCGTTTGACAGTAGCTGCGTCTGAATCGAAGGGTCCTTGACGCCAACAAGGACGCTTAAAACTCACGCTGCTAACGCACCTGGCTGGTCGCGTCCTCTGGGCACGCCATCATGGCGAGCGACTATGAGGCGCAGCGCCTGGAACTGTGAGTGCAGTACCAATACATCAATACGTTACGACAGGAGACTTGCACAATTGTCTCAGTCTGACCTCACTGGGAAGCTATCGCTTAACTACAATCGTGTGCTCATGCTCGCGCAGCATCGCACGGAACAGAGCGCGCTTGGAGCAGCTGGGACTCGCAGATGCGGCGGACAAGTTCGCATCCACCACGGCTAAGCCCAAGTGATTTCAGATCAGATGATGTGTTCGCTTGCCCTGCTAGCACCCTGACGCCGTGGCTCAGGAGGATGTTCAACATGCACTGCCGTCACAAAGCATGCCACGACCTGCCAGCTTTGTGCAGCTGCTGCCACCAAGTCGTCTCTGCTGCATCGCAACAGCTTGCAGATGGGTGATGTCGCACATGCAGAAATAAGCCCAAGCCGAAGCAGCCCAAGAAGCCGTCTCAGGCGCCGACGCGGCACTCCATGCGCCAGAGCGGCGAGGCGCCCGCCGAGCTGAACGATGAGGAACAGCAGCTGGCGGCCATGTGCGTGGACGGCGTCTGCCCGAAGTGCGGCCGGGTACGAGCGAGAGACCGAAACTGCCTGGCTCTGTGGCCTGTTGCCTGCCTCATGCAGCAGGGCTGAAGTCGTGAAGTGAGGCAGCGAGACTTCGAAACACCATGCAACAGATGCGCAAGGTGGCACACTTGGGCCGAGGCAGCTCACGACATCTTCAATCCTTGGTCTTCACGTTCCTGCTGCTGCTCGCAGGCCTTCGAGAAAGGCATCAAGCAGCACTTTGACAAGTGCACGGGGCGGCCGCGCCGCGGGCGGGCTACTGCTGAAGCAGATGCGGGAGAGGACGTCGCGGGCGACGAGGATGAGGAAGAGCAGGAGGAGGAAAAGCAGGACATGCAGAAGCTGGTGAGTTATACTGTGAACAGTTCCGCGCACGCTGTGTCCCGTGCATGCTTGTCTGCATCATTCTAGCAGCAGCCTCGGATTCGCGGTGCTTCCTCTGGAGAACAGTTCCATATGTATGGTGCCGGTGCTGCTGCCGTGGATGTGCTGTCGGGACCTCACGCCAGGACCGCCTGGGCATGTGTCGCGAAAGGAGTATCCGACTGTATGGGTTCGATTGCATCTCTGTGAACCTTTCCTGCAGCCGGAGGTGGACCACAAGAAGCTTGCAGGTAAGCTGAAGGCGCTGGAGCTGTCGGGCCTCGTCGACTTCTCCTCCGAGAAAGCCGAGTGCGTCTCGGACTACATTTTGCTTCCTGATGCCGCCTTTGTCATGACCCCATCCGACCCTGGCTGATCGTGCGGCGCTGGTGCGTCATGACGGACTACTGTGTGCTACGAGTGCGGCATTTGCCGCATGACAGTTCGGAGATCGTTGCGTCACGTGCTAGGTTCTCAGACGTAATTCACCCAGCATCACCTGCCGCAGGTTTGTGGTGCTGGGTTCCACGGGCAGCAAATACCACGTGGTGTTGGCGGATGACAAGCCATCCTGCCAATGCATGGACTTCCGCATCCGCCGCCGAGAGTGCAAGCACATCAAGCTGGTCCTGCAGCAGCTGGACATCTCCAGCAGCCCCGCCGACTGGCACCAGGCGAGCTTGCTCAGCCCGCCCCTGTACTGGATCATCACTCGCCTGTGTGAACTGCATTTCCATGCTGAACTGCCGTCCATGCCGTCCCATGCACCCATATGGGGCATTTTGGGCTGTTTTGTACGCAGCCGAAACGTTAGTGTATCTGTGCAGGCGGTGGACAAGCAGCTGGCGGTTGCAGCGGCTTCGGAAGGCAAAGGCGGGGATGCCGATGCGGCTGGCGGAGCGGGGGTCACCGATGCACGGATTGCGGATGGTGCGGAGGCCGTAGCGGAGCCACCCACGACGCAGGGGTCGGGAACGAGGAAGGGAAGGAAGCCTTCGGCATCGAAGGCCAGCAAACGGCCAAAGCCGGCAGAGCCAGATGCGTCAACAGGTGGCAACAAGAACTTACGCACAGCAGGCGCAAGCGCCGACTCGCCCACAAAGCCCGGCACGAGGAGACTGCCCGACAGGCTGAAATGAGCGACTACGCGATTACAATGAACACGTGTCTTTGATTCCAGTACCCGGTAGACGTTGCAATTGCTTGCCGCAGCGCGGCACAGCTCAGCTAATGCGCCAGGGTTTACGGGGACCAGGCTTCATTCATGCATCAGGGTACGTGCTTAAACCCGAGTTTAGCGCAATTTGTGTTTAGCGTGCATGTTTAAACATTTAGCGTTCGAGGTGTGGGTTTCGCGGGGTGCGCTAAACTAGTTCTGACCGCCGCTGCCGCCGGGCCTGCACCAGGCACCGCCGCTCAGGCAGTAGTGTG
>JAABUK010010727.1_pt1 | contig 12140 bp, 12 predicted proteins | sample 5559141 | NCBI WGS metagenome assembly JAABUK01 (sample SAMN10711869, study PRJNA513367) | rock metagenome | isolation source: Antarctica rocks | place: Antarctica: Victoria Land, Pudding Butte nord | collected 2016-01-03 | reverse complement strand
ACAGCGATTGGAAGTGAGGTTGGTGGTGTTCATACCGGCTAACAACTGATGCCAGGCCGCTGAACGCCCGTACGCTGCCGGGACAGTGACTGTGGATCAGCTTAGAGCCTGACCGTGGGGTCGTCGTGGAGGCAGAGCGGCCAGCAAGGGTTCTCTCACAGAGAAGCACCATGGCAGAACAAGGTTGAGCTGATGACAGCGTCAAAGTTTGCTGGAATGTTGGGCAATGATGGTGCCGCAAAGGCGTATAGGAAGAAGAGGCTGATGATCGACCATGGCCATCACGTGCATGCATCCATCATTTTTGTGGATAGCTACCTCCGCATCGCACAGAACGTTCATCAGTTGTGCTGTCTGCCCCTCATTTCATTAGTCAGTAGGCAGCCTGCTACGACATTTCGTAAGGATACCGCAGTTGCAGCGACGGGCTTTGTGTTTGTGATCGCGGGCACATTGTTTGTGGCTGGTGCTAAATCACGCTTGAAATCTGTGAGATTGGTGTTATTCATGCCGCTATCATTTATCGCAGTCTGATAAAGCCAAGTTGTTGTGCACTTTGTGAGTTGTGTCTTTGTCGCTTGTCCTGGCCTGAGGTCTGTGCTGCCAACAAAGCACTGAAAGGATTTGTCTGCAAACTGAAAGTGTCACGTGAGTTGCTTCAAAGTACTCAAAAACTTGTCAGGACAGCAGAGCATGCAACATGTTGCTTGCATGCCAATAGTCAGCTGCAGGCACAGGATACTACAAGGACAGGGTATCGTCTTGACAGATCCTGTCTCATTTGTAGTCATCTGCACGCTGAGGATGTGTAGCCACAGCTTGTTCTGCCATCTGCCCAGCTTCAGGAATGTCAGCCCAGGCTCCTGTCACAAGCTCCTCAATTAGTGAAGCCGCGGGCTGCGGGATGGCTTCAGCATCACCAGTGCCTACAATAAGACTCATATGTTGTAACGCATAATCTGCTGTTGACTAAGTATGACAATACGACGCAAGCCTGACAGAGCAACAAGCCTGACTGCGCTGAGCTTCTGACAATGACGCGTTACTGGTTCTGTTCACTGTGCAATACTGATTCAACACAGTTATTTTGCTCTGTCAGGCTTGCAGCGCCTAGTCACCCTTCTCAACCAGCATGCATGCCTGCTGCTTGTCTGAGTCTGTTCTCAGGCTTGGTGCACTCTCCCAAGAGCTCACCATCATTCAGGGCCAGGAAGCAGTTCTGGTAGCTAGCATCAACGGCTGATGTAGGCATATGACACAATGCAGGCAGCACAATGATATGACACAATGCAGGCAGCACAATGATATGACACAATGCAGGCAGCACAATGATGCGACACAATGCTGACCTGGCACTAGCCTTGTCAAGGCATCAACAGCAACATTGATCTGCTCCTGTGGTTTGCCGCGAGGTCTTTCCATGTAGGAGTACTTCTGCAGACATCAAGCAGCAAGATTCATGCCCCAGACCTTGTCCATGATGTGCAATAAAACCGGTCTTGCTGTTGTTGCATGCACGAGGGCACAGACTACATATTCATGCAGCACAACCCATCTGCATTTTGCTTCAAACATGTCGTGAAGGGGAATGGCCAGTTTATATCAGATAGTTGACTTGTGCTGAGATGAGAACAGTGTTCCACCACAACAATTGACTGACAAGTACACCACTGCATCCTACCTCTGCTATTTGTGCCCTGGCCATCTCGAATCTGTCAATCTCTATCTCCATGTCTTGCCTGCATCCCAACATGATGACAGCTGTCTCTACATGTTCAAGTGTGCATGCAGACACAATGTTTGACAGCTCTACATATTTGACAGTGTTCATCTGTATCTCAGCAGGCAAACTTGAGGTTTGCTGCATGCATGTAATTACTGTAAGCGCATCTGCTGCAAGGTCTAACAGGGACATTGGCGATGTTGCAGAGCCGCTGCTTGACCTGATCCTTGCACAGGACACACAGATGACGATCAAAGCAATTCATGTGGACGGAAACAAGGCAAAGCAGGCATACAAAGAAGAAGGCTACATGATGAGACATCAAGTCAACCTGCACTCACGTGACCCGAAGCCTCTTTGCTGAGCTCATGATGGGCTTACTGGGAACCATTCCTCCACCCTCCCTAGCCATCCACAGGTACAGCAGGATATATCGCCTGTCAGCAGGCTGCATACAAGCACAACTTGGCTCCACACAAGTGTAACCAGTCATCTGGCGTAACATGGCAGTCAAACAATCTGGAATGACCTAAACGCAGCGTGAATGCCATAACACCGGCTGTCACTGGGCCGCGGCTTGTATGTGGCATGATCTTGGCAGATGTGATGCCACAGATGCAAGTGGGAGTACCTTGCCATACGCCTTTTGCAGCTCGGTACAGATGGTCAGGAAGTTGTCTGGCGCTAGGTCAAAGGTTGCCCTGCAGAACTCTGGGTATGCCTGTAGATCACGTTGCATGAGTGTTGGGGACACCTTAGGTCCCAAAGGGGATCGCAACAAGTTAGCCTGCTTATCAGAACAGTAGATGATGTCTTGTGCGACTTACCAGCATGTCTTTGCCAATTCCACCAGAAGGAGACAAAAGTCTGGAGAACAGCCCTACAAGCGGAAGCGCACCCTGCACCTGCTTGGCAACCCTCTTCACGCTTTCTCCAAAGCTGCAGAGCAATTAAGTATATATTTGCAATAAGCTTGATATAAATGTCTAGAAGTAAGACTGGGAGAGCGCGTTTGAATTGGTCAGGTCACACTGTGTTGCAAGCATACAGGCTTGCAGAGGTCTCACCTAGGGGTGGTCGTCGCTCGTGCTTGCTGCTGCCTTCGAGGTCTTGTCGGGCGGCCGACATGCGTGCAATGACGAGCCCATGCGCCTGACCCTGAGAGCAAGACACTGCGCCTGAGCACAACACGTGCAGGAGGAGAAAAATGTCGCCATGTTGATCACCGCCTACCGTGGCTGGTGGACACCAGGGGCCCAGACCCTTGCAGTTCAACTCGCAGCATACACAGATACGGAAATGTTTACGCTTGGCTGCAGTGATGAAGTCAGGCAAGCGAAGACGTCACGCGCAAGCGTGCGTAAGGATTGCTTTAGAACTTGCGAGAACGCAGCCCACGACAGTGGACACTTGTTACCTGAACTGCAAGCACAGCTGATACAGATGCAGCCAACAACGGCAGGCAGTTGTGGCGCTATAAACTGTCCGTGGCGCTGTGGCTGCTTTGTCAAGGTGTGATACGATATGCAGTATGGATGGGATGAAGATGAAGGGGCGACTCGAGGCACACCAAGAAAAGCTGACAGACAATGATCCCAAAAAACTGGCTGCGTGCTTGACCTAATGAAGGTTTCATGAATGGTGTGCAAGCTCGTCTGGTTCCCAAACGGGACCGCAGGCATTTGCTCAGGTGTGAAGTGTCACAGTGCCAATGCTTACGGCCAATGTCTGTCTTAAAGAAGCGTCTTGAAATGCCCTACCGCAGCGGCAAATTTCTGTCGCATGTCCACAATGACTCCGTTTTCACTTAGCATCTGGCATACTCAACCTGTCAATCTGAGGCCCCAATATTTCAATATGGGTTTGGACCTAGTCATGAAATCACTAGGTGTGGGTGAAGACAGCTTTGCTTCTTGAGCTGTCTGAAAATACGCTTGGTAGCAGATGCCTCCAAAGAGGCGTTGATTGTATAAGCATGTTGAATGCTGTTAACCCTTGCTTGAGGGCAGATGCATTGCAATAGATCAAGACGAACGACCGAAGTCATGACTCAGTCAGCCGCAGGCATGCACGCACGCACGCGATAGCCTTTCGAAAGGTCTAGCGAAAGCGTTGACAGTGCAGCATCAGTGATTGCAACGCACTCGCAGCACGGCTTGAGTCGTTGAAAATCGAGTCAAAGCGCTGTTTTGTGATTGGCGTCAACGGCGGGCCCATAAGTGCAGATCGACATGTCACAACAACAGATGACTCTGCCAGATAAGCTCTTAGCTGGACCAAAGCGCTTCAGACGTCAAGCAGAGGCATGGATTGCGCAGCAGCCTCCATATGTTGAAGTGGCCGTGGCGACAATGCTTGGTGGTGGTCAAGGAGCATTTCTTGGCACTATCATGGGCACTATGACCAAGCTGGACCCGAATGCTGGCAAATTTCCTTTCAGCCCCCCAGCTGGAGCCAACCCTGAGGTTGCTCAGCGCATGTCAGCCATTCAATCTGGTGGTCCCATGGCACAAGCCAGAAACTTTGCAGTCATGACAGGAGTTAACGCTGGCCTGTCTCTGGCTGTCAAGAGGTACAGAGGTGGTGTAGAGGACGTCAGAGGAGTGTAAGTTGTTTCAAATACACTCACATGCAAAGCAAACACCAAGCTACTCAGCAGTCTCTTACACGGACCATGCTATGCTGCAGGATGATAGCAGGGTTTGGGTCAGGGGCAGCTTTCTCATTAGTCAGTGGCATGACCCAGGGGAACCCTCTCATGGGAGCCTTCAGCACAGGAACTCTCTTTGCACTGTTGCAAGGAGCTTTCTACCAGGTAGTCACACAGTGCATCACACACCACACAGTGATGCAGCCGCAGGAGAAAGCAGCTGGTGATGCTGTCTTACTATTAGACGCTCGACAGTACATGCAGGTCATACACAGCCTATCACTTGGTATGTTTTGTTCAGGTTGGCAAGAAGTTCCAGCAACCAGCAGGAACAACACCCAAGCAGTATGAAAGAGCACAGTTTATGCTCGATAGACTCGGCCTTTCAGTGAGTTCCTCATCATTGTGCTCTGTTGCCACAGACTAAACGCTGGCATGCTCTCTTTCTTGATGCAGTAATTATGAATGCCACTGCACGCAATGCAAAGCTCACAGGCTCACAAGTGCAATTGCTTGCAGAACTACCAGAAGAACCTCAAGAAGGCTTTGTTGACGGATAATACCATCATGCTATGGAATGACAAGTAAGTTGCACCTGTGTATCTGATCTTGAAGCATCAGTTGAGTCTGGGTTGACATGCATATCATGACGCTTGTTGTCTGTGTGTTTTCAGTGCATTGCAAGAGGCAAGGATACCACCAGGGCCAAGGCTGCAGATACTGCATCATCTAGAGCAGTATAAGCACATCCTAAAACCTGGCATGCCAGCCCCAAATCAGCTCCCCCTGCCTCCTCAAGAAGTGCACAATGATTGACCCCATCATTGCTTGGGCTAGCGGTCCAGCATCAGACCTGTTGCTTTGTTGACTGTTTATGCTTGCAATAAAAAAGCCCCTTCTCGTTTTCATTGTTGAATGAATGATGCACACAAACGCTTTGTGTTTGGACACCCACTTGCTATGCATTGTTGGGAACGACTAGTAATGTTCTCGGGCACCTCTGTGCACATCCGCTTTTCTGAAAGCAATAAGTGATCAACTGCGAGACTGTGGGTTATAAAGATTCCACATTTGTTGCGCATGGCATGCATTGCATGATGCAGCCTACTAGTGGAAGGCACAAATTTTATTGCTTTGGGCCGCTTTGGGTGCATGCAAGCGACTTGTGATGCCCATATGGTGCTTTGTGTCATTGCACATGCACAGAACGTCACTGCGAAACCTGGCCAAATATTGCTACCTTACTGCTAAACTATTGATCATGGACGTCATATTTCACACTGTTCAGAAGAGTTCACAGCAACCAGCTAGGTGTCGGAATCAGCTCACAGCCCTAGCTCCTTCCTCACTGCATTTGCAAGAGGACAACCCAGCACATACACAACCCACATAGCACTACAATTGCAATGAATCATATGACACAGACAGAATCTGGCTGGAAATGGTGCAAAATACAACAGTCACTGTAGCAAAGAGTTTGCACACGATTGTATCCAAAAGGCAAGCGCAGACGCTATGTTGCCAGCCAGTAAACAGTGACAAGGACTAGCATGGTCTGATTCTCCCATTGAACACTCATCTTGCCGTCTGTTTTTTCGTTCCACCTTGTGCAGCTGGCTGTGTGCAGTCCAGCGCCTGCTTTCTGTGTAAGATTGCAGGTCACCACGTACTTGAAAGGCTTGTTCAGAGAAGCTAACTTTTTGAGACACCCCTCCACTACGTTGGAGCTCCACAAGTTGATCTTTGCAAGCGCAAATTGGCTTTCCCCAACAGTTTGTGACACAGAATCCCTGATCAGTGTGTCCACTTCGGCGTCATCGATTAGGTCCTCCTCTGACAGCCCAGCTATGGTGCCATCGTCATCAGCCATGACCTTCCTCCGCCCAGCAAACTGTTGAAGAGAGTTGCGGTCGGCAGTATAGCACTGACAATCAGCGACGAGCACGGTTTCCCCCCGGTCTGTCTGAAGAGGACAGGATTGTGCAAAACCGCTGCGTTAAGATACAGCAGCGTGTTGGAGTAGCAGCAAGACAAAATTTATTTCTTTGTACCCCAGCGGCCAGTTCAGGCGTAGAATGCAGACTGCCGCTTTGTTTGAAAAGCTTCCGCCGCTTTCCCGCAGCTGGCAAACTCGTATCAAAGTTCGAGACTCGGTCAAACTCACGGAGCGAAATTTTCGGAGCGTAAGCTGATTCGTTCAATGCTGGTAGAACAGGCGATACACAAGTGCAGCGAAGCATATGCGATCTGCTCTGCGGTTGCGCTTCGCTCCACAACATACCGCACTCACGTTTCGATCTGCACGCTTGCCTGACCACTCGCGTATCATTATCAGGCCGTTCAGCAACTACGACAAGGACGCTCTCGGTACCAGCACCGAAAACAAGTCGCCAGTGCAACAGCATTGGCTGGATCGCCGGTTTCCAGGACTGCGGGAATGGCTTGAGGCCAAGAACCGACGATGGTGGCTGAAAGGGATTACAGCTTGGTGCAGGTGAGGCGTGTGGGAGGCTTGCAGAGCTGAACCGAATGCGCAGCTGCACGCTTTCACCCCTTGGCCATCGCCCCTCAAACGCTTTTGCAGGAAGTACCCTGCCTTACAAGGACAAGAGATTCAATTGCAGACCCTGATTGAACAGTCCTATCAGCAATTTTATGCAAGGCACAAGGACAGGCTCTCCGACGAACGATCGCAAACACATCTGCAAGTAAGATGCGTGCCATGGCGCTCGCCTGCATGCAAGGCTGCTGCTTGATGGCCTATTGCCATGCAGGTAGCATGCCTTGTGATGGCAACATACAAGACTTTGCTGCCATGGATAAAAAATCATCAGGTATGACACCCTGCGCTAGCCAAACTCTGCGTACCAAATGCTTGACACACTTGCAGTAGTTTGGTTGCTGCTTGCCCAGGAGCTTGCTGACATCATCAGGGCGCACATGGGTGAGCAGATCTCTCCTGCTCTGAGGTGAGCTGAGCCAGCTCTTGTCATATTAAGAATGCACACGACATAGCTGACATGCATGTGGTCACATCAGAAAAGTTCTGCACATGGCATGCCCTGCAGCACCTTCCTACATGCTGGTGCAGGTTTCTGTTGCAGTCAACCCTCTACCTGTCCCCTAACCCGTACAAGACCATGGTGATCAATCAATGTTGCTCATGCGGCGTGCTTGTCCAGCCCAGTTGTTGCCAGTGCTGCTCGGCACAGTAAAGCCCTGGTTGTACAGTTGAGCATGATACATGGGTTTTGTAGATGTTCAAACCAAATTTGGCTCACTGATCTGCATGCCCACTTTGCATGTCTGCATAACCCTTAAGGACAAACAGCCGCTGCTCTTGCCACTGCAAATGCTTGCCGTTCAAGCAATGCAAACCACATCCCACACATGTTGCAAGCCCTGCTGCCTTGCAGAGCAATAGGTTGAAGGGTCTCCAGCAAGACTATGGTGCAGCTTTTGACACAGAGTTCACTTATACAAACCAGTGAGATGCTACATAAGCTGCATTTGGCTTGACAGTATCTCCTCTGTAGCGCATCGCAACATAAGGAAGCCATGCAACACATTACAGGCTCTGATGATCAGTGCATCCTTGGGAACATGTATCTGAGATCCAATCTATCAAGGGAACACATTACATGACTGCACATTTAACTATCACTACATTCCTGCTGTGTTTGCTGCAACGCAGGTCACACTGTGTGCACAGCATTTGCTGAGTCTGCACAATGCGTCAACAGCTAAGTTCCATGCAGGCAGTCTTCTCTACATGTGAAGTTATGTTTTTACCATGAAATTTTCGCAGCTGAGGATGTTCCACAGCTCACACAGTGTTGCTGCTGCTCTCAAGACAGAATATGGTGAGCTGGGTGTGCACGCAGCCCATTGTTGCTCTTCTTGAGCTTGCTGTTGCAGTATGTGTCATCATTGACAGCGTGTGTGTGCTCTCAGGTTTCACAAATCCAGCAGTAGAGGGGTTATATTTAGCAGAACTACCTGCATTGCTGACGGTGACGCAAAGTGCAAACTTGTTGTTGAGCAGTAACAGCAACTTCCTTGAATTGCCATGCAAGTGAGTACTGTAGCTATAATGTAATACACACCCAACTGCAGGTGTATGCACCAACGCCCAAAAAACAGCAATGGGGGTCTGCTGCCAAAATTGCAAAGAGCTATTAGGCTGTCACCAACAGCTGTAGCAAGGTGTGCATAGTTGAAGATGCACCATGGTATTTACAGTAGTCACATAGTAGTGGTTTCACCTTTAGTTTGTCAGTACCAACAGCATAACACAGGCAAAACAGCACAGCTGGATCACCAAGATTCATTTGGAAGACAACATACTCTGCTCAGAGGATGTGTCTTCATTGTAAGGGCAGGCATCACCACAACCAGACTGCAGAGAGCAATGAGCTTTTCTAGGCTGTTGCTTCCTTCAAGTATGCAATCAAGTCTGCCCTGTCCTGGGGCTTCTTTAGTCCAGCAAACACCATCTTGGTTCCTGCACAGCAATGATTGCTGTCGACAAAGTGGACAAGGCAAGAGCACTGACATGTGCAGCAGTCATGACCACAAGCTGCTGAGGCCTGTAGTGCTGTTGATGAGCAGCCAATAGCGTCTTACATAACAGTACCTGGAATGTATTTCTTTGGAGCTAACAAGTAGTCATACAAAGTGGCTTCCTCCCAGTGCACAGCCTTCTCTTTGTTAGCCTTGGAGTATGAGAAGCCGTCCATCGTACCGGACTGCCTGCCAAAGAGGCCTCCAAGGTTTGGGCCCTACAGCAGGCACTTGGGACACTGAGCGACCCGATGCGATTGTCTGCATTGTCATGCTTGAATGCACAGAGTGACGGTGCCATTGCAACAAGCACGTCCTGTGATGTGTTGATTAGTGAGTAAGCCATCGAGCAGACCTGCTTATGGCCGCCCCCCTTCTCAGCAACGTGACACTGCGCACACTTTGTCTTGAAAATCTTGGCTCCCTTGCCGGAGTCGCCGTCAGGTGCCTCGCCAAAGCTTGCCATAGTTGCTAGTAGAAGGTGCGAATGTGGTGAGAGACCGTTGTGCCAACGCTTCTTTGAAGCTTGTCGACGTATTCCCACGGTTCATGGTTCACGCACTACGTGTACATGACTCATCAGTACAGGTGGCTTCGTAATGACACCTACCTCAGTGATTCTTTGTATGACGTGAACTTTGTTTCTCAAAGATGTATTCGCAGCAGCCCTTGCAGTTCCTCAAGATGTCGTCGGTCCCCTACCTGTTGTTGCCTCAGAAGCTGGAACAACCTTACTTTGCTAATGTCGCTGTGTGCAAGCCTCTTCTGTCTGCGCTATTGTACAGTGCTTGCGGCATACACATGGTTATGGTGCTTGCCGGCTGCAGTATGGCTGTGCCTATAGTTGGGTGCGGTCTGAAGCAGTGCTGTGCTCAAGGGGCACATGCTGCATTAGTCGAGCTTGAATTGGCACATGCCTGACGCACTGCAGGGCGCATGTGCTGTCTGCTCAACACACACAGCGGCGGATCCTGTGACATTGCTCATGCTGCTGGGCTGCCCAACTACAAGTGTTATCTTTATGCTCTCTGTGTGAGCTTTAATTGGATCTGCAACTCATTGCAGATTATACTATGTAGACAGGGACTCTACACACTCTATCTGATTTCTGGTCCATGCTAGCATGCAGGCCTTCACACCCTCAAGCAAGTGTTCAAGACTCCCTTACCTCGCCTACTTGCACAGCTTAGTCTACTTCGAGGCTCGTCCAAGACAGAACTCTCCATACCACGTACCTTCAGCGACATCGTTCCATGGTCAGACTTTGTCCCAGGTGCCTATCAACTCGAAGAGAGCTTGGACGATGTCGAGTGCGAATACAGAATTCCAAGCACCACCATAGATCCTGCAGCAGGGATCGGCCCTGCTGCAGATGAAATAGAAGTCAGAGGGGTCATCATGAACATCCTATACAGCATCAACGAGGCAGCTAAGATCCTGGGAATCAAGGCTGAGTGCGTTGGGGGTGGCAATGGACGCAGCACCAGCTTTATGGACTGGGGTCTGCGCAAGTCTGGGCAGCTGTCGAATCCTGAAAAGCTCAATTCTTTAGTCTTGGGAGCGGGTTGAGTCAAGTGGGAGTGGCAGCTGGATTTGAAGCCGGGGGAGACACTAGAAGCGATTTTGAGAGACCCTGAACGTCGAGATGCTCTGTTGCTTGCCCTGCAACAGGCAAGCTTCCCACTCTGCTAAGCTGCTTTGTGCAAGTTACCTCACCGGCATGCTCCATCTTACCCAAGACTTTGCCCTGATTTGCATGCTTTCACATGGCATCTGTGTTGTGCAAGTCACCGTTTGATTGTAATCAAACATGGGCCACTTGCAGTGCAGGCATGGCACGTGCTTATTGCTAGGCCTTGCAAAGGCTGAGCTTCACTCTGTGTTTGTTGGTTGCGGAGAGCGTCTTGCCTAACCATGGTCTTGTGCATTTGCAGGCATATGGGGATGCAGTCATTGATGAGGCTCCCATGTTCATTATCTCCAACCACCATGTCACCGTGTTCCTGAAAAGAAGTGAGGATGTTCAAGACAAGCGCCTATGGGCGTCTCAGCCTGTCTGGTGGGATCAGCAACAGCCAAGTGCACGCTCTTGTTGGCTCTGGGCTCTGCACGAAGCCACTCAGCTGCAGCACGTGAAGTGCAAGGTATCACGCCTGGCAGTGCCACAGACTGACATTGGATACGACACTCCTGTAAGCAGCAAGCAGGCGCAGAAGTCAAACCTTGAGAGGCTACCGCGGCGCGCACATCCAGCAACTGGGCTCATGGCATCAAGCACATTACAGAGTAAACAGGAAAAGAAGAGGAAAGACGACACATTTCGGCATCAATCTAATAAGAAACCAAGTATTGTACCAGGCTGCCCAGGAAGCTCAACACACAAAGGTCATGAGCCGGTGGCCCTCACCCCAGTCTCAGCAAGCTCTCAGCAGAGTCCCTCAGGTACAGCGACATGCAAAGCATAATGCTTCCTTGCACCAACAGTCATGTTGGGCATTGCCCTCACCAGCCTGATCATGATGCTGCTGCTAGGACAACGGCTTGTTCTATCACTTAAGGCACGCATAAGTTGGCAACAATCTCATGGACAGCTGCCTGCATCCAAGGCAATAGCATACGGTTTTTCATTGCATGCATGCTAGGCACAGGGGTGATTTCATTGTGCAATGCAGTTGTCAGTTTGTTATCCAGCGGCTTGGCATTTGGGTGGTTTCAGCCTTGAGTTTGATATCAACTGGCTTGGCATTTGGTGTGGTTTAACTCTTCAATCCAGATGTTATTTTGTTATCCAACAGCTTTGCATGGTGCAGATCTGGATACAAGGGCGGCTCAAGCTTCTGCAGCAGTCCCACATCTTGATGATGAGCCTGAACTGAGCCATAAATCGGTGGGGCTGACTGACAAGCTCCTTAGTGTTGACCAGTATGGCCAAACACTGTTGGTGAGCTTTCGGGGCTTCCCCCTCCTGTGTTGACATTTGTGTACATTTGTTGCATGGCGACTGATACCATGTTGTGTGAGAAACAAGTCCATACACTGTCAGGATCCTGTCAGCAGTTGCCTGCTGAGCTAAAGCATCAAGCATTGTTGTAGTGTGGACATGCTGTATTGTGAGCAAAGCCTGCACATCAACAAGTTTAGATGGAGCACCTTGCCTAGCAGCGTTGCTTTCGCATTGCTGGAATGCGCATTACCTTGCCACAG
>JAABUK010010726.1_pt1 | contig 12142 bp, 9 predicted proteins | sample 5559141 | NCBI WGS metagenome assembly JAABUK01 (sample SAMN10711869, study PRJNA513367) | rock metagenome | isolation source: Antarctica rocks | place: Antarctica: Victoria Land, Pudding Butte nord | collected 2016-01-03 | reverse complement strand
AGCTCTTCTATAAATAATGGCTTGAGGCTGCGCTAGGCTCGATACAGATGTGATGTAATATGTCAGACGTGTTTGCCTAAAAGAATGATGAAAGAAGTGAATGAAGAAAGTGCTGAACAACGAGAAGAAGTGCTGAGAATGGCTCGAAGAATTCAATAGAGATGCGCTAGGTTCAAACTAGGCATAGCGTCATGACTTGCTTTAATCAAATTGATTAGAGTTAGATCTGAACCCTGATCGATTCAGACATGTTCATAACACTCTATTCTTGATCTTGACTATTTTTAATCGAGTTTAGTGAGCATTTGAGCTAAAGATGATGTCATTGAGTTTCTGCATCATCTGTGTAAGATGTCAATTCTTTCGAGTCTAGCACAGAGATCAGAAACACATATATAAGCTGCAAGTTCTTCTTTGTAGATACTTTTCTTTCTTAGCATTTATCTATTAGTTAAATGACATTCATATGACTCGCTTTATGCTGATCTTTAACAATTTGCTTCAATCTTTATTGATATCTGAACAGCGATGACAAGACATAGCAATAAACTTCATTATCAATCTATCTGATTCAAGCAAGTACAATGCTATTCTGACAATCATCTGCAAATTATCAAAAGAAAGACATTATATTTCTTGCATCATTGATGATGAAGATATCACTGTTGAAAAAACAGCTGAAATGCTGACTCAATGAGTATATTGAACTTATGATCTATCAAACTTCATAGTATTTGATCAAAGTTTGCAATTCATCTCTATACTATGAAAGTTTCTTTGCAAACGACTGAGCATTTTTCTTCAATTGTTCATCATTTATCATCTTCAGATCAATGATCAAAGCGAACGAGTCAATCAGAACATCAAGCAATATCTTTGATTCTTCTGTTCATATATGCAGAATGACTGATTCAAGTGATTGCTCATGATTAAGTTTGTCAACAATAACGTCTTGTCTTTAATCATTTTCTTGATTTTCTTCTTCATGAATAAGAACTTTCATTCTCATATGAGCTTCAATTCTGACATCATCGAGTATGAAAGCATTTGCGAGCGTCTGCAGATCATCAGAGTCAAAGATATATTCAATTACATGAACAAGATGTTGATCTTCGCTCGCGAAGCTCTGATCAAAACACAGAAACAAATGATGAAACAAGTTAATAAGCATAGAAAAGAAATCAATTATGAGATTAAATCAAAGATGTTTCTGAATGAAAGAAACATCGTTACAGCGAGACTCTTCAAAAAGCTAGATGACAAGATGCTTGATTCATTCAAGATTACAGACTTTATTGACTTCTTTTATAAATTGAAACTATCAGACACTATGTATATACATGATGTATTTCATTCAAAGCTTCTTCGTTTCGTTGTTAATGACTCTCTGTTTGATCAGAAGAATGAACTTTCAAGATCAATAGTGATAAACGATGAAGATAAATGAAAAATCGACGATATATTGAACTCTCAATGATATTAAAGATGACTTTAATATCAAGTTAAATGAAAGAACTATGACAACAATCTCAACTGATATAACGCTGATGATGACGAATTTATGAACGTTCAGAAGATAATTGATGACTTTCATATCAAATATTCAAGAAAAGTGCACTAAGAAATAATATTCATGCAAACATGAATAGTCAAGAAGAAAGAATAATGTTATGATTCTAGTCTTCATCTATTCTTCATCTAGTCTTTGTCTGATTTCATTCTAATTGAGTCTAGCGAGAATCTGATTTAGAAGTGATGTCATTGAGACTCTGCATCATATGTGTAAAACGTTAATTCAATTGAGTCTAGCACAGAGCTGAGAAACATACATATAAGAATTGAGTTCTTTTCTGTAGATACTTTTCTTTCTTAGCATTTATTTATTAGTTAAATGACATTTATATGACTCACTTTATGCTGATCTTTAACAGTTTTGATTTGATTTGATTTGAATTCATACACTCTTGTGACATTGATTTAAGTTCGATTCATGAGAGAAACTATGCTATGTGTATCAAATGAACAAAACTCTTTGAGAAAGAAAATCGCTTGTTGACTACACAATGACTTCACATCGTTGAAACAATAAAATTGACACTATGTTATCAGTAATAAATCTATAGCTTCTATTCAACATGTGATGCTTGAGTAAACTTCTGATGAAAGTGTCTGTGCTGTTTAATTATGACGCATCGTCTTTGTTCTGCTTTTCATTGATGATATTCTATACAACGATGCTTCAATTCTCAATCTTTGATCGCGAAGTTAATTTCATTGCATTCGTGATGCTCATGATTGTAGTGTCAAAAACTGCGTTCTCTTGCTTAATAATTGTCATTCATTGAGCAGAGAAATATGTGATGAAAGAGAGATGCACATGATGAGAAGATAGAGTGTGATTGTACTGAATAATTCTTTTCTTCTCTTGATTTGACTTATGTCACGTAAACGTTGAATAGATTGTTAGTATAAATGTGCAGTCGCAATCGTTCAATGTTTGACTCTGATCAATAGAAGAGAATGCGTTCTGATCACTTTCTTATGCTCTCAATTTCTCACGTAGATAAATGTATGACTTGACGTCAAGTAAAAAAGATGAGCTTAAGCTTTCTCAATATATCAGCGTGATCAATGAGTCACTACTTCTTCAAGCACTGTAGTCACGTCTTTCAATACTTGAAATGACTATTCTATCTGATATCTTTTCATTAATTACTTGATGACATTGTTAATGTGATGAAGATGTTTTGATATTGATGCAGTTGATGAGTTGCAAATTCTTCAATCACTTGTAGTCACAATTCTCAGACTCTTCATCTGAATTGTTTAATCATTAGTAGTATCTTTTTATCTCTTACTGACATCAACATGTCATTAATCTTCTTCGTAAATTGATTGTGATTGTTAGAAAAGAGATTGTCACATAAATGAAAACTCTGCATGATGACTTTTCTGATCACGTAACGTTTTAACATCATTCAAACTGCATTGAATTGAGATCTCTTGACTCTTCTGACTTCTATTTGAACATAGAATAGAATCAAAAGATTCGTAGTCAACATCATGTACAGATGAATCTTGTTATCAGCTTTTCAGATTGTTAATTTTGTGATTATTTATTGTAATTGTAATTGTAATTGTAATTCATACATTCTTGTGACATCGATTTAGACTTGATTCATGAGAAACTTTATGCTACTTATATTGAGTGAACAAAACTCTCTGAGAAAGAAAATCACTCGTCATCTACACGACTGCTTCACGCAGTCGAAACAATGAGATTGACACTGTGTTATCAAGTAATGAATCTATAGCTTCTATTCAGCGCGTGATGCTTGAGTAAACTCTTGATGAAAGTGTCTGTGCTGTTTGATTATGACGCATCGTCTTTGCTCTGCTCTTCATTGACGATATTTTATACAATGATATCTCGATTTGATTCTTGATTCAAAGACGAAAGACGTTTTCTTTGCACTTGTGATGCTCGTGATTGTAACATACGTAGAGCTGTGTTCTCTTACTCAATGATTGTCATTCATTGAGCAGAGAAATATGTGATGAAAGAGAGATGCACACGATGAAAAGATAAAGTGTGATTGTATTGAGTAATTCTTTTCTTCTCTTGACTTGACTTATGTCACGTAAACGTTGAATGAACTGTTAGTATAAACGTGCAATTGCAATCGTTCAATGTTTGACTCTGATCAATGAAAAAGAATGCGTTCTGATCGTTCTCTTGAGCTCTTGATTTTTCACGTAGATAAATGTATGACTTGACGTCAAGTAAAAAAGATGAGCTCAAGCTTTCTCAATATATCAGCGTGATCGACAAGTCACTACTTCTTTGAGCACTGTAGTCACGACTCTCAGACTGAGAACAACTATTCTACCTGATATCTTTTCATCAATTACTTGATGATACTGTTGATGTGATGAAGACGTTTCAGTATATCGACGCAGTCGATGAGTTGCAAATTCTTCGATCACTTGTAGTCATGACTCTCATACTGAGAATGACTATTTCACTAGATATCTTTTCATCTCTTACTGACATCGACATGTCATCAATCACCTTCGTAGATCGATTGTGACTGTTAGAAGAAATGTTGTCGCGTAGATGAAAACTCTGCATGATCGACTTTTCTGCTTACGCAACATTCTAACATCATTCAAACTGCGTCGAATTGAAATCTCTTGACTCTTCTGACTTCTATTCAGAACATAGAATCAAAAGATTCATAGTCAACATCACGTACAGATGAATCTTGTTATCAATCTGTGATTATTTATTAATTAATAAATGATTAATTATAAATTAATTAATAATCATATAAAATTACAATTAACTTTTATTTCAATAATCAAATTTGTTACAATTCTAATCTTCATTTATTCTTTCTAGTCTTCATCTTGAGTTCATTCTAATCAAGTTTAGTGAGCATTCAAGCTAAAAGTAATGTCATTGAAACTTTGCATCATATGTGTAAGACATCAACTCAATCATGCGTGTAGTAGACATGAACAAAACAAGCTTTGCTACATGCATGTAGTAGACATGAAGTGATAGTGAGTCTGCTTCAAAGACGCGTTTGATATTGATCTCATCATCAAGCTCGTCACTCGATAGTGAGTTTGCTTCAATGACACGAACGAAACAAGCTCTGCTACATGCGTGTAGCAGGCACGAATCAGAAGACAACGATTGATCTCATTGACTGAGCTCGTCACTTGATAGTGAGTCTGCTTGAACGACACTTGAAGTGAGTCTGCTTCAATGACATTCGACAAGAAGAAATAGACTTGAAACGTCTGATGAAATGAGCTTGAAACGCTTTATGTCAAGAAAAAAGCTTGAAACACTCTATGTCAAGAAGAAATAGACTTGAAACGTCTGATGAAATGAGCTTAAAACGCTCAATGAAATGAGCTTGAAACGCTCAAATAGAACGATAATGAAATGAACAAGAAAGAAAGAAGCTGATTGATGATGAAGTGTAAATCTGATCATTGACTAAAGATGTGTATTCTACAGCAGTAAGTTATCTAGATTTTGTGTTGCAATTGACGCTAGACTTAATCAGACTAGCGAGCAGTGTAATGACACTGCAACAACTATGTTTCTAATTAGAAACTATGTTTCTAATTAAACGACTACTTCTTCTGCTTTTACTGCAGCTTCTACTGCAGCTTTTATTGCTTCAACACTTTTACTCAATAGAAGTTACACACACTTCTACATACTCATCATTGAATGAAAGTTTCTGAATGTCTTCGAAGTCAAAGTTTTCGTTAGATCGTTGACTATCATCGAGACAGTTGAAATGAACTTAATCAGTAGAATTTCTCGTTCAATGAAGCTTCGAATTCAATGTCATTTAGATTCAATATGCTTGATCTTTCTATGAAACTTCAAGTTCTCATCTAGAGCAATTGCACTCTTGTTGTCAGCTCAGACAAGAGTGAGAACTTTGAAGCTGAGCAGTCTCAGATTCATCATTATGTAGTGAAGTCACAGAGCTTTCTTTTCGATCTCGCTTAGAATCATGTATTCAGCTTTACATGTAGACATAGCAGAAGTCATCTGTCGCTTGACACTTCAGAATATTGATTCTTCAGCTAGTAGAAATAGTCAGATCTCGATTGAGCATCTGTCATCAACTGCATCATTGTAGTCTGCATCTGAATATTCTACTACTTCAAGTTCGATTGATTCTTCAAAAGTAATGCTCATCTTCAGAGTATCTTTGATATATTTAAATATTCATGTGATCAGAGCGACATGAGCTTGATTTGAATTGCTGCAATATCGACTAGTCACTGACAGAGCAAAGACGATATCTGATTTAGTAGTCATCATGACATACATTAGTGAGTCAATCGAGATCTCATATCAGTAAATGATATCTTCATCTGCTTGTTTCGTTGACGACAGTATCGAGTTAGAAATCAAAGCTTTCATTGATGTAGCTACTGAGACACAGTTTCGCATGCCAAATTTCTTTAGAACTGTTTCTAGATAGATGATTTGTAGCAGAATGAGTGTTCTTCTTTCTCTATCACGTTGAATCTTCATGTCTAAATAGTGCAACGTCGAGTCTAGATCTGTCATTTTGAATGTACTCTTAAGCTCAGCTTTGACCTTGTCTATACGACTCATATCAGCTTCAATAATGAGTAGATCATCAATGTATATCACAATGAACATCTTCTTGTCTTCTGAAACAAACAAACTCTTGTCTGACTCAATTTCGTGAAAGTCTAGCTTGTTTAGAAAGTTTCATATCATGATTGATCAGACTCTAGAAGCTTGTTTTAAATCATACAGTGCTTTTCTGAGTTTGCAGATCAAGTCAAGATCAATGACAAAGTCATGTGATTGCTTCACATAAATCAGCTCATCTAAGAATTCATATAGAAAGACGATGACGACGTTCATTTGTTCAATATGCAAGTCACGAGTTGCTGCTATATCAAACATCATTCTGAAGATAGCTGACTTCACTACTTCTGATCAGGTTTCGTTGTAGTCAATCTCATATTGCTGTTTATATTCATGAACTACTCAGCGAGCTTTGTACTTCAGAATGTTCTCATCAAGCTCATATTTAATCTTGAATACTCAGCGATCAGTCAGCGATTTGCTTCTGTCGTTTGATGAAGTTATCAGTTCTCAGGTTTAATTTTCAATTAAAGAGTCAACTTCAGTCTTCATGACTTTCATTCAAAGCGATCAGTCTGATGATGCTCTAGCTTTCTTGTACATCTTCGACTCTTCATGTGCTAGTTCTAGACTCAATGTTTCATCAGAGATCAAGACGTGTAGAACTTTCATCATGTGAACGTGTGATTTTGCTACTTTTTCAGATCTAAATGTGAGAATTAGAGCTTCTGACTTGATTAGAATGACGCTAACTCGATTTGCACTAAAGTCTTCGTTTAATTTCTTGTAATCAGATCAAACATCAAACTTTGAGCTTTTGATTACTCATGTGCTTGCTGAAACAACCTTCTTTTCTTTTGACTTTGATTGAGTTCTTATCTTCTTCTGTTCTTTCTGTTGTTTCTGAGCTGTTCGAAAAAATTTCTTCGTGACTTTGCTGACTGATCTATCAGTCAAAGATTGCATGACTCTCTGTGATATGACATGCTCTGAAGACTCAAAAATATGAAGAAGAAGATCTTTCTCATTATTCTTCTCTTCTTCTACATTCTTCGATGCTTCAGCTTCTACTAAAGTCGTCGCATCGTCGAAAATGAAAGTAGAATAGCGTGATTTCTTGAGAGAACTTTCATTAGTCAAATCATTCACAGTTGTTCTGACAATGTCATTGAACAGACTGTCATCTTCTTCATTTCAGATCTGTTCTTCTTCGTTGTCATTGAAATCAATGAAATCATCGTAAATGTTCAGCTCATCAAATTTGACGTCTCAAGAAACATGAATCTTTCTATTCATTGAATTGTAGATTCGTCACTGATTCACTTCTTCGTAGTCGATCATTATGTCTTGTCAGAAGCGACTATTGAGCTTGTGATGATCAATGATTTTTGAAACATGAACTCAAGCTCTGCACTTGAGTGCTCATAAATTTGATACGTCTGATTGAAATTCATTTTCAGTTTGAAAGAGAGTGACTTCATCAATCTTCGAACATCTATTTTTGACGTAAGCTATCGTCTTCACTAGCTTGACTCACAGAGCTTTTGATAACTTCTTTTCTTTCAATATTGATCGTACTGAAGTCATGAAAGTGTACATTGAATGTTCAGTCTTTTCATTTTGCTGAGAAGTGTATGATGCAGAAGATTTCAGCTTAATTTCAGTCTCTTTGCATCAATTCTCTCATTTGTGATCTTTAAACTCATCTTCTTCATCTACTTGAAGTCGCTTGACTTTCATATTGATCTGCTTTTTCATTAGAGTTTTAAACTCTATGAGCTTGTGATGCATCTCGCTCTTCAGTTTCAATGAATAGACGAAGATCAATAGAAAGAAGTCATTCTTGATCAGTAGAAAATATGAATAACTCTTTATTCAAGCGATTGACAGTGAATCTTTCAGATTCAGATATAGTAGCTTCAAAAGTTTGATGACACAAGTCATTGAAAAGCGAGAAATTTCAGCTTGTTGACGTTCAATCATGCAAAACTCACATATTTTCTCAGACGATGATGACGTCTTTAATTTCTTCATTCTCTTAACAAGACTTCTCATCTTTAGCATATTTCAATGATCTAGATGCGCAGTTCTATCATGTCAGACAGCTGAATCGAGTGATTTCTTGATGAAAGTCATGACTTTCTGCTCTTCTTTTTGAATGTCATACAACTCATAGCAGTCAATCAGCTTGTCAATATATTTGATAACATTATTGTTGATCATCAGTCTAGACTGAACATGATGAAAGAAAACATCTAGCTTTCGTTTTGACAGAGCGTTCATGCTCATATAATTATGCTTCATCTCGAGAACATAAATGACTTCTTTGAGCAGCAACTTCACTTCGATGACAGCGAGATTGATTGCAATGCTTTCTTTATTGCAGAACATCACTATCTGATCAATGATCATTTGTACAGCTTTCGTGTGCTTCTTGTACGTTGAATCAATAAATCTGAATCGATTATTGCAGATATGAATAGTGCATTCGAAATTCAAAATTCAATCGACAAATTTCGTGTTTTCGATAGAACTGAATTGAGCAATCATGTTTCTGATCATATCAATTATCTGTTTTCGTTCATCTTCGCTCTGTGACGTCAATGACCTTGATTTCAAACAGTTTCTCTGAATGTGCTCTGTCTTATGACATTCATAACATTTCATCCTGATATAATGATACTGTCTCTTCTCGTGATTGTGAAAACAGACTTTGCAATATGATCTAGTACTTGAGTCATCATTCTTTCAGAAACTGAATCGATCAAAACCTTCTTGACCTTCTCGATCTTCTCGATCTCAATCTCTATATTCTTCTCTTTCACTGTACATAGCAGCTACAATGATTGTGAACTTCATTCAATTTTTCTTCTTCTTCAAGCTCTGAAGTAGATCATTGAGATCTGAAAGCGTCTTCTTCTTTCTAGCTCGATCATTGAGAACAGTAACATATATATCAAATTCACTGTTCATGAAATTGATGATCTTGATTGTCACATACTCTTCTATAGTAATTTGTTGATTCTTGATCTTTTTCAAAATGATGCACATCTTTCTATCAAAATCTGAAACGTTGATCGAGTCTGCAAAACTCGTCTCTTTCAATCGATTTAATAATGCTCATTTGAAGAATCATTCATGTGACGTATATCGCTTCTTAAGCGAGTCTCATATCATTTTTGCATTTCATTCTGATTTGAATTTCATCTGAACAGTTTTGATGCACATTTCTTCAATTTTACTCACAACTTTATCGTCGTTGATGTTTCATTTTTCTATGACTTCTTCACGTCTCTCAATTCTTTCATCGTCATCTTCTTTCTTAAGTATAGCTTTCTTTTGTTCTTTCGTATATTAAAGTGGTTGAATTCTGTTGTCAGTGACTAAGTTCATCAATTCAACGTCTTTAAGAGCAAACTTCATCTCACACGCTCATTCTTTATAGTTCTCACTTTTCTTCAGCTTATCAAACGTGCATACCTTCAGATCTTCTTTGATCATCTTGATGACTGAGTATGACTGAGTCTGATGAGATTGAGATTGAATTTGCTGAGAGTCGATACAAACACAGTTTCTCAAGAAAGACTTACGACGACAGCGATGTTGAATTGCTTATTCAAGCTGACAATAGTCAGATCTACTGCTTGATTGCACAGTCAACGCTTTTGATACTCATAATCTGATGAAGTGTAGATCTGATCATTGATTAAAGATGTGTATTCTACAGCAGTAAGCTATCTAGATTTTGTGTCGCAATTGACGCTAAACTCAATCAGGCTAGCGAGCAGTGTAATGACACTGCAACAACTATGTTTCTAATTAGAAACTATGTTTCTAATTGAACGACTACTTCTTCTGCTTCTACTGCAGCTTCTACTGCAACTTCTATTGCTTCAACAATTGAAGCAATGAGATCATTGCTTGACTGAAGAAAGAAGAGTAATGTTACGAGCATGCTCAGTCTTTTACTGAAACGCGCGTTCTTGAGCGAGTCTAAGACTTTATCGAGCTTAGCGCTTTTCTTTCTTCTGTACATATAGTCTTCGCATCTCGATAGATCTCGCTCTTTAGCTTTGAATTCTCATTTACCTGATTTACTCTTCGTTTATCTGTATTTCTATGACTTGCTTTAGACATGATTCTAACAACATTCAATTATCTTTTATAGTAAGAACATGTCTTCTGCTGAATGCAATTACAAGATATATGATAAAAAACTTCTGATCATCATTTGAGCATTTGAACATTGATGACTTGAACTGAAGCTAACTGACATTTTTATCAAGATGTTCATTGATCATTAAGCACTCACTTCATTAATGAAAGATAAAAAGCTGAGCAGATGTCAGATGCGCTGAATTCAGAAGCTTGCTGATTTCAACTTCAGAATAATGTATCAATCTGACAAACAGAACATCAAGATCAATGCATTAACTCGTCAAGCTGATGTCATGCTCAGAGATTTAAAAGATGAGTGTGTTCATTATTAATGAATTACTATTCTGACTTCAAATTGAATGAAAATTGCTGATTTAAAGAAGAACATCAGTGAATCAATTTATAAACAGATTCTTGAGATTAATGAAATCAACAAAAATTGTATGCTACTTTGCAAAGCAATAGCAAGAGACGAGACATAATATGAAGATATTAAATTGAAGAATTGTTGAACTCAGAATGAAATCTTGTATCATGATAGTCAGCTATAAATCTCGTTCAACGAGTGTCTACAAATGAATCTGATTCGTGAAATGCATGATCAATCATCAGTTGATCATTCTGATATTCTTAGAACTATGAAAGTCATAAAGTGAAACTACTATTGATCATTCATGCAAAAAATGATAGATCGATATATTTGAATGTGTTATATCTGTCAACGTTCAAAGACATCTAGAAATAAAGCAAATAACTTGCTTCAATCTCTATTAATATCTGAACAGCGATGACAAAATATAGCAATGAACTTCATTATTAATTTATTTGATTTGAGTGAATACAATGCTATTCTGACAATCATTTGCAAATTGTTAAAAGAAAGACATTATATTTCTTGCATCATTGATGATGAAGATATCACTGTCAAAAAGACAGCTGAAATGCTGATTCAATGAGTATATTGAACTCATGATTTATCAAGCTTCATAGTATTTGATTGAGATTTGCAATTCATCTTTATACTATGAAAGTTGTTACGATTCTAGCCTTTGTCTAGTCTTCGCCTGATTTCATTCTAATTGAGTCTAGCAAGAATCTGATTTAGAGATGATGTCATTGAAACTCTGCATCATATGTGTAAGATGTCAACTTAATCGAGTCTAGCACAGAGCTGAGAAACACACATATAAGAATTGTCATGATTCTAGCCTTGTCAGACTCAGTCTTCTAGCCTTGTCAGATCTATTCTCGCTTCGTCATCTTGACTAGTTTCTATTGAGTCTAGCGTCGGCTGAGAAACACACATATGTAGTCAGCTTCTTTTCTGTAGCTATCTTTCTTTCTTAGCATTTATCTTCTAGTTAAATGACATTCATATGACTCGCTCTATGCTGATCTTTAACATTAGATAAATGCTCATCATCTACTACTCTGCTATCGACAAATAGATGATATGAAACAATCTATTCAGTAAGGAAAATTTGCAAGAGATTCTTCAAATTTGCACCATCATCATTTTAGATCGCAAGAAATTCTTCGATTCTACACTCATTTTCATCATTCTATTCGCAAGAAATTCTTTGAATAAAGCATTCAATTATTACAAGAAATTCACAAGAAATTCTTTGAATTTTCACTCATCAAAAAACATCTACTCTTACCTCAACAACTTCTATCTTCTCTCATCATGACATGTGACGTCAAGTCAGTTGAGTCTTGAACAACTTGCCTGCTTAGAAGCACTGTCAATAGAAGAGTTTCACTTCTACTCATCAATGCTTCAGTCGAAGCTGAGAAAGCTGACATCTCATGAAACATAAACAT
>JAABUK010010725.1_pt1 | contig 12142 bp, 16 predicted proteins | sample 5559141 | NCBI WGS metagenome assembly JAABUK01 (sample SAMN10711869, study PRJNA513367) | rock metagenome | isolation source: Antarctica rocks | place: Antarctica: Victoria Land, Pudding Butte nord | collected 2016-01-03 | reverse complement strand
TGTGACATCCTCACCCGTACTATATTCACGCTTTCGTTTAGCAGCTGAACCTGGCTTTTGTAGACATCGATTTCCTCTTGCAATACTTTGACCGCGTATTGGTTGTCTTCTGGAAACTTGGGCACACGGACAAAGTACAATCGCTTTTTCCACGGCTCCTCTTCAGGTTCTTGTGGTGAGCCCGTCGCAGAGTCTGCAGAACTTTCCTCCAGATCAGCTGGGACCTCGTGGCCGTTCTGCTGCAAGGAATCTTGCGCTGCGTGCCCATTTGGTGTAGAGCCGTGATGTGGTTCCTGGGCTGCAGGACTGCTAACGGTGGGCTTCGCGAGGGCTGAGTTGTCTGCATCGCTGGCGTCCATAACCTCGGGTTTGAGTGTGTCAGCCTTGGCGGTAGGGTCCTCCGCGGATTCGAAGAATCCGTTAGCTTCATGGTCAGCTGAGCTAAAGTGGGCTGTGCTACTCTCAGGGTCCGCCATCCTGAGGTCTGATGTCACTTTTGTGGGCAATACGAGGTAGGGCAGGAAAGCAGTCTAGCAGTCGTTCAAGCGACCGCAACAACAAAAGATCAGCAACTGGATGTGCACTCAACACATGCACAGCAACAAGAGTCCTGGATTCGATGCCGCAACTTGCCGCAATGTCCAGGCATGCGATGCGCGCACAACTTCAGTAGCGAAGGCTCTTAGATTCCTTGTGATTACTAAAAGGCACAGGATGATTTTAGCAAGGAGTACAGTAGGGCCAGCGGCAACATTCGTATGCTCGATCGGTTGAGGCCTGCTGTCACCAGTCCTAGTCCTGTGTATCATGAGCAGCGTGAGAGTTGCTTGAGGTCGGGGTCGAGGTCAAAAATCTAAAGCCAGTTAGCAGTAGCGGCTACTTGCAGGTGTCACTGTTGACACTCCCGACGCAGCCTGCGCACCAAGTCGTGTTCCACGGAATGAGGCTTGTGATCTTGCACAACAACGGCAAAGGTCACCGTGAGCTGGCCAGTGCAGTAAGCTGGGACGGCGGTCACCTTGTGAGTGGTAGTGATGATCAGACTGTGCAGCGTTGGACAGCAGAGGGACATCAAAGCGGTCAAGTGCGTGACTCTCCCGTCTAAGCCCGAAATAATCGAATTTGTGGAAGAAGTAATGTTGCGCGCTGGCAGGTCTGCAGCCTCGACGCTTATTGCACAGATCTACAGTGGTGCCCTGCTGGATCACAAGATGGCAGTGCTGCAGTCCTCGCAGTCGCCTGCACAGATGGTGAGACGTCACTGCGTGAAGCACTGTGAGTCTCACTTGATGTTCATGAGCCGTGCTGCCCACAGGAACTTTCAACTTGTTTGGAGGTTCGGGGAGGCGGGATAAGCAAATCAAAGCACACAAGGGAGCTGTTACTGCTTTACAATGGAGCCTTGAAGGTATGCAGTCAGTGGCATCTGCTCTGTGGAACTTCAAATTGTACGCTATCATCTTCAGTAAATCCAGCCCAAACCTGCAGGCACTGCCATCTTGACCGCTGGAGAAGATGGGCAAGTCAAGACTTGGTCAGGAGCTGGCATGCTGAGATCCACCATTGCGACAGCTTCTTACCCTGTGTATTCTGCGGCTTGGGGTCCTGACTCCTATGCAGTTGTCTACAGCTGTGGCAAGGATCTCAGCATCGTGCCTTTGCAGTCGGGCTCAAAGAAGCTGGTGTGGCAGGCCCACGACAGAGCCATCTTGAAGGTGGACTGGAGCTCTGTGAATGATCTCATCATCTCTGGAGGGGAGGACTGCAGGTACAAGGTCAGTCTTTGCTGCCTGTTTTGCTGCCATTTCCTGTCAGTTAGCACATTACATGCAGACTTGGACGTATACCACACCTGGTCCTTTCATGGTTGATCGTTTGACCCTACACATATCAATGCTGATGCTGCCTCTAAGACTTGTGTTGTGGTTAGCAAATTGCTGTCTGGATGTTTACACAGGTGTGGGATAGTCTGGGTAGACTGCTGTATCAGAGTATGCCTCTGGCGTCTGCAGTAACAGCTCTGGCCTGGAGTCCAACTTCCGAGATCTTCACTGTTGGCACATACAACAGCTTGCTGCTGTGCCATGCCTCTGGTTGGCTCTGCTCCAAGGTGTGGCAATTCTGTTGTTGCTGCACTGCCAGTGTCAATGCAGCTGTGCTGGCTTCACCCTGTAACAGCCAACGCTGTTCAGATTGTGGCCTTTAAGTGCATTCAGCATTGACGTCGACAGGCAATGGATGGAGCCGCAGAAAAATATCAATCACGTGCAACAGCTGCACACGCGACCCAGTACCATCACAGAAGCAACCAAACAGTCTGTGTGCTACCTACCAGGCCTTCACAGATACCGGATCCATTCTGAGTCTTGCTTGGACATCAGATGGAACTCAGGTGGCAGGGGCAGGCGCCAATGGCCAGATCTGTTTTGGTCGCCTGGTGGGTCTCACTGCTGAAGTTGGGGCTATGCGAGCTGTGCTCACAGACAGGAACTCTGTGGAGATGTATCACCTCCTAGAGGAGACTAAAGACGAGTTAGACTTCCGGGACAGAGTCATCAAGATGTGCTTAGGTAATTGCCTATGGAAACCCTACTTTGCAGGCATCTTGTACCCTCTAGCAACCTCAAACTGCCTGCTCATGTTGTGATGCATGCCACGAGTGCCTGCGTTACATGCCAGCGACGCAGATGTCGTTGATTGCAAACCCCACCATGGTGATGCGCAAAGAGCCTGAAAGAGAGCATAAGACCTGCTCTCTTGAGGATGCAAGAGGGATGCACCATGTCAACCTGTGGGGCATGCACAACAGATTACACTACATCAGCTTTTACTGAGCTTGCCATTCGCCTTCCTTGGGGGTGTATATAGCTCTGATTATACCCCTGTCAAAGTCCATGCTTTGGCAGCTACAAACAACATATGACACACTTTCTGTTGGCTTGCAGGTCATGGGCATTTGGTTGTGGCAACAGCCACTCAATGTTGTATATACAGCTTAGCAAGTTTGAACACACCCCACATTCTAGAGTTGAAAGACACGCCCACACTCATACTGCATACTGACAGGTAAATCTACCTGCTTGCCTTCCACTCAGACCAAACAAATATTTGGCTTGTGCTTATTGGGCCAATATCAGCATTGCAGCATATAATGTTGGTTTAGTCAACTAATCATGTGACTTGACGCACATGTCAGAGGCAAACACTGTCAACCTAAATGCATATATGACTCCCCTGTAGCAGCCTAACATACTATGCCAATGAGCTCTGTCCGTGTGTCTTTTGTACGACCATCTTCTTTTGTACGACCATCTTTGTCCATATAGACAAAACAACAGCAGACTGCTGGCTGCTTGCAATGCATGGGGCTGATGCAGACTGTGATTTACACAGGTGCTTTCTTATCGTGACCCGCTCCAAAGGCATGCAAGTCATGACCTATGAGGGGCAGCAAGTATGTGCAGTCAAGTTTCAAGGTAAGTCTTGACATACATGACACACTTACATGTTCTGCATCATTTTTTGACACGCATGTGTGCAGCATTCCTGCAGCAACATACTCGTGCTACATAACAAAGAAGCCTCAGGCTAGGTGGTGCCATGCACATCAACAACACAGCCTCCTTTTCTCTGTATCAAAACACAAAGAACAGTGCTGTTTGAGGAATGGGCAGATCCTGCATTCTCTCAAGACAGGTCACAGGCAATGACACCTGTTACAATCAATTTGTCTGCCTTATGCACTCAAGTCACTGAGCAAGCCGTTTTGCTGTCTGAGGTCAGTGATGAATGCACTAATGTATGTGCATTGTCTGCAGGTCTGCGTCCTGAGTTGCTGAACGAGCGTCTCATCAGCCTGTCAAATGACACACTTGCTGTTGTGGATATGGCAGAGAAGGGCAAAGGTACGCTGACTTTACTGATAAAGGCTCAGCTAGCGCGCCTGTGATGTCTTGTAGAATGCACACAGAGTGACTTACATAAGTGCGCATTGTGCACACCAAGCATGACTGAGTTTGAGTTGCTTTTGAGCATGATCATCACATTGGAAAGAAACTGCACAACATAGTGGCACCATCGACGCAGATGGATGTCTCTGATCAGACTTGTGACCACTTTCTGTTTGCAGTCACTCTTTTGCAGTACCATATCATCACAGGCAGACTTGCTTCTGCTGGCAGTTGATGCTGCATCTGATTCACCGAGTCTTAGAGCTGTTGCACTGCGTCTGCTGCAGTCATCCGCTTCTTTGACACAGCTCAAGGCAAACCGCAAGGCCAGGTTGTGACGCATTCCAGTGTCATAGTCTGCACAGCCATCAACCAGCAGGGCATTGCACCTGATCGCCAGGTACTCTTTCTCCTCGCATCCTGGGAGGTCCTTCAAGCCTCCTGCACTCTCCTCAGCCTGACAGATGTAGACCTTATGAGTGCTTGCATTGGCCTTCTGTGCATGCCTGGCCCTTGATGGGTGCAGATGGATGTTGCTTTGTACAATTACAAAGGAAAGGGCTGTGTTCAGCTTCTATATTCATGCCCATGATGCAGTCAGAAATCGAAAAACAAGCACTCTCATCTGGAAACAACAGTATTCTTACTGATACGCTGGGAAAAGTCATGTGCTAACAGCTGCAGATGTACTGGATTCTGGCTAGCTGCATTGCTAACAGCTTACCTCATGGTCCCCCAGGTTGTATTTGTGGACCAGAGTAGAGACTTGTGGATCAGGCCTGTTGCGGGCAAGAGCCCTGTTGTCAAACTGGCTGCAATGGTGGACTGTGCAGTTTGGCATGACTCAGTAGGCATGCTGGCCTTCATAGCAGATCACAAGCTGGTAGGCCTCTTGGTCCGCTTGCATGTCCAGCTATACATCCAGGCCCTACCTGTGCCTGAGGACATTGTTCTGGTCCAAAGTTGGCAAGGGTTTGGATCAAATTAGGATGCCTAAGGTCTTGAATTAACCATGACAGGGGGGTGTGTGTCTTTTGTTGCTGCACTTGGCTGACCTTGCACATTGCTTTGGCCAGATTAAGCTCTGCTCTTGTGTTACTGGTGTGGTGCAAAGCAGTGCAGGTGTGTGCTGACAGCTGATGCCAGCGCCTACACCCTGATGGGCAGTGCAACCCAGCTGTTGGTGTTGTCATGCAGGTGTTGCAGTACTATCCCAACATGGTGTTTGTGGACAGGGAGCTGGTTGCTACCACTAGCTGCGTCAAGAATGCTGGGTGAGAGTCTTCAGGGAGCTGACAGCCTATCATGTATGCATATGCAAATTCATATCTGCCCTGTGTCATAGATGGGCTGTGGACATGATGTCAGTATGGGTCACAATGGTGAAACACACTGGGCACTTGAATACAGACTGCCTGGCACCAATTTACAAGGGCAGAGTTCCCATAGGACGCTGTGTGCATCTGAATGTCTGACAAGCGAAGCCTGCAACAGCATGTTAAGTGCCTTAAGTCACCTTGGCTAGCCATTTTGGGTTATGGTTGTTGACGCTGTGCAGGGTTGTTCACATCCTGACCACTGTTTGCATCAAACACAAGGTGCAAGCCTGTGCATTTTTGCGTCATCTTTTCGATTCTAACATCGCAGAGGTGGTCAAAGCACATGAAAGATGTTAATTCTGTTAATTGATAAAATACAACCTAATTTAATGTAATTTAAATTAGATGTGTATGTTGCCTGCCTCAACAGGGAGCTGGGTAAGGGAGCACTGATCAGCAGCTTCTCTGGGAGTCAGTGCGTGCTGCGAAAGGGTGATGGGTCTGAGGTAGTGGCGAGGGTGTCCCCCTACCCCCTAGTTCTGCACCAGCTGCTGGCACAGCATCATTGGGACAAGGCCACCAAGCTCTGCCATGCAGTCAAGGTAAACCATTCAATTGGGGCCGAAAGGCATAGTCTTTCCTTTTCTTTTCGTGGTGATCCTGTCTTCCTGGTGGAACAGTCAAGATGATGTTGTATAGCCTCCTTGTGGGACAGCTGCACCATGATGCCTGTGGCAACAGTCTATGAGCCAGCCTAAATACGCCGCTGTGCTCGTTGGTCATGACTGCAGATTGCACATTGCTCCCCAGTGAGGCACAAATCCACACATCCTGTTGTGATAAGCTTTTGCCCTTGCAGTTGCAACAGCTGCCTGTAGTATATTTGATGTGCACCTGCAAGCATTTGCATCCCTGGTAAAGCGTTGGCATGAAGCTGATGAACCTGTATTATTCCGCTAGCGCCCTTCTACACTGCTGTCTGATATGGCTTGTATTAGCCCTCTTGATGCGCAGCTGCACGCCAGCGCAAGCCTAAAAGTGAGCTGTTTGCACTGTCGCACCTGTGCAAACACCTTCAAGCCGCCTCTGGAATACATGAAGGGATTTGTGTACAAAGCTTCCTGTGAGTGTAGCATAGCACTAAAACAAGCCAGATGCAGCCCAGCTGTTCTGACTGCATGCCTTTTGTTGTAGCAAGCAACGAAGCATGCAGTCACAACATGCTGAAAGCAAACTGCATGTTTGCAACTGCATGTGCAGAAGTGGTGCTGCAATGCAGGAGGCAAGCTTGTGGGCATGTCTGGCAGGCTGGGCAGTGGCTGCTGGTGAGCTCAATACAGCTGAGGTGGCCTTCGCCGGGTGTGAGGAGGTGGACAAGCTGCAGTACATGCTCTACATCAAGCAGCTCCCCACCAGGGAGTCACGCCTGGCAGAGCTGGCTCTGTACAAGCACAATGTAGCTGAAGCTGAAGCCATCTTGCTGCAGGTAAAGACACACATCAATCAAAAGCTTGCTGTGAGATGTCTACATGCGAGCTGCTGTATGGCAGGCAAAGACTGCTCATGCTTTACAACGTGTCATGTTGTCTTGCATCAGCATGCAATTCACAAGGTATGTGGCTCACCAGCATGTGGTTCTTCACCTAATGGTTGGTCATCACAGCTGCATTGCAGACCAGGCTGTGTGTGCATGATGAAGCAACGCTCCCTTTATACTTGTGTTGTCGCTAAACAGTCAGTAGGCTTTTGTCTTATTTGACAACAAACTGTAGCACTTTTCCTGTTTGATCCTGTTTTGCCCATCTAATGACAGTCACTGCTGTGCAGGCTGGCCTGACATACAGAGCCATCATGATCAATGTCAGAACCTTCAGATGGGAGAGGGCACTGCAATTAGCTCAGAAGCATAAGGTGCATGTGCCCACTGTGCTGTTTGAGCGCAGCAAGTATCTTGCCAAAGCAGGGAAGGCAGAGACTGACAAACAGTTTCAGCAATGTAACTCTGAGGTCGCGGTTGATGAAACCATGGTGAAGCAACAAGTGCAGCAGGCGCTTGCAGATGAAGCTGCGAGGCCTGGTGCTGTGAAGTATGCTTGACTCACTGCCCCAGTTCTTCCATCTCCCACAACATCCCACCATCAGGAAGTCAACTTAAGTTGGAATTTTACTTGCAAGGGTAGGAACTGTATGGTGTGATGTGTCACATGCTGTTTATAACACTGTAACGATGTATATAAGCACAGTAGAGAAGCTTGCAGCTTACAGAGGTGACTATCTGTATTGTTTTCAGCAACCTCCCACTTGTCGCTCTGAAACTTTTGAGGTCTTTCGTTGTGCATAACAAGCCAGCCGACTTCTGACTGCCTTCTACTGAATGCTACTGTATCCATCACCACAGCTGCAGTTTTGAACAAACAGGTCCAGACTTCAATAAAACAAATCCTCACAAACAGCCCAAGTGCATCAGTGCCAAGCTCTTTACTAAACAAGTTGTGCTTGTACATCTATTTGCTGCCCACTTTTCCTGACTTGTCTTTGCCCTTGACTGCTGCCTTCAAATTGGAGCTGCTGAATCCTGGTCGCTCCAGGGCTTGGGCATAATCAGGCAACATTGATGCATGTGTTGTGACACCCACGCCTTCATGGACCCACAGCCTCAGATCTGCAGGTCCTTTTACGCCCACTGCAATCCACCCCAGACCTGCACAGCACTGAATGGTCGGGCAGCAGCATGCGGTGTGGACGCAGAGCTGCACGTTTTGTTTAGCTATTACTTGAAACCTGCATAAGTTCCTGTTGTCAGCCTGTATTAACACCAGTCCATGCATGCTACAGTTCCTTAGACATCATGCCACAGGCAAACATGCGATGCTTGCAGAACTGAAAGATACAACAAGCAAGCCAAGCTGCTTACGGAGTATACAAACTGATCCGAACCCATTGTGGCTGCCACAAGTGATCTGTGCAGCAGGCTGATGGACACATGTTGTGCAGATATGTGCTAGCTCACCAGCAATTGCAATGTCAACAGAGCTCTCCTTCCAGTTGCTGCCTTCTAACAGCATGTCCTGAGGCAACAAAGGCCCCAGCTCGGCCATTCGCACAGACCCTCCCACTGGGGGAACAAGCAGAGAACCGCCATTGCTAGTCAACCTGCGTAATCACATATACTCCCGTTGGCTGAAGTCCACATGCTCTCTTACAGACGCACATGCTGTCTGGGTTCATGCCGTCAGAGTATATGCCCTTCTTGAGTAGTGAGAGCACCTTTGTTAGAGTATATAGCAGTAAGCTGGCCTGTAGAAGCATTCAGCTTATCTGATTGACATGCCGTTTCTGAGCACAGCAGATCTGTACCTCTGGAACCTGCCATGCCTATCAACACTGAGTGCATGCGTCAACAACACACTCAAGCTACCTGTCATCTGCCTTGTCTGTCCGCCCATAGTGGCAGGTGACTTCATCTGAAGCCCACACGGTCAGGTAGATGGTCTGTGCTGGTATCTGTACCACGTCAATGCGTGCAAGGCCACCCAGGAACACCGTCTGGGCTGCAGAGGCTCTGAATGTGCGAGGTTTCAGTTGACGCCGTGGCAGGAGCATCCGGACCTGCAGTCACCATGCCAACTGCTCAGCCCCCAGTAGGCTGCTGAAGAAAAAGAACATAAAAGAAAAGACTATGCCTTTCGGCGTCAATTCAATGAGAAGCCAAGTGTTATACTGGGCTGCCCAGGCAAAAGGCTGCTGAACCGGATGAATATAGCAAAGGGCTCAGGCATGTTCCTCCGGGCTGCCGCCTTAGGAGGCTCCTGTTATGATCGCTGAAAAGCGTAGCCTTTTCTCTTCTCAGGCATGTTGAAGAGACAAGCCAGGTGATGCAGTCAGCAGCATGTTCTGAGATGCACATGGTGAGCAGGGCAACAGCAATGTTGTTATCCTGAACTGCTATACATTTTCAAGACGAGGATCTAAAAGACAAGCATGATGCACAATCAGAGGCACAGTGCATGCCTGCTAGTTCAACTTTGACAGTCAGTGCAGTCAGCACTATGCAATTGTGGACAGCACGCACATATGTACCTCATCGGCAGTTAGCTTTGAGGAGAGCTGAAAGTGGTGAGGCACGCCAGGTGTGTCCCACATTCTGCACCCTGACTGCAGTAAACCCTCCACCTTCAACATCCCTGCATCAGCCACATCATCACTTGACACACACATAGCTCAGACATATGTCAGCAGGCCTCATGCGACTGTGGCACTCCCTTCAAGCTCAAGGTCCTGATCAATGAAGACATCTACCAAAGGTAAAGAAGAGACTTCTGCCTTTTGCACTGTCTTGACTCACAGTGCTGGGCCAGTGGTACTTGTACGCCAGCTGTGTGTTGGAACTGCAAGCATGTGGGTTAGGTCAGGCAGTCACCTAGTGTTGTGCCTGGCTGTGCAGCAGTGGTCAGTTTTTGGCCGCCTTTCAAGCCAGCGAGCCGCTGCATTGCGTTGATGAGGGAGCTCTTGCCAGCGTTCTGAGCCCCAACCACCCATACATCACCCCTTGCTCCCACCATCTCCTGGACACTGCCTAGTACATCCTTGACGCCGGTGCCTTTGACGCTGCTGATGAGATGCACAGCAGCAGGCGACGGGAGGCCTGCCTGCCTGCATCGCCTGTGAACCCACGCCTACAGGCCATTGCCATCATAGGTCACACATCATAGGTCAAACATCATAGGCACACATCATAGGCACACATCATAGGCATCATAGGCACACATCATAGGCACACATAATAGGCATCATGTGTGCCTATGCAAGCATCATAGCATAGGCACACATCCTGGCTTGGTGACCTTTGATGTATTTGGCCATAAGTCAGATGGCAAGATATGTCCAGCAGCCGTAGTGGTAATATAAGCCTTGCTCTGTACTCATCATGACATGCAGCTTGGGCAGGAAGAAGAGCGGGTGGGGACCATTTGGACTCCACATGTGATGATGACAAGCAAGCGCTGTCATCATCACGTGCAGTTTTCTCAGAAGTGCCGAGTGACCAGTATCGTTGGTGCACCCTCAAATCTGTTGTGAGCTGAAGCGTCTATATAGAGTCCAGCATTACTGACGGTGTCGCTTGCGGTCATAATGCATTTTGACAGGAGACGAAGGTTTTGCATGATAGTACCTGCAGCCTGGTTTGTGTAGCTTGGGGCGGGAGCAAATCCACTTTGCTGGCAGCAACAACTAGCCTATAACCTAAGCCAGCTTGAGACCCATACTCGCCCTCTTCTAAGCCAGGCAGCAGCTCTTGGAGGGCCTCGCGAGGCAAGGAGCCATCAAAGTCTGCCATGTCAACAACACAAAGCACAACTGCACGCCTGTACTTTTGCAGCTTGATCTTCCTGCCAACCTTCTTGTTTAGGTCAAAGCCAGGCAAAGCTGCCTCCCCATGTTGACTCACAACATGCCTGCAATGCGCAGCCAGAGTCTGACACCTTCTCAATCCTTGCATGGCTGAGGCTTGAGTGGGACCCATGATGCAGATAATGGAGCAACACTACATGTCTTGCTCAAGCAAAAGCAGTCAGGTTTGCAGTACTAGATGACACATTGTAGACTGCTGGTGGTTGAAAGATACCCGCAGTGTCTGAGGGAGTAGCAGCGAGCACACAAGATGGCTGGCATGGCGTCTTCCTCACTGCCGGAGGTGCTGGGCTCGACATCTTGCTGCCGCTGTAGCCTATCTGCATCTTCGTCAATGTCCATGCTAGTTTCAGCTTGCAGGGTATCAGCAGCATCATCCTGCTGTGAAGTGGCAATGTGTTGGCAACACGAGATGCATGCCGAGCTCAAGGTAAGGGCGCACCAGCATGTGTTTACGAGTTATCATCCATTACCTGCTGACTGTCAGCTTGGAGGTTTGCTAGCTGCTTCAACAAGCGCTGAGAGACCTGGAAGTATCTGCATGACAGCTATCATTCACATCGTATTGGTGAAAGCAGCTGCTTTGTGATGCAAACGAAAAAGCTGTTGAACATACCCTGGAGCATCAGTGGTCTCAGCCTGAAGTCTGACGCCACAACCTGAGCACAGCTCTGGTAACTGAACTCCAAGCTCAATTGCCTGGCGCAAGTTAGCCTGCACGTCCGGCTTCGCATTCGTGGCAGAGTGAGAGGCAGCACTCAGTACGTGAAGAACACGGCTTTGTGCGAAGGCTGCAGCGAACCGGGCTCTAGAAGCAGAGCAGTGTAACGGCGGCAGCGACCGTGCACGAAGCTCTGCAGCCTGTGCAACGCAACAGCGAAACTTTGGCAGACCCAGAAGAGTCTTTGCTGCTTGACGATACATGCAGACGGTGCAGCGAACTGTTCTCTTGTACATGCACAAGACACGTCCTGGTTTGGTCTCGGAGCCGTTGACGCTGCAAATCCCGAGGGCGGTCACGAGAAGCGTATAATTTCTCGACGATGACGCAGGTTACCAGTAATGCCTGCAGTAATGCTACAGTACGATGACATGGCACCGATGACATGGCGTGTTGCCGCCAGCTGTCAGACAACATACAAGTACTCAACGAGTCGCACGTACTTGCAGACAGACTACTAGCGCAGACATTCTTGGAGCTGTGGCCGCCAGGGCGCCAGCGTGGATTGTTTGCTGACTCAGTCATAGTCTTGCAAACTGGTACACACCAGCTGGTTTCGTGCCGCAAACAAAAGCTACATCATTTGCTCGTCTGCCGCCTGTCGCTGTGATTTGCAGTAATCGGTACAGAGCCATGTCGTTGCCACCAACAGCACCCACAGGATCGACAAGGTCAGTTCAGGTTGATGGCTGTGTTGGGGCAGATGTAGTCACTTGCCGGACCAGAGCTGACGGTCACGT
>JAABUK010010723.1_pt1 | contig 12143 bp, 18 predicted proteins | sample 5559141 | NCBI WGS metagenome assembly JAABUK01 (sample SAMN10711869, study PRJNA513367) | rock metagenome | isolation source: Antarctica rocks | place: Antarctica: Victoria Land, Pudding Butte nord | collected 2016-01-03 | reverse complement strand
ACCTGGTACTTCCAGATCAGCACGCCGATGGCAAAGTAGATGAGGGCCAGGGGAGCAATGATGGGCTGGATGACACAGTACACCAGCCCAATCAGCATGATGATGGTGTCATTGGCCACCTGCATCACCAATATGAGATTCAGGAAGGCAGTGTTGGCAAATGCAAGCATCCTCTTGGGAGGCAGTGTTGTCAGATGCAAGCACCCTCTTGGGATTAGTTATGGCTCCATGGGCTTCCCGATACAATGAAAGCACCAAGACATGTGATAAGGCAGCTTGAGGAAGGCATTGAAACTGAGGTGGCGAATTGAGGCCGGACAGGTGCTAGCCTGCCCAGCAACTTTGTGTGACCGTGTCAGGCAGGCAGTCATGGCATGACACACCATGACAGGGTTTTCCGGACTGGGTTTTCAAAGGGAAATCTGCAGCATGTGAAGGCAGGTAAAGATATAGCTTGTGCATGAGCAGCGTGCAGCTTAGCGCAATTTCTGCTTCATGTGGATCTTGGTGAATTGCACAGTATGCCGTACACACTGCAAACACAGTAATGCTCTCAAAGCACAAGTGATGAGCAGATGCATGCTGCCAGGCATGCTGAAGAGCTGCTTACGTTTGTTCCATACTTCAGATGGGTGTCTTGCCAGACTGCAGCCTTCTGCCTGGGCGTTGTGGCCATCCTGTACTTGAGCCAGAAGAAGATCAATCCCGGCAGGCGCAGCAGCTGCATGGGACTCTTGATGAAGGCCTGGACAAGGATGTAACTCATGAAGAAGGTGGCGGTCTGAGGAGCAGAGGTTCCCAGGGTGTTCACAATGCCCTTGGGGTCATCCAGGAACTGGGTGATCTGATTCAGGAATGAGCCCACCAACAGGGACCCCAGAAAGGTTGTGATGACCTGCAGTGGCGAAGCTTTGGCACAGATCACGACACTTTGTTGTCAGAGCATGCTGTGCGTGCAGGTGCCTCAGGTCACAAAAGTGGGATGATGGGTGCAGTCTGCGTGCAAGCATGTCAGTTGGGCTTGTCCTTGCAAAGAGTAGAATGTGAAGTCCACTTTATGCAGCTGCCATGACTCAGCGCGCTCAAGCAGCATCTTTACTGCACAAGTCAACTGCTGTCATGACAGCCTGCACTCAAAATGCTATAACCATGTCTCATGCAGCATCATCATCAGCGTGCTTGACACAGCCTGTTGTAGTATGCGCAGCTGCTGCATGCGCGTATGCAATTAGATTGCAGCGAACCTAGCAATATACACAATAAAAGTGCATTCCATAGACTGTCTGCAGGCAGCAAGGGGTTGTGTTGGCGCATGGCATTGTAGTATTCCAACATACCTGGAAGACGAAGTACTTGCGGACCACACCAAACTCCACATCTGTCTCTGACACCATTTTCTGCACCTTCTTGTTGAGCAGGGACAGGATTGTGGGCAACAATGCCAGGAAGATGGTCAGTACAATACCGGGCAGCACAGAGGTGATGATACTGCTCAGAATCTTCACCTGCATCATATGCCATCACATGTCATGCATGTGCTGATGCCGTTGTTAGTCATCAATCTTGCTGTGCAGCCTAAACCATGTCTATCCAAAGTTTACCCCAGCTTCAGCCTCAGCACAAGGCACTGACTGTCTCTTGCTTGCCTCACATGGGTTTGTATGACAAACAGGGACATCATGAGCAATATGGGTAGACTGCAACACTACACAGCAATGTCTCGAGTACATGTTGCATACAGGATGATGTCCAAAAGAAAAGATGTAGCTGCTGCACAACATATCTTGGTCAACACAGCAACAAGTTTGAGCAACAGAAGATGCACAGGTGACCAAACACATGCTGACCGACCCAACATCACAGAAGACCAAAGGCAGAAGCAGCAACAGTCAGGAACAGCAACGTGACTTGTGTTGACTTACGTCCATGATGACCTTGAAGAATTTGAATCTCTCCAGCTTGTCCACTTGCAGCAGTGCTTGCACAGCGCCCACAGGGATCAAGTAGAAGATGGCCAACAGGGAGAACAGAGTCCATGCCAGCACAGCTGCACCCAGGTAGCCGCTGCTGGATAAGCCAACATTCTGCCACAACACATCCTGCACCGGCATGCACTAGTCAATCTAGGTCACTTCAAAGGCAAACAGTGTTTACCTTTGGCTTGCAGCACGGAGCACCTCCCTCTGCTGGGTCAGTTGGGTCGCTGCAGTCATCAAGAACAGATGCACACATTGCAAAAGAGCAATCATGCTGTCAGACATGGCTCTTCAGCAGCAGCAGTGGTGATGATGATGGAGCAGTGGCAGTGCTTATACACACACTGTGCTGTGGATGCAAATGATGACATGCAGACAGCAGTACAGCATGTGACACAAGGCAACAGACTCTGGGAATTGAAGGGATCACCAGACAATCAGACAGGGATGCATACCCTTGGCGCAGGCGCTTCTCGTGTGGACCAGTGGCGTAGGTCGTGATGCATCATACTGGTTGCAGCAATGGTAGTAGTGAACGAGTCCTTGAAGGTCACAAAGGCTGTCGACAGGGCCTTGTCCTTGGCTTTGCCCTATGCAGCCACACAAGCTGCGTGTGCCAACAGTCTGGGTTTGTGTCATGGTCATGCAGAATTGAATTGGTCAATTGCATAACAGCTTGCTAACACAGACAACTAGGCATTGCATTGCCTTTGACTTTGTGCTCTTGGTAGGGAACACAACACTCAAACAGGTTTCCTGTCCAAACCAGCAACTTGCATCAGATACCATGTGATGAGCGTTTTGACCATCAGACCCTGCTACAGTAGAGCCAGGCATGTCGGTCAGTCAGCACACCTGCTCTTCCTGGATCCTGTCCCACAGCTCTCTGAGGCGGTCTGGGTAGAACTCCAAAGCATCTACCTTTTGTGGCTTGGCCCCATACTTGTCTCGGCCCCACTTACCATACCGGGCACCAATGACCCTCACCTGTACAGGGCAGCACACCATGTGTCAACACCAGCTAGCAGCCTGCACAAGATCCTACGACTGTTTTGGTGCATGCATGTTATCACACACAACGAACTGAAATCTGCTCTGTCAGTCTCAAGGTCATGCTTGCAATGCTGGTTCCCCCGTTTGACAGAAACTTCCTGGCATGTAGCGCATGCAATGCATGTCCTGGGAGACGCAAAATCGAAACCCCCCTCCATAGCAAGACAGAAATCTAGGTGCTTGCTCTAGTGATGCCCTTGCCAAAGAACCTTCACAGACTTTTGCAACGCAATGTCTGCTTTCTTGTGTGCAAGGTAGCATGCAGCACAGCAACTCTACAGCAGTACAAGCCATGGCAGATGAACAGGGCCTTGACTGCACAGTCCTGATTGCACAGTCTGCCCAGGTGCAAGTGTGCCTACTAACAACAACAGAAACACTAGCACACCGTTTCCCTCTTCTTGATCTTCTTGTGACGCTCCATCTGCATCTGGTACTTGTCCAGAACAGTCTCCAGCTTGCCCCGGGTCTTCTCAAAGTCATTGTACATCTTGGTCAACCCCTACACACAGTATCACACAGCTCAGCAACACACACACAGCATGTATTGATAAAGAGACCCAATTTCCACACGTGCTGGAGCTGTAGGTGTGGAATTCTGGCAATTATGCAAGGTAATGGGTGTGCAAGCAAGTGCAAGCAACAGATTTTGCCACACGGTTTAATGCGTGTGATCTATACAAGGTGGTGAGACGCCTCTAAAGGAAAAGGGCACACCCACACGGCAACACATGAAAACCCAGGATTGCTATCACTCAAGGACAACACAAGTTGCCAGTGTGTTGTAACCTCAGACCTGCTCACAGCACTGCATCTGTCTGAAAGCAAAGTGGGCTTGAGAGGGCATGCACTTACTGGCAATGATGAGATGCATACCTTGGCATTGTACGCAATCTGTGTGCGCTCAATCTTGCCAGGATACAGCTCTTCGAACTCCTGATTCACCATGTCCTGCTCACTCATACCAGAATCCAGCATGGCCCTTGCCTATGACAGCACATACCATGAATGCTGGGTTGCGCTGACACTATGAATGCTGTGTTGCGCTGACACTATGAATGCTGTGTTGCGCTGACACTATGAATGCTGTGTTGCACTGACACCATGAGCAGCAGCTATGCTAGCCCCAGTGATCACCAGTGTTGACGAGGCACACGGCCAACTGAAAGCCACTGGTAAGAAATCAAGCTTGAAATACAGCCGGTTAGCTGTGTGGTTCAGCAATAGCTACAGACAAATCTGCTTCCCTGATCAGACCTTCCCGTCTACTATTCATGCTCTAACTGTTCAGGTTTAGCAGTAGATGTCGCAAACTCAAGTGCACAAAAGGCTGCAGAAGCTCATGCTTCTCAAAAACAGGCAAGATGCGTTCCTATCTTCTTTGTTTAATGGCTGCAAACACGAAAGAGATTTGAGTCAAGGGTGAAAGGCAACCTTGGGAGCAGCACTGAATCCAATTCCAGGAGCATCGTAGTTGGCAGAGCCATTTTGAGGGACCATGCGATCCTGAGTAGTAGACATGAACTCCTCCTGGCTCTGCCCATTGTACTTTGCCTGTGGAGGTGCCATCCCTTGATCCCCCAACATGTTGGCGTACCCAGTCCTGCAAGAACATGGCAAGCCTCATTGTTGATATACAAGGGGGGGGGAACAAAAGACTACTCCTTTTGGCTCCAATTCAATGAGAAGCCAAGTAGTACATCGGACTGTTTTAATTTAGTGTCATGACAACACACTGCTGCATAGTCTTTCTGCCTTCAGATGTTGCAGCTGTCCATGCAAGCATAGACGAGACAGACATACCAGCTGAGGACAGCTGCGGTGGTGCAGGACCCATGCCAAGCAGACCTCAACAGCAACAGGCAAGCCTTCAAATCACAGTCAGGTGTGCTGATGACGCCACATTGGCTGGGCAACAGCTGGCCAGGCAGACACCACACTGCAGCAACCACACTGCAGCAAGGTGAAGCCTTATGAGGATGCATACTGGTGAGTGGCCATGGGCTCCGCCAGGCTGTCTGATGCACGGTAGCTAGCATCTGAGCTGTCACTTGGCCGGGACAGGTGAGTCCTAGCATCCTCAAAAGAGTCTAGCTCAGTGCCTGACTTCTTTCTGGCCATGCTTCTGCTGTTCTGCCTGCTGTTCTGGCGCGACGCAGGTCTGCTACCAGTGCCTGGGATCTTGGCCGCTAGCTTGCTCACAATGCCCTGTCAGGAGGAGCATCAGATCAAAGTCAAGGACAGAGCATTTTCTAGTAGATGCTGGTATGAAGTGGCCCTGTCATGATGACTAATCTTGTGAATAATGACGGTAAATAACAAGTGCAACCTTTGTCAACGTGCGCCAGCTAGGTGCAAGGAAAGTCTTGCCTGTGCAGGCAGCTTGGTACTGAGCAGTCGATATGGGACACCAAAGATCGCAGTGTTTTGACCTTTGAGGATACTAAAGTCAGCAAAATTGGCTGCTGTGACGAGGAGTCTGACCATTCACATAGTCAGCGGCTGTGACTGACTACGTGAATGGTCGAACTCCTCGTCACAGCAGCCAGTTTTACATCACTCGCGCTACTGAGTCGTGAGTCAAAACTTGTGCGGGTGATTGTATAGAACTACAGCTGACACACCTTGTTGACTTCAGGAATATCATTGACCATGACTGTCTGAGCTTCGGTGCCAGCTCCAGTCTTGCTGTTCAGGTACTCAATCCTCATCTCCACAGCATGTGTGTTGTACCGCCATAGTTGCTGCATAAACAAGTGCAGCTCAGCAATACATCAGGGCCAAACAGTATGAGCACTCCATATGTGCTACCCCATTCAAACATTGCGTGCCTATGTGCAGCTGTGATACAGAGGCTGCAACGCTTACCCAATACAGAAAGAGCGAGATGACCCATATGGAGATCCAGTCAGCATAAAGAGCTTTGCTCTTGGGCTGCAAGTTGGTGATCGAAGTCTGCAGCAGACAGTACCAGTGTTGTCAGGCACACAATTATGTACAGTCCAAGATGATGCAGCTGATCATCCCAGGCACTGACTGTTGACTGGCTGACAGGATGTTAAGGCTGGTCTGACCAAGAGTATGTGACGATGCTGATCATCATGATCAACTTGCTGAGGACATACCTTATCCAGATTGCTGTAAGTTGAGCTGCCTGTGGCAATCTCATCACTGACATAAGTGCCCTGCATAATGGTATATTCTTAGTCAAGTTGCCAAGTGATGATGTTGCAAGCATGATACAGAGAGACAGAAAGTACATATCAGGAGGACGAGTGAGATAGTAAGTGTGCATTGCATATGCAAGATTCCAAGCACGCTGTGCATTGTGATGGCATCCAGCCAATGCAGCAGAGAGTGCAGCAGACAGAGTGCGGCCACCGCTGTAGTTCCTGCTGCCTGAAACCTACCCGTGTGATATGAATTGGTATCAGCACTATGCAGCACCACAAGGTACAAAACAAGAATAGCTCCCAGTCTGCAAAAACAGATCAGATCTGACACCAGCACGGGGTCAGTGCTTGCAGTGCACAGACTTATTTGCACAGCATGTTATTCTTGAGCCTACCAAAACGTTGCAAGCGCAGATATGTTGCAGCATCTGTGCCTCCCAGTCGGACGAGTTCGCTCTCATTGAACTTATAGGTAGGCACAATCCAGCCTGCAAAGCTCCTGGGCAGCCTCTTTGGAGCGTTTTGAGTCTTGACAAGGCTGCATAAACACGAAGACTTCTACAGTCTGACTCGTCGAAAGCGCAGAGGCCGAGTGCCGCAATGAAGCGGACCTTTTTGGCTCATAAAACTTCTCGGTCCAGGAAGTGCGCCTGAAGAAGCCGAAAAACAGCAATATGATCACGCAAATAGCAGCATCCAACCCAATAGAAATGCCAAAGCTGCTAGCATTGGCGGCCATTGCGCTGGGCTATATGCTAAACGCCCAAGCAGCCCGTTGCGCGCCTCAGCGCCGCAGAAAGTGTCGATCCTGTTGTGAAGGCATCAGGGTCGAAGCTGCGAGCAGGTAGACTTGAACAGCTGGACGACGCGTTAATATTTGAATATTCCAGGATGATCATAATGAGGACGATCACATTTTCAGCTAATGAGGATCGTGGCATGCGCTAGATAGCCATGGACTGCCAGTGCACAAATGCAAGACGCTATCCCCCTAGCCTCCAGGACTTGTAATGCTCCGGGCTCACAAGATCTGAGCCTACAGTGGTGCGCCAATGGGCAATTACTTAGCACAGTAGACAGCAACAAGACATACAGGGATCCATCTATTCAGTACACGAACGTTCAGTTGACCCTGACTGCACCATTGTTGCTTATATCCACCCTAGCTACGGGCATGCAGTTGTGTGACCAGGTTTCTGCCTGAACCCCAGATTGGCTGCAAAGTGACAAGAGACATGTCATGTCTGACAACGTTGTTAACAAAAGCTCCCCTCAGGACGGTGTATGTCCCAGACATCAGCGTATACCTGCAGCCAGTTCACATAGCTGTTCTCAAGACACACTCAACCCTGCAGCACATCTCTGAAGCGGTGCAGCCTGCAGGAGAATTTCAGGCTGTGCGCCAAAATGTGGCTGAATGAGCCTGCCGCTCTGCGTTCTGAATCTGCACATTCACAGCACTGTCACTGTGACAGTCAGCAGATGCCTGTCAGGCAGTCATGTTTGCCCCTGAGTGGTGTGGCACAAAGCTGGTAGCAAACCTTGCGTTCGCACAGTCTTCAAGCTGGCACAAGGTACATTTTAGGCCTGACCTGAGAGACTGTCTGTAGCCTTGTTGTCCACCCTGACTGGTTGGAGCATCTTGGACAATACGCTGTACCATATTCAAATATCGTTTTCTCACATAACAGAATAGCCCAACAGACTCATCTGTTGCAAGTGAACTGCTGCATAAAGGCAGCGCAAACGACATCAGTATTGGCTGTAGCGATGTTGAACAACTGATTGGCTGTGCTGCTGAGCAGAAGCAAGCTGTACAATCTGTTAGGCATTATAGGAGTAAGAATAGCTCAGCTGGTATTGCCAGGCATAGGTGTGGTAGCAGCAGCATCAATGAAGGCACTAGCAACAACCTGGCAGATGGTCTCAGGAGCAGTGCAAAGATGGGAGCTGTAAGCAGTCAAGCAGCTGGTGCACTGGAAAGTAGTGATGGAAAAAGCGCACAACCATCTGACCAGCAACATCCCATAGTTGCAAGTGCCGTCAATCAGACTGCCAAGGCTAAGAAGGCTTTTAGCAAGTCAGGTAGCGTTCGACCTGATGAGGCAAGAGCGATTGGCAGCAGAAGCATAGACATAACGATGATGTGCTAGATATGTTTAGGTATGTCTAGGTATGTTTGGAAATGCGGACATCGTGACAGGGAAGCCAGTCTGAGACTTGGCGCTGGACCCTATATGGCAGGTGGTGAGTTGGCATCAAAAGATGCTCTGTTGGGCGTTACTTGTTGTAACAGAAGGCACAGGATGGCACCCATATGCTGCCCAGCAAGGCTGTCTTTGCCTGAATGTAGCCATCTGATAAGGCACCGCAAGGACAGCTGAAGAGCAAACGACTTTAGGTTGACCTTGTGAGTGCACCCAAGGCTAGCACATTGCTGCTGTTGTCAGAAGGCTGCTCTTCAAACAGATGCTGCATGCCTAAGGGGTTATGCATCTCACTGCTCATGCTGAAGTTGCTATCCAGTGCCTACAACACTGCAGATGAGCTTCAGTAAGTAGAGTTAGAAGGTGAGATGTGACCACAATGCATGCTTTTGCTGCACTTGAGTCTGCCAATCAGATGTCCTGCATTGAGCATGCAGTGCAAGTATACTGACATCATTCAGACTTGTGCAAGGAGCCAGTTAGCAACTATGTGATCAAGGACAAACTTGACTGGACATATTCTCGATACGATTTTGATCGCAAAAACTGTCAATAATATTTATCGGCAGGGCATGGACCTCAGGTCACATGACTGTCTCAAGCTAGCACTGTGCCTGCGTATGTATTGCTTATGGATGCAGAGCTATGAGGTGCAGCAGATCTCGTTGGGGCAGAGTTGCTGCTTCACGTGCTGCAGCAAAAACAAGATGACCGTTTCCCAGAACAGCCGTGACAGGCATCCTATGTGCCCTGCTACTGCATGATGTCTCACGGAAGTTCAGGTCCCGCCTGAGCAGGAAACTGTACAGCAGTCAAGCCGCTGGCATGAATCTTATGTGTAGGTGCAACTGTGCAATCTCCTTTGGGTGTCAGCAGCTTTTAATCAAAAGGTTCGATTTGACTGATTGGCGGTGTAACCAGGTTTACATATCTGGCAGGTTGCAAATGCTGCTTGTCTCGTCTACATGTGCACGTTTAGCATTGCAACGGGTGAGCTTGTTTGGTGTACAACAGTGTGAGGTCGTTTCATGCGACTGCTGAAGCTGTGTGAAGTTTTGAACGCTTTCGCATGCGCACTCCGTTTACGGAAGGCGTTCTTGTGTCAAGATTGTAATCATCAGTAGCTACTAGTCACAACAGTAGGAGCGTTGCGCGATTCAGATTCGCTTGTTGTTCAACACATAGGAATCAGCAATTGTTCTGTGGAATGGCAGACGATGCAGGACACTACTCTCCACCACCTATAGTTTTTGATGCAGACGAAGCTACAGTAGTAGCGCAGCCTCTGCTGGCAGAGCACGAGAGAGGTCTGTCCATCAGAACTAGCATACATACTGCGGTCGCTGCTGACCTTTTAGTACACGATCTTCAAGCTTTGGCACATAGCAGATCCTGACGTAGCATCACCTGCTTTCTGCTTCCTGACATAGGCCAGACCGATGGCCAGCACGACTCAGCTCCCTTCAATCAAGCAGCATCTGACACAGCCGCTGAACGTGAGGTTCAGGTTGATGCACCAGCGGATCAGCACCAGACAGCACCTCATACACCTCAGTATACGGCACCCACTGGTTTTGACTTGACCAGTCTTCCAGATGGCATAGCAACATGGCATGAGCAGCGGGGCTTGCAGATACTGTGGCTGCTATCAAGTATTTTCATGGTCATGCTTGACGTTGTGGGGCTTGACGTCGGTTTCTTGGCTGGCTTATTGGGTATCATCGGTTCATCTTTGGCAGTGTGTAACTGTTTTCAAAGCATGGATCTGCGGAGTATTGTCAAGGTGCGATGATTGATGACTGTAAAAGGCAACCAGCTGCCAGTACAATAGACGCTGCCAGTACGATGTGCTTGCTGCTTGCATACTGATACTGTCTGACCTTCTGTGCTCCTGCTGAGACAAAGACCACATTTCTCTGGCCCTGCAGCTAAATTCAGATGACCCAACCTCTCACAATCATTGTCTGGCGCAGGCTGTCCGCATTTTGGGGTATTTGACCTCTGCAATTTCTGGCCTCATTGGCCTTCTCCTTCTCAGTGCCCTGAACAGCTGGGAATGTGAAGAGCTCCATGACATTGAGCAATGCCAGAACGTCAAGTACTTGTAAGTCTTCATACACACCTCCTGTAAGTTGCTAATGATGCCTGCAGGTCACATGTTGACTGCAAATGGTGACTTGTGCCATCAGTCTGTGCATTCATTGGTCTATGTGTGAGTGTCACCACAGTGTCTTGAGCGCACTGTTTAAGTGTTATGGAATATGTCGGGCGCTTTGCTGCACATGCATCTGTAGTATCCGGCGGTGAGCTGGCACTGCATTGCAGGGTGTTGTTTCTGGGGGCGTGGCATGGGTGGCATGCAGCTCTGTCTTTCATGGTTGGTCAGAAAGCCACAGCTGTCAAGCGCTTGCTGGATCCTATCTCTTCTGGTATGGTGATACTGTGATTGGCAGATACTATAACGTTTGATGCTATACAAGGAATGATGCAGAACAAATATGCTCAGTAAGTCGGTCTGAAGTCCATGAACACAAAAGAACACTGTAGGCCAGCATATGATGCAGCTCTGGTTCCAGGTGTTTGTAGCTGATTGTTACATTGCAATATGAGTTTTGGTAATTTCTGGCAGCTTGTCTCGTTTGAAGCTGATGTTGTGCATCACATGTTGGTCATGTGCAATCCAAGCTGGCTGAGCTCTGAACATGGCGTGCACTTGCCCAGTGCCAGTCATGAATGTCCAGAGATAAGTGCTACTTCACTGCAGAAGCTTTTTATGCAATGATTTGCAGAAAGGACGCTCATATGCAGTCAGCAGTCTGTGCCATTGTTACTCTGGTATGGACCTGTCTAAAACCAGCCAATGGCAGGCCTTCAGGTCTCATGTTGACCGTCTGTCTGAAGGCAAGGCTGTTCCTGCTTGAACTACTGTTGTCCTTCAGAAGTCAAGGGGCGAGCAAAGGAGTATAGGCATACGGCTATACCGCAGGGATATCAGTTTTCCTCAATTTGTAGTGTCCCTCAAACAACTGTAGTACTAGTAAAAGTCTTCAAGGCTTTATATCAGTCATGAACTTTAGACGCTGGAGCATCACAAAACTGGCAACACTTGCCATGCATAGACGAGGTCTGCAATGTTTGCAGAAGGGTGGGTGATGTTCTCGGGGACTTGTTAAACCGGGAATGTGCCCAACGTTGTCATGATCATTTCATGTCAGCATGGATGACAATGATATGCTTCTTATGAATTTTTAGAGAGGAAATTAGTTGACATAATGTCTTGCCTCAAAATGCAAATAATGTCTGAAAATCAAGGAGGACTAAGATCCGTGAGGTATACCATTGTGTGGTTTGTGTCCCTCTCTCAAATACTGTGCATGATAGTCTATCTATAACAAACACCTACACATGCCTAAGTTACTAAAACACAAACACATGTCTAATGTACAGATTTAGCATACATTGTGGCAAACCCAACACAATTCAACAAATTTAACAAAAGACTCATGCATTACTTGAGGCACTCGAGCTTACGTCACAGCAGCTGTGATGCTCATGAAGCACAAACAGAAAGGTGGAAGCAACACCTCTAGCTATCAGCGCTTCCTGCTTGACATCAACAGACCAATAGCGACTGCTGCCACGGTAAGAAGTCCTGTGCCAACACCAACACCTATCAAACCCTCCTTCACTATTGCATCATCAACTGCAGATTTCAACTCTGCTGCTTGATGTGA
>JAABUK010010722.1_pt1 | contig 12144 bp, 7 predicted proteins | sample 5559141 | NCBI WGS metagenome assembly JAABUK01 (sample SAMN10711869, study PRJNA513367) | rock metagenome | isolation source: Antarctica rocks | place: Antarctica: Victoria Land, Pudding Butte nord | collected 2016-01-03 | reverse complement strand
CTCAAGGTCTTACCCAACTCAAGGTCTTACCCAACTCAAGGTCTTACCCAACTCAAGGTCTTACCCAACTCAAGGTCTTACCCAACTCAAGGTCTTACCCAACTCAAGGTCTTACCCAACTCAAGCAGGTTTGCCGCCGCGGTGTCCGCTACGGGTTGGCGGCCGACCGGTGTTCCGGCTTCATCCCGAACTCATCGGTTGCAGGTCCCGAGTCGCCGACAGCCGCCTCAACACCCTCAGCCGAGTCGCCCTCGACCCGTTCTGCCACCTCAGCCTCAGCCGAACCGCCTTCAGCCGAACCGCCTTCAACGAAGTTACCGTCCACCGAGTCACCGTCCACCGAACCAGCGTCTGCGGCGGGCGGGTCGGTCACCTCGTCCGGCGCGCGCTTGCCGGAGCGGGAGATCGTCACCGTGCCGGACTCAAGATCGATGCGACGGCCACCGGATGAGTCGCCGATCTCTTCGCGGGTCGACTGCAGCCGGCGCTTCTCTTCATCCATGTGGCGCTTGCCAGGATTGAAAAGGGTGTCAATTCCCCACTCCGTCATGTTTTCAGCCTACGCGCCGGGCACCGGCCCGACGTAGCCTGGACGCATGAGTTTCCTGCGCCCGAAGACCCAGCTCGTGACCCCCGAGACCGCCCTGCCCGGACGGCCCGACTACCCCTACAGCGTGCCCGAGACGCACCACGTCACCGGCCGCCGGATCCGTGAGCCGTTCGAGCAGGACGGCCTGCAGACGGCAGTGTTCGGGATGGGCTGCTTCTGGGGTGCCGAGAAGGACTTCTGGGAGCTGCCGACGGTCTTCTCGACCGCGGTCGGCTACGCCGGCGGCTTCACCGGCTACCCGACCTATGAAGAGACCTGCACCGGCCGAACCGGTCACACCGAGGCAGTCCGGGTGATCTTCGATCCGGCGCGGATCAGCTACGCCGAGCTGCTGAGCGTGTTCTTCGAGAACCACGACCCGACCCAGGGGATGGGCCAGGGCAACGACATCGGCAGCCAGTACCGCTCGGCCGTCTACACCGCCGGCGACGAGCAACGGGCCCAGGCCGATGCCGCCGCGGCCGCGTTCGGTGAGCGGCTGAAGCAAGCCGGCTACGGCGAGATCACCACCGAGATCGCCCCGCTGACCACGTTCTACTACGCCGAGGGCTACCACCAGCAGTACCTGGCCAAGAACCCGAGCGGCTACTGCCCGGTGCTGGCCACCGGCGTGAGCTGCCCGGTGGGGCTGTTCGCGCCGTCGTCCTGACGCCGGACGCACCACCCTTGCACACCGCCGGGGTCACGGGCGCGTGACGATGACAAGCTCTGCCGATGACCAGCTTCGCCTTCGACCAGCTGCGCCGCCATCCCGACGTGGAGGCGGCCAACCTGTTCGCCTCCGACGCCACCGACCGGTTGCTGCTGGACGAGGCGGCCCCGCTGCTGAGCGCCGCACCGGCCGGTTCGGTGGTGCTGGTCAACGACCACTACGGCGCGCTGACCCTCGGCGCGGCGGCCGGCTTCGGGCTGAGCGGGCTGCGGGTGCACCAGGATCCGCTGTCCGGTGAACTGGCTCTGGCCAACAACGCCGCCCGGTTCGGGCTGACCGACCGGTACGTCCAGCTGCCACTGGCTGCCGAGCTGTTTCGGGGCGCGGCAGTCGTGCTGATCCAGGCACCCAAGAGCATCGACGCGCTGCGCGAGATCGCCGAGCTGATCGCCGGCAACGCCGAGCCCGACGTCGCGGTGCACCTGGGCGGCCGGGTCAAGCACCTCAGCCTGAGCATGAACGACGCGCTGCGCGAGTGCTTCGGCGACGTCCGCGCCGGGCTGGCCCGGCAGAAGTCGCGGGTCATCGTGGCCCGCGAACCGCGACCGAGCAGCGTCGTGAGCTTTCCCAAACGCGAGCAGTTGCCGGAGTTCGGCCTGTGGGTCTGCGCCCACGGCGCCACCTTCGCCGGCACCAAGCTCGACCTCGGTACCCGGCAGTTGCTGGGGCTGCTGGACCGGATGGCTCCGCAGGCGCGCACCGCGGTCGACCTCGGCTGCGGCACCGGCATCCTCGCGGCGGCACTGGCCAGGGCACGGCCGGCGCTGGCAGTGATCGCCACCGACGAGTCGGCCGCCGCGGTGGCCTCGGCGCGCGCGACGGTGGCGGCCAACGAGGTCGCCGACCGGGTCCAGGTGCAGCGCGACGACGCGATGAGCACCCTGGCCGACGCCAGCGCGGACCTGGTCGTCTGCAATCCACCGTTTCACGTCGGCACCACGGTGAATCCCGGTGTGGCGTTGAAGCTGTTCCGCGCCGCCGGCCGGGTACTGCGTCCGGGCGGTCAGCTCTGGACGGTCTACAACTCCCACCTGGATCACCGGCGCAGCCTGGACCGCTTCGTCGGCAGCACCCGGCGGGCCCACCGCGATCCCAGGTTCACCGTCACCGTCTCGACCCGCCGGTGAGCCGCCCGAGCGCCCAGTACGCTGATCGGCATGCCGGAACTACCGGAGATCGAAGCGCTGGCCGCGTTTCTGCGCGAGCACGCCACCGGACGGATCGTGGTCCGCTCCGACGTGGCGGCGTTCAGCGTGGTCAAGACCTTCGAGCCGCCGCTGAGCGCCCTCAATGGGCTGAGCGTCACCGGCGCCGGCCGCTACGGGAAGTTTCTAGGCCTCGAGGTCGACGGCCTGCACCTGGTCACTCACCTGTCCCGGGCCGGCTGGCTGCAATGGCGCGACAAGCTGTCGCCGGTGCCGCCCAAACCCGGGCGTGGACCGCTGGCGTTCCGGCTTCACCTGGCGCCCGGCATGGACGCAGCCGACCCCGACGAGCCGCCGGCCGGTTTCGACCTGACCGAAGCCGGCACCCAGAAGCGACTCGCGGTGTACCTGGTGCGCGATCCGCTGGAGGTGCCCGGCATCGCTCGGCTCGGCCCGGACGCCATGCGGGTCGACCTGGAGACCTTCGCGGCCCTGCTGGCCGGGCAGCGCGCGCAGCTCAAAGGCGTGCTGACCACCCAGTCGATCCTGGCCGGAATCGGCAACGCCTACTCCGACGAGATCCTGCACACCGCCAGACTGTCACCGTTCGCGATCGCCGCCCGGCTCACCGAGTCGCAGGTGAGCGCGCTCCACACCGCGATGCGCAGCACGCTCACCGACGCGGTCGGGCGCTCGGTCGGCCAGCGCGCGGCCACCCTGAAGTCGGAGAAGCGCGGCGCGCTGGCCGTGCACGCCCGCACCGGCCTGCCCTGCCCGGTTTGCGGTGACACGGTGCGCGAGGTGTCCTTCGCCGACAAGTCGCTGCAGTACTGCCCGACCTGCCAGACCGGCGGAAAGAACCTGGCGGACCGGCGGCTGTCCCGGCTGGTGAAGTAGCCGATCCTGCGAAGTAGGCGAATCGCCAGCCAGTCCGCTGGTGCGATCCACCTTTTCGGGAGCCGGAGGGGCACACTGGAGGCTGTGATCGATGTGGGACTGAGTCAGGTCCGAAACGTCCAACCACGGATGCTCCAGCGGCAGCGCGCGAGCTGGAGTGCCGGTCAGTTCGACAGCTCCGGCCTCTGCGGCCGAGGCGAATCACCGCCCGGCAGCCTCGCTCTCGATGATCTCGGACTCCGTACCGCCTGCTGAGCCGATGGCACGCCCGCTGTCGCGTTACCGGGGCGGTCCGGTTCTACCGGCGAACCCGCACCCGCTGGTCATCGCGCACCGCGGCGCTTCCAGCGACGTTGCCGAACACACCCTGCCCGCCTACCTCGCCGCGATCGAGACGGGCGTGGACGGCTTGGAGTGCGACGTCCGGCTGACCCGGGACGGGCACTTGGTGTGCGTGCACGACCGCACCGTGAACCGGACGTCCAACGGCACCGGCATCGTCAGCGAACTGGACCTGTCCGGCCTGCGGGAGCTCGACTTCCGGTCTTGGCACGACGAGTTGCCCAGCTCGCCGGACGAGCTGCTCACCGATTCCCCTTACCTGGCCGGGGTGGCCCCGGACCTCCAGACGCCGGACAGCTCCACCGTGCTGACCCTGGAACTGCTGCTGGGGGTGGTCGCCGACGCCGGCGGCCCGTTGCGGCTGCTGATCGAGACCAAGCACCCCACCCGCTACGGCGGCCTCGTGGAGAAGGAGCTGGTGCGGCTGCTGCGGCGATTCGGCTGGGCCGGCTCGAGCATGCCGGTGCCGAGCGACGGTCCGCCGGAGCAGGGCAGCCACCCGGTGACGATCATGAGCTTCGCTCCGGTCGCGTTGCGGCGGATCAGGCTGCTGGCGCCGAGCATCCCGCTGGTGCTGCTGATGAAGGACCGCTTCAAGCCCATCCGCCGGGACGGCTCGCTGCCGACCGGCGTGTGCACCGGAGGTCCGGGCATCCGCCTGCTGCGGTCCGAGCCGGAGTACGCCGAGCGGGCCCACCGGGGCGGCAACCGGGTCTTCTGCTGGACGGTGGACGAGTCCGAGGACATCGCGCTGGTGCGGCGGCTCGGCGTCGATGCCATCATCACCAACCGGCCGGCCACCGTACTGGCACAGCTGAACCGTCCACCGGCTAGCGAGGCAACCGGCTAGCGAGGCAACCGGCTAGCGCAGGCTCAGGACGGCAACCCGCGCATCACCCGCAGCACGACCGACAGCGTGGCCAGGTCGACCTTGTCCCTGGACAGCGCGTCGGCGAAGGTCGTGCGCGCCCGCTCGACCCGCTCGGGGTTCTGCTCGGCCCAGATCGCCAGCCGCTCGGTGGCCAGCAGCGCCGGGTCGGTGCCGCGTAGCACCGAGGTGGTGACCGCGGCCAGCGCGGCGTAGACGTCGTGTCGGATGGCCGCCCGGGCAAGGGCTGACCACCGGTCATCGCGCGGCAGCTTGGTCACCGCGTACAGGATGTCGTCCACGCTCAGCCGCTCGGACAGCGCGAAGTGCAGATCGGCGATCTCGGCCGCCGGGCGGTCGTTGGCCGCCGCGATCTCGACCACGTCCAACAGCAGGAAGGACGTCAGCAAGCACGAGATCTCCATTGCCAGCTCGCGCGGCAGGCCGTGACCGACGAGGCGGTCGACCTCGGCGTAGAGGTTTTCCCGTTCCCGGCCGCGCAGCAGCTCGGGAACCTTCGGCGCCAGCTGCGCCACGGTCGGGCCAAACCGCTCGACCTCGGCCGTCACGTCACCGATCGGGAACCGGACGTCCACCAGCCAGCGCACCGCGCGGTCGATCGTGCGGCGCACCTCCCGGTAGCCGATGTGCTGGGCGTCGGTGGCGACCTCATTGTCCAGCGCCTGCAGGCTGGCCCAGATCCGCTCCAAGCCGAACACCTCCCGGATCACCGTGTACGCGCGGGCGATCTGGGCGGGATCGGCCGCGGTCTCCTCGCCGGCCCGGAAGACGAACGTCGAGCCGCCCCGGTTCACCATGTCGTTGACCACGCAGGTGGTGATGATCTCGCGGTGCAGCGGATGCTCGGCCAGGCTGTCGGTGAACCGGTCCGCGATCGGCTTCGGGAAGTAGCCGCGCAGCACCCGCTGGAACCACGGCTCGTCCGGCAGGCTGGAGGCGCCGAGCCGCTCGGCGAGCACGATCTTGACGTAGGCGGTGAGCACCGCCAGCTCGGGCGAGGTTAGCCCGCTGCCCTCGGCCTCGCGGGCGGCGAGTTCCTTGTCCGACGGCAGGTACTCCAGCTCGCGGTCCAGCTTGCCGGCCTTCTCCAGGTCCCTGAGCAGCCGCCGGTGCACCGAGACCAGCGACCTGGCGCCGTGCCGGGCGATGCCCAGCAGGACGTTCTGCTCGTAGTTGTCGCCCAGCACCAGGCCGGCGACCTCGTCGGTGACCGAGGCCAGCAGGCTGTTGCGGTGCGCGACGTCCAGCTCGCCGGCCTGCACTGCGTGGTCGAGCAGGATCTTGATGTTCACCTCGTGGTCGGAGGTGTCGACGCCGGCCGAGTTGTCGATCGCGTCGGTGTTGATCCGGCCGCCCGCCCGGGCGAACTCGATGCGGCCGCGCTGGGTGAAGCCGAGGTTGCCGCCCTCGCCGACCACCCGCGCCCGCAGCTGGGTGGCGTTGGCCCGCAGGCTGTCGTTGGCCTTGTCGCCGGCGTCGGCGTCGGACTCCGTCGAGGCCTTGACGTAGGTGCCGATGCCCCCGTTCCAGAGCAGGTCCACCGGGGCGGTGAGGATGGCCGAGATCAGCGCGGTCGGCGTCATGCTGTTGACCCCGCTGGGAATGCCGAGCTCCCGGATCACCTCGGCCGACATCGGAATCACCTTCTGGGTGCGCGCGAAAACGCCTCCACCGGCCGAGATCAGGTCGGGGTTGTAGTCGGCCCAGCTCGATCGCGGCAACCGGAACAACCGGGCCCGCTCGGCGAACGAGGTGGCCGCGTCCGGATCCGGATCCAGGAAGATGTGCCGGTGGTCGAAGGCGGCCACCAGCCGGATGTGTTCGGACAGCAGCATCCCGTTGCCGAACACGTCACCGGACATGTCACCGATGCCGGCAACGGTGAAGTCCCGGCTCTGGGTGTCCAGGCCGAGCTCGCGGAAGTGGTACTTCACCGACTCCCAGGCGCCCTTGGCGGTGATGCCCATCGCCTTGTGGTCATAGCCGACCGAGCCGCCGGAGGCGAAGGCATCGCCCAGCCAGAAACCCCGCTCGATCGCGATGCCGTTGGCGATGTCGGAGAAGGTGGCGGTGCCCTTGTCGGCGGCGACCACCAGGTACGGGTCGTTGCCGTCATAGCAGCGGGTGGCCGGTGGCTTGGCGACGTACTGGTTGCCCTCGGCGTCGCGGCGGTAGTTGTCGGTCAGCTCCAGCAGCGAGGTGATGAAGCTCTTGTAGCAGGCAACGCCTTCGGCCAGCCAGGCGTCGCGGTCCACGGCCGGGTCGGGCAGCCGCTTGACGACGAAGCCGCCCTTGGACCCGACCGGTACGATCACGGTGTTCTTGACCATCTGGGCCTTCACCAGGCCGAGCACCTCGGTGCGGAAGTCCTCCCGGCGATCAGACCAGCGCAGCCCACCGCGGGCCACCGACCCGAACCGCAGGTGGACGCCCTCCACGCGTGGCGAGTACACCCAGATCTCGAACTTGGGACGGGGCTCGGGCAGCTCGCCGATGGCGTGTGGATCCAGCTTGACGGCGAAGGTCTCCGGGCCGGCACCGGCCTCGTCGCGGCGGTAGTAGTTGGTGCGCAGGGTCGCGGTGATCAGGCTGAGCAGCGACCGCAGGATCCGGTCCTGGTCCAGGCTCGACACCCCCATCAGCGCCTCGTCGATCTGCGCCCGGATCCGGCCCTGCGCGACGGTGCCGGCCGGGTCGGCCGGGTTCTCGCGCTCGGGGTGGAACCGGGCGTCGAACAGCTCCACCAGCAGCGCCGCGATCCCGGTGTGCTGGCTCAGCGTCTCTTCGATGTAGCCCTGGCTGAACGTGGTGCCGGCCTGCCGCAGGTACTTGGCGTAGGCGCGCAGCACGGTGGCCTGCTGCCAGGTCAGGCCGGCCCGCACGACCAGGGCATTGAAGCCGTCCTGCTCGATGCCGCCCAGCCACAGCACCCGCAGGGTATCGATCACGGCCACCGAGCGCTCCGGCCCGAAGTCGACCCCCTCGCCCAGCTTCAGCCCGAAGTCATAGATCCAGGACGAGGTGCCATCGGTCCGCTCGACCTCGTAAGGTCGCTCATCGAGCACCTCGATGCCCATCAGCTCCAGCATCGGCAGCGTGCGGCCCAGTGACAGCGGGCTGCCGGTCCGGAAGATCTTCAGCCGGCGATCGGCCGGATCGTCGGCGCTCGGGGTGTACACATCGAAGCTGAGGCCGTCGAGGTCGGGCAGTGCCTCCAACCGGCGCAGGTCCAGCACGGCCGTGGACGCACCGAAATCCTCCTTGTATGCCTCGGGAAACGCCCCCGAATAGCGGCGCAACAGCCGGTCGGCCTCCTGCTCGCCGACCCCCAGGGTGAGCAGATCGGCGAGGTCGTCACTCCACCGACGGGTCACCTGGGCGACCGTGTCCTCCACCGTGGACCGGTCCGGATTGGGCACCTCCTCGCCGGGACGCAGCGCGATCAGGAACTGCATCCGGGCCAGGCCGAGCTCCACGATCCGGTCGTCGCGTCCAATGATCTTGCCGGGCCAGTTGGCCAGCACCACGTCGCGCACCTTGCGGCGGGTCTCAGGGCCGAGCCGATCACCCGGGAAGTACACCAGGACGGTGACGAAATCGCGGTTGAGGTGCACCCGGGCGAACACCCCGATGCCGCCGCGCTCGGCGCGATCGACCACCAGCTGGGAGAGCCTGAGCAGGTCCGGCGTGGGTGCTTCGAGCAGCTCGTCGCGGGGCAGCGTGCGCAGCGCGGCCAGCAGCTGCCGGCCGGTGTGGCTGTCGACGCGGGCCCCGGAGCGGTGCAGCACCTCGGCGATCCGGCGCCGTACCACCGGCACCCGGCCGACCGTGCCGTCCGACTCGTCGGTGATCAGGCCGAGGAACACGTGGATCTTGGGAGCCTCGCCATCCTTCGGCGGCGCGATCACCGTGACGCAGTCATAGCGGGTGGACCGGCGCACGGTCGAGACCATCGGGGACTTGAAGATCACCAGCGGGGCGCCGGAGCGGTAGGCCGGCAGCAGCTCCAGCGGTGAGATGCTCGCCTCGCCGCGCAGCACCCCTCGCTCGATGCTGCTCGCGGCGGCCGAGCGGGAGGGGTTGGTCAGCTCGTTGGCCGAGTACGCCGCGTGCCCCAGGATCATGAAGTTGCCGTCGGCGAGCCAGCGCAGCAGCTCGCCCGCTTCGGCCGAGGTCTCGCGGTCGAACTCGCCCGGATCAGCGGCGATCCGGTCGGCCAGGTCGCGGATCAGGCGGTACAGGTCCGGGGCGTCGGCCACGGCATTGTGGACATCGGCGATCACCCGGCGCAGGTCGTCGGCGACCCGCTGGTGCTCCGCGGACGGGATCAGGGTGGTCTCGATGTGCATCCACGACTCGGCCCGGGCTCCCTCGGGAACCTCGGCGGTGTCGTCGAGGTCGAGCACCTTCACGATGGCACCGGCCCCATCGCGACACACCAGGATCTGCGGGTGCAGCAGGTGCTCGATGGGGTGACCAGTGCGCTCCAACTCTGCGCGGGTCGAGTCCACCAGGTACGGGACGTCGCCGGTGACGAGGTCGATGCTGGTCCCCTCGCCGTCGACGCCGGCGATGCAGACGACGGTCTCGTCCGGCTTTCGAATCCGCGCGGCTCGGAAATGCCGGCGGGCCAGCTCTTCCAGCGCGCGGACCGGCCGGCCCGGCAGCTGGGTCGAGGCGCGCATCAGGTAGCGGTGCAGGAAGACCTTGTCGTCCTCGGGCGGCGGCGGTTCGCCCTGGACCGGTCCGGCCTGGACCGGCTCGGTGGCACCAGCTCGGTCGTTCGAGCCGGCGGCGGACGGATCGGTCGTACCCGCGGCAGCGGAGATCTCACTCATGGCGATGTCACCTCGTTGTGACGGGCATGGATGCCTCCGGTGGCATCGCGCCGTGGCCTAATGGAACCACAGCGGGCGGTCCCGCCGGTTCGAGCCATCACCAGCGACCTCCGCCACGCCCACCCACTGAGCCCGGCCCAGCCTAGGTGCGGTACGCCACCTTCGGGCGGTAGCTGTAGCCGTGTCCGATGGCGGGTTTGAGAACATGAGACCCATGGCCATGCCCGATTCCGCGCGCCCGCGCCCCACGCCGACCTCGGCGTCCTACTCGATCACCGTCCGCCTCTACGCCGTTCCGGACTCCTCGGTGGTGGGCAGGCTCGCCACCGCGGTGTCCGAGGCGGGTGGCCTGGTCACCGCCGTGGACGTCTCGGAATCGCGGCACGACCGCATCACCATCGACGTCACCTGCTCGGCCGTCAACGGCGAGCACTCCGAGCAGATCGTCGCGGCGCTGCGCGCGCTGGACGGCGTCGAGGTGCACCGGGTGTCCGACCGCACCTTCCTGCTGCACCTGGGCGGCAAGATCTCGGTCGAGTCGAAGGTGCCGCTGCGCACCCGCGACGACCTGTCGATGGCCTACACCCCCGGAGTCGGCCGGGTCTCGCTGGCGCTGGCCGCCCATCCCGAGGATGTCGCGAAGCTGACAATCAAGGGGAACTCGGTCGCGGTCGTCACCGACGGCTCGGCGGTGCTGGGCCTGGGCAACATCGGGCCCGGTGCGGCGCTGCCGGTAATGGAGGGCAAGGCCGCGCTGTTCAAGCGGTTCGCCGACATCGACGCGTGGCCGATCTGCCTGGACACCCAGGACGTCGACCTCATCGTGCAGACCGTCCGGCTGATCGCCCCCGGCTTCGGCGGCATCAACCTTGAGGACATCTCCGCGCCCCGGTGCTTCGAGGTGGAGGCCCGGCTGCGCGACCTGCTGGACATCCCGGTGTTTCACGACGACCAGCACGGCACCGCCATCGTGGTGCTGGCCGCGCTCACCAACGCGCTGCGCTGCGTCCGTAAGGGCCTGAGTTCGATTCGGGTGGTGGTCTCCGGCGGCGGCGCGGCCGGCACCGCGATCGTGGATCTGCTGCTGGCCGCCGGAGTGCGACACGTGCTGGTCTGGGACCGCGAGGGCGTGTTGTCACCGACCGATTCGAGACTCAACGCGGCCAAAGAGGTGCTGGCCCGCCGGACGAATCCCGAAGGTGTGACCGGTGACCTGCACGACGCGCTGCGTGGGGCGGACGTCTTCATCGGGGTGTCGGCACCCGGGGTGCTGCCGGCCGAGTGGATCGACGACATGGCCGAGGATCCGGTGGTCTTTGCGCTTGCCAATCCCGATCCGGAGACCGATGTCGACGCTGCCCGGGAGTACGCCACGATCCTGGCCACCGGACGCTCGGACTACCCGAACCAGATCAACAACGTGCTGGCGTTTCCGGGCGTGTTCCGCGGTCTGCTCGATGCCCAGGCCAGCCAGGTGACCACCGAGATGCTGCTGCGGGCGGCCTCGGCGCTGGCGCAATGCGTCAGCGACGATCAGCTCAATCCCGCCTACATCGTGCCCTCGGTGTTCGACCCGTCGGTGCCCAAGGCGGTCGCCGCGGCCGTCCGGGAAGCGGCCAAGCCGGTGGAGCGGATTCTCGGCGACCGCGGCATGGAGTAGCGGGCTAACCGCGAAGTTCACGGGCGGCGCCCAGCAGCAGATCGTTCTCCGCTGCCGTGCCGAGAGTGATCCGCACTCCGGAATCGGCGAAGGCCCGCACGATCAGGCCGCGCTGCTCACAGCCGGCGGCGAAGGCCGTCGCGTCGATGCCGCCCTGCTCGGCCGGGCCGTTGGCCAGCCAGAAGAAATTCGCCTCGGACTCAGGCAGTTGGTAGCCGGCCGCTCGCAGCTCCCCGGTCAGCCGGGCGCGTTCTGCGACCACGTCGGCGACCCGCTCGGCGAGCTGCTTCTCGGCCTCGGGCTCCAGGCTTGCCAGCGCCGCGGCCTGGGCCACCTGCGTCACCGCGAACGGCACCTGGGTCTGGCGCACCGCCATCGCGACGGCCGGATCGGCGGCGATGCCGTAGCCGATCCGCAGGCCCGCCAGCCCGTAGGCCTTGGAGAACGTCCGGAGCACGATCACGTTGGGATAGCGATCGAGCAGCCCGGTGCCGTCGACCACCTTGTCATCGGTGACGAACTCGCGATATGCCTCGTCGAGCACCACCAGCACGTCGGCCGGCACCCGGTCCAGAAAGTCCACCAGCTCGACACCGGGCACGGCGGTGCCGGTGGGGTTGTTCGGATTGCACACGAAGATCAGCCTGGTGCGATCGGTGATCGCCGCCGCCATCGCCGGCAGGTCGTGGGTCTGGCCGGCCAACGGAACCCGCACCGCCTGGGCACCGGCGATCGCGGTGATGATCGGGTAGGCCTCGAACGAGCGCCAGCCGAAGACCACCTCATCGCCGGTTCCGGCAGTCGCCAGCACCAGTTGCTGGCACAGCGACACCGAGCCGCAGCCGACCACCAGGTGGTCGACGCCGACCGCGAACTTGCCGGCCAGTGCCGCCATCAGCTCGCTGGAGTTCGTGTCGGGGTAGCGGTTGACGGCGGCCGCGGCCTCGGTGATCCGCGCCAGGACGTGTGGCAGCGGCCCGTAGGCATTCTCGTTGCTGGCCAGCTTGATCGAGCCGGCCACGGTGCGGCCGGGAACGTAGGCGGGCAGGGC
>JAABUK010010720.1_pt1 | contig 12144 bp, 6 predicted proteins | sample 5559141 | NCBI WGS metagenome assembly JAABUK01 (sample SAMN10711869, study PRJNA513367) | rock metagenome | isolation source: Antarctica rocks | place: Antarctica: Victoria Land, Pudding Butte nord | collected 2016-01-03 | reverse complement strand
CCGCGCGCGCTGGCTTCGGCTTCTTGCGACATCAACAAAGGCACGCCCAGACAATCGCACATGATGCGCGTCCAGACCGGCGAATGCGACAAAGCGCCGCCGCTCGCCACAATTTGCAACGAAGTCTGGCTCGCAAAACCCGAAGAATCCGCGGATCGAGTACTCGATTCCGCATCTTCCACCGCTTGGAACAACAACTGCGCCACAGCCGCGAAACGCAGCGCACTGGCTTCGAGACACGCCTGCAAAATCTCGGTTGGCGTTGTATCGAGAGACGCGCCTTCAATTGCCAGGCGCGCGTTCGCGTTCCACAGCGGCGAACGTTCGCCAGCTAAAAATGGCAAGACGGTCAAGCCGTGCGCGTCCGGCTGCAATTGCGCAATTTGTGCTTCGGCATCGTCGGGCAACAGCAGATTCTTTTTCGCCCACGCGTAAACCACGCCGCCATTCGACAGCGCGCCGCCCATCAAAACGCGCTTGCGATCGATGCGATAGCGCCACAAACCGGTTGGCGCCGCTTCTTTGTAATCGTTCAAGACAACGCGCAAAGCGCCGCTGGTGCCGACATTGAGCGCAATTTTGTCGGGCGAAGTGCAGCCGCTGCCGATGTTGGAGCACGCGCCATCGCCCAAAGCCGGAAACCATTTCGCCAGGCTCAGTTGCGGCCAGCGCGTTTTCCATTGTTGGCGCAAATCGCCCAAAGGTTCGTTTGCATCGCACAACTCAGGTAGATTTTCTCGTGCAATCGGCAAAGCGGCCAAAGTCGGTTCGTCCCAATCACAATGGTTTTGATTGAAAAGTCCGGTTCCCGAAGCCATCGAAAGCGAAGAGCGCGCTGTTCCGCACAGCTTCAGCGCCAGATATTCGCCGAAACCGATCCATCGAGTACTCGAAGCAAACAGTTCCGGGCGCGTGTGATGCAGCCACAACAATTTCGCGGGCCAATAACTTGTATGAAAAATGCAGCCCGTCCGCGCGTGCGTTTCCTCTTCGTTCAAAGTCGCGCGTAAAGCCGGAATCCACGGCGCGGCGCGATTGTCGGCCCACGAAAACAAAGGCGTCAGCGGCTTGTCGCCTTCATCAATTGCCATCAACGAATGCCAGAAACACGAACACGCGACCGCAGTTGGCTGCACCGCAGTTGGCCGCGCGTTTGTCGTTTTCAAAAGCGCGTCGATGCATTGCGCCGTGCGCTCAAGCAACACGTCGGCGTCGGTTTCCACGCCGCCGTCAAAAGTCGTGGTTTGCGAGTACTCGATTTGCGAGGCCGCGCCGATTTTGTCGCCCTGCGTATCGAACAAAATCGCGCGCGTCGAACTGGTGCCGACATCGAGGGCTAAGATCAAGGGAGAAGAATCGGGATTCATGGCGCCGCAGTTTAACGATTAAGCTCACACGCCGCCCAAAGCTGAAGCGAGGGCTGAAGCGAGGAGCGAGCGCAGGCTGTAAGCGGCCAAATGCAGTTCCTTATTAAATGGCTATTTGAGATCTTGATGTTCGAGAGCATTCGTTAATCAAACTGCCCCGTCTTTTTCTTGTCCGGTAGATTTTTTCTTGAAAAAATATCACGCGACAAGTTACGCGCAGCCATCGAACAAGAGGTTAAGTAACCCAAGTTGCCACCTTCGCGCCCAGCGACTGAAGTCGCGGCTGGAAGGCTTTGGCCACAAAGTCCGCCTGCGCGGACTATTTCCTGGCGCATTGCTTCAAGCGCCTTGATTCGAGTCGGCGTTCGAGTCCGCGCAGGCGGACTTGGTGGTTTTAGCACATGCCCAAAGGGCACCTGAGCCGCGACTTCAGTCGCTGGGCGCGAAGGTGGCAACTTGGGTTAAGTAGCTTTGTGGCGTAGAACAACATCAATAGTCTTAAATCGCGCGCGCCAAAGTCAAGCCATAAACCTGCGTGGCGCCACCGTTCTTCAGGACGCGCGCGCATTCGCGCAAGGTTGCGCCGGTTGTGTAAACGTCGTCGATGAGCAAAATCGTCGCGCCTGCAATGTTTACGTTCTGCTTCAAAGCAAAAGCGCCCTGAACGTTGGTCGCGCGTTCGCGGATCGACAGTTCGATTTGCGGCGTTGTGTGGCGCGTGCGAAGCAGAATGGGACTGAACGGGACGTTTGTCAAACGACCGAGTTGATCGGCCAGCAACTCGCTTTGATTGTAACCGCGTTGGCGTTGTCGTCTCGAATGCAAAGGCACCGCGACGATGTGCGTCAAAGCCTTGTTGTCCAGGAATCGAGTACTCGATTGGCGCAAAAACTCGTTCATCAAGGCGGCCAAAGGCGCCGACAGCGCGGTTTTGCCATCGTATTTCAAGCGATGCACGGCCTGGCGAATGGCGCCTTCAAAAACATAAAGCGAACGAACCGCGGCAAAAGGCGCCGCCGCGTGAGGACGATTGTCGCGGCACTTGGCGCAGATATCGGTGGCCTGGCTCATTGGGTCGAAGCTCGTTGGGTCGAAAGGCGCGCCGCAAACAGTGCAAAATGGCGGTTCAAGAGGCTGCAAGGTTCGGGCGCAAGACCCGCAAAACAGGTCGCGGCTCCAGATTTCGCAACCATTTTGCGCTCCCGCACAACGCGGCGGAAAAACCGCATCGAGCAGCAATTGCGAGAACAAAGAGCTTGCTTGCGCGGTGTTTTTCATCGAGTACTCGAACTTTGGCATGGCTTTTGCATTCACACGCGCAGTTTGACAAGTCGTCTGTGTTCGTTTACAATAGGGTGCAATGTTTAGCCGACCGGCATTTCAATAATTGGATGGGGTCGGTTTTTTCGCGTCAGGCTCATTCACCTTGGAAACAGCTGAGGAAAGTGAGTGAGCGGCGAAACAAGTTAACAAATTATGGAATGAAAAAGAGGCCACGTTTCTTTTTGCATTTCGCGCGAACAACCTTTTGTAGTCGCGATGAGTTGTCGACCGACAGCTTCGTCACCGAGCGACCAGCAACGAGCACAGAGGAGATTATGACCCTTACTCGCCAGAGGCACGACGGAACGAGCCATTCCCTGTCCTTGCCCTACACCGCCGCTCAATCCAGCCCGGTGGACTCGAGCAGCGAAGCTTCCGCAAACACAGACACAGCGGACGCTGCCATTTCAAACCTTCTTCAAAAGAAAACACAATCCGCGCCTTTTGCGCAAGCGCCCCGGGCGCAAGTCCGACTGCGACGCACACAGATCTTGCAGCAGGCGGCACTTTTCGTCGCCGGAACTTCTTTAATCGCTGCCGCAGCTCTTCCCGTTTGGGCACGCAGCCGCAAATTGGTTGGCGTGCCGGGTTGGACGCGCGGTTCGCAAACCTATTTGCGCTCGCGTCCCGGTGAAGCAACGCCCGCTGTGGCCAAAGTGCCGCGCCGCACCAAAGTTTATGTGTGGGGAACTTTTCAAGGCTGGTATCGCGTGGAAACGCCTGACCACGTTTTCGGCTGGGTTCACAACAGCGTTTTGCGAGCGCCCGAAGCGCAGAAATTGAGCGAGCTTTCGCATCGCAAGGCGATTTTAGCTTCGGATCGCACTTTTCATCAAACAATATCTGACGCGCCCGAGCAAATTCAGCGTCGCGCAACGTTTAAGGGCATTCCCAAAACCAGATCGAGTACTCGAACTGTAGCCGCTCGTCGCACGCGCGCCACGCCAATAATCAAGGTCACTACCAGGCGCGCGGTTCAACCGTCTCGCAACATTCGCATTCGAGAAACTGCGCAAACCGACCGAACACAAACCAGCAGAACGCAAACTGTTCCCGTAAAAACAGCGACGGCACCAACCATTCCGGTGCGGGCACTTCCGGTGCGGGCGGTTCCAGTGAAGGCGATTCGTGTTGAGACTGAAGCCGCGCGCGCCGAGCGCTTGCGCATGACGCAGCAGCGCACCGAGCAACTTTTGGCGGCGCGCGCCGCGGCTCAGGAGAAAGCGGCGCATTTGGCGCAGCAGCGCTTGGCGCAGTCGCAGGCCGACGCCAAATTGCAAGAAGCCGCTCATCAAGCGCGCGCGGCGCAGCAAAAGCTCGATTACGAGGTGCGCCTGGCTCAGCAGGAAAAAGCGCGCCAGGAACGTGTTTCTTCTTATAAATGGCGATTGGCGAGAGCACAGGCGCGCGCTGAAGCCCGCCGTCAGTCGCGCCTGGCCTCTTATCGGGCGCGCGCCGTTGCCCACCAGCGCCGCCTGGCGATGCGCCAGCAAAACACCCGCTGGCGTCAGGAACGTTTGGCCATGCAGCACCAGCAGTTGCGCCGCACGCTGAGCGCACAAGCGAGCGCACGTCCGAGCGTGCCGTCCACGAACCCGGCGGTTCAAGCGCAAGCGCCGGTACAATCGCAGGCCGTGCCGCTGCATCCACTGTCGCCCGCCGAAGTGCTGCGCGCGCGCGAAGAATATCTCAATAGTCATCGGGGCGCGCAATCCGGCACATCAGCCAACGGCGCAGTTTCTTCGCCACTTAATGGTTCAACTTCATCGTCGGGAATAACGTTCAACAACAGTTCATTTACGAACAGCTTCACGACGAGCATGACGCCGGCTTCTTTCAATGCGGGCACTTCGGGTACGACAACAACCTCTTCTATGCTGATATTGCCAACAGTTCCTCTCATCCACGCTTCGGCCAAGCTGCAACCAAAAACGACGCTTCAACTGGCTTCGCGCGGCGGTTCGCCCGCCATGCGTTATGTCAATCGCGGTGGTTCGCCACGCGATTTCATGTACCGTGGGGCGCAAGGCTCGCTGTTCGGACAAACTTTTGCGCGCCAGGCTTTGGCCTATCGCGGTCGTCCCTACATCATGGGTTCGGCTTCGCCTTCTCGCGGCTTCGACTGCTCCGGCCTGATTTATTTCATGTTGCGCCAGCGCGGTTACAATCCGCCGCGCACGGCAGCCGGTTTGTCGCATTATGGCGTATCGGTGCCGCGCAACCAGCTGCAGCCGGGCGACATTATCTTGTTTGCCAACACCTACAAGCGCGGCATTTCGCACGTCGGCATTTATATGGGCAACAACAACTTCGTTCATGCCGCCAACCCACGGCGCGGCGTCAGCACCGACTCGCTGAGCTCACGTTATTACTCCGGCAAATATTGGGGCGCGCGCCGCATCAAATAAGCTTGTTTCAAACAGAAAAAGGGCGATTGAGTACTCGATACTCAGTCGCCCTTCTCGTTTTGACTATTTGGGAATTGCTGGTTGAAAATTGCTGGAGAGTGTGCAAAGTCTCGGAAGACATTGCACAGAATAGTTTGTCATTCTGAGCGGAACGAAAGATCTTGTCGCCAAAAGTGCAACCTGGGTATAAACCTGTTTCCGCTTATCAAACCAAACCGGCGCGCAGCAATTCCTGCACATCGAGGACTCCAAGCGGGCGGTTTTGTGCGTCCACGACCGGCGCGTCATCGACGCCGCGTTCCTGCAAAGCGCGCAACGCATCAATCGCCATCATCTGCGGCGCGAAGAGCAACGGCGTGCGCGTCATCGTCTTCTCGACCGGCGAACGCAGCCACGTTTCGGCATTGTCGCAACGCAGCAGACCGCGCCGTATGTCGCCGTCGGTCAAATAGCCAACGAGTACTCGATTTGCGTCAATCACAACCGCGGCGCCGCTTTGCGCGTGCGTAATGGCTCGAATCGTTTCACGCATCGTCGCGCCCGCTTCGGCCAGCGCCAAGCGTTCGCCGGTTCGCATCAACTCTTCGACGCGCAACTTGGAGGTTTTGCCCAGCGTTCCGCCCGGATGAAAGCGCGCGAAATCGTCGTGGCCAAAGCGACGAGCCGTCATCACGCAAATCGCCAGCGCATCGCTCATCGCCAGACTCGCGGTTGTCGAACTGGTTGGCGCCAGGTTCAAAGGACACGCTTCGCGCTCGACGCTCACATCTAAAACGCAGTCGGATTCGGCGGCTAAAAAGCTGTCGCGCTTGCCGGTAATGGCGACGATCGGCACTTGCATGTCGCGCACAACCGGCAAGATCGAGGTGATGTCCTGCGTGCGTCCGGTGTAGGAAATCGCAACCAGAACATCGCCGGGCGCCACCATTCCCAAGTCGCCGTGCAAGCCTTCGGCGGCGTGCAGAAATAAAGCGGGCGTTCCCGTCGAAGCGAAAGTCGAGGCCAGCTTGCGCCCGATTGCGCCACTTTTGCCAATTCCCGTGACGACGACGCGCCCGTGGCAACCGAGCACCAATTGCACGGCGCGCTCGAAGTCTGCGGTCAATCGAGTACTCAATTGCGCAATTGCTTCGCTTTCCAGCGCGAAAACCTGGCGCGCCTGATCGAGAATCGAGTTGTCCTCGTTCGGCGCCGTTTTGTCGTCGATGGCCATGTCGAAAATTATAACGTGCCTCGAGAGCGCGAGGTAAACTGCGCGAACAATCCCGCTTCCAAATCCGTGTTTGGCGAGCGCGCCCTTGTGCCCCATTGAGTACTCGATTGTGGCGTTCAACGGCCAATTTTTCGGTTGGAAACGCTTGAAGACCAGGAGAAAAAAATGAGAAGTTCAGCTGTCAAAGCCTTGATCGTCGTTGCGACCGCGATTGTTGCAAACGCAATCTCTCCATCGCAGGCCGCGCCGCAGGATTATTTCCGTCTTCGAGTACTCGATTCCGAAACTGGGCGCGGCGTGCCTTTAGTTGAACTCAAAACGGTCAGCGACGAGGCATTTGTCACCGATTCCAACGGGCTGGTCGCCATCAACGAACCGGATTTGATGGGACAGAAGGTTTACTTTGGAGTCAAAAGTCATGGCTACGAAGTGGACGCCGACAGTTTTGGCTATCGCGGACAAGCCTTTCAGGTGAAGGCGGGCGGGCAAGGCGAAATCAAGATGAAGCGGGTGAATATCGCTGAGCGACTGTATCGCATTACGGGCGCGGGCATCTACCGCGACAGCGTTTTGCTGGGCGAAAAGGTGCCGCTGGCGCATCCAGTACTCGATGGCGGCGTGGTCGGCCAGGATACCGTGATGGCGACGCCCTACAAAGGCAAAATCTACTGGTTTTGGGGCGATACCGAACGCAACGCTTACCCGCTGGGCAACTTCGCCACTTCGGGCGCGACCTCGCTGTTGCCACAAAAGGGCGGCTTAGATCCAAGTGTAGGCATTGATTTGACATATTGGATGGACGAAAACGGCTTCAGCAAACCGATGTTGCCGCTTTCGGGTTCGAGCGGCCCGGTCTGGGTCGGCGGCGTTTTTACACTGACTGAAAACGGCCAGGAGCATCTGTTCACTCAATATGCCCGCATCGACAGCGCGGGCAAGGCGACGGAAAAAGGGTTGGCGGTTTTCAACGACAGCAAAGCAGTTTTCGAGAAGGTCCTCTCTTTCGACGGCCCGCTTCATCCCGACGGACAGCCGATTCGCGTCTGGGTCAAAGGCGTGCCTTATTTATATTTTCAATCGACTTCGAGCGAAGCGATGCCATTGGTGCGCGTGCAGGCGGATCGCGCTCACGTCACGAATCCAAAAAGTTATCAGGCGTTTACGCCGCTTCAAAGTGGGACGAAGGAAACCGGAAACGCATCCGCTTTGGAGCGCAATGCAAAAGGCAAACTCGTTTACGCCTGGAAAACGGACACAGCTTCGATGGGTTTTGAAGACCGCAAAAAAGCCGTCGTGGCCGGTCAAATGAAAGCTGAAGAAGTGCCGTTCCAGTTGCGCGATGTGGAAAGCGACGCGCCGATTCAATCGCATGGCGGCTCGGTCTACTGGAACGATTACCGCAAAAAATGGGTGATGATTTCCGGCCAGGCGTTTGGCACATCGTCTTATCTGGGCGAATTGTGGTTTGCCGAAGCCGACACGCCGGTCGGCCCGTGGGTTTACGCGCGAAAAATCGTCACGCACAACAAATACACTTTTTACAACCCGACGCAGCATCCGTTTTTCGATCAGAATGGCGGGCGCCTCATCTACTTTGAAGGTACTTACACCACGACGTATTCCGGCAACGAGAACCCAACGCCGCGCTACGATTACAACCAGATCATGTATCGACTCGACTTGAGCGACGCGCGCCTGGCGTTACCGGCGCCGGTTTATCGGCTGCAATCAAACAGCAAAACAAGTTACGCGATGCGCGAAGACATCAAACCTGAACAAACGTCGCAAATACAGGACGCGCCATTTTTCGCCGTTGCGCCGGCACGTTCGCACAGCGGACTTGTTGCCATTTTCCAAGCGACCGGTCAACTCGGGACGCAAGCGTCCGCGCAAAGCAAACCGCTTTTTTACGTCTTGCCCGCGACGCCCGCCAAAGACGAGAAACCTTCGCCCGCCATCGTGCCGCTCTACGAATATCGTGACGAGAAAACCGGTCAAGTTCAGTATTCGACCGCAACGGACTTATCGACCCAAACAAAAAAACGCAGCCCGAAGCCACTTTGCCGCGTCTGGCGCAATCCCTCCAGTACCTTGGCGCTCGATCTGGAGGCGCAACCCACACCGTAAACGCGACGCTGTAAACGCGACTTTCCGTCTTTCGTTTGCTCGGGTTATCATATTCGCGCTATATAATTAGACGATTTAAGAAGAAGAAACCGAATCAAGCGGTGTTGACTTGATGCCGGCACAAGTCGTTCATCGAGTACTCGATACCTCAAAAAAGTTGGATGCACTGCTTTTTAAACCGTGCTTCGAGCTCTACCAGTGAGACTCCAAGGCAAGACTCAAAGGAATATGAACATGAAATTAAGCTATCAAAGCGGAGGTGTGCCATCCGCGCTTTTGATGACCGCGCTGTTTGCAGGAGCCGCTTGCAGCCATCCTGTTTCGGCTTCAGCCGCAACCGTTCAGGCCGCGAAACCAGTTGGCAAACGCCTCAAACCAATCGTTGCCGCGCCCGCTCAAGCGCCAGCGATGGCGAACCACACTTTTGTTTTCAGAGCCGATAAGAAACTGAATTCCGCCAGCGTGGTCGGGAGCTTCAACAATTGGAACAAAACGGCGAATCCGATGGTTGTGGATGCCGACGGGCTGACATGGCGCGCGACCTTGCCGCTGAATCTGGGCCGCTATGTTTATAAGTTCGCGCTATTCGAGCCCGATGGTAAAGAGAACTGGGTTGTCGATCCCCGCGCGCCTTTGGACGCCTTGGACAAGGTCAACGACAATTCGGTTTTGCTGGTGGCGCCGCCCGACTACAACATCGCTGCGAGTCCAAACGATGGGGAAACTGCCGCCAGCGCGCTGCGTGCTTTCTCGGATGTTCGTGACACAAGCTACGACAACGGCAAAATAACTCTTTCGCTGCGAGCACGCCCCAACGATCTGCGCCAGATTTACCTCAAGTCGTCGGGACAGCGCTATCTTATGACGCCGGTTCGCACCGATGATCTTTACGCCTACTACAAAGCCGCATTGCCGTGGAACCGAACGCAGAACTTGACCTACAACTTTGAATTGGTCGATGGAAATCGCATCCGCGAGTTTGGCGCGAATGGTTTGAACTCCAAGAACCGACCCTTCAAAATCGTCGCTAAGACTTTCCAGCCTTATCTCTTGACGGATGCACCGGAGCCATTGAAAATGAACGGGCCTTTGACGACCAGGACCGTTGCCGGACCGGCCTGGGCTAAAAGCCTGCCGATTTACGAAGTCAATTTGGACGTTTACAAATTCCCCAAAGGCACGGCACTCCGCGAGTTCGAGAAGCATTTGCCGTCTTTGAAAGAAATGGGAGTTGGCTTGGTGTGGTTCATGCCGCTTCATCCGCGCGGTCAGAAAAAGGGCTTCGGCAGTCCGTATGCCGTGCGCGATTACACCGACATCAACCCCGATCTGGGAACTAAAGCCGATTTTCGTCACCTTGTCGCTCGCGCGCACGCGCTGGGATTGCGCGTTTTGATGGATTGGGTTCCCAACCACACGGCGTGGGATAACGCGATGATCCAGATGCATCCCGAGTTCTACGCCAAGGACGACAAAGGCGAAATCGCGCAGGCCTACGGTTGGGCGGATACGGCGCAACTCGATTATGGCCAGCCCGGCCACTGGAATCAGGCGTTGTGGAACACGATGCGCGACAGCATGACGATGTGGGTGCGCGACTTCGGCATCGACGGCTTTCGCGCTGATGTGGCGGGCAGTAACGGCAAAGTGCCGGTCGAGTTCTGGCAGTGGCTGCGTCCGCAACTCAACGCCATCAAGCCGGTCTTCATGCTGGCCGAAGCCGACAACCCGGAAGTGTATCCCGCTTTCGACATGACCTACGAATGGACTCTGCCGCCGGTTTTGTGGGACATCTCCGCCGGTCGCAAACCGGCGACAGCCATCGACGACGAACTGCGCAACGAAGCGCGCAAATATCCCGACGGCGCGATTCGGATGCGCTTTCTGGATAATCACGATTGGCACCCGCACGCCGATTGGGGCTGGGGCGACAAGCCGGCCATCGACACCAAAGGCGGCCTAGCCGTCGCGCCGCTGATGGTTTTGTGTGCCACGCTGCCCGGCAAACCGCTGCTTTATAACGGCCAGGAAATGAGCTTTCTCAAAGTCGATCCGTCGCCCCAAGTCGGTGCAAGCACCCAATCGCCGGTGTGGCCCTTCTATCGCGGATTGCTGCATCTTTTCCAAAGCCAGCCAGCGCTTTCTGAAGGCAGTTTCTCCAAAATTGCTTCCAATCACGACGACAAGGTTTACGCGTTCGTCCGGCAGCGCGGCCTTGATCGTGTTCTGGTCGTGGTCAACTTGAGCGACCAGGCGCAAACGGCGACTTTAAGCAGTGCTTCATTAAGCAGCGCTTCTTTGTCCGGCTCCTACCGCGACTGGTTCGCCAATCGCGCTGTCCAGCTTACTGCTTCGCCTTCCTTGAATCTCCCGCCGTGGGCTTATCGCGTTTATGTGGGTAAAGCGAAGTGACACAAGTGGGTAGTAAATAAATTCGCCGCCAGAAAAAGGTGCCGAGCTAAACGCGACACGGCTTCAACCGTGCTGTGTCAACGAAGGTTAACACCTTTCTGTGGCGGCGAATTCATTCGCTGGCTGACACAAGCCATAACGAAAAGGGCGCAATCGAGTACTCGATTGCGCCCTTTGCATATCCACTGATTTGGATCTTCGATTTACATGGTTCCCATCGCGCCATTTGTGCTCATCGCACTATCAGTTTTGGGCTTGCTCTCGTCTTCTGTCAGCGGGTCAATGCCGCGCAGAATCATGCCTTGGCCGCGCGATTTGTGAGTGTCAACCGAGGGCTTATCGGCGGGATCGCGCATTTGCAGCAGCAACGTCGTGCGCGCTTCCGAGCTTTCGTTGATGCCCGAGCCGTGAATCGTCAGATATGAAAAGAACAGCACGTCGCCGGCTCTGGCGGGCAGCGGCACGGCGCTTTCCAGCGGATATTGATCGAACGGCAAATGAAAATTGCCTTCGTGCTGAACCGGCCCCATTTTGTGCGAACCCGGAACAACGCGCACGCAGCCTTTTTCAATCGGCGCGTCATCGAAGTGAATGATGGCGGCGATCATGCTGTGGTTGTCGTGCGGAAAATACGGATGATCCTGATGCATCGGGAACGGCGAGCCTTTCTCCGGCGGCTTGATGAACATTTTGGTGTGATGCAACTGCACATTCGGGCTGCCGATGCACTGCGAAGCCGGGCCGACCAAGCGCTCGTCGACAATCAAGCGCGAAAAAGCGGCGCTGTAAAATTGCACGTCATGACAATGCTTGAGCTGCGTTTCGACGCCGCCGGACAGCTCTTTCGCGCTCTTCCACGTCGCATCTTGCGCACGGTTCTTTTCGGCCAATCGCGTGGCCAGATCGTGCGTTTCCTGGCGATACTGCGCCGCTTCTTCGGGCGTCAGCAGACCTTGCACCAACACGTAACCGTTTTCCTGATAGAAATCGACTTGCTCGTTCGTCAACATTTTTTGCCTCCGTTGCCTTTTTCTGCAACACACAAATGATAACGAAGCACCGGAAACGAATCTTTAGACCAATGCGCCGATTTTTTGGCGATTTGCGACATCGCGCTGTTGTTGCTCCTGTGAATTCTCACCTTCAGTGCGCAAAAGTCCGGGCGATTTGCCCCAGACGCGCGTGCAAACTCGCGTGAAATGATGCACGTCCGCGAAGCCGGTTTCGTGCGCGATTTCCTTCAATCGAGTACTCGAATGCAGCAGCAAGCCGTGCGCGCGATCCATGCGCGCGC
>JAABUK010010718.1_pt1 | contig 12145 bp, 10 predicted proteins | sample 5559141 | NCBI WGS metagenome assembly JAABUK01 (sample SAMN10711869, study PRJNA513367) | rock metagenome | isolation source: Antarctica rocks | place: Antarctica: Victoria Land, Pudding Butte nord | collected 2016-01-03 | reverse complement strand
CGAGTCGAAGAGCTCGTCAACTCCATACAGGAGAAGTTTAACCCGTATGGCAAGCGAGCTTACGAGCCGGGCAGCAAGCACTCTGTCTCAAAAGTGGTGGTCAAGGCTTGGTTGCAAGAGGTGAGCTAAGTCATGTTCTGGACTGCACCGAGCTTCCTGCATCTATGTTGCACTCTGTGACCTAAGTGGTATGCAGTAGTGATCAAGCAACTGATCCTGTCACAGGTTGCGGAGCAGCAGGAGATGGTTGGGAGCATGCTGTGGGTTGCCAGACCAGAAATCCAGCAACGGTACAACCTCTCATCTGAGGTGTCCCAGGAGGTTTTGGATTGGCTAGCTGCTCCCCCTCCGCCCCCAGTACCAATTCCAACAAAGGGCAAACGCTCCTCCAGTGAGTCCCTTCTCAAAGGCCCTACTTTCATATGAATGGTCTTGGACACCTTACCTGAAGCACAGCTGGACTTGACAAACAACAGTTGAAGTTCATGGTAACACTGCCTCAAATGCTACCTTACGCAGCGCCTGGCCGGCCTAATTGACCAGCCAGGTCAGAAGGCATCACATCATGACAGCAGAACATCCTCAGCACAGCATGCCCCTATGCTCTGGACAAACTGTGCACTGCAATCACTGCATGCATGCTCCCAGGCTTTTCCATCAGCTTGGTGTTAGCTCTGCTGCTATGTCAGGCAGCAAACAAGGCCATACACGACACAAAGCCACTGTTTGCAGCACGTTTGAAGTGCTGCAACAGCTGCCAGGAGGAGGCAGCATGCATCTTGCTTGGTCAAGAGCGATTTGCCGTTGCATCTTTGACAGGCAAAACAAACATGGACAGTTGCATGTTGTTATCAAGGCTGGGGCCAACTGTCTTGTTTGATTCCAGTCAGTGAACAGCCACTATGAAAAAACACACTGACAACACAGCACATGGCACACAGCTTGCACAAGTTTCCACCAAATGCTCACCCTCACAATTTTGTGGCACGGTCCTCAAGCATAGCATCAGCATCCAACACCGACAGTCTTTTCAGCCATGCATGATCACAAAACCATTGCGCATGCATGTGCAAACATGATGCGCCAACCTGCAACTACTGTAGCCACCCGTATAAAACCACGTCGTCTCTGCAACTGCCCTCTGTGGTTCCCAAACTGCCTGCCATAGAAGAGAAAAGTGCCCCAGTACTCAGTTGCAAAGGGCTGGTCTGGCACAGGCTTGTGTTTTCATTCTAACGACCTTGCAGCCATGAGCAGATTTTGCCTCAAGCAGTACACCACGTGGGGCTTGACTGACTGATCTTGATGTGTTGGTGCAGGAGTTGCGGCAGCACCGCGTCCAGAGAAGCGAATGAAGATGGAAGTAGACCTTGAGCCTGTGCCCTTCACCAAAAGGGTCAGTCACCCCCCTTACGCCCGGGGGGGCTACAACTCAGAGGAGTGGGTCTTTGATGATGAGGATGACGATGATCTCCCAGCAGAACAGTCCGACTTTGGTGGCGAAGAGGACCCGAGGCATCATCATGCAGCAGGCATTCCAGATGATGGCATCAGGAGTCTGGAGGTAAGCTTTTTGCTGCAGTTGCTGCTGCTCTCTCCTGTTATGCAGAATCTGACATTTGTGGTCTACCAGCTGCTTGTGTAGACGCTAAACAGAGTGACATACAGCTTGATGGATGTGATTTGCAGCTGCTCCTATCAGTCTTCAGTAATGCAATTTTTTCAGCATGCAACCTGGCAAAAAAGGTGTTGCAAGCTGCACAGCACGCAGCACAGAACTAGATTGATGCTTGAAGAACGCTGAGCACAGCTTAGTGTGTCTGAAAGTGGTCAAGTGACTGCCAGGCAACAGGGAAAAGTCATCATGTACTGACTTTTACTTCAAGCATGATGACTTTTCCCTGTTGCTTGGCATTTATTTGACCACTTTGATGTACACAAGCTGTGCTCACATCACATCATGATGGCTCCTTCTTAAAGTTTGTGGAGCGCCCTAGTCAAGCAGCGCATAAACGCACCTCTGCTGCATTGAGCTGACACGTCAACCCTCCACAGTATTCTGGAGTCGGTACCTGTCCCCATCGCTCCACATTGATGTTGTGCATGCTGTACAGTCCTGTCCTGTGCATGTTTTGGCAGGAACAGTGTTGGATTCAGCTGATATCAAGCTGATGCATCAGCCTCGCTGCATGCATCATGATCTGGAAGAGCACCAACAGCGTTTGCCTTGCCATTGAGCTCAGTCTCTTTGCCATATCTCTCTTGCTAACTCTCTTTTGCTGTCTCTGTGCCCTATTTCTCTCGCTATCTCTCTCTGGCTGTCTTGCTACAGCAAGCATTGTTGTGGATTTGCCAGACGCTTTGGCTGACACTAATCTTGCTGCCCTTAGGAAGAGGAGGAACGCTTCCGGCCTGGCACCAACAAGGCAGTGTCCTTGCAAGTGCTGAAGGACGCAGGCGTGGAGGGCATGTCTCTCGGTGAAATCATGGAGGTGTCACAGTCTCGCGGCCTTAAAGATTGGGAGCCAGGAGCAAAGCGCATCTTGCAGTTTGTGCGTCTCCTGTGGCACAACCATACAGCAGCTTCTTGTTGCTAGCTGGCAGAGTTCTGCGTTGAAACAAAATGGATCAATGCCTTGAGCTTGAGACGCTTGGAAGCTGTACCTGTCTCCCTGTGTGTTTCCCTGTCTTGTACTACTGCTGCCCAGGCAATCTTTGCAGGTGGCTCCATGCTATAATATGTGCACGGCAGGTAGCAGCAAATTTGCCATGCGTAAGTACACCATGCTATACATGGCAGAGTGACAGTCAAAGCAAGAAACATTAGCTTGCACATCTGATAAGTACTTAATCGGCACTGTAGTGACATGGTCTGATCTGTCTGCATGCATTGATGACCGTGCATTACGCTTGCGTGCAGGCATTGTCCAATGATGCAGCCTTTGTGAGAGTGCGCAAGGGGGTGTACGCCCTCAGAGCGCTAGCAGGCAATATTGGACCTGTACCCCACAATACCCCCAAGAGCAGCCGACCCCCCTTGGCCCGGGGCTTGGACCACAGAGACTCTTACAGGTACCTTCACCACTTCCCTCATTCACCAGGCAGCTTATCACATGACCCATGCTAGGGGCATTGGGGCTGTGTGGTCCAGTCATACATGTGCGCATTTGCACTGACATCAGCATGGTGCAGACAGCTGGCACCTGCACTGACATCAGCATGGTGCAGACAGCTGGCACCTGCGCTGACATCAGCATGATGCAGCCAGCTGGCACCTGCGCGGACATCAGCTTGGTGCAGTCATGGTGCAGCCAGCTCTGTCTAGATGTGAGTGTGTGACAAAGTGGCCATGGTGTACAACATCAGCTTCACACACAGACCCCTTAAAGCTTTAGACACATCAAAGCTGATGTTTAAGCATTCTTGCCATATCAAGCCATCAAGCTGCAGTATCGCTTTCTCATCTCTGGGCATACTGCTGAAAGGGCGCTCCTCCTTTGCATGCTTTCTAAGGCACAGATGCACCTACAAGTGTCAAGTGCAATGCTCACCGTTATCATCTGCCTGTCATGTGAGCAGCAAACATCTCAAGTTGAGCAGAGCACATGTGATGTATGACCACCAAATACACCGTACAACCAACCGTTGTATGTCATACAGCTCAAGATTGTGCTTCACGACATCCCTGGGCAGTCCGGCATAACATTTGGCTTCTCATTAAATTGAGATTTACTGACGCCGAAGGGCGCAGTCTTTCCTTTTCTTTTCTTTTATGCTTCACAACATAATATGTGGCACAGGGAGGGCAGTGCCAACTCAGACATGGGAAGCCGGGCCAGTCTGAGGGATGATGACATTGCCCAAGCAGAGGTCGTGGTGGAGTCTGCTCGTCAAGCTGTTGGAGAGCTGATGAGGAAGATTGAGCAGGTGCGGCATGCATCCATTCCTCACACAAAGCTATTCTGGCCGGGTAATGCAGTGCTCTGTGCCAGGCCAATAGCAAGACTGCAGTGTCTGCATACAACTGCATCTTTGCATGACATATAGTTGAGTGGTTTGAGGAGAAAACTTAGCCTAGACTTTGCACTCCTAGCCAGCACAAGACTAGAAAGATTTTACAGAGGAGACAGGAGTACTCCTCCATATACCTCTGAGTTGAGTGACCTAGCCTTCGACAAGGACATTGACAGTCAGCATATGACAGTGGAAAGGATCTTGCAGGACAGCAATGTCAATGCGTGGAATCAGGATGATCAGTATGTGGTGCAGTGTCAAGGGATTGCTGCAGCTTTTGCACATGATAACGTCGGATTTGAGGCTCGCTGCCATGTTGGCCTGACTGCCAAATGAAGGGCGCTCTGGAGAGAAAACACTTGTCCTGCACATACCTAACTCATGCAGAGCTGCAAAGCATTAGCAGCATGAGTATTATTTATTTTTATGTTTATTGTCATTGTTATCGTTATCGTTATCATTATCGTTGTTGTTATCATCATTATCGCTATCAGCATTATCATCGCTTGCATCATTGTCATCATCATTTGTATCATCATTATCATTGTCATCAGTAATATCACTATCACAAACAATGTCACAATGTTTGATATAATCACCTGCCGAACATTATTGTGCAGGCTGAGGCTGATGTGGACAGCCTGATGGAGCAGGTGTCTCAGGCAGAGACCAAGAACAGGAGCCCCTTCAAGCGCCGCTCTGGCCTCACTGATGAGGAAATGGGTAGGGCCTCTCACTCACATCAGGCACTCATTCATACATTCACACATTCACCACCACTACCAGGCATGCTTGCCACCGCATCAGCCTGGACTGTTTCCTCTACACTCAGACTCTCTCATGCTTGCTGCTGGAAGTGCTACATGACCAGATTGTCAGAGCACACCATTGCTTTGACTCTGTTGCATGAGGTGCAGGCAAATCATGTTGATATGTATAAGCCATTGCCGCATGAACAATGGCGACAGAGTCATTCTTGGTTGCATGCAGCCCGCATCTGACCAGCACATACACCAAAACTGGATAACGAAAGCATTTCACTTGATTCATTGGCATCCGGCATGCGCTAGTACTGCTAGGATGTGTCCCCATTGTGTGCTTCATTCACTTGACAGCTGACCATAAGCTGCTCAGCAGCTGCAGGTGTTTCTCCTGCGATTCATCTGCCAGACCTCAGCTGCAAGCATATATACAGAGGAGAGATACTCAAACGTCACCATCCCAACTTGAAACTACAAATTACAATGACATGATATCAGCTGACCTCAGAGCAGTGTAGTCATCATCCTGTGGGTCATGTGTGTGCAAGACTCAGTCATGCATTTATTCAGCTGTTCATGTTTCAGGTGAGATGCCAGACTTAGGGTTTAGTCAGCTGTTCATGAATGCAGGTGAGATGCGGGACTTAGGATTTAGTCAGCCATTTATGATTGCAGGTGAGATGCCAGACTTAGGGTTTAGTCAGCTGTTCATGGTTGCAGGTGAGATGCCAGACTTCAGCATACCTGACGCAGAGCAGGAGTTCATTGGAGACCCAGATGACAAGAAGGACCAAGCAAATCACCGCAAGCGCCTGGCACAGCTGGAGGTGCAGCAGCAGGACAAGAAGGTGCCTGCTTTGCATTGCATGTGCTGTCCAGCTTGCATGCATGTGCTACAAGCACGTCCAGCTTGCATGCATGCACCGTACTTCTGCCTTGAATCAGGCTCTGCCTAACCTGCTCTGCACGTCCGTGCTCAAGCGTGTCCCTGCTCAAGCACAGCAGTCACAGCAGATGCAAACAAAGACTCGACGCAGCTTTATTCAGTAGTATTACACATCTTGAAGCCTGGACCCTCCCCCTCTCGAGTCTGAACCGCCTTTTGCACTTCTGTAAGTCCACTCAGCATGCCTTGAGAGCGTCACGAACTGACCCTATACCACTCAGCATGACTTGAGAGCGTCTCAAACTGACCCTATGCCACTCAGCATGACTTGAGAGCATCTCAAACTGACCCTATGCATGGTCGCAGGATGAGTGGATGAGAGATCAAGCCTTGCGACGCGGCAGCGCTGACACCAAGGAAGTAGACACAGCGCGTCTGAAGCTGCAGGAAGCTCAGGAGGACATGGACTCTACTCGAGCTGACCTAGTGGCTGCAGAAAAAGCTGCTGCTGATGCTGAAAAGGCTCTCCAGAGGTGACTCTTGCTTCATGGTTGCATCAGCAAGCTGGTGTTACACACTGCCTATGGATGACATGTGTAGAGTGTGAAAGCAGCCTGTACTAGCAAGAGGTCTCCAAACAATGGTAGTGGTAGATTATTCTACAGGCAGGCAGGCATACAAGCAGACATATTGACATACAGATCGAGCCATGCCCCAGGCAGGGACACACAGACATATATAGGCAGACAGATAGTCAGACAGACTCAATGATCTGATTCACCTGTACAGGCCCTTGAAACATCCGGTGATGCAGGGAGTACAACCGTGCCGACCTCAACAGCAAGCGCAGCCGAGAGAGGGAAGACAGGGAGAGACTGAGAGCCATTGAGAGGGAGGAGCGTGACAGGCGGCGAATGGAAGCCATGCATGCCAAGCGCTTCCCCATCGATGACCTGGAGCTCATTGCTGAGCAGCGCCACAGGAGCAGCTACACCTCTGGCTCCTCAAGTAAGTCACACCACCTTCTATGGTCTTGTTTGTGACAAGGTGCTGGCAAAAGCTGCCCACTGCTGCGTGTCAGTATTCACTGCTGCTGCTCACCTGCTCACTGCTGCTGCTCACCGCTCACCTGCTCACCACTGATGCTCACCGCTCTCCTGCTCACCGCTCTCCTGCTCACCGCTCTCTTGCCTATCGCTCCTGCTGAATGCTCACTTGCTCACTGCTCACCTCCTCACTGCTCCTGCTCACTGTTCCTGCTCACCACTCACCGCTGCTATGTGTCCACTGCTATGTATCACTGCTCACTGCTTTGTTTGATATTGCAGGTCGCTTTGACGTGCCCATCCCGCCAATGCAGCCAGCCAAGCAGTCAGATCATGTGGCGTCCATGCTCTACATTGCAGACTTCCTCACTCAGTTCACCAAAGTCTTGGCCATCCAGCCAATCACCTTCCAGGAGCTGTCGGCTTGCTTACATCCAAACACCCCCGCCAATGCCCTTCTCGAGCCTTCCACCACAGCTGTGGCGCCTAGAGGAGCTGCCCGTCCTGCAGCTGTGGGCGGTGTTGCCAGGGGCGTTGCCACAGCTGCACCCGCTAATGGTGTCACTGCTCCAGTGAGCAATGGTGCCATGTCCAATGGGCCCATGCAAAATGGTGCTGCAAAAGGTGCTGATGCAATAACAGCAGCCGGCGGGGAGGCACTCTTTGAGCTGTATAGAGGATTGTTGCAGTTCCTCCTGCAGGTAATGCGACACGCAGCAACCTTGAAGGCAGTCAGATGCCATGGCAAACTGCATGTGCTGACCCAACATTGCATTGACAACATGATCAGGGTGCTGGCATAGTGTAAGATATGCATGTGCGCACTAGTAAGATGTCTAGCTAGTGTAGGCTGCAAGCTGGCACCAACAGCAGCAATTATGCTGAGACTCACCAGGCATTGCTCATCCTATTGACCTGCACATACTGCCTGAAGCATGTCTTTCTGTGCCTGTATTGAGACTCCCAGCTCTCAACGTGCGAGCAATGAATCATGCCAGTCTTGAGCACGGCCTCTGCTTGCACTGTCTGAACAGTGAGTGATGCCAATCGTGACCTTGGCCATGCATCCTGTGCTGTTCTGCAGGGCTCACCCAGTCCCATAGAGTACAGGTGGGCAGTTCTGAACACTGCTGGAACCTGGCCTGAGATCCTGCGCCGCTATGTGCTGTCACGCAGCATTGCCAGCATGCCTCACAGGCTGGTCAGTGCCAGAGTTAGCTCAGCAGCTTCTGTCCTGGCTACTCAGACTGCGCATGTGCTTACACCAGACCAGCACCTTGTGCTCCTCAGGTCAGCTCTAGGGCTTCTCCCTGCTATCAAATGCCAGCAGCATTCATTGCTGCTGCCAGAGTCATATACATATAGTCATGGAGTGAGGACTGCATTGTCAGTGGCAGTGGTGCTCTATTTTCATATGACAAGATTGAGCATGCAATCAATTGCATGATTTCTGGGATTTCTGGCAAGGGGCATATAGCAGGCATGAGTTGCTTTGTGTACAGCCGACTTATGACTGCTCATTGCTGCATTCATGGCCACCTGTGACTAATCGCTGCTACACAGCTTTCCTAGGGTTCCTGCACTCAAGAACCTTACATGACACCAATTGGCATAAGTTGAAAATGCTGCAACGCTGATGCTGAAAACCCCCTGTTCCCCTGCTTGAGATGTATGAACACATAATGTCTGTCATTGTGTAAAATTCAGTTGTGATTGGCCTATTGTACATGGCATACCCTGATGGTTGCCGGCATAAAGATATATTCCTGCTGAGGCTAAGTTCCTATCCCATGAGGGGGCATTGGCTCTTGTGAACAACGTCTGGCATGGATAGCAATGGTGACTTGCTGACACAATTGGAGAATGGACGCTGTTGCTATCTATGCCAGACAGCAATGGTACCTAATTTTCAAATTGTGCCAGAAGGTATCACTGCTTTCCATTCCAGACATCATGTTGGTATGCATCTCCATCAGGGGGACTAGAAGTATGATCTTGGCTTTGCAACAAACACACTCCCAGCGGGGCATCTCAAGTGCAGCATTGACTCAAGTCTATCGGTCTCAGGCACAAAGGCCTGCATGTAAAACTGGCACTCCAAAAGCGTCGGCAATAGGTTTCTCACTGCAAAGCAGGGGCTGAATGTCTTTGTTGAAGCTGACTACAGTTGTTCACCGGGCTTTCGCTTCTCCCTGTGATGGACCCTATCATGTCCTGTCAACGGAATCAGAGCCAGCTGCTACTCTGAGGCAACAACACCTTTGTATAGCTGATACCTGTGCAAAGCAATGCAAAGCTGATTCTACTACTGCTTCTACCTCAGCTGTGTCCTTGCCACATCTGAGTAGCTGAACGGTGCTCAAGTTTTGGGCACAGCTGATACAGCTGCTGCATCTCAGGGTGTGACAATGCGCAGCTGATCTCTACTGCATGAAGGCAGTTGCTCAGCAAGTGCTGTGTCTGTAGGTATCTATGTGATGAGGCCTTGGACACAGAGGCGTTAAGGGAAGCCCTCAGCCAGAGGGTGGATGGCGCAGAGGAGGTGAAGAAAGAAATGAGGGAGGACATCGCTGAGGACAAGCGCAAGCTCAAGGTTGGCTGTTGTTCAACCAGCATCACTAGCATGCAATGTGTAATCTTCAGACAACCATGCACCCGAGGTCGCATGATGATGTGCTACATACAGCAACCTCAGCAGCAGCAACAAACAACTTGTTTGCCTTACTTTGTGAGCTGAGAAAGACGTGTTGTGTAGTACAACGCTTGGCTAGTCCCTTTGCTGCAGCTTCCCTAGCCATTGACTGCTCAGCAGCAACAGCACCACAGATCTCACGCCAATCCCGATCAGGTGGTACTCATGTGGCTGCAGGAGCTTGAGATTGCTGAGAAGGAGGGAAGACGGTTGCGGCGGGAAGGGGAGTCAAAGAAAGTGAAGGATGAGGAGGATGCAGGCCCCTCAGCCCCCCCTGATGGCAATGGGCTTGCCCCCATGGACACCCAGATGTCTGGTCTTGATGAAAGGCAAGGATTTCTTGCACTCAACCCGTTGACAATACTTACACAAGAATAGAAACACCTGAGCAAGCAAGATAAGGTTCTGGTGGCATTATTGTCCAAAGAGTGATGATACCACAACTTTGAACCCCCAAAGCGCTGAACAGCTCAAGAAAAGACCTACGGTATACCTTTCCTGTGTGCTTGATGCAATGAAGAGTGGTAGTCATGCTTCTCACGGTTGGCTTCGTCCCCTACACAGTCCCCTGTCGCACAAAATGCATCATTCATGGCTGCATTGAGATGCACGGGCCTAGTCAAGATGGCTTGGCCAACACCATCTCTCTTGTCTGGTCGCAACTGCTTCTGCAAGACTGTAATACGCAGTCCTGAAGGGCTTTTCACAAGGTGTTTGCATGTACTCTCTGCATGGGAATGAACTCTCTTGCAAAGTTTAATGATACTACAGAACAAGCAAGAAATGCTCATTGTCACGGGAGGTATTTCGAGCACTGCTGACAGAAGGTTGGCGGGCACAGGTCTAACAGCAGAGCTGGCAGCCTGGGCCTTGGAGAGCAGGAAGAAGAGGAGCCAGAGTGGGACCTGCCGCCAGACCTGCAGGAGTACAGCGGCAACCCGAGTGATCGCCGAGCCCAGCTGCTCTTCCGGCAAGCTCAGACGGTAAGCCCCATGAAACCTTGAAAAGAAAAGAAAAGACTATGCCTTTTGCCGTCAACTTTATGAGAAGCCCATTATCATACCAGGCTGCCCAGGCCAATGACACCTTGCTTGGATGGCGCAAATGCAGCCATGCTGATAGGAGAGTATTTGCAGGCTATCAGTATGATAGCATATAGAGAATGGAAACACTGACAGGAAAAGCGACTCTTCTGCTGTCAGCATGTCCTGTTTACCTCAGCCATGCTTCATTCGACAGCACTGCTACAAAGCAACAATGACGTCTGAGATACCCATGCTGCCTGTATGATTGTGTGCAGCAGTGTGACCTGCACTTTGGGTGAAAAAGAGAGATTTTGGGCTTGACTGCACTTGAGTGGTGTTACTGCTCAAAAGGCTGCATTTTCATGACACTGCATGATTGCATGTCTGCTTACATCACCGAAAGGTATAGGCCCAGGCCAATTAGAAGCAATACGATGCCTGTGCTTGTCTAGCTAAATGGCTATGCATTGATGCACAAACAACTGGATGGTTGCTTGTCTACTCCATGTGGTTATGCATTTGATCAATGGATGAATGGATGGTTGCTTGTGTACCCTATGTGCCCCTTCCATCCAAAAGGGTGTGGGTGTGCAGGCAGAGCGGCAGCGCTTGGATGGGCTGCGCACGCGCTGGTTGGCAGAGACACGCCGAAAAAACAAGGCCCGAGACGCTGAAAAGCGCGCTGCAGCAGAGGCCGAAAAGGCCAAGTACAGAGAGAAGAATGACACCGAGGACATGCTTGTCAAGTAGGCATCTTCAATGATGTCAGAGCATTGAGCATCATCTTTGCTTTCATGATGTCAGAGCATTGAGCATCGTCTTTGCTTTCATAGCATGCAAGAAATGATAGTGCTGTCAGCTACAGCGCATGGCTTTGGAAACAGGCTTTGGAGCTTGCCAGCTTCTGCCCATCTTTTCATGTCATCTGTTTCCCTGCTGGCTTTGCCCCCCCCCCCCCCCCTTCCCACACATACATCTACAGCTGTCACCTGCTGATCACAGGTCGGCACCTTTTGGCACAGCTGCTGCTCTTGCGTCTCCATGCTTCTTGCAACACAGCTACATCAGACTAAAGTTGAGTGTGCGTCCACATGAACCCTTTCTGCAAGACTGCACAGCACACAAGCAATCATGATGTGTGCAACTGCAGATGAACTTGATAGGCTCCATATTGCATTTGACAGGGTCCATGTTGCATTTGAACAGGTCTACATTTGAAATGATCGAGTCTACATATTGGAGGGCACTTGTGCTATCAAGGCAGGATGTCTGACATGTCATAACTGGCTCCATGTCCCAGACTGTTAGATATTGAATGGAGCTGAGTGAGTGCAGGCGTCAGGAGGCGTATGAGAAGGAGTTGGAGAAGTTTACGGTTCGGCGCAACCCCCTGGGCATGGACCGCCACCACCGCTACTACTGGTCAGTCCACTGTCAACCCATCAGCCGTCTGCACATGTCACCCATGACTCACTGCGCATGACTACGTCAAAGATGACCTACCATGTATGACCGTCTCACCAGCCTAAGAAGGCTGACCATGTAGCAGCATTCATCATGCATGTCCTTTCCTTTATGTCTAGTAGTGGACTCCTGTGCAGACTGAATGACCAGTATGGCACAATATTGACCAAGAGGGTGATGATGGCTGTAGGTGGGGGGTAGCAGGTCAGCGGGGGGTGATCTATGTGGAGGATTTTGCAGGGAGAATGGGGGTCATG
>JAABUK010010717.1_pt1 | contig 12145 bp, 15 predicted proteins | sample 5559141 | NCBI WGS metagenome assembly JAABUK01 (sample SAMN10711869, study PRJNA513367) | rock metagenome | isolation source: Antarctica rocks | place: Antarctica: Victoria Land, Pudding Butte nord | collected 2016-01-03 | reverse complement strand
AGCTGGTCTCACAAGAGCGGTAGCGACTACACAGGCGCCTGCTCGCCCGTCTGTGGACCGCAGCAACCAGCTTGTCCGAGAAGGATCGTACGAGTCACCTCTAGTACATCATCAGGTCGGACTGCAGTCAGATCCGTGCTTCACTGTAGTCGCTGCTCTCCCGCACTTGCTGACCAGTCAAAAAGACACAGATCGAAATAACCCAGCCAAGGACAAGCACGTCTGGACTAGCGCATGAGGAAGTTCTTTTAATCGCAGGCGGCAAAAGAGGACGAGGAACAGCCTTTGATTGCACATTCCCTTCAAACCTTCAATCTAGATGAAGCAGCAGATGTTTGTGTGATTGGTTGCGGCCCTGCTGGACTTGCCCTTTCATCTGAGCTTGCCAAACAAGGCTTGTCGGTGTGTTTGATAGGTGATGATACACTTGTCATGCTTGTCACACTGCTCTACTCAGCATCTGCTGCAGGCTTTTCTTCCAGAATATGGGAACCAAGTTAGCCATGATGCAGGCAACGATGTTCCCTTTGTCAACAACTATGGTGTGTGGGTGGATGAGTTTCGAGACCTAGGACTAGAAAAGAACCTCAACAGGATTTGGCAGGATGCCTTGTGCTATTTTGGGGAGGACAAAGAAGTTAGGATCGGCAGACAGTATGGCAGAGTATGCAGGCGCAAGCTGCGCAAGCATTTGCTGCAGCGGTGTCAAACCAATGGTGTGCAGTTTATGGCGGGCATGATGGATGAACTGGAGACAGAGCAGACATCAGATACAGCCACGATACGCCTTGCTGATGGACAGGTAGTCAGATCAAGGTGAGCAGCAGGCAAATGGCTTCGATTTGGCATCTTGACAATGGTCTTCCAAAAACAGTAACTCATTGTAGTCAGATCGTCTTCCAAAACACTAGCTCACTGTAGTCAGATCATTAATCTCAGCGTGGCACGCCTCACACAACACCCAGACTACAGCTGCGTCTGTATGACACCACAGTGGCAGTGCTATTTTGGGCTCTCTGCATTGTGTCAGGCTACATGCATTTGAGGAATCTGCAAAACCTGTCTCCCTGGGCGCAGTTCCTTAGTCCGTATGGAAACACTCACACCTTTGCCTTTGCTTAAAATCAGCTGCAGATAACCAAAAGCAGGTGGTATCAGATCTGCCCTGTCTGGCCTTGTGGTGTGACAATCTCCATAGCCCACTCAGCATCATGTCTAAAGTTGTGCTTCGAACCTTGCATGCAAGGAATACACAAACTGCCCCTGTGATAGTGCTCATGCATGCAGGCTGATAGTGGTGGCAGCCGGAGCAGCAGCAGGCAAATTCCTGCATTACGAGGAAGCTGCACCGGCAGTTGCAGCTCAGACAGCTTATGGCATAGAAGCAGAAGTGGAGGGGTATGAGGACAACTATGATGCAGAGTCCATGCTCTTCATGGACTTCAGGCGCCACCACACCGGCCTCTGGCCTGACACTGCTCACAAGTAGGCACCTGCCAGCCTCCACAACATGCACACATGCTGGACAGACCAAGTGGTCTTCCATTCAAGAGATTGAACACAGACCTGCATGCTGCCTGTGCTGAGTCGTCATTGATGCATGATGAACAGTCACAAATGTGCATGGGAAGCAAAGCAGCCGCGCTGAATCTCTGAACGTGTACCAAGTGTGTTTTGCTGTTTCTCAACCAGGACACTTGCTCTGCGTAGCTGTTTGACACGTTTCGCAGATTGCAAGATTTTGAGCACCCAGCGGCAGGGGAGGGTGTGTGGGGGGCACAAGAAGAGGTGCCCTCCTTCCTGTATGGCATGCCCTTGCAACCTGGCCGGGTGTTTCTGGAGGAGACTTGCCTGGTCACAAAGCCTGCCTTGCCCTTTGCTGTTCTGAAGCGGCGGCTTGAGAGGCGCCTCAAGGCCATGGGTATCAAGGTCTGCTGCCCCTTCCTGTGCCTGCCTCACTCGTTATGACAAGCAATTGCTGTAGTCCCAACAGTACTTCACTGTGTTATTGGGTGTCCAATGCCTTATGCCCCACTATTATTGGGTGCCCAATGGCCCCCCAAATGCCCAATGCCTGATGCCCAATGCCCCACAGATGCCTGAGCACACAGTCTTGGTCTCCTCATCACTCAGCACTCTGCTCACACCCGTACTCACCTCATTGCTCAGCGCTCAGTACACACCTTTGTTTATCTTCTTGCCTAACACTCAGCATACATGTACAAATCAGTTACCACATTGCTTGCCTGCCATGCAGCTCAAGTCAGCTGTGTTGGTACTGACCAGGTCAAGAAGATACATGAGGAGGAGTGGTCTTTCATCCCAGTGGGGGGTCCTTTGCCGGTAGCCCAGCAACCTATCACAGCCTTTGGAGCAGCAGCAAATCTGGTGCACCCAGCTACAGGCTACAGCATAGCGCGAAGCCTCAGGGAGGCACCAGCTTTTGCTGAGGAGGTTGCAAACCTGCTCAGAAAACAGCAAGCTGTTGGGGACACTGCTGAGAGCGTTTGGGATGCTCTTTGGCCTCAGGAAAAGCGGCGGCAGGTGCTCGTCTTTGCTTGGAATTGGCTGCATTGCTTGTTGTGTCCACAACAGATTGTGACTGCAAATGACTGATTGCGTACCCTCAGGGGCCCTGACACTGCATGAATGCACAGAAAAGTCCGCCCTGCATCTTGCGCCTGCAATGATGCTGTTTCTTCACATTGTACCAATTGTGCTGTCTGACAAGACATACAAAGGTGCAAATTCGCAGACCTGCTCTTGAAATTGACTGAATAAACACAGAGATGTGTAAGCTTGTGCATCGGTGTACGAATGAGATACCCTATCCAGCTTCACCTAGACTGCCCCCAAAGGCCCATCTGTCGTGTGTAGGCAGCGTTTCATGTATTTGGCATGGAGCTCCTTGCGCAGCTGGACATCAAATCCACCAACAACTTCTTCAGCACCTTCTTCAGACTACCAGATCGCTATTGGCGGGGCTTTTTGGCGTCGTCCCTGTCTTCCCGCCAACTCATTCTGTTTGCCATGTGGATGATGGTCAGAGCGCCGCCTAGCATACAATTCAAGCTCATGCAGCATATGCTTCTGGATCCTGCTGGCAAGTACATGCTACGCACGTATGCAGGTACAATGCTGCTGACCTCTGACCTCACTTGCCTGCTGCACCAGAGCGCCATGTGTTTCTAAAGCAACTGATCAACAAGTGCTGGCAGGCTGTCTCCCATTGCTTCATGAGGGCACGTTGAAGCTTCACCTGCATACATACTGAGCTATGCAACACATTACATACCTTTCTACAAATCATCTGATGGTTGATCAGAAGAAAGATGCAATGTGACAGCGTGCTAAATAAACGCACTGTAGGCCTGATTATCCAGTCTTGGGGTGCTGATGCTGTGACACTTGTCGTGAAGTACATGCACTCAATGCGCTGTTGTGCTTCAATTGCAGGCTTGCAAACAGGCAAGACTCATGCCGGCAATGCAAACATGATGATGGCAACTGCAGCTGCAATAATGCTGCTAGCTGCTGCTGTAACATATGAGCTGCCACATCTGGTCTCGTGAATTGCCAGCAGCTCCCGGTCAGACTACAATATTGCGTTGCACTAAACAGCTTGAAGAGCGCCCACTGTGCGAACTGCCCGAGCGCAAAGATTAGCCCCAGCAGGACTGCAACCCTCTGTTCTGTTAGCTTGTGAGGTGCAGTCCGCCAGAAAAAGCCCTTGGACAGCCGGCGGCTCGCTATCAGCACATCAGGCTAATGTCACAAGTGATGTGAGGCACAAAACAGGGAAGCAGCAGCATCAGTTCCAGAGACATGAGAGGATCTTCAAGTTGATATCACCTTTTGGTATCTGAGTGCTGTTTTCGATGAGCCTGTACTTGACTAGATGAGTCTAGTTGCTGAGTTGTGAATTAATTATGAGCGTTTTTGGCCCTGGCACACTAGACTGATTGTGTGCTACATCTATCTGCCCATAATTGTTGGTATAATGGTGTCAGACACTAACTATCAGTACTTCCTCATGTATGCCCCTGACTTATCAGGCAGGCTTTGTGAACATGCATATGCTGACTTGGTCCATTTTTGGCAAAGCTAAAGCACCTCTCAGGTCCTGAAAGCTGCTAAGTATCCCAGGGTTTGTGGGGATCACTACATGCTATGTGTTGCAATGCCATTGGCATGATGCCTGAGGCACACTAAGCCAAAGATGTGGTTGAATAGAAGTAGAATGAGCTCTGGAGCTCAAGCATATTAATGAAGAAAGACTTTGTAAGCAATCTCAAGGGAAAGAAGGAGATCAAGTTATGCAAATGTGGGCACACAGCCATGGTAGCGTGACTCAACTGCAGTGCACAGGCACAGCAGCACAAGAGTCACATTTATCTATCTGCAACTGTGAAGTGTAGTCCAATGTCAACAAAGCAGGCCTAGGCTGCTTTGATGTCTCTTGGAAGGCAAGTCTAGGCAATGCAGCTGCAAAACATGTAACCCTTCTCTTGTTGACTGAAGAGTTGCTATCTGAGGATGCCATTGCACTACACCTTTTGCCTGGTGTAGAGCTGCCGCCAGCTGCAAGGCAATAGACTGCAACCTGACATCCAACTGCAGACAGTACTATGAAGACGCCTCTTGTCCATGCCTGTCTCTAGTCCTGGTCATTCACCACAAGACATGTGCAAAAGCAGGGAAACCTGTCTTACAGAGCTGATGGAGTTCTACTGAACAAGCCTTTGAACCAGCAGCTTAAGATGACATTTGCTACTGCATCAATGGCATCTGCACAATTGAACAGCTTTCCTATCACCACAAGCAGCCCTTCTGTATCATTGAATGTATGTGACAATGTGTGTGTCTGAGTGTTGCTCAATCAGGGAGCTGAATTTGTGCTTGTGCGAAGCCAAAAGCTTGAAGACAAGCCAATCTGCATTGTTTTGCAAATCAATTGAAGGACATTGGATAACCAAACCACCTCTTGTATGGTTTTGGCCCAATGAACTTGAGATGTTGGGACCTTGCAACTACTTGCTCTGGGGTCTGAAGCACTTGCTGGCAGGAGGAATGGCAGCCTTTCAACTTCAGACAGGGAGCTCCCTTCCAGATGTTGCTGCAGCTTGTACATGGGTGGGAAAACCCTTTGTTTCACACCACCTGCACGGCTGCCCAGACCTGGCCTGTACAATATGGATGCCGTGGCAAGCAACTTGCAGTCAGCATGTCAGCCTGCAGTAAAGGCAGTAAAGGCAGTAAAGGCATGTCACCTGCAGGTTTCTTGCTGTGGCATACATGTCAGACAAGAAGCACTCCTATGTTACTATATGGATGTTACGCATAACATCCACATGGTCATCATAGCTGGCATAATGTCTTAGCCTGCCATGCAAGTTGCCTGACCTCTATGATGTTGGTGTGTGAACAATTGCAATGCGTGACATGAGAGGCGCACTTCAGGTTTTTGTGTCGGACAAGAAGCAATGCAAGGAGCTTGGAGGCACAGAGGCCTTCAACTGGATCAACAAAGAGATCGTGAAGGAGATGAAGTGATTGGGCCGGAGGAGCAAGTGTTGCTCATTGGCTGCAGTGCTGCTCCCCAGATGTGTGTCAAAAAGGATGAGACGGCCTTCATGGGCTTCTTGACAAGCACACCTACCTGCCCCTGCCAGATTATGCCTGTCGTCTAGTGAGACTTGTTTCGTGTTTTGTTCCTGCCTTCGTGTTTATGGCTGTTGCACTTGATCATGCTGCTTGTCTGTGTTTACCCGAGTTGATATGAGCTTGCTTGTCTGACAAACAATTGCATTTCTATGTCCAGTGCTTAATGGTAGTATGGTGTACATGTAGATTTAAGTTTGGCAATTCCTCATGCTACGGCCATACCATCCAAACAGGACCCCTTCTCGTCCGATCATGGAAATCAAATTGCATTGGGCTTCACTAGTACTCGGCTGAGTGATCGCCTGGGGACCTTGAGTGCTGTAGTGGTTTTGTTTAATGCGCTTTCATGTACCCCACCCCACCGCATCCTATGGAGCATTTCTGTGGCCTTCAGCCGCCATGTGTGTGGTAAGCCACAAAGGACAGTCTAGCAGATCTGGTGCAGGCCACATGGCCAGGATTGATACAACGGCATGGAGGAGAGGTTGATGATACCTCTACCTTTGCGCACATTGCAGATGGCTACTCTGCTCCGGGACCATAGATCCGGTACGCAACTGGCATTGTGAACACGGACACCCAGCCCGCAATGTCTTCATCTGCTCTCATTTCCTTGTCATGTATTTGTAGGGCACACAGTGCTATTGCGATTAGATCCCTTACTGTGTACGTTGTGAGTTGAGCACCATGCAAAAGTAACTAAAACCAACTTCAAAAAGCAGCAGCGGCTGCCACGGCATATCAGCATCCCAGACATACTGAACATGCAGAACCAGGTGCTATGCAGAGACGTGCTTTCAGAAGTTTGTCAGCAGCAACCTTGAGCGCCCGAGGGGTGTCATTACTACTCATGATGAAGGAGTTTGCAGAGCTCAAGCTCAATCGCAGACAGGGATCTGTTTTCACTGGTATGGGGGATTTATGCAACAAGACCCTGAGTCAGGGTCCCTGACACTGGTAGAGGCAAACAAGCATGTCAGGCACAGAGTTACATGGCAGGAAGCAGCATAAGCTGGTACAGGCAGAACAGCCAAGGGCACCAGAGTGTGCTGCTTGAACTGCCAAGCGCCTGAACATCTTGAACACCAGGTGAGTATAGAGTAGATTTTGTCAAGCCTAATAAATTACATTGACTACACTTATATCAGGGACTAGCGGTTTGTTCTTGGATGAAAAGTTGTTTAGAACCTCCAAATATCTCTGAACAGGTACAACAGCTCCAGGCGGAAAACGCACACCTGCCCAAGTTTTCAAGTCTTGCAATGTAGACTGCCGCATCTCTGATTGCCTGCCATGAGCATCATCAAAACTCAGAGTTCTGAGTGCTTTGTCCGCACTCAGAAATCTTCAAAAGACATGATAGACGAGCAGTGGCTTTGAACTGCTTCCCAACGACGCGTTTGCTCTGGTGTAAAGTTTGCAGCACTCTTCTTGATTTGTTTGAGAGACACAGGAAGCCCTAGGCCCCCTGGAAAACCAGCTGAGCCATAAAGGTAGCCCTCGATTATTTTTGACAAGGCATTGCTGCTTGCCCAAGCAATATCCGCTGCCGTTCTTTTGCTCTCGTTACGTCTGCCCTTTTGCTGTTCTGCTCCAAACTTCAATTCGCGCATCTTGTCTTTCTATATGTTGATGTTGCTTTTTGAAGAGCTGCTCTAGCTGCATGTTGTTGTCTTGTGCAACAACCTGAAGTCTCACCTCCTCCAAGTCGTCCTTCAGTCTCCTTAGTGTTGGATCTATATCAAGAACCTTGCTGCTATGGGTCTGCACAAATTCGACAAGCATTCCTTGCAGCCAAGGAATGACCCTGAATTGGGGACGCCCCCCGACGGGGCTGGGGCAAGTTTCAATCGCTGGTCAACGTGACGTTGACAACGTCAAACAATGCATCACAACAGACAGAGTTTCGGTATCGGTCATGGTTGACCAAATGAGCAATAGATTCCTGCGTTGGCACGTATCGATCCTCAAAAGTTTTGCGCTGCTGTGTGCTTGACCTCAACGATGCAGCGACATTTGCCCTCCGGGGATGTTAACTTACCAGATGGTCAACTGCGCGTCACTAACGAGAAAGTCCTGCACCGAGGGCTGCGGACGTATCTTAAGCATGTGGCAATAGTGCTTGTTGTTGTTTGCCTGCTGGGTTTCTGTTACGCTGCAGGCCGACGTGGTAAGAGACCCTCTGACAGTTTATTTTTAGTCCTACGGGTGCTAGCAGAAGGCTTGACTTTGGAGCTCGCCAGAATCACACAGCTCTGATTGTGACCCTTCATGCAGGTGCTACGACCAAACAACATGACAGTACACCTCTAAAGTACATGTTGTCAGCCAGAGCCCTACTTGGTGGCCCCATCCGACTTGACAACACAGTGCTTCGATTTACTCGGCTTGGCCAGCAGAGCGCAAAGCAGCTGAAAAGCTGCATGGAGGCGTGCCTGCAGTCTACTTCTCTGACACAACTATCCTCCTGGTTTCCCCGAATTCTTCTAACATTGATTCCCTGGGGCTCCCTACATTCTGCTGGAAGTGGCATTGCTGCCGTGCTGCAATCAGTAGAGACTGGCACGCTGGTGCGCTCTGATGCTTGCACATTTTGCTTCCTCAAGTAGATGCTGAGCTGACATCGCTGCTCTGCTGGAACTTTGCTCATCATAAGCTGTTGTACCTGTCACACAATTTCCTTTGCTAGCATTGAGCCATCTTGCTTGGTGACAGGTGGTGACCCTTGCAATCTTTGCGACGCTGACAGCTGCTATGGCCAACACCATCGCCAAGCACAGGCACTACCTGTTCATGCAAAGGCCATCCAGAGGCATTGCAAGGTGCGCTAAGTGGAACGCACATTGCACGGCAGAGAGCGCAGCTCAACCACAGACAAACCCATTGACATTGGCAGAGCTGCTGGAGCATGCAGACCAGGATGGTGCCGACAGAATGGTACATCGTTTACACTACATTTCAAGATGCAGCATCGAGCATAACATCAGGCCTTGGCTGCGCAGCGGTATACATGTCCATGTTCATCACATATGGCTGCAAGATGCCAGTTTGAGTTGCGTTTTCAACAAATTGGGTCAGGATAAGAAAGTGTAGGAAGATCTCAAGGCAATGAATGGAATTTGGGTGGTGTAAACACAGTCTCTTGCAGCTTGTTGGATATTATATGCTAGCACTTCTTCTGCGCGTAGGTGCGTGTAGACGTAGAGTTTGACTAGAAAACTTGGACCTTTCTGTGGCCCAAAACAGCGTTGAATGATTGTTTCATTCAAACTCAGCATTCTCAGAATTTAACCGGTTGTTGTCTGTTGACCCCTTTAATGAGTCCTAAAGACACAAATTGTCACTCGACTGATTGATTGGTTGGCAGGCAGATATGTACACAAGCGCAGGCAGGTGACATCATGTGCTGTTCAGACATCCTTGCACCTCATCCCTACTTGTCTGCTTGTCTGATGTTGATGTGCGAGCAGGCATACGGGACGCATGTCAGGAAGTTGCGTATTTGAAGCTCCTATGGGGACGCATGTCTGATGAAAGTTTGCCTCAGTGGTATAGCCTCTGCTGCAGAAAGATGTGTTTGCTTGCAACCTGCAGGGCGCCAGTCAGGGCAACAGGACCTGACCATAGGCGAAGGACACATGCCCACAAAATGACTCATCGCCACTCTTGACTTTTCCATGTACTTGCAGGTGATCCTTGTGTTGGCTGCCCCTCGCCTCACCTGGAACTCTGCTTGTGGCCTCACTGCTTGCCTCACCAAGGCCTGGCGTGTCCTCACTGCCATCAACTTCAGCAGTGTCAAGACCTTGGTCAGCACTGTGCTTCGGCCTTGCTCCTTCCTTGCCACATGCCGGCTTCAGGCTGTCAGCAGCATCACCAGTTTGGGCTTTTGGATTATGAAGAAGCTTCCAGGTGCAGCAGGTGGGCTGAGGCCCAACAAGGCACAGCTGCAGGAGGCTCAGGCTGCTCTTCACCAAACCACAGTGGTCTTAGATCAGATGAACCAGGCTCACGTCCAGATGGTAGCCGAGCTACAGGTGCGCTTCCTACATGGACAAGCTGGGCCTTGTTATTGGGTGAAACGAATGTTGCAGGGTTTTGTTGCAATATAGTGGCTGGTGGAGCAGTGTGGCTGCTGGTGCAGCTCTTGCTTGCCACAGTGTAGAGCGTTGCAGAGGCATGAGGGTGACAGTCAGTGCACAGATGCACCTACTCACTTCCTCATACACCCACTCATGTGCATGTATCAATCAGTCAACAAGTCAACCAATCAGTTAATCAATTAGTCAATCAATCAATCAATCAATCAGTCACATATTCTATCTTTGGGGCTCATCAGCAGTATGAATAGACACTGGCCAAGAATCTTGGATGAAACAAGGCATTCAGTGCTGTTCCAGACCACAGAAAGGTTCAACACTATATCTACACACCTCTGAACACAAAAGATGCCTCAGCAAAACATGACGCATAGAATATGAACAATAAAACACAATGCAAGAATATGTTTGTATTTGTCTTGGCATATAAACATCCTGCATTGAGGAATAAGCGCAATGACCGCTATTGTGAAGGCCATCGAATCACGAACCCATCTTGGTGAAGCAAATCAAGATGTTAGGTGTGGTCAGAATGCAGCAAACAGCTAGGGAACAGACATGATTTGAAAGTTTGTACTGCCTTTCAAGACACACTGGCTGAAAGCTGGTATGATTCAGCTTGCTAGTTTTCTACTGCATGTGCTCGTCCTTTTGTTGGCACGGTGATGCACTTGCACGTGTGTGAAGTCAGGCCTGTAATCCTGTTGCTCCTCAATTGAACGCATCACCCAAAACTTGCTTCTCTGATGTGCATGCACAGGTGTAAATGCAAGTCAAGGCAAACAACATCACTTGTTCAGTCTCAGAAGAGATGCATGCACTGTCTTTCAGAAGAGGCCATTGCATGTAGTGTTGGCAATCAAGAGGCACGGCTAGATGTGCATTGAGAGAGGAAGATGTACTCCTGGGGTGCTATGGTGCATACATGCCTGCTTAGCACCCCTGGATACATCTTCATCTCTCAGCACCGTTTAGCTGTGCCACTTCATGCCTAAATTTTGCTTGGAGCACATTTCTGACAACAGCGTCCTCTATCTTACTATCGGCAATTGTCATTGCTGATGCTTCCTGTCATGATATGGCAGGCTTACATCAGTGAAAGCATTTGTTGGAGCAGTCGCTCATTTTCTGAGAGACTGTCACTCATCTGAGCGTTGTGTTGCCATGTAGACAGGGTGGAGCAGTTGATGCAACTAAGATGCTTCTCCAGGAGGCCAACGGCATCATTCAGCCATGATGCACTGCAGCACCCTGAAGTATCAATCATCACAAAACTTCATTTTGTTGCGATCTGCTTTGCAGGAGACCAAGGTCAACAAATCATCTTTGATAAACAGCTTGAGAGCCAAGTTGGCTGTCAACACGGAGACCACAGATGCTGCGTGCCAGCAGAGCAGGCTGGATGCCCAGGCTGCCAATGTGCTAGAGCAGCAACTGCAGCAGGCAAAAGAAGCAAAGATGAGGTCACATCGGCGGGTGAGTGTGCTGGCCAACATGCTCAACTTCACCCACAGAGAGAGCAACCAGACAGAAGAGTGCCTCACCAACGCTCAAATCCTCATCTCAGGCTTGGAAAAGTCTTTGACCCAGGCTCAACAGGACCGTGACGCCAACGCTGTCTCACGTGCAATGTGTGATGCGCTGTCAGCTCAGCTAGCAGAGGCACTGTCAGCCAAGGCAGCAGCTGAAGCCCAGCTTGAGCAGCTCCAGGACACTGTCAATTGCATGACAGGTCAGCTAGCATATGCGGTGTCCAGCCAGATAGCAGCTGATGCACAAGCCAAGAGAGAGAATGCTGAGCTGTCATTCCAGACGAAGACGGCCCTGGCGAGGAGGGACACACTTCAGCAGCAGGGGCAACAGCTCAAGTCAGAGAAGGCTGACCTGTCCCGGCAGCTGGCAGATGCTCTGGCAGGCCAAGCTGTGACTCACACACAGGTGCAACAGCTGCAGGCAAGCAACCGTGATCTGGCAGCTGAGCTAGCAGACGCTGTATCAGGCAAGGCAGCAGCTGAGCAGCATGTCCAGCAGCTTCAGGAACACAGTGAGCATGTGTCAGCTGAGCTGGCAGACGCAGTGTCAAGCAAGGCAGCAGCAGAGCAACAGCTACACTGCGCTACTGCACACAATCAGGACTTGACTGCACAGCTGGCAGATGCCATGTCAGATAAGGCAGCTGCTGCTAAGGATGCACAGCGTATTGTGTCAGACAGACAAAGCTTGTACACGCAAGTGGCAGACGCCATTGCATACTTAGCAGGCACTGCTGAAGAGCTTAAGCAAGTGAAGGCAGACAGGGAGAGCATGTCTGAGAAGCTGGCTGCTACTGTGGCATCACAGCAGGACTCTGAGAAGTGCCTGAGTGACTACAAAGGCCAGCT
>JAABUK010010715.1_pt1 | contig 12146 bp, 8 predicted proteins | sample 5559141 | NCBI WGS metagenome assembly JAABUK01 (sample SAMN10711869, study PRJNA513367) | rock metagenome | isolation source: Antarctica rocks | place: Antarctica: Victoria Land, Pudding Butte nord | collected 2016-01-03 | reverse complement strand
TTAGCCGGGCGCACACCGGACGAGGCATACGGTGCAAGCGTGACGGAGAGACTGGCGGCCTGACGACAACTAGAACCAAGCTTAACTCGGCCGCTAAACTGTCCAACCGGACGGGACCACCTCACTGGCAAGGTGTGGCAGTAACGCACAAGGCTCGGGAGGAACGTCTGCCAGCCTGCTCAAACCGGCAAAACTAGTTGGGTTCGGTTGCGTGTCGGCCTAGGATACAATTAACAGGAGGTGCATCCGGCCCATCTTAGCCTCTCAACGATCCAACATCGCCTCGGTGGCGTGGAACCGCTGACTATGTCTGGCCCTCAAGCTGTGCCGCACCAGAAGACCCGGACCAGCTTGCAGCGCGTGCTCCAGCACTCCACGCTGTATGCGTTCGGCAACATCGCAAGCCGCCTTGTCGCCTTCTTGGCGATCCCATTCTACTCGCGCTTCCTGTCGCCCGCGCAGTACGGGTTGATCGAGCTGATCGAGCTCAGCACGCAGACCATCGCCATCGCCTTCGGCCTACAGGCCATCGGCACCGCCCTGACCCGGTTGTTCCATGACCAGACCTCGCTGGAGGCGGAGCGCAACGTCGTATCGACCGCGCTGATCGGCACCGCGATCCTGAGCGTCGGCGTCACGGTCGCGAGCGTTGCCGCCGCCGGGGCGATCAGCCGCGCGGTGTTCCATACCGACGAGTGGACCACCCTGCTGCAAGCGGCCTTCGTGGCGATGTTCTTCGCCAGCATGGTCGAGGTCGTGCTGGTCTATGAGCGCATGCGGGACAATGCGCGGTTCTATCTCGCCTATTCCCTCGTCACCCTGGGACTGAGCCTCGGGCTCAATATCCTGTTCATCGGCGGCCTCGACGCCGGCGTCTGGGGCTTCGTCTCCAGCAAGCTCGTCGTCAGCATCGGAGGCGCTGGCTTCTTGTTCTGGCGGCTGCGGCGGGACGTGGGCTGGCATTGGCGCGGCGTGTATGTGCCGGAGTTCGTGCGGTTTGGCGCACCGCTCATCCTCTCGGGACTGTCCTACTTCGCCATCCACTTCTCGGACCGGTTCTTCCTCAGCTCCGTTGTCTCGCTGGCCGAGCTCGGCCGCTACGCGCTCGCCTACCGCTTCGCCCTGATGGTCAATGCCCTGGTGGGCGACAGTTTCGCCAAAAGCTGGACTGTAAGCCTCTATCGTCATACCGGCGCCGCTGGCTGGCGGGAGCAATTCGCCCGGGTCGCCGCATACTTTACATTCGTGCTCAGCATCACCGGGGTCGCTATCGCCGTGTTCGGCCCCGAGCTGCTGCGCGTCATGGTCCCGGAAAGCTTCTTTCCCCCAGCGTTGCTGCTGCCGATCCTCGTACTGGCCTACGTGCTGCGCGATGTCGCGGACTTCTTCCGCAGCCTGCTGCTGATCAACAAGCGCTCCGGTTGGGTCGGCAAGATCGCGCTCGCCGCGGCTGTCTTGAACCTGGTCGCCAACATGCTGCTGATCCCGGCCTACGGCACCGAGGGCGCTGCCTGGGCGACTCTGCTGACCTGGGCCGCCTACCTGATCATTTGTTGGATCGTTGCCGACCGGGAGCACCATGTGCCCATCCGCCTTGGTTCCTATGGCCGGCTGCTGACGCTCATGATCGCCGTCTATGCCGCCGCGGCCACCTTCCGTGTGCGCGGCTTCGTGTTGCAGACGCTGTTTGATGGGCTTTGGGTCATGCTCTTCGTCGGCGTCGCCATACTGATCTTCTTGTCTTCGGCCGAACGCAAAATGGCCGTCCGGCACTTCGGCGGGCTGCTGGCACGAGTCCTGGTCCCGGACGCACCGAAGCAGTCGGAGGTTGGGCTGGCTGGCCACCGCGTTCTGATGCTCGCCTATTTCTTTCCGCCGCAAAACGAGATCGGCGCGGCCCGTCCGCACCGTTTCGCCCGGTATCTGCGTCGGCTCGGCACGCCGGTCTCAGTCATCTGTTCACCGGCTCCCAGAGCGATGTTCAGCCACGAGGAACGAAAACCCGGCCAGGTTGCCGGAGCGGAGCCCCTTCCAATCCGCGTGCCCGCCGTCTCGGCCCTGCACGACAGGCGCCGCATCGATGCGATCAGCCGCCTGCTGCACGTCCTGGAACGCTTGTTGCTGCCCTATAACGATCGGCTGGCCTGGTTGCCGTATGCATGCGCCGCCGCCTCGGCCGCGATGACGTCGAACACGGTACTGGTGTCGACCCATCCGCCCGTCGTCACGCACTTGGCAGCGCTGGCGTTGAAGCTGCATACCGGCCGGCCTTGGATCGCCGACTTCCGCGACCCACTCTGGGGCAACCCATTCCGTACCTCGTATCGCGCCGGCCTGATCGACCCAGTGATCGAGCGGCTGGTGGTCCATTTTGCCGACGCCGTGGTCGCCAACACCGATGCGTCTGCGGCTCTGCTGACCAGCCGCTATCCCGCGTTGGCCGGGAAAATCAGCACGATCTGGAACGGGTTTGACCCCGAGGATCGCATGGAGCCGATGCCCCGCACCGACCGGGTCCGCCGCGTTATCAGCCATGTGGGATCGCTTTATGGCACGCGGACCCCGTTGCCGTTCGTCGCCTGCCTGAACCGCCTCATTGCGAGCGGCGCCATCCTGCCCAGCGCCATCCAGTTCAATCAGGTCGGCCGCAGCGATCCCGACTGCCTTGACCTCGCCAATCCTGCCTATCAGGTGCTGCAGGCCCAGGGCTGCTTTCGAGCCGTGACCCAGGTCCTGCCGCAGAGTGAGGCGCGGCACGAGATGCTGACTGCCGACTGGCTCCTGGTGCTCGACATGAACGAGACTAACCCGGGGCTGCAGGTGCCGGCGAAGCTATTTGAATATATCCGGGCTTGCCGCCCAATCCTGGCGTTAACGATACCGGGGTCCGCGACCGAGCGCGTGCTGGCCCGGTCCGGCGTGCCGCATGCGTGCATCGATCTCAATGCCGATCCCAACCAGTTCGACGCGGAGGTTCTCGCCTTCCTGCGCCTTCCGTTTGCTGATGTGGCTCCTAGCGCGCAGTTCTGGTCCGAGTTTGACGGCCGCCGGCAGACTGCGACCCTAAGCATGCTTATTGGACAAATTTGCGGTGGGGCCGCTCCGCTACCGGCTTCAGCCACCGGCTAGATGCCGGGCCGAGGGTGGATTATTCGTGCGGGAAAGCAGGACCGCCGATCATTCAGCCCGGAGAAAACTGGAGCGGGCGAAGGGATTCGAACCCTCGACCCCAACCTTGGCAAGGTTAGGGTAAGCTCATGCGATGGTTTGCGTCACTTTGCACTTGATTGCTGGCCTTCAGAAAAAGCTGACTTCACACGTTTTTGGCTTTGCCTAGAGTTGACGTGATGTGCGTTGGTTTGCTTTCGTGTGGTTCCGCGCTGGTTCCGAGCTACCCCGGGGTCGGCAACGCGGAACGACATGGAGCCGCCAATGCCCAAGCTCACAAAACGATTCGTTGATGCCCTCCAGCCCTCACCTTCTTCAGAATTATTTGCTTGGGACAGCGAACTGAAGGGCTTTGGTATACGAATGATGCCGACCGGTGTCGGCAGTTATATTCTGAAGTATCGGAACCGGGAGGGACGGCAGCGCAAGCTCGCCTTGGGTCGAGTGGGGTCCCTTACGCCTGACGGGGCACGTGCCCTTGCACGGCAGCGGCTTAGTGAGGTGGCGAACGGGATAGATCCATCAGCCGAACGCCGAGCGATCTTGAAGGCTGTCACCGTGGCGGAGTTGTGCGATCTCTATGTCTTGGATGCCAGGAGCCGAATTAAAGCTTCAACCCTAGCCATGGATCGCAGCCGCATTGAGGTGCACGTTAAGCCGCTCATCGGGTCAAGAGCTGCCGTCGCGCTCACCAGTGACGACATAGAGCGCCTTCAATCCGACATTGCGGCAGGTAAATCTGCCACTTCTCGAAGGGCAAAAGGCCGGGGAGGAATGGCCACCGGCGGCGCCGGGGTTGCTTCCCGCACTGTCGGCATGCTCGGCACGATCCTGGAGTTCGCGCGACGTAAGAAGCTTTTGAAGGAGAACCCGGTCCTCGGCGTTCAGAGGCTATCTGAGGGGCGCCAGACCCGGTTTCTGAACGAGTCAGAAATCAGCATTTTTGGGGACGCCATGCGGGCAATGAGAGCCGAGGGCGCCAGCATCACAGGGCTGGCCGCGATCCGCTTCCTGCTATTGACGGGTTGTCGTCGCATGGAAGCGCTATCGCTTCCGCTTGCCTGGGTCGATCGCAAGGCCAAGTGCTTGCGCCTGGGGAACAGTAAAGGCATCCGGGCACGCGAGGTCGGTAGCCGTGTTGAATTACGGCCAATCAGCGTTGCGGCACTGGAGGTGCTGGATAACCTGCCGCGTGACGAACAATCTCCATGGGCGTTCCCGGCCGCTCGTGGTCATGGCCACTTCGTGGGCGTTCCTGGGCTACTGCAGCGTGTGTGCGCCAGAGCAGGTCTAGAGGGAGTCACGGTCCATGTACTACGCCACAGCTACGCAGCTATCGCTGCCGGAGTCGGATTCTCGGAGCTAACTATCGCAGGATTGCTAGGCCATCGAGTCGCGGGCGTGACGGCAAGGTATGCTCATGTCCCTGATAGTGCCTTAGCGGCCGCGGCGGAAGCGGTAGCAGGGCGGATTGCGGAGTTGATGGGCGAGATGACACCAGGAGGCAATCTTCTTGAAATGCGGTTTGCACAGGGCCGCACTAGCGCGGCATGAGCGAGCGGTGGACTGCTATTGAAGCCTTCACATGGGTTGCGTTCGGCGAGGCGCGGCCGATAAGCGCCAACATAGAATTTCCGGAGAAAGAATGGTCCCGCCCTTGGAAATGTTGGCCGCCTTGTTGGCTGTTCAATGCCTTCCGTGAGATCGAGACGGGCATCCCTTGGCACCCGCAGCCAGCCGATTGGCCTCGACCGAACGTCGATCGCATCCGCACACACGCACAACAGATAATCGAGGAAACAGGCGAGAGTGCACGAGAGTTAGCCGTCGCTTTAGAAGGTGACATTCAGCGGTTTAAACAGAATCAGGACACCTTCAGGCGCGCACATGCCGACATAATGAAAGCCATTCGTGAAGGGCGCTTGCACGTGTGGGCACGCCCTGCTTTTGGCCCAGGCAAGCCAGATCTAGGTGCTGTCCATCAACGGCTTGATCCGGTACTTTTCGATGGGCCGCGCGAGGTAAGCGTATTCGGCACCGTAGATTTTGTGGATGCCAACGACGCCGGCTTTGCCTTTCTCCGATACAGTGGCCCATGGTTCGACGATACGCGGTTCGACGCCAGTCGCGTTCAGGCGCTTTGGCCACGCTCCAAGAACAAGTTGCCGCTCTCGGTCCTCACGGCTTGGATGACAAAGCACGGTGAGGCGGAACTTGCACGAAGCAAGTGTAAGCCAAAACGTGAGTCGCTGCTGAAAGACTGCGTGACCGAATTCAGGTGCCGGTTCCAAGATGCTGCTGCCGCGCATAAAGAGTTGCCAAAACACCTGCGCCGCGAGCGCGGAAACAGGGCGTAGTGCAAGCTGAAATCGAACCAGACCGCATTCGTTTTCATACGCTGTTCCATTTGGACAAAGAGCAACTCATGCTGTGAATAGGGGGCTGTTGCCAGAATAGGAGCGACAGCATGACCTCTCTCAATCCCGACGACCAACTCACCCGCGACCGCGCCGCCACCGCCCTGACCGCGGCTGGCTACCCCACCGCAACCGCAACCTTGGCAACCAAGGCCTGCCGCGGCGGTGGGCCGCTTTACCGCACCTACAACGGCCGTGCGCTGTATCGCTGGGCCGACCTGCTGGCTTGGGCGGAAAGCCGCACCAGCGCGCCTCGGCGCAACACGTCCGAAGCCGACCCGAAGCAGGCCGCCTAAAATGAAGCAACCCGTCGCGGATCACTCTGGCCGGGCTGCTGGTCGTCATGGAAGGTGCAGCGGTGCCGTTCCAATACCACGCCGCCCAGGCTTCACCACCGGAACCCGCGCTCTCACGCCAATGAGGACGCAACGATAACCATGATGGATGGTTCCACGACCTACCTTTCGGCTGAGGACGCCCGCGTGATGCACGGCACGAGCAAGTCGGGAGGCCGGGGATGAGCGCCCACACTCAGGACGGTTCTGCCGACAACATCCCTTTCTCGGTTTCGCGGTTCACCACGGCGTTCCCGGACGGCCCGGCTTACGGCATCGAGGAGGCTACGACATGGCCCGCGTTCACCGCCCTGATCCGGCGGCGGCGTCAGGGCAAGAAGGACGGGCCGAACTTCATCCCGGCGACGTTCAGGCCGGAACCAAATGGGCAGGTCCGGCGGCTTGCAGTGAAACTCGTCATGCGCACCGCCATTGCGTTGGACATCGAGACGAGCGAACTGACCGGCGAGGTGCCGCCGCCTCTTGCTGAAGCTGCGGCCCGGATCAAAGCCCAAGGCTGGACGGCTGCGGTCTACACCTCGCACAATCATACGCCGGCCGCACCGAGATACCGGATCGTGCTGCCGCTGTCGGCGGAGATCGCACCCGAGCTGCCGGCGGTGGAGGTGGTCGCCGAGCTACTCGGCATGCGCGGCGTGCTGGACGAGTCAAAGATCGGTGCCGCCAGCTTGTTCTACCTGCCGTCTGCCGACCCGGAGCACGTGGCGCACCACGAGACGAGGGTGATCGACGGCACCCCGATCGACGCGGCGTGGATGCAAGACCGCGCCGGCGCTGTCCTGGCGGCCCGCGAAGCCGAACGGGAACGCCAGCGCGCTGAGGCCGTGGAGGCGGCCGCTAAGCGACGGGATGAGAAGGTACGGCAAGGGTTCGATCCCGACAGCACGATCATCGAATCCGTCCGCGACCGTCTTGACCTTGCAGGCGAGCTGATCAGCCACGGGTATCAGCCACGTGGGGGCAAGCGATACCTCTATCCCGGGTCTGCGAGCGGAGTCCCGGGCGCCTACGTCCTGACCGGGCATGACGGCATCGAGCGGGTCTTCAGCTATCATGCCGACGATCCGTTGGCGGCGGGCAACCTGCCGTCGTGGTGCCGGGTGAAGGCAATCGACGTCGTGGACGTGGTCACGATCCTCGATCATGGCGGCGACCAGAAAGCGGCGCTGCGGACCCTGGCAAAACGGTTCGGGCTGGCGACGCCCCGGTCATTAAAGAGGCCCTCAAAAGCGACTGGAAAAGGCGCTGATGCCCTGCCGAACAGCGAGCCCTCCGGTGCAGATCCCGGTCAGGCCGATGCTGACGAGGCTACGTCCAATGAGCCCCCGCCCGACTGGGCGCGATACCTGCAGCGTGACGAGAATGGCGGCGCAATCGCCAATCTCGCGAACGCCATGACCGCGCTGCGAAGGGCGCCGGAACTGCGCGACTGTTTCGCCTTTGACCGAATGGCGATGGTCCCGATGCTTGTGCGACCGATTCCGCACGGCGATCCGAAAGACCTGCCGCGGCCAGTGCAGGACGGTGACGTGTCGCAGGTCCAAGAGTGGCTACAGCGGCATGAGTTGCGGCGGCTCGGCAAAGACACGACGCACCAAGCGGTCGACCAGCGCGCGGCGGAAAAAGCGTTCCATCCTGTCCGCGACTATCTGAGCGCGTTACGATGGGACAAGACGCCGCGCCTGTTGTCGTGGCTGCATGCTTATCTCGGCGCCGAGAAGAACGCTTACACGTCCGGCATCGGCCAGATGTTCCTGATTGCCATGGTCGCGCGCGTGTTCAAGCCGGGCTGCAAAGCCGACTACATGTTGGTGCTTGAGGGCGAGCAAGGCGCGCAAAAATCGACCGCATGCGCCATCCTCGGCGGGCGTTGGTTCAGCGATGCCCTGCCAGACCTCCGTAGTGCTGGCAAAGATGTCTCGCAACACCTCAACGGCAAGTGGCTGATCGAGGTGGCCGAGATGTCCGCGATGGATAAGGCCGAGGCCGCATCCCTGAAAGCATTTCTCACGCGGACCGACGAACGCTATCGACGCAGCTACGGACGCAAGGAGGTGATTGAGCCGCGTCAGACCGTGTTCGTCGGCACCACCAACAAGTCCGTTTATTTGCGGGATGAGACGGGCGGCCGGCGGTTCTGGCCGGTCAAGGTCGGCATGATCGACATCGATCGACTGGCCCGCGATCGCGACCAGCTCTTCGCCGAGGCGGTTCATCTATTCCGCGACGGGACCAAGTGGTGGCCAGACGGAGACTTCGAGCGCGAGCAGATCCGGCCGCAACAGAACTCGCGTTACGAGAACGATGTCTGGGAACAGGCGATTGCCGAATGGCTGATTCGACGCCCGGAGAATGTGACCGTCCTGGAGGTTGCGCGCCGTGCGCTGACTATCAAAACCGACAAAATTGGGACCGCCGACCAACGGCGGATCACCGCGGCGATGGAGCAGATCGGGTGGGTGCGCAACCCACTGCGAGGTCCGAAAGGCGAGCGGTATTGGATGCAGAAACCTGGGGCCAAGGACGGCGGCAATGTCTGACGCACCGACGCACCTGACGCACTTCTCTATAGAGGCAAATGTCACTGAAAAACCTAGTACAGGGGTGACCGCGCCCTCTATAGGCAAGTGCGTCAGATGCGTCGGTGCGTCAGAGCATGAGGTGGCGTTGCGGCCCTACCAGGCCGGCCTCGTTGACCGACTTCGCGACACGTTCCGCATGGGATTCCGTGCGCCGCTGCTGCAGACCGAATCAGGGCCCGGGACCCCGCCGTTAGCCTCAACGGTTCAGCCTTAACGGTTCGGCGCTGGCGGGGCGTGTTCCAGGACGCCGCTGCACTGCTCGCGGTGCACGGCGCCCAGTCGCTGGCGCAGGATTCGACAGCAGCCGATGCCTTGGGCGTCACGCAACAGCGATCGGCGTCGCAGTCTACTAAAGGCTTGCGGTGCTGATGATCGGCGGCAAGGTCACATAGTTAACGGTCGACGGTGCCGTGATCGTGCGGCCGAGCAGGGCTGCTGCAGGGCCGGCCCGCGGTGCCGGCCTGGGCGCTGGCGTGAACCAAGCCGTGCCCAAATCTGGAGGCGACGCGGACAGCACCTCAATGAGCGAAATAAATCACCCCCTCCGAGCCGATATCAGGCACCCTACCAATAACCGGGGTTGGCCGTAAGCGGAGCGTCGGGTTTCGAGTGCCAAATGTCTCTGAGCAGCCGCCTGCGCCAGACACAACCCGGACCAGGATCATTCCCTCGGCCGCTCCATTGCCGCCCCCCACCGCCCGTGTCAGGCTGCTGGGAAACACCGGAGACGCCAATGCCCCACCTCCTGCTCGCCGTTGCGGTCGCACTCCTGCTCGCCCCTGCCGCGATGGCCCAGACGCCGCTCGCCCCGCGCGAGGCGCCCGCTAAGTCGATCCCCGTGCCATCCGACGTCAGCCCGGCGATGCAGGCCATCATCGCCCAACCGCTCCGCACCAACTGGGACAAGCCGCCCACCATCCCTGAAGCCTGGAAGCAGTACTCCGACAGCATCGCCACCGCGGTCGCCCCCACTATTCCCGTCATGGCCGAGCGCCTGCATGTGAAGGTCGAGCCCGGCACCATCGACGGCGTCCGCGTCTACACCATCGTCCCGGACGACATCCCCGCCCGCAACCGCGACCGCCTCGCCCTCCACGTGCACGGCGGCTGCTACGTGCTGAACCCGCGCGAGGCCGCGCTTCCCGAGGCCATGATGCTCGCCGGCTTCGCCCGCATGAAAGTGATCGCCGTCGACTACCGCATGCCGCCCGAGGCCTACTTCCCCGCTGCCCTCGACGACGGCATGACCGTCTACAAGGCCGCCATCAAGCAGACCGACGCGAAGAACGTCGCCGTCTTCGGCAGCTCTGCCGGCGGCGCCCTCACCCTTGAGATGATGCTGCGCGCCAAGGCCGAACACCTGCCGATGCCCGGCGCCATCGCCCCCGGCACGCCGATGTCCGACGTGACGAAAGTCGGCGACACCTTCGTCACCAACGCCATGGTGGACAACGTTCTCGTCTCCCCCGACGGGTTTTGCGACGCCGCCACCCGCTTCTACGCCCATGGCCACGACTTGGCCGACCCGCTGCTCTCCCCGGTCTACGGCGATCTCGCCGGCTTCCCGCCGACGATCCTCACCTCGGGCACCCGCGACCTGCTGCTCAGCAACACCGTCCGCGTGAACCAGAAGCTGCGCGAGGCCGGCATCGAGACCCGTCTGCAAGTCTTCGAAGGTCAATCCCACGCCCAGTTCTACCGCGACGACCGCCTTCCCGAGGTCAAGGAGGCGTTCGCCGAGATCGCCGCCTTCTTTGACAAGCACCTTGGCGCATCGATCGGGCAATAAGGCCGAACGAGAGGGTCAACCATGCTCCGCGCCATCGTCTTCCTCACCGCCCTCGGCCTTCCTTGTCTCGCGCATACCCAAGAACCCGACCTGCAACGCTACGCCATCGGCGACCTCCCGCTCGAAAGCGGCGATGTCATCCATAACTTCAGCATCGCCTACATGACCGAGGGCAACCTCAACGCCAGCAAGTCCAACGCCGTCCTGATGGTGACCGCCATCGGCGGCAACCATCACCGCATTGATTTCTTGATCGGCCCCGGGCGGGGGATCGACACCGACCATCTATTCGTCATCAAGACCGATGCCATCGGCAACGGCCTGACCACCTCCCCCGGCACCAGCGCCACCCAGCACGGCCCCGACTTCCCCCACTTCACTATCCGCGACATGGTCGAGAGTCAGAAGCGCCTGATCGACCATCTCGGCATCACCCATCTGGTCGCCGTCGCCGGCGCCTCGATGGGCGGCATGCAGACGTTGCAGTGGGGCGTCAGCCATCCCGCCATGATGGACGGTCTCATTGCGCTCACCCCCATGGCCCGCACCACCGCGTGGTCGATCGCCGTCAATCACGCCACCCGCCGCGCCTTCATGCTCGACCCGGCGTTCCAGGGCGGCCGCTATACCACCCAGCCCGAGGCCGGCTGGCGCCTGCGCGCCGACGTGCTGCAGGTGCTCGCCACCCGCACCCCGGAGGCCATGCGCCAGCAGTTCACAGAGCCGATGGAAGTCGAGGCCTGGATCGCCGGCCAGGAGGACGCGGTGGTGAAGTCCGGCTTCGACGCCAACGACTGGATCGCCCAGACCTGGGCCTACGACCGCCACAACGTCGGCGACACCAAGATCGACGGCACGCCCGTCTTCGCCGGCGACCCGATCCGCGCGCTGCATTCCATCAAGGCCAAGGCGCTGCTGATGTCAGGCGAGCTCGACCTTTACAACCCGCAGGAGAACGGCATCGAGGCCGCCGCCGCCATCCCCGACGGCCGCCACGTCACCATCCCCTCCGTTCAGGGCCACGTCGCGGCCTCGCCGAGCTTCAAGCCGGCCGACCTCGAGTTCATCAACACGACCGTCCGCAGCTTCCTGGCCGACGTCACCAGCAACTGGCGCAAGACGCAGTAGCGATCCCGTGCCGGCTCCGATCGATCCACTGACGGCCGCCAACGTGTCGCTGGCCACAGCCGGGACCGACGTCGACGTGATGTTCACCTTTGATTAGCCCGTGTTCTCGGGCTTTTCACACGCTGATCCACCCCTCCGAGGGCCAACTGACAACCAACGCCCGCCTTCGGGCTCGGCTGCGGAAGGCTGGAACGACGCCCATGGGCGCGCAGCCGTCGTGGCCAGGTTTGGCCGATAGCGGTCTGTCCGCTCTGGAGCGCGGAGTGTGAAAAAGCGGACGCGCGCGGGAGGAAGCCAGGCGGCAGTTTCCGACCAGTAGCGGACATGGGCCGAACGGCATTTTCGCTGAGGCTGAACAGTTGCCTCGATGACACGAGCATACCCATTTAGAAAAGCGTAGGTGCTACCTGCTGAAAACGTTGAATGGCGGCCTCTGCTACATCGATCGCGGCAGGAATATCGCGACACTCATGGCATGAGCTACCGAGGAAACGGAACCCCGCCTTGGCGATATGGAAGTGAAGCAACTGCTCGGCGATGCCTAGTTCCGCAACAGCTATGCTACGAATTTCGAACTGTCTAAGGGCTTGAGCCAAAACAAACGCATCAGCTCTCCGGCTTTCGTGGTGCGATGGTGTAGTTCCATTCGCCGTGGAAGTCGGCTGAGGTAATGTTAAGGCTGTCCATCTGCGCGTCGGAGACCTTG
>JAABUK010010714.1_pt1 | contig 12148 bp, 7 predicted proteins | sample 5559141 | NCBI WGS metagenome assembly JAABUK01 (sample SAMN10711869, study PRJNA513367) | rock metagenome | isolation source: Antarctica rocks | place: Antarctica: Victoria Land, Pudding Butte nord | collected 2016-01-03 | reverse complement strand
AAGATCGGACACAGGGGGCCCTCCTTGTCAGTCGAAGGTGGTGAGATACCCTCGATTGGAGGCGAGGAGGGCCCTCCGGTACATCCCCAGTTGACGAAAAAGGTTACGGCTCTGTCAGTGCCATTCATGTAGAGACCGCTGTTACCAGTCAAGTCCATTGAGGCCCCGCCCATGCGACTGCCTGGGTTCCGATTCGCGATACGAACGATGATGATCTCCGTGACGATCGCGGCTGTTGTCCTGGAAGGCTGGATCGTTTTGGGGCGGTATACGTACCACCGAGATCGAGCCGCGGGAATCGCGAGGACTGCGGCGGGGGTGCGGCGTTTGATTGCCAAGGCCCCCCCGGAGCGACTGGCACGGGGCACCCGTCTCGACTTCGAGGACGGCAGCCCAGGGGTCCCTGCGACCCCCGAAGCCTGTCAACAGTTCCTCTCCCGTTTGGACCGAATGGCTCGGGAGCACGAATACGCCGCTCGACACCCCTGGATCTCCGTCAGATCAGGCACAGATGGACCCAAATAGCGTCTCGCGTGGACCAAGCTCCGGCGAGACCGAAACGTTCGAGTGGATAAATAAGACGGGGAGGGACTGAAGTGGCGATCCCGAAAAAAATCCGCATCAATCGCGAAGAACACTACCGCACTCACTACATCGGGAAATTCGACGGAAAACGCATGTTCATGGGGTTCGTCGTCGCGACCCTGCCTTTCCTCCACCCGGCAGATTGGCAGAACCATAAGCGATACTATGCCGTACTCCACAAGTTCGACGAGGATGGGAGTCACACGGGGACCGAGGCGTGGTTCGCAGGTGTCGCGGCTGAGGGCGAAGACGAGGTCTCGCTGAGGGCCCACCACAAGCTCAACGAAATGATCGCGGCCTTGGGGAAGCACCGCTTCGGAAATGTCCGCGTCAAGTTGTTCTCGACCCAGGTCGACGGGCAGGAGTTCGGCCTGGTCAAGGTCGTCAGAGAGGAAGACGGGAACGACGAGGTCCACTTGTTGCCGAACGACCTCGTCTTCTGCGAGCCTTGGGACGGTGAGTACGACACCTGAGGGCGTGGGTGTTTCATCAATTCGTGCGGGCAACCCGGCCTGACTGGGTTCCGCCGGGTGCCACGGGTTCGGTACTCCGACCCCGTGCCGTCGACCACCATCCAGGCGCACGGGGTCGGAGTACCGATCCCGTGGCACCCCGGGTGAAAGCGACGATCTATAAGTAACAGTTGACAGGAGTCTCTCATGGACCGTATGAGGGCGTACGTCGAACTCGCCGCTGAGTTGGATCGTTATCGGCGGTTGCCATACGAGGAACTGGTCCGGCGGATCGGCTGCCCACCCGTAGAGCGATCCGTCGAGAGCCAGGAAGGACCCATGACGATCGAGGTCCGATTCAGGTGGGCGAATTCCGAGGGGAATGCGGTTCAGATCTCAGCCACGGCGCTCGGCCCGAGCTGCTGGAAGCTAGATCGGCTTGACGAAGCGGTAACCATCACACATTCGCATGTCACACTTAAATTATAGATGCGAATTAACGGTCACGCTCCGCGAGTGCAAGTCATTCCCCGGGCGGCGACCGCGTCGCCGCCCGGGGCCGGATTTCTCGCTCAAGGCTTCCGCGCCTGGCCGAGCATCCAGCCGATCAGGGCGGGGTCGTTGTAGGCCCGGTCCCAACTGTTGTGGCCGACGGATCGGTACTCGGTCTGATGGACGGAGGCTCCGGCGGATCGGAGGGCCTGGTCCATGTCGCGGAGGTTCTGGAGGGTCGCCAGGCCGTCGAGGTCGCCGACGACGGTCCAGACGGGGAGGGCCTTGAGGGTCGGGGCGGTCTCGACCTGGCCCCGGCCGCAGATCGGCACGAGGGCGGAGAATTTATCGGGGTGGGCCGCGGCGATCGACCATGAACCCGAGCCGCCCATCGACAGGCCGGTCAGGGCGATCCGATTGCGGTCGACCTGGAACGTGGCGAGCACGTCGTCGAGCGCGGCGAGGGCGGCCCTGGCGTCGTCGGAATCGGCGGCCCAGGTCTTCGTCGCCTGGGGCAGGATGGCGATGGCGGGGAAGCGGTCGGGGTGGGCGAGGATCGCGGCGCCGAGGCCGATCTGGGCGTTCTGGATCCCGTCATCGCCACGCTCGCCCGAGCCGTGGAGGAACAGGACGGCCGGGTACGCTTTCGACCCGTCGTAGCCGACCGGGACGTAGACCGCGTATTTCCGGTCGCCCGACGGCGTCTTGACCGTCCGGAGGTGGAAGCCGGGCGTGGCCGCATCGTCGGCCTTCGGGATGGGCAATTCCTGGATATAAAGATCCTTGAACTCGACGCGCATCGGGCCGCCGGAGTGGAGCTGGACGGCGATCCGGCCGTCGCGGGCGATCGCCGGGTCGGCCTCGCGGTAGTCGACGGAGGGGACGCTATTCAGCGAGATCGTGATCCGCCCGCCCATCGCCCGGACCAGGAAATGGTTCCAGTCGCCCTTGTGCAGGGCTTCGAGGGCCTTGGGAGACGCCGGGGCGAGCCCCTTGTTCCGGCGCGACTCGTCGTAGAGGCTCGCCCAGTAGCCGGGGCCGATGTCGGCCTGGTAGCCGGACATCTCGGTCCCCGGCACCCGGACGCTCCGGAGCTGGACGCCGCTGTTCCCCGAGTCGCCGACTAGCCGGACGCTGAACTGGAGGACGAAGTCGGCGTAACTCGCCTCGGTCGCCAGGAACTGGTTCTGCTTGATCCCGGGCGAGTTCCCCACCAGCATCCCGTCCTGCGCCGACCAGAGCGACTTTTCTCCCTCCCATCCGGTCAGGTCTTTGCCGTTGAACAGGGGGACGAAGCCGGCGGTCTCGACGATGGCCGGCTCGCCGTCGAGGAGTCGGGCCCAGTAGATCATGATCGAGCAAGAATAGGTCCCGCCCAGGTCGGCCGCGCCGCCGGGGGTGGGAGAATAGCCGCCGTCGGGCTGGCGGAACTTCGCCAGGTAGCCGCGGAGCCGGGCGAGGTCGGGCTTCTCCTTGAGCATGAAGAAGGCCCGCATGATCCGGTACGACGTCCCGAGGTCGGACGGCCCGTCCCCTTCCGACCAGCCGCCGTCGGACTTCTGCCCGGCCCGGAGGGCGGCGACCGCGGCGTCCTTCCTGTCCTTCTCCAGGGTCACGCCCATCCGGAGGAGGGCTGCGACCTTCGAGCCGGTCGCCCGGGGCTGGCCGGGGCCGGAGCCGAAGGTCCCGTCGGGGTTCCGGTCGGCCATGATCTGCTCGGTCCACTTGGGGAAGTCGGGCGAGGTCGCCTTGATCGCCTCCAGGCCGGCGACCGCGATCCGGACCTGCTCGAATTCCCGAGCATTCGTCGAGAAGTACTCGATCGCCTTGTCGGCGAAGGGTTTGACATCGAGCTTGAGCGCGGCGACGGCCATCAGGCCGACGGCGGTGGTGGCGACGTCGGGCTTGCCGCCGGGCGTCGGGGCGAACCCGCCGGACTCGGGGTCGTGGCACGACCTGAGGTAGGCGATGCACCCCGGGACGTCCCGGATTGTCCCGCCGACGAAGCCGAGGGTCCGGATCGCCGACGAGGTCGAGCCCAGGCTCGACGCCCCGCCCGCCCTGGGGGCGAACCCGCCGTCGGGGTCCTGCAATGCCGCGACGAACGCGGCCGTCCGTTCGAGTTCCGCCGGGGTCTGGGCGAGAGCGGGGGCGGCCTGGGCCGCCAGGCCCGCGATCGCGATCGCAAGCAGGCGTTTCATCCTTCGGGCTCCTCGGGCAAGGGTCGGGTTGAGACCCCCGCCAGTCTGCCAGGCGCCCCCGGCCGGGGCAATGCGCCGGCACGGGCCGGCGGCGGGCCCGGCCCCGATCCGCCGGCTTTCGGGAGAAACCCGGATATTGGCGGGCTCGCGAGCCGGAATATGAGGGATGGAATCCGGAACCGTCCCCCCATCGCGACGAACCCCGAAAGGCCGCCCCCATGTCGACCTCCGAAGCTCGGTTGATCGCCAACCGGAAGAACGCACTCAGGAGCACCGGCCCCCGGACCCCCGAGGGGAAGGGACGCTCGCGGGCCAACGGGCTCAAGCATGGCCTGGCCGGCGAGGGGTTGGTCCTGCCCGAGGGGGACGCCGCCGAGGTCGCCCGCCGGACCGGGGCGCTCGAGGCCGAGATGCGGCCCCGGACCGAGCTGGGGCGGATCCTGGTGGGCCGGGTGGCCTTCCTCTCGGTCCGGCTGGAGCGGTCCGAGCGGCACGAGATGGCCGCCGTGGCCGGCAACGTCCGGAACGCGGAGGCCGACTTCGACGACCGCCGGCTCGGCGCGGTCGAGGCCCTGGCCGCGAACATCGCCGACGAGCCGACCACGTCGGTCCGCCGCCTCCGGGGCTCGCCCGAGGGGCTCGCCCGGCTCCTCGCCGGCTGGGCCGAGCTGCGGGCCGACCTGCTCGGGCCGAGGCGCGACGCCTGGTCGCCCGGGCATCCGGCCCGGATGGAGAATCTCCTGGGGCTCCCCCGCCAGGATCACCGGGTCTCGCGGGTCGCCGCCCTGTCCCTGGCCCTGCGGTCCGACTTCTCCCACCTCGCCCCGGGCGACGGCGAGGGGCTCGACGAGCGGGCCCGGTCGGGCTGGGCCCGGCTCGAACTGGCCGCGATGATCGACGCCGAGGTCGACCGGCTCCGCGAGGCCCGGGAGGCGTTCGACCCCTCGATCATCGAGGCCGATCGCGCCGGGGCCGCCGAGTGCGCCCTGTTCGACGCCTCGCCCGAGGCCGTCCTGGCCCGGAGGTACGAGGCCGCGACCGAGCGCGGCCTCTACCGGGCCCTCCGCGAGTTCCGCCAGGCCGAGGCCGAGGCCGACGATCCGGCGCCGATCGAGGCCGGAATCGCCGGGGCGTCCCGCCCGTTGGGTTCGTCTCGTCCGGCCGTCGAGGCCCCGCCGGCTCCCCTCCCGCCCCCCGCGCCAACCCGGCCGATCCCCGCCCCGGCCCTCCCCCCGGCCCCGCCGATGCCCGCCCCGGCGCGTCGTCCGATCGCCCCGTCCTCGGATTTCGTCGCGATGTCGATCGGCCGGCCCGGGGGCGGGACGGCCTGAGGCGCTCCTCCGGTCGCGGGTGGAGCGGGGCTTGCCCCGCGGGGTCGGACCGCGCCCGCGGGCTACTCGACGACCATCTCGCCGTTCATGACCATCCAGTGGCCGGGGAAGGTGCAGAGGAAGGGGTATCGGCCGGGCTGCGCGGGGGCCCGGAAGTAGATGACGGACTGGCCCTGCGGCTCGGCGATGTCGGTGTGGGCCAGCACGTCGTCGGTCCGGGGGATGTATCGGCGGGCGACCGCGTCGGGCTCGGCGACGAGCCTGTTGGCCAGGTCGCCGACGTGGGCCAGTGCGCCGGGACGGATCAGGGCCCAGTTGTGGGGGACGACGTCGGGGTTCGAGAAGGTCAGCCGGATCGACTCTCCGGGATGGGCGGTCAGGGCCCGGGGGAGGTACGTCAGGTTCTTGCCGGCCTCGACCCGGACCGACCGGGCCCCGGGGATCGGCTCGCGCCAGGGGTTCGGGGAAGGCCGGGCGGTCAGGGCGACCATATCGGCCAGGATCGGGTGGGCGGCGATCGTCTTGGGAGCCGGGAGATAACCGTCGAATCCGGTGAACGGGGGGGCGAGCCGATGGACCGTGGCGAACAGGTCGACGGGCGGGGAGAGGTCAACATGGAGCCGGAGGTGGAGCTGGTCGACCGGCTGCAAGTCGGGGATCTCCAGGAATACGGCCCGATCGCCCACCGGGTGCGACGACCGGATCGCCAATCGGTCGTGGCCGGGGACGCCGGGGTGGCCCGGCGAGAGTTCCTGCGAGCCGTATCCCGGGCCGTAATGGTAGTTCCACGCCTGGGCGAACTGGAGCCCGGCGTCGGCGGCGAGGGAGGGGACGACGGGCCCGGCGAAGGTGACCAGGACGCCGTTCTCGCGGGCCTCGAACCCGACGGGGAGCTGGGCCCGATCCCCGGTGTACCGGACCCGCTGGAAGCAGCCGTCGGCCGGGGTGTAGCTCCCCCATCCGGTCATCCCCGAGACGTAGAGCTGGCCGTCGACCGGATTCATCCGGCCCCGATGGACGCCCGACCGGAACTCGCCGGGGATCGGCACGACCGCCCCCTGGGGCGGGCCCTCCCCCGGGTCGCGGAGCATCAGGAACGCCGTCCCCGCGCCGAACGAGAGGTGGACCCAATGCCCGCCGAGCGGCCCGAAGCGGTCGGAGGCGGCGAAGACCTGGCCGCCGCTGGAGTTGTCCAGCCCGCGCGGGAGGTAGACCATCGGGAGGTCGGGGGCCCGGCCCCCCTTCGGGCCGCCGGCGCCGTAATGGCCGCCGGGTCGGACCTCGGAGACCATCGACGCGGGGACCCATTCGCCCTCGGAGCTGGGGACGGTGATCGTCCCGTCGGGGCCGAGTCCCAGGCCGTCGGGGTTCCGGAAGCCGGTAGCGAGGGTCTCGACGGACCGGCCGTCGGCGGAGATCCGGATCACGCCTTGCGGCCCCGAGGCCGTGATGAACCGGCCCTGGGCGTCGCGCTCCAGGCCGCAGATGAAGTCGTGGCCGGCCGTCGAGGTGGTGTACGCGTTGCTGAAGCACTCGTGGAGGTCCGCCTCGCCGTCGCCGTCCAGGTCGACCAGCCGGGTGATCTGGTCGCGGCCCAGGACATAGACCCGATCCCCGGCCACGACCAGCCCGAGCGCCTGGTGCAGGCCCGAGGCGAACCGCCGCCATCGGACGTGCTGCAAGTTCGCATCCAGGCCGGTGACGTGCCAGACGTCGCCCTGCATCGTGCAGAGCATCGCCGAGCCGTCGGCGAGGAAGTCGTGGCCGCCGAAGAACAGGAGGGCGTTCCCGGGGTTCCGGAACGGGGGCTCGACCGTGTCGATCGCATATGGGCCGTGAAGTCCGAGCGTCCCTTGCGTTTCGATCGCGTCCGGCCAGCGGCCGGGCCCGCCTTTCGTCAGGTGGGCGAGCGGATGGTCGGCCGCCGGCCAGGCGATCCGGGTGAACTTGCCGTCCTCGACCCAGGGGGCGTCCAGCCACTCCCGGTTGCCGATCCTGTAGGCGAAGATGACCCGCCTGCCGTGGCGGTAGAACCCGTGGTAGACGAAGGGCCCGCTCGGCTTGGTCCTGGCCGAGTCCGACAGGGGCTGGGGGGTCCCGTCCAGGAGGAGGCCGTCGAGGAACCCGTGCCGCTTGGGGGCGAACTTGACGAATCCGCCCGACCAGACGGCCTCGTATTGCAAGGTCTCGGGGTTGAAGCAGGCGGCCAGCTCGCCCCGGTCGCCGAGCCGGACGCAGACGCCCTTGGCGACGGTCACGCCGGCACCCCGGAAGACCCCCGCCAGGACCGTCCCCAGCTCGGTCTGGTTCCATCGGGCGTCGGACCAGGTCGTCTCATTCTGGTTCCCCCAGTGGCCCAGGACCCCGCCGTCGAGGCCGGGGAACGGCGGGAGGATCGGGACGTCGGGTCGCCCCCGGAAGTGCTCGGCCTCCTTGGCGTAGAAGTCGTAGAGCCGGTCGCGGTTGACCGGGAGCTGCCAGGCCGGGTGGCGGTCGGGGTCGATCGGGCCCCGGCCGTAAGAGAACGACGCCGGCGCGTGGGCGTGGCGGGTCAATTCGTCGGCGGCCGAGTGGCCGGGCCGGCCCAGGTCGATCAGGAACCGGACCAGGTCCCGGCGCTCGTCGGGCGTCATCGCGGCGGCCAGGCCGTCGGGCATCAGGGTCCCGACCGATTGGACCGCCTCGACCTCCGCCCGGGGGATCCGGGCCGTGGCGCCGGTGGCGGGGTCGGCCAGGACGACCTCGGCGGCGGTCTCGGCCCGGCGGTAGCCCTGGTGGTGCTTGCCGTCGACGGTCGCCACGGCGACGGTCTCATACCCTTCCTTGACCTTGAGCCGGGGCCAGAGGACCGACTCGACGACCTCCTCGGGCTTGATGCAGAGGCCGGCGGCGGTCAGGTCGGGGCCGATCTCGCCGCCCTGGCCGGCGACCCGGTGGCAGGACAGGCAGGCATGGCGGGGCGAGGCGAAGACCGCGGCCCCCCGGCGGGCGTCGCCCCGGCCCCGGGCCTCGGCCAGGAGGGCCGCGACGGTCGCCGGGTCGCCCGGGATCGGCGGGGCGTCGGCCCGGGGAACGGACCGGGGCGGGACCGGCGTCCGGGGCGTCGGGCGGGGTCCGGCGGGCTTGCCTTCGAGCTGCGGGGCCAGCCAGTCGAGGCCGTCGAGGTTGTCGAGGAGCCGGGCCTCGGCGTCGTCGGACGTATGGCCGAGGATCCCGATCGGCCCCCGATAGCCGGAGTCGCGGATCGTCCGGAGCAGGCCCAGGTCGAGCGACCCCTGCCCGATCGGGAGGATCTTCCTCGGCCCCGGGTCGGCCCCGGGGTCCATCCCGTTGAGGTTCACGGCCTTGAGGTAGGGCATCATCCTGGCGAGGAGTTCGGGGAGGCGGGCCGTGTGCTCGTGGCCGTGGTGGAGGTTGTAGACCATCCCGACGTCGGCGACGCCCTGCTCCTTGAGGCGTTCGATGATGGCGACCTGATTTTCCGGCTCGCCGAACCAGCCGCCGTGGTTGTAGAGGCCGATCGAGCAGCCGACCTTCGCCGCCTCCTCGGCCAGCGGCTTCAACTTGCCCGCCGCCGCCTCGACCCGCCGCCGCCGCTCGTCGGCCGGGGCCGGGCCGTTGCCGACGTCGAGGAGGACCCAGAGCCGGGCCCGGACGCCGTGCCGCCCGAGGACGTCGAGGATCCGCCGCGAGTCCGCGTTCAGCTCGCCGGGCGCGAGCCAGAAGGCGTCCAGGGCGACCCCGTGCCGCTTGAGGGCCTCGACCTCGGCGTCGAACGTCGCGACGTGCTCGGGCCGCCAGTCGTAGGCGAAGTGGCGGAACCCCAGCCGTTCGAGCATCGCCGCCCGCTCCTCGGGCCCCCGGTGCTTGGCGTCGAACGGCACGATGCACCAGGCGATCAGGTTCTCCCGGGCATAGAGCCGGGCGGCGTCCGGGGCCGGCCCGGGGCCGTCCGCGAGCCCGGCCGGGGCCAGGCCCAGGGCCAGCCCGAGGGGCAGCATCCACCTGGCGATTGTCGACATCGTCGCTCCTCGATCCGGTCGGTTCCCGCTCGCGCCTTGGATTGCGCCGCCGGGGCCCTGTATTATCGGGACTCCGGCGGCCCTGTCCATCGGCCGCCGGGTCCATGGCAGGGGCGATCCCCCGCTTGAGGCGGTCGTCCGAGAAATCCATGCTAAGCCGGCCGCGAATCTCGCGATAATATCCAGGGCGGAGTTGTTAACCTGGGTGCCCCTCCCATTGATGTTCCACGGATGCCCGTGGTCCGCCTCTCCCGAGGAACGTCGCTCATGACTCGCCAGCAACTCCTTCAATGGTCGGGAATCGCCCTTGCGGTGTCCATCGTCCTGTCAATGGCGATACGCCCTCCGCTCAGGGCCGGGCAGCCTGACTCGCGAGTCGCGGACTTCCCGGGCGACATCATCGCCGACGACTCGGATGCGTTCAAGCCACCGCAGCCGATGACCCTGGCGCAGCTCAAGGTCCGGCTCAAGCTCCAGGAGAAGCACGCGCTAAATTTCCCCGATGGGACGACACTGGAGGCCGTCAAGAAGCATCTCGAAGAGATCACCAGGGACAAGGGCGATTTCCCGGACGGGATCCCGATCTACGTGAACCCGCAGGGATTGCAGGATGGGGACAAGACGATGGAATCGACGGTGGCGATGAGCATCAAGGGGATCCCCCTCGGTACGACGCTGGCGCTGCTGCTTGGGCAGGTCAATCTGATCTACTGGGTGAACGAGGACGGGCTGCTGATCATCACCTCTTTTATGAGCGAAGACACTCCGCATCCCAATATTGACGATCTGAGGTTTGCCGGCTTCGAGAGTGGCGGCCCCTCCTCATCGAAGCCGCCGATGACCCTGGCGCAGCTCAAGGTCCGGCTCAAGCTCCAGGAGAAGCACGCGCTGAATTTCCCCGATGGGACGACACTGGAGGCCGTCAAGAAGCATCTCGAAGAGATCACCAGGGACAAGGGCGATTTCCCGGACGGGATCCCGATCTACGTGAACCCGATGGGATTGGCCGACGCGGACAAGACGATGGAATCGATGGTCGAGATGACCATCAAGGGGATACCCCTCGGTACGTCGCTCTCGCTGCTGCTCGATCAGATCGGTCTGACCTACTGGGTGCACAAGGATGGGCTGCTGATCATCACCGTCGTGGAGAGCGCGGACGCTCCGCCCGTCAAGAACAACAAGGTATCCCCCTCGAACCCCCTTGAGGGCCTTCGCTCCGAGATCCGCGCCTTGCGGGATGAGATCCGCGCCCACCATGGAGGCGGGACTCCGGCGGGGAGCGGGAAGTAGCCCTGACAAGCAGGAGCAAATCACGGGAGGACCGGTTCAGGGAAACGTTTGATTTCCAACTTCCGACCCCTGGCAAATGAGGTGACCGATGCGGCCCTGTCGTGCTCGAAACCGTCGATGGACCCGATCCCTTGCGGGGGTGGCGCTGATGGCCCTGATCTCGCCGGCCATCGCGGCCCCCGGCCCGGGCGACAAGCTCGAACTCCGGCTCCGATCCCGCGTCGAGGCGACGCCCGGCGCCGGCTTCCGCGTGATCGAGACGCCCACCTCCTGGGCCCCGAAGGAGACGGCCTTCATCGTCTGCGACATGTGGGACCTCCACCACTGCCTCAACGCCGTCCGCCGCGAGTCGGAGATGGCCCCGATCATGGACCGGGTCATCGGGGCCGCGCGCGAACGGGGCGTCGTCATCATCCACGCGCCGAGCAGTTGCACCGACGCCTACAAGGACCACCCGGCCCGGAAGCACGCGATCGAGGCCCCCCGCTCCGGGAATCTGCCCCGCGACATCGCCGCGTGGTGCAAGCAGATCCCGGCCGAGGAGAAGGGGACCTACCCGATCGACCAGTCCGACGGCGGCGAGGACGACGACCCCGCCGAGCACAAGGCCTGGGCCGAGAAGCTCGCCGGGATGGGCCGGAACCCCAAGGCCCCTTGGAAGTCGCAGACCGACGCGATCGCCATCGACCCGCACGACTACATCAGCGACGACGGCGAGGAGATCTGGAGCATCCTGGAAGGTCGCGGGATCAAGAACGTCGTCCTCATGGGCGTCCATCTGAACATGTGCGTGCTCGGACGCCCGTTCGGGCTCCGCCAGATGGCGAAGAACGGCAGGACGGTCGCCCTGATGCGCGACATGACGGACACGATGTACAACCCGAAGATGGCGCCGCATGTGGGTCACTTCGCGGGGACCGACCTGATGGTCGAGCACGTCGAGAAGTACGTCGCCCCGACGATCACCAGCGACCAGGTCCTCGGCGGCAGGCCGTTCCGCTTCAAGGACGACGCCCGCCCGCACGTCGCGTTCGTGATCTCCGAGGACGAATATCAGACCGACGCCACGCTCCCCGCGTTCGCCTCGGCGCACCTGACCCGCGACTACCGGGTCAGCTTCGTCCTCGGCCAGGAGGGGGCGCGGGACGACCTCCCCGGCGTCGGCGACCTGGCCGATGCCGACCTGGCGGTCATCAGCGCCCGTCGTCGGGCCGTGCCCGGGGAGCAGCTCGACGCGATCCGCGAGTTCGTCGCCGCCGGCAGGCCGGTCATCGGCCTCCGGACCGCCAGCCACGCCTTCGCGCCCAAAGGGGAGGTCCCGCCCGGCCGGGGGGCCTGGCCCGAGTTCGACGCCGAGGTCCTCGGCGGCCACTACACCAACCACCACGGGGCGGGCCCGGCGGTGGCCGTCGCCGTCGCCCCGGGCGCCGGGTCGCACCCGATCCTCGGGGGGGTCGAGGTCGCCGGCCTGGTCGGCCACGGGTCGCTCTACAAGGTGAGCCCGACCGCGACGACGGCCACGCCGATCCTGATCGGCACGATCCCCGGCCAGTCGCCCGAGCCCGTCGCCTGGACCAACGCCCCGGCCGCCGGCAACCGCGTCTTCTACACCTCGCTCGGACAGGGCGAGGACTTCCGGCAACCCGCCTTCAATCGGCTCCTGAAGAACGCCGTCGACTGGGCCATCACGTCAAAACAGCAGCATTAGTATGCAATTGTAGGGTGGTGTCGAGCGGAGCGAGGCCCACCATCAAACCGGCTCGATGGTGGGC
>JAABUK010010712.1_pt1 | contig 12154 bp, 15 predicted proteins | sample 5559141 | NCBI WGS metagenome assembly JAABUK01 (sample SAMN10711869, study PRJNA513367) | rock metagenome | isolation source: Antarctica rocks | place: Antarctica: Victoria Land, Pudding Butte nord | collected 2016-01-03 | reverse complement strand
ATCAAATGCACTGCACAAGCATGTTTAGGGCACTCCTGCCTATATCACTGATACTGCCGTGCACTGCAGAGGTGAATGCTTCGCCAAGCTTGAGTACTGATACAGCGGCTGATCATCAGTTGAAATGGGGCTTGGTTGAGGATGCTCTGGGGTTGGTAGATGTTGAGGGCAAGCTGGAAGGGCAATTGCCTCTGTCTTTTGGCGGGTGACTGTTTTGGCACACATGTTTGTCAAGCAGTATGCACCCAGTGACTGCCATATCAAATGGTGCAAAGATGTTGTGCCTGTTCCTATGCAATGTATGACCTGACTTTCACCAGTACTGGTCAAACGTCTTGCTGACTGTCGGTTGTCAGTTCTGTTGCTGAAGCAGGTGATGCTTAAGCATACTCCACCATCTAGCTCACCACAATCAAATCCAGTCATTCTGTCTACAACTGACAGGCCTGCTGCTTATGCAAAGCTGGGTCTTGTGTGCAGGTTTGACCTCATATGGGAAGGGTGTGCTCCAGTGCAGCCCCATCCTACCTTACCTTCTATGCTTGGGACACATATTCCAGGCCGCCGTTGAAGTCGAAGCAGAAGTGCTCGAGCTTCATCACATTAAACATCAACTCCCCAGCGTAATGTGTGCCTGTTAACATGACATAATATCATGTCAGGCACTGCATTGCCCATATGCATGCATGCAAGCTGCACAGTTTGATGCACGGTCAGATGTACCTGCACATGGCATAAGATACAATGAGAAGATAACATCAAATAGTCTGAGTGCTCTGAGTTTTGCTCCAGGCTGGCTATAGTTACATTCTTTTCGTTCCGCAACTGCAAGAAAAATCTGACTTTTAACATGATGGTACGCTGTGTCATGTGGATGACACTGTACTTGATTTCTGCTGAAGCACTAGTAAATTCACAGCACTGTTAAATTGCTCAGCTGAGAATTTGCGAGTTCAAGTCTGCATACGCCAGGTACTGAGTCAAGGCCCAGCTCATGCTGTGTGTCTGGACCAACAGAACTTGTGCTCGACAAAGAATGTGTCCTTGAAACGCTGAAGCTAGTTCATAATCTTGGCATATTGATCTGCAGATGAATGCGCAATGCCAGGCATGAATGAATTTGTGGCATTTGTGCCTGTTGCTGCACTGATTTTACTGGCAAACTGCCTCGCAATGCATATGACGAGCAGATCTGCTGGCTGCCAAGGAATTTGGCGCATGTGTATTGCTTGGTAACAAGCACTTGTGATTGCTCCACCCCATACTGCTGCAGCAACAACGACAGCAATACATGCTTGTTCCCTTGTTGTAGCCGTACATTTTGAACAACATGTGCTTTACGAGTTCATGCAAGCCGTATTAATGAGTAACAACATTAATTATAACAATAACATTGCAATGGCTTGCCATGACATCAGCTGTACGTTACAAGAGCTGGTGTTATATGCACGTTTTTGCTCATTAATTGAATTCAATATTGAAACAGCAGCATCCGGATCCATTGATGTGTTATAGAGTGCAAGGCTTGAACCATATTTTTGTAGCGCCTCTACAGCCACCCCCGCAATCCTGAGACGACGAGCATGACTGACCTCTCCACGGAATGCGACAGACCAGTTCAAGAAATGTCAATGTCAATGTGGCTTCGGAGCGAAAAAAAGCGCACATTGCACAGCAGCACACCCCAGGGGTTCGACGGCTACTGACAGGGCCCTCGGTGAAGACTCAACACGTCTTGAGACATGTCGCACACGAGTCCGTCTGTACAGAGAGAAGCTTCTACAAGAAGAGAGAAGCTCGATGTCCGTTCTACTCCTTCCATAGGTACGGCTACGCGTAGCTGCGTGCAAGCGTTGTGGTCTGCCCTTCACACCCTGTGCTGAGTCAAGTCTGTAACTACAGTTGACAAGTTGATGGAGGACAAAGAGTCAAGGCAAGCAAACAGACGTCCGCAGACCTCAAAAGTGCCTGAGAGCAGCGTCCTAGCGCACTTGCGAACTTTTCTACCGCAGATGCAGTCAGCAAACGAGATGCTGTCCCAACACCCTGCCTCTGAACCCGCTGTGACGATCAGCGACCTGCAAGAGGAGCCGGCAGAGCTGGAGCAGGATACTGAGGATGGCACTTCGGAACACATACAAATGGACATTGCATGTGGTGTGGTAGACCTGAAGGATGCAGCAGCACTGCAAGCAGCAGAGGATGCAGTCAATGCAGTTGGAACAGAGGCAGTCACTGGAAGCAGAAGTGACAGTGACAGCAACAATGAAAGTAACAGCAACAGTGATGCTGACAGTTGTCATGACAGTGATGCTCAACAGCCTGTAGCACCAGCATCACCTGCTGCGGACCCATCAGAACAGCAAAATCTGGCATCAGGTCATAGAAATCTTCCAGCCGCCAACACTTGCTCATCAGCTCTGCAACCTCTGACTTCTGGAAAGGCTAAGCAGAGACAACCAAAAATCCTGGAGTTATGAGATGTTCTTGCTGTTTTTTGCACCTGTTTTGAGCACGCTGTAGATCGTGCAGGATTTCAGAAGAATCATTGAGCCTTGTTAGCTGGCAAGTGAGCACAATAAGGGTGACAAGCAGGTTTAGGTTCATACTGCTACGTAGTATACTGTTGTTTGAGTGTGGGAACAACGCCTAGCCTAGTCATCGATTTCTGTGCATCTGGGTATGAGGCAGTAATCTGTTCGTGGCATCGCCCGCAGTGCGAAGTGCTGTTGGATTTCAATCTAGCTTGTTGGTGTGACTCCTGCATGACGTAAAATGAGTCAAGTGTGAGTAAAACACTCAGCAAGCGCTTGCACAGCGACTAGAAACAACTGGTACAGCTCATCAGAACTCCAAAAGGACCTCTGCCGCTACGAACTGTTTGTGTGTACCCGCAGCTAAATAAGCTGCATACGCTTGTGGGTTTCTTTCGAGAAATCGCTCTTGTGATCAGCTCATCGGGCGTCCTTGCTACGCAAGCCCCGCGATGTCCATTTACCACTCACGCCCGATTGGTATAAACGTACGAGCAGGTTGACATGCAGGCCTCACGCGTTAGCAGCTGTGCGCTGCACAGACCGCTTCGCTTGCTGACGCTGTTCTGCATGCTCGAGGCCCTGCGGGGGCAACCTAAACGTCTGCGACAGCCGGTGAGGATTTGGTGATCTGTCTTTGTAAAGTCTTGTCACACACAAACCTGTTGTTAACTGGTCCCACCTTCCCAGCTCAGCTATCCTACAGGTGCCTGTGCAGGTGCAGCCTAGCACAACAACATGTGCCTGTATTGTTCCGCATATGATCGTGCAGTTCGATTGTGACACACTTTTTTGATGTGCACAGACGTCTAGTCTCCAACAGCAACAAGATGCAGCAGTCAAGCTGCGAGCACAAATTATCAAAGACCCTGGCAATCCCAACTTGCATCTGGAGCTTGCCACCACTTTGCATGGGCTTGATCAGCTGCATCCAGATGGTGGCCGCCGCATTCCTGAGGCTGAAAGGGCATATAGGTAAATAAGATGTCAGTAAGTCATGACACCTGCATAAACGGCTGTCAGAGGGTGTGGGTCATCAAAGTCTTACTGCTTGCATACAGGGAAGCAATTAGACTAACGTCACCGCGGGCTGGCATAGGTCTTTACACAAACCTGGGGGCACTGCTGATGGGCTCAGGACGTATTGATGCTTGCCTGACAGCCTTGCAAACAGGCATCGCCCTAGCACATGAGCACAAGCTAACAGACTCAAATTTGGTACAGTTGCTCAATTCCCAACCATACTGACACCAAGCATCAATTTTGCCCTTGAGAGTGTGTGGGCATATGGCGGTTTTGGTACCGAAATCTGACTCTGTCCATGCCCTAGGTGCACTGCTGGATACTGTAGATCTGATACTGCACTCTATAAAATACACAAATGTTAAGTTGATCTGCAGTATTGTGGGGCGCTTTTCAACCTGGGAAAGGCCTGGGGTATGCAAGGCAAGGGCGCTGAGGCTGCAGAAGCATATGGGCAGGCTATAGAGGTAACTTGCCTTCTGCTGGCAGTGACGTTTTATACGTACATGTGTCCACCGGACAATGTACCATTAGGTAGCCCCTATGTCCTTTGTTGTACCTGTGTTGTACTTCCAACTACCTGTGTTGTACCTGTATTGTGCCTGTTATGCACCTAGATTGTACCTGTGTTGCACCTGTGTTGCACCTGTACTGTAACTGCTTTGCACCTGTATTGCAGCGGTATCATCCCTGTACTGTACCTGTATTGTGCCACCTCTGTCAACATCGATGTGACCTTGCACATATATGCCTGTCCAGCAGCAAGCTGATTGCAGCAGCCTACAGCATACATAAGGCAGCATCGATTCTTGTCATGCTCAACTGGTGTGGAACCATCACGCGACCATCATGCAACCATCATGCGACACGGCCACCTACAAGTCATGCAAAGGTGTCCAGCATTGTACTGGCATGCAGACACCTGCCAACTTGGTTTTAGGTTCACTGAGCATGAACTTCCATCTATCATACTGCTCATGCCTTGTGACTACTCTCAGTCCTTCCTGCAGTGAACTACCATCCAAGCCTGCACCTTTGCCTGAGGACTCAGACTGCAGATGTCACTTTGCATTTGGCGTAGCACAAACACACTAATTTGTTATGCAGGCATCTCGCGGGTTGCATGGCAGCACATACACCAAGGCTCTGGCATCCCTGAAGACTGTCACTCCTGACCAGCTGGCTGAGATGCAACAGGCAGTGTCCTTCCTTGCTCGTGCTTCTTCAGGTCTGTTGCGCTGGCATCCACTCAATGTAGCCAATTGTACTGTCAACACTGTGCTTGCTGCTGAATTCTCAGCCTGGTATAGTTGTGTTGAAGTTTCGTGGACCTGCATATGATTGCCCTGGAATTTGTGGCCAATCCTTTGCGGGAGCTACATTCATGATGAGTGTTGTGATGTAAAGCATCATAGCAACAGTGCCATGTTGGCTGTGCCACCACACTTGCTGTCATCTGCATAGCTGTTCATGTCCGTTGGGACACAGACAGATGATACACACAGACACACGCACAGGATTTGCACCTTGACAATGCTAAAGACTACAACCTGTTATTACTTATTGCAACATAATATGGTAGTGTTGCACCAGCAGGAGCAGAGGATGACAAGGCAGACAAGAAGAGGAGGAGAAGGAGGCGCTCCAAAGCAGCTGATGCAGACATGGAGCAGAAGTGGGGCTTCTTGACAGAACTGGATGCAGCAGACCAGTCCTGGCTGCACTTTGCTCTCTACTCTGCTTACCAATCCCAAAGGTGACTTTTGGCACTGCACATGCCAGAATGACTCTATCTGAGCTCCTTCACTTGCAACAAAAGTGTAAGCTCACCAGCATCGGCCACCGCGCACTAACCTGCTCAAGAAAAGCAAAGAAAAGATCACGCCTTTCGGCGTCAGTTAATGAGAAGCCAAGTATTATACCGGGCTGTCCAGGGATCAAGAGGTGTCAAGTTTGTTTTAGCCCGTCCCATTGTTCCTCCTATTGCCTCTAGCTTGCGACGCATATCTGCCATTGTTACTTACCTGCTCAGCTGTGCCCTGCAATTCCTGCGGCAAGGCCTGTACAAGCACTTGTTTTTGAACAGACACCGACTGTGGACTGTGTCATGCATCATGGTGGGAAGTCACACCAGCAGTGATGCAGCCTGTGCATGTGCTGATCATGTTGTGGTGTAGGGAGTATGACAAGGCTTGGAAGCACTTGGCAGAGGCCAACCAGCTGCAGCGCAGCCTTGTCAGCTATGATTCTCAGCACGACGCCATGCTCTTCCAGGTAACACCTGTGTCAAATTGTCATCCAGTTGCTCCTCTGTGCATCTGGTCATTTGCCTGCTTTTAAATCGTGCCCAGCAGAGTGCTGAATGTGTCAAAGTGTCATCCAGTTTCTCTTCTCTGCATCTGGTGCTTCGCTTGCCCTTAAACCACTGCTCAATGCTCCCAGCAGAGTGTCAGAGTGTCATCCAGTTGCTCCTCTGTGCATCTGGTCGTTTGCTTGCCCTTCAAGTCGCCGCTCGATGCTCTCAGCAGAGTGCTGAAGTGCGCAAGAAGTGCTCAATTGCTCACTTGCTTTGCCAAACCAAGTGTTGTGTACATTGTGAACGCCTCAAGAGCATGCGGTGTGATGAAACTGAACAGGTGTCAAAGCTAATGCAGAGCTACGGGCATTCCCCTCGAACAAGCAACATGTCTGCTACAGCATGTGTCTGAATGATGCACACTGGCTGTCATCACATCAGGGTTGGTGCTTCACCACAAGAAGCACAATATATAACACACATATATATATAACGTGGTCCATTGCTGTGGCTTCAACTACCACAAAGCCCCATGCTTTGACAAGAATCTGCAGCCATCGAATGAGTCATTATCACCACTGATGTTATGCAATGATTGTGATCAGGTAATGCAGCAAGTGTTTCCCAGACCAGCTGACCCAACATCCAGTGACGCCTTTGACCTGCTGTTGAGCGGAGCGGCGGGGTGCCCCAGCACCTCCCCCATTTTTGTGGTGGGTATGCCCCGCTCAGGCAGCACCCTAGTGGAGCACATCCTCTCCAGTCACCCACAGGCACATGGTGCAGGTATGAATACTGGCTATTGTGCCTATTTAGTCAAGCCCCACCCCCCACCCCCACCCCCACCCCCCCTCTTGTGCCCCTGCTTGCTGTTCAACATGCCACCTCAAATGAACGCTGCTCCCAGACAGGACACATAAGCTATTGTAAGGTCATGTTTGTTCATACAGCTGTTTGCTTGATTGCTGAAATGAACAAGGAGGCCTCTCTGATGAAATGGCCACCAAATTTTGTGTTCATCGCTGTGCCGCGATGCGTTCATTGCCATGATCAGTGATGAGGGGGTCGGCCAAAATGGTTGAGACCATCTCAAGCAGCCTCTCAAGACACATTGGCACCTCTCATGTCTTTGCACAGATGCTTGTCACACTCAAGTCTGTCCATGCTACACAGTCATGCAGTCATAACTTCCACATTGACACTGTTAACTTCATGTGGTATGGCTGCAGGAGAAGACACTGCTTTTGCACCCCTCATCCCTGACCTGCTGCACCTCCTTGAGGGCAAAGGGCACTTCCAGGTTGGTGCCCTGACACATGCCCACCAGGAATGTGTCCATAGCAATTTTTACCTACCTCAACTCTCCTGATGATCCCTGCAAGAGTGATCACTTCAAAAGATGGAGTGTTTGTGGTGCTGACTGTCATCCTGTTATCCACACAGTATAAGTTCTGTCAACCAATCAATCAAGTTGCATTTTCTGGCTGTTGGACTCATCAGGGGAGGCAACAGAAACTGACTGGGAAATCAACATTCACTAAGCACTACTGTATGTCGCTGCGGCACTCTCTTACAAACTAAAACTTTTGCACAACTACTTTAATATCTGCTTCAGCTATATTGAATGACTCCAGCAGCCGCAACTCCCCATCATGCCTTGCTGCCATGGCTGGTCTTTATTTGCTGCACAACCTAAAGCATGAGTCAATGTCCTGACTTGCTCGCTTCCTGTCAGCCGTCACCCACCAAGAATGGGGCCTAGAGCTCAGCACAAAGTCCCACCAAAAATAGGGCTTACGCCTTAGCAAAAGACCCACCAAGAACAGGGCCTGGGCCTTAGCACAAAGACCCACCAAGATTGGGCCTAGACCTCAGCATAAAGGCCCATCAAGCTTTGCATGTGCAGGACATCAGGGACCTTGGGAAGCAGTATGTAGACAACATGCAGGGCAGAATCCCACCCTCTCGCGCCAATGCTACTCATGTAGTGGACAAGATGCTGCGCAATGTGTGGAATGTGGGCTACATCAGCATGATGCTGCCCAAATCCTGCATCATTCAGGTTGTCAGGCATCCCATGGACACTGTCCTGTCATGCTTTGCCCAGCCCTTTGAAGGGAGGGGCACCCCCTGGGCCTGGGACCTGCAAGGTGAGCCATTGCACAGCAGGTCTTATGTGTAGTAAACTCTGTTGGTTTTGGAGGTAGTTCCTGATGCTGCCCTCTTATGCTTTGTCCACCCCTTGGGATGCCCTGTCATGCTTTGTCCGCCCCATGGGATGCCCTGTCATGCTTTGTCCGCCCCTTGGGATACCCTGTCCATGCTTTGTACACCCCTTGGGATGCCCTGTCATGCTTTGCCCACCCCTTGGGATGCCCTGTCATGCTTTGTTCACCCCTTGGGATGCCCTGGCATGCTTTGTCCACCCCTTGGGATGCCCTGTCGTGCTTTGTCCACCCCTTGGGAGGCCCCTGGGCCTGACATCTGCAAGGCAGGTCCATGTGGAACACCTGTTTGCAGGAGCTCAAAGATGCCTTGGCGCCGCACAATGCATCTCACCATTGTAGTGTTGTGAGAGTGCTGAGTGCTGTGACTGATGTATCACACCTGTGCTTTCAAGCCAGGGTATTTGATGAGATGTTGCTACTGGCTCCACACCCCAGACTGTAAGGTATTAAATTGAATGAAATGGTGTGCAGACATTGCCAAAGAGAGTTTGATGGTGGATCAAATAAGCCACCACTGGTCGCAAGTGTTCCCTGGCAGAGTGCTCCAGATGCCCTATGAGAGGATTGTAGCAGATCTGGAGTCAGCAGCCAGAGACATGCTGCACCACTGTGGGCTGCCCTGGGATGAAAGCGTGCTGAAGTTCCATCAGAATCAGCGCACTGTGCAGACTGCCAGCCTAGCTCAGGTTTGCCCCTCTGCCTTTCTGTTGTCCCCAATCGCAAGCCTTGACGCACAGAGCGTGGACTTACGGCCGAGCTGTGAAGCCTGTCTGTGCCGTGCTGAGTCTGTGTACAGTGTCAGCTCCTCTGCCCTCAGTCACTGCAGCTTCTCTGATCCCTGAGTTGAGTTTGATCCTGTGTATACAAGCTGTCGTTGCATTCGATGTCATGCGCTGGGGTCACTTGCTGATGGTTCCTGATACCATCAAGGATGTACTGTATCCTCTTGCTTTGACAGTGTACTCTCCAGCTGGTGTTAGCAGCAGAACATTGCATAATAGGATGCTGCAGCTCATCATCAGCATTCTGCACTCTCCAGCTGGTGTTAGAACATTGCACAATAGGATGCTGCAGCCCATCATCAGCATTGCTGCATCTGCGTATAAAGTTAAGCAAGCAGCAAGGCTGCTGCTGCTGATGTGCCTCAAAGCAGTTGGTTCATGGCCACCTTACCAAGCACAAACTCTTTGCATCATTTATGGTATACATTCACCATGAACATCTAAAAGATTCAAGGTTCACCATGTACATTCACCATGAATCAACAAATGTCAGCATGCAGGTCAGGCAGCGGCTGTACAACACCTCTGTGGGCAAATGGAAGCTGTATCAATCATATATGCAACCAGCTGCTGATCTGCTGGACCCCATGGTGAAGCGCTATGAAGAAGAGTATGCTGTCTTCTTCAGCAATCCTGGGAAGTCTATAAAGGACGAGCTGTGAAACACATGAGTACCGCTTCCAGCTACTCATAAAAGTCTGCTGGTAGCAACAGCACTCAACTGATGCTGTGGCAGAATAGAGGCAAAACCTCTGCTGCTGTGTCTAGTTAGTCTGATGATCAAACATATCATCTGTTTCATCTGCCTTGTGCGTTTATGTGGAATAGCTGCTCCTGTGAGTATGCACAGTTTGGCAGAGTCACCCTCCTGTGGGTATGATGTGCTAGCAGGAGGGTGACTCTGGCCTGTGTGTTTGCGAGATCATGGGTCAAGGTAAGGTGAACCAGGACAAAGGTGAATGCAGGCCATTCCTCTCTGTTCTGGTTGCCTTGGTATGTTCTGGTATTGGACTGTGACAGTCAGCTTTTATTGCTGGGCGCCACGCTAATCCAAACTTGCAACTTTTGCTGGAGACATTTTACACTGTATAATCTGTCTTTACAGTCAGTGATTGCTCGACCTACACAGTAAGATTCGTCGCAGCTCAAACAGTTGACTTTGCCAATCTATCTTCTGCACAGCATACTCAGCCATAATTGCTAAAACTGATGACTTAGCCACTGGTGACTCAAAACTTGGCAATTACGAGAAAAACCTTGGGTTTCTCCCCTAATGTAAACCATATGACAGGTAACAACACACAGGTCAAAAACACTACAAAAGATCAGTTGCATTCATGACGACAGACGTTATCATCTGATCCTATCTTCCTTGGTGGGTCACTTCCAAGACAACATCCACATCCTCTACTATATTGTGGATGCATCCTCTTGCGTTTGCACTCACACACAACACCTTTGAATATGTAAAGTCTGCATCTGTCTCAAACTCTGCCTGTGCATCACTTGCACATACCAAATCTCACCTTTGACTACCATTTGTCACATGCCTTGACTACCATTTGTGCGCATGATGACTAGTTTTACACCTGGTGCTGTTCATCCAGAGTCAGCAATGCGACATGACCAGCACAAAAAATCCACCACCAGGCCATGATTCCAGAAGCATTCTATTTGACAGCCTCCTCGCCTGTGCTCTTGGCCCAGTAGTCCTGACCCAGGCGCCACAGCACTGTGAACATGATCCCTTGCAACCCATTGGACAGAATCTTGGTCTTTAGCCCCCGGCCAAACAAGCCACTGAGACCATCTTTTTGAATGACTTCCTGCAGTCACCACATGCCATCCTGACTTCAGCAACATTGCATTTACATCTAATTAACAAAGACACTAAATACAAATGCAGCTGTCTTGTTGTGAACAGCCCCGAGGATCTTGGGCATGACAGGACATGGGGTGAACATTTACATGCTTCAGCTGGGCTGCAATACAGAGCAAGCATCTCAAGCTCTCTCTCTCAATGCCGTATGGGGTCATCTGAGCCGTGCAGCAGTCAGATGTGCACATCAGCAGGTACACAAACATACCTTGACCACCTCAGGGTATGTGATAGAGGTTGTGGCAGTCTGCTTGGAGGTCTTGATCACTCGCACAGAGTTGGAGCAAGTGTCAGAGATAGCTGAAGCTGAAAACCCAATGACAGCACTGCGCATGAGCCGCCTGGGCAGGTCATCGTACTGAGGCAGGTTCTCATTCAGGAAGTTGTACTGCAGCAAAGGAGCCACATCAGCATGTGAAGGTTAACGGCCAATGGCATTCCTTGCTGTGATAGTCCGTAACAAGTTGTGAGGACCTAAAGAGTCTACTGTAACATTTGCAATCATCACATATGTGAGAGCTGCAAGCTGATATGTTGTCATGGGTATTACTAACCAACTCATTGCTGTTGCTGTGAGCCAAATTGCTAACAGTCAACACCATTGCCTTGTGACAGATCAGATAATCACATAGCAACACCACACGCAGCAGCTGTACTGGTTGATGCATGGACTGCATGTGGTGTGCAAGTCTCTACAGGCAAGCTTGCTGTGCAAGAAAGCAGACATAAGAGCAAAATGGGATAAGATGCAAGGACAGGACACAGTGCGCAAGAGCGATTTACAACAGAGAAAATATCACTTTGTTCCTACACTATGGCAAAGCAGGGCAGGGCAGGGCAGGGCAGGGACTCACAGTGAAGAACCAGGGGTAATGGCCCACAAAGGTGGCTGCTGACGCTGCCAAAGCACCATGGTACAGCACTGGTACACCTCCAGTCTTCACCTTTGCAACCAAGGCAGGGAATCCATTTTTGCCCTCAACCTGCATGGTCACAATCATAAACCTCTTAGAAGCCATGCCATCTTACAATCATACACACATCCTGCATGCATCATATAGGACAAATCAAGCTGGTGCGTGAATGCACCAAGTAATGATGTGTCATGCAAGTGCTGACCTGCATGGTGGTTTTGGTAGCATCAACAGGCATCAGCACAATTCTGAAAGCAGCAGCTGAGGCTGAGGCTACAAGCGTCTTCAGTCCAACATTCAGATGGGCTGTTGCTTCGTAGCTTTCCAGCAGGGATAGTGTACCAGCATTGGCAGCTGTGTCTCCAAACCTGCTCAATGGCCCCTGCACTCAAAACGCATGGGCTTACAAGCAGTCTTCACTGCAGGCAGGTGCATGTTGCAGACTGCTCCATGTATTCTGGCAGGCAACAGCTCAAGATGGCCTGGCAGCAAAATTGG
>JAABUK010010711.1_pt1 | contig 12155 bp, 10 predicted proteins | sample 5559141 | NCBI WGS metagenome assembly JAABUK01 (sample SAMN10711869, study PRJNA513367) | rock metagenome | isolation source: Antarctica rocks | place: Antarctica: Victoria Land, Pudding Butte nord | collected 2016-01-03 | reverse complement strand
AAAGAACGAATGATGCGCAGTGCATGAGCGATCAGCGCGTTAGTATTTCCGCCGCGTTCTTTATCGAACAGGAATTCCAGCAAACCGGTTCGTTTGTTTATCGCATGTATAAAGGCACGCTCAATCGTCAACCCGCCTTCAACGAATTCATGACGGAGCGCGAGCAGGTGATCGGCGGCGCAAGCCTCGATGCGAGCAAACAAACATTCGCGGACGCGTGGGTGCAGCGCCCGGAGTTTCTACAGAAGTATCCGCAGAGCCTGACGCCGGAGCAGTTTGTCGATGCGCTTTTGGCGACGGTGCAGGAGACTTCCGGCGTGGGTTTGAGCGCGCAACGCAGTGCTTATCTGTCGGCGTTGCAGACAGGCGGGCGCGGGCTTGTGGTGCGGCAGATAATCGAAGATCAATCGTTCCAGAAAGCCGAATACAATCGCGCGTTTGTGTTGATGGAATACTTCGGTTACCTGCGGCGCGACCCGGAGCCGGGCGGCTATAAATTCTGGATTGATGTGCTGGATAATCGCGTGCCGAATAATTATCGTTCGATGGTGAACGCGTTTATCACATCAGAAGAATACCGCGCGAGATTCATCAACTGACGAACTTATTCGGCGCGGAAAGCTACGACGACTGAACGACGACTAAACGATGAATAGCTACGCGGATTGTAGGGACAGCCGCGTGGCTATTTTCGCATCTGGCGCAAGGGTTCCGGGATAAACGCTGTGATGTGATGAATCGCCGTGTGGCCGTCGGCGAAGGCTTGATAAAGCGTGAAGTCGGGCAGTTGCAGACAACTCAAAGGCGAGCCGTGCATGTAGCCTGTGTCGAGACCGATGGCGCTGTGCGAAATATATATGCCGTGGCGTCCGACGCGCCCGCGCAAAGGCAAAAGCGGCGTCGGCGTATGGCCGAAGATGCACGGCTTGCCTTTGTAGTTGCGGAAAAAGTTTGCGTCGCGCGACCACAATAAATGATGCGGCGCGGTGTCGCGCGGATGCTTGCCGTCGTCCAGCCCCGCATGAACGTAAAGGGCGTAATCGTCTTCGTGATAAAGCGGCAATTCGCGAAAAAAATCTACATGCTCAAGCGGCACAAGCTGCGCGATCTGACGACGCAACTCGTCGGCATCTTTCCCTGCGCCGAGCATTTCATGAGCCTTCGCCGCATCATCCGAACAACTTGCATACTGCTCGATGGTGCAATTGCTTCCCGTCGTGTGCGACAGCCAGAGAGTTTCGCCCGCATCGAAAAAATCGAGCAGCATTTGTTCGTGATTGCCGCGCAACACGATGAAGCGCGACGGCTTTTCGCGCTGCAACTTATGAACTGCCTTGACGACACCCGGCACGTCCGGGCCGCGATCAATCAAATCGCCGAGCATCACAATCGAATCAGCTTCTTCGGCATCGCGCTCGATCATTTGCAGCAGATTGTGTAGTTGCGCGCAACGCCCGTGAACGTCTCCTATAACGAAGGTTTTCATGCGTGCGAGGCTTTCCTTTTTCGTGTTTAGGCGCGTGCGGGCGTTGCCATGCCGTTGTTGTTCATCAGGGCTTTGAATCGCGCATCTTCGCGCAACTGCGCCCAGTTCGGGTCTCGCCCAAACCATGCGCGGTTTTCATTGCCGAGCGCAATGGCGCGCTCCAGCCATTTGAAGGCTTCGTCTTTGTTTGTTTCAAGCGCGTAGGCCGAAGCGAGCCAGTAGGCAATATCGTGATCGGCGGAAGCGTTCTCGATTGTGCGCGGTGTTAGCTCGGCACGCGCCGCTTCGTGTTGCCCCTGCGCGCTCAAACACATCGCGAGGATCGGGCGAATGCCGTCCATCTGCGGATTCTCCGCGAGCACTTCACGCAGGATTCTCGTCGCTTCTTTAGCGTCGCCTTGATAAAAACAGATGCGCGCGCGGAAGGTTTTAATGAGCGGATGATTCGGCTCCAGCCGCGCCCCCGCGTCGAGCGCATTCGTCGCTTCGCGGTAACGGCCTTCATACATCAGCACGCGCGCTTGATTGTAGCTGACGACAACGCGCTCGTCCGGGTTAAGCTGCGCCGCGCGTTCAAAGCTGCGCAGCGCTTTGTCATATTTTCCGTCGAGGCGATAAACGGTTCCCGCAATCACCTGCGCCTCCGCGTCGTTCGGCGCTTCGCGGCGCAGGCGTTCGACTTCTTCGCGCGCGCGCGTCTTCTCGCCGCGCGAAAGAAAAATGTAAATCATGTGCAGGCGCGCTTCGATGAGCTGCGGGTCGGTTGTGAGAGCTTGGACAAATTCGGCTTCGGCGCGCACGTAATCCTTGCAGTCGCCAAAGCCTTTGATGACGCGGCGCGTATAGCACACGCCGATGCCCGAATGCGCGAGCGCGAAGGACGGATCGAGTTCCGTTGCGCGACAGAAATGTTTGACGGCGCGGGCGAAATCTTCGTGCGACAAAGTTCGGTTAGCATAGCGCGCGAGGCAGTCGCGCCCGCGCAGATATTCTTCGTAGGCTTGTGGGTTTGTCGTGAGCGCGCGCGCAAAAAGTCCCTGCTCGTCCGGCGTGAGTTCAATGCGCAAGCCTTCGACAATGTGCTGCGCGATGCGATCCTGCACGCCTATGATGTCGCCCGCCGCCACATCCACGCGGTCACTCCACAGCATATCGCCGCTTGCCACATCGAGCAGTTGCGCGGTGACGCGAAATCTTTCGCCCGCTTTGAGAAAGCTCGCGGCAAGCACGGCTGTGACGTTCAACTCGCGCCCGATACCGCGCGGATCGTCCGTCTTTCCCTGATACTTGGCGACGAGAAACGACGGGCGCACGACAAGGGAACGAAGGCGCGCTAATTCCGTTGTCACGGCATCGGAAAGCGAGAACTCATAGAACGCCGTGTCCGGGTCGTTGTTCAAGTTTCTGAATGGCAGAATAGCGATGGATTTGCGCGCGTCCGCGAGGCCGTCGCTCGTCAGATGAAGCGGCGTTGTCTCTGTGACGGATTGTGCAGGCGTGGTTTGTGCCTGCGCACGCGGAACGGTGGATTGCGATTCGACGCCGAAGAGATTTTGCAGCCTGCGCCAGGCTCTTTGCAAATAAGCGTCGAAGCCTGAGCCGTCGAGATGGCGCGGCGCAACGGGCGGCATAATCGAAGCGGCGACGCTCTCCAGCGCGAGCGCGCTACGGGTCGCGGCATCGCCCGCTGCTGTGCCCGTTGTTTCTGTTGCCGGTGCTATCGCAAGGCTCTCGCTCAAGGCGCGGCGCAAATCGTCGCGGAAGTCCGCCATCTTCTGGTAACGATCACGCGGTTCTTTCTGAAGCGCGCGATCAACGATCATTTGCAAACGCGGCGGGCACAAATCCGTGCGCGATTCGACGATGGGTTGCGGCGTATCGTGCAGCACGGCGTGGCGCACGTCTATGCTCGTTTGTCCGCGAAAAGGCCATGTGCCCGTCAGCAATTCGTAAAGCAATACGCCCATCGAGAAAATGTCCGCGCGTGCGTCCACATCCGCATCGCCGCGCGCCTGCTCCGGCGCAGCATACGTCGCCGTGCCGTATGGAACGCCGAACTCCGTTAGTTCCGTGTGGTGAACATCACGCGCGCGCGCGGATTCTTCGTCGAGTAACTTGGCGAGACCGAAGTCTAAAACTTTGACAGTGCCTGTGTCCGTCACCATGACGTTGCCCGCTTTGATGTCACGGTGAATAATGCCGCGTTCGTGCGCCGCCGCGAGCGCGTCCGCAACTTGAAGCGCGATGGACAGAGCGCTCACGAGTTCGAGTGGACGCCCGTTGACAAGCTGCCGCACGTTGCGCCCTTCGACATACTGCATCGCAATAAAGTGCGTGCCGTTCGCTTCATTGAGATCGAAGATAGTGCAAATGTTCGGATGATCGAGCGACGAAGCGAGCCGCGCTTCACGCTCGAAGCGTTTGAGATTGGCTTGCTTTGCGGTCAATTCCGGCGCGAGAATTTTAATGACGACGGTGCGCCCGAGTTTCGTATCGACGGCCTTATAGACCGCTCCCTGCCCGCCCTTACCAAGCTCATCGAGAAGATTGTAATGAAGCAGCGTCTGCTCGTTCATAATTTCTCGCCCGTGTTACAACAACTATTACTGCTGCGCGATGCCGAATTGGTTCAGGATAAACGCGTAGTCGAAGGCTGTTTCCTTCAGCGCATCGTAGCGTCCCGATGCTCCGCCGTGGCCTGCGCCCATGTTGATTTTGAAGAGCAGCGGATTGGTGTCCGTCTTTGTCGCGCGAAGTCTGGCAACGTACTTGGCGGGTTCCCAGTACATTACCTGACTGTCGTTGAGCGATGTTTTGACGAGTATCGTCGGATACTGTTTCCTTTCGATGTTGTCATAGGGACTGTAAGTTTTCATGTAATCGTAATCCGCTTTCTCGTTCGGGTTACCCCATTCGAGATATTCGCCGACGGTCAAAGGCAAGCTTGCGTCGAGCATTGTGTTGAGCACATCAACGAAGGGCACTTGCGAGATAACGAGTTTGAAGAGGTCTGGACGCATGTTGGTGACTGCGCCCATAAGTAGGCCGCCCGCGCTGCCGCCTTGAATAGCGAGGCGATCTTTGCTTGTGTATTTTTCTTTGATGAGATGCTCGGCTGACGCGATGAAGTCCGTGAACGTGTTGCGCTTGTGATTCATCTTGCCTGCATCGCGCCACTCTTCGCCCATTTCACCGCCGCCGCGTATGTGCGCGATGGCATAGACGAAGCCGCGATCAAGCAAACTTAAGCGCGAACTGTTGAAGGCATCCGGTATCGAAATGCCATAAGAGCCGTAGCCGTAAAGCAACGCGGGATTGTGCCCGTCGCGCTTTAAGCCTTTTTTGTAAACGACGGAGATGGGCACGCGCGTCCCGTCGGAAGCCGTTGCGAAAAGGCGTTCGGAAGTGTACTTCGCGGGATCGTAGCCGGGCACTTCCGTTTGCTTCAAAAGCTCTCGCTTGCGCGCTTGCATATCGTAATCGTAGACGGAAGGCGGCGAGACGAGCGATTGATAGCGAAAGCGGAACTTGTTGGAATCGAATTCAGGATTAGATTCACCGGCGAGCGCGTAGACGGGTTCCGGGAATTCGACGCGGTGCGTTTTGTTGTTTTGCAAATCAACGATGCGCGCGAATTGCAAACCGTTTTCGCGTTCGCTCAAGACGCAGTAATTGCGGAAGAGGTCGATGTCGTCGATCTTTACTTTCAAGTTGTGCGCGACGAGTTCTTTCCAGTTGTCTTTGCGCGGATCAGAGACGGGTGCGGTCATCACACGAAAGTTTTTCGCATGATCGTTGGTGCGTATGTAAAAAGAGTCGCCGCGATGGTCGACATAGTATTCGAGGTCTGTCTGGCGCGGGTGTATGACGCGCGGCGCAGATGTCGGATCGCTCGTTGGAAGATAGCGGACTTCCGAGGTCGTTTTGCTGGCGGAAGTGACGAAGATGAATTGCTTATCGCGCGAGCGTTCGGCGCTTAAGTCATACAGTTCATCTTTTTCTTCGTAGACGAGATCGTGTTTTTCTGCGCCGAGTATGTGGCGAAAGAATTTATCGGAGCGTTTTGTAACGGGGTCTTCCGTGACGTAGAAAACGGTGCGATTGTCCTGCGCCCACATCACGGCATCGACGCGCTCCACTTTTTCAGAGAGAAGCTTTCCGGTGCGCAAATCCTTCACTTGAAGCGTGTATTGACGATAGCCCGTTGTGTCGGTTGTGTAGGCCAAAAGGTTTCCGTCGTCGCTCACGGCATACGCGCCGAGTCCGAGAAATTTGTGGCCTTTCGCCAGTTCATTCAAATCAAGCGTGACTTCTTCTTTTGCATTCGATTCTTTCGCATCCGGCGAGGCGGCGGCGCGCTTGCGGCAATAGATAGGATATTGCTTGCCTCGTTCGGTGCGCGAGTAATAAAAATAGTCGCCGAGATGATACGGAACCGTTTGGTCTGTTTCCTTGATGCGCGCAACCATTTCTTTGTAGAGATTGGCTTGGAGCGCTTCAGTCGGTTTCGTCAACGCCTCTGTGTAAGCATTTTCGGCTTCGAGATATGAGATGACTTCCGCGTTCGATTTTTCGCGCAGCCAAAAATAATCGTCAACGCGCGAATCGCCGTGCGTGCTGATTGTCTTCGGAACTTTTTTGGCAACGGGCGGCTTCGGCGCTGCTGTTGTCGTCGTCGCCGGATTTGTCTGCGCGGCGGCGATGGATGTTGTGGTGTCTGTGTTTGAAAGCATGATGGAAAATAGGAGAAACTGAAGGGTAAAAAAGAGAACCGCTTTTTTCATGGGCGTTTCCTGTTGGCTGCGAAAAGGATAAAAGTGCATTCCAAGCGGCAAGCTTAAAACGCCTGACGAAATGTGAAACAAGCGCACGGCCTGTTAGTCGTGGACGGTTCAACCACGCGGCGGCGTGCCCCAACCGGAACCGGCATATTTGCCGTCCTGCACAATGCACGGCACGGTCGGGTCATTGTCCGCGTAAGCGAACATTTCGGCACGCCGCTCCAGATCGTTTTGCGCGTCGTATTCAGTGAAAGAAATATCGTGGGAATTGTAATAATCGCGCGCCTGCTGGCAATAAGGACAGCCGGGCTTGATGTATAGCACGAGTGACATATTCGGAAAATCCTCCTGAAGTGTATTCTAGCGCGCCGCACGCGTGTTGCGAAAGTGGGAAAAGCAAGCGCGTCTTTCCGGCGCGTGTCCTGTAAAGATAGCTATCGTTGGATGCTGAAAACTGAAAACCGGAAACTGAAAACTGTTCGTCAATACTTCGGCACGCCCGGATCGACTTCGTTCGACCATGCGCCGATGCCGCCTTTTAAGTTGGTCAGCTTGCCTGTGAAGCCTGCGCGTTGCAGCGCTTCGATGGCGCGCGCGCTTCGCCCGCCGCCTTTGCAGTGAACGACTGTCTCGCGCGTGGAATCTATTTCTTCCACGCGGTTGACGATTTGGCCGAGCGGGATCAGCTTTGAGTTTGGCAGGCGCGCGATGTCGTATTCGTTTTGCTCGCGCACGTCTATGATCTGCACGTCGTCGCCCGCGTCAAGGCGCTGTTTGAGTTCGGTTGGCGTAATCTCGCTCATTGATTGATTGCTATTCTGGCTCATGGATTTGCCCTCACGATTCTGTTTTCGGTTCAGTAAAATTGTGCGAGCATTGTAGCGTGCCGCGAAGGTTTTTGACGAACGGAAATTTCGCGTCGCGCCGGAAAATGCGTTACACTCTGGCGCTGATAATCGTGAAGATAAAATAAGTTGGCGGGCAATTGCATCTGCTGATTCGAGGAGCAAATTAAAGAGTGGCGATTAAGGTGCTGGGCGTGTCGGGAAGTATGCGCGAAGGCTCAACGTCGCGGCGCGCTTTAAGCATCGTGCTGGAGGCCGCGCGCGCAGACGATGGCGAGGCAGAGACGCACTTGCTCGATTTGCGCGAACTCGATTTGCCGATGTATCGCCCGCAGCCGACAATTAAAAATGAAAGCGTCGCGGAGGCCGGAAAAGCAGTCCAGTGGGCTGATGCGTTTGTGTTTGCGACGCCCGATTATCATGGCTCTATGTCGGGCGCGATGAAAAACTTTCTTGATTATCACTGGACGGAGTTTGCCGGAAAAGTTTTTGGTTATCTGTGCGCGTCGCACGAAAAAGGCTTAACCGCGATGGATCAAATGCGCACCGTCGTTCGGCAGTGTTACGGGTGGAGTCTGCCGTATGGCGTGGCCGTTCACGGCGACGAAGATTTCGATGCGAGCGCTAACCTCACAAACGAAGCGGCGGGCAGGCGGTTGCGTATGCTCGGACGCGACATACGCGTTTACGGCACGGTGCTGCGCGAACAATTCGCGCGCGACGTGGCGAGCGACGCCCTTGATACCTTCGCGGCGCGATACAGAAGGAAGTGAACAGTGGTCAGTGGGCAGTGTTCAGCAAGACGCTATCAATGAAAACTTACTTCCTGATGTTAATACGAAGCAATCAATAGTAATCAATAATCGTTGACTGAAAACTGACCACTGACTGCTGACCACTATTTTGATTTACGATGTGATTATCATCGGCGCGGGGCCTGCCGGTTTGTCTGCCGCATTGTGGTGCGATGAACTCGGGCTGGACACGCTTGTGCTGGAAGCGAAGCCGGAGATCGGCGGGCAACTGTTGTGGGTCTATAACCGCATCGGGAATCATCTGGGCGCGAGTGCAGAGAACGGGCGCGAGTTGCGCGATTCGTTCGCGTTGCAAGTCGAAGATCGCGATTTTGATTTGTGGACGGATGTCGAGATTGAAAGCGTGGATGCGCGGGCAAAGCAAATTAGTTTGCGAAGCGGTGAGAAACTGCAATCAATCAGTTTGATAATTGCGACGGGCGTGCGCCGCCGTAGATTGAATGTTCCGGGTGAAAAAGAATTGCTTGGGCGCGGCGTGTTTGAATCGGCGACGGGCGAGCGAGAATTGATGGCGGGGCGCGATGTGTGCGTTGTCGGCGGCGGCGACGCGGCGGCGGAAAACGCTTTGCTGCTGGCGGAAGTTTGCCCGACGGTGACGCTCGTGCATCGCGGCGAAAAACTTCGCGCGCGCGCTGAATTCGCCGAGCGATTGAGCGCCGAACATCGCATCACGATTTTCAAGGAGGCGACGCTGCAACGCATCATCGGCGAAGCGGAAGTCGAGGCGGTTGAAATTTTGCGCGCGGGCGCGATCAAGTCTTTCGAGATGGCTGTGCGCGCGGTGCTCGTTCGCATCGGAGTCGAACCGAACACGGAGCTATTTCGCGGGCAGATAGAAATGAATGAAAATGGATACGTGCAAGTGACGGGCGAGGACGAAACGAGCATCTTGAACGTGTTTGCGATTGGCGACGTTGCTAATCCGCTTGCGCCGACGATCAGCGGCGCGGTGGGCGCGGGCGCGACGGCGGCGAAAATCATCGCGTCGCGGCTGCAAAGCGGGACGGGCAAGCAGCGCGCGTGAATTTTGCGGAAAACAAGATGGGTTACGAAGACATTTCGCCGACGGAATTAACTGCGCGCATCGAAGGCGGCGAGGTTGTGAATTTGATTGACGTGCGCGAATTGGAAGAGTATGAGTTGGCGCGAATAGAAGCGGCGCGGTTGTTGCCCTTGAGTCGTTTCAATGAATGGGCGAAGACGCTCGATCCGAACGAAGAATTTATTTTTCTGTGTCATCACGGAATGCGTAGCGCGCATGTTTGCACGGTGCTGGCGCGCGAAGGATTCAAGAATTTGCGTAATCTGGCGGGCGGCATTGATCGCTGGTCTTCGGAAGTTGACCGGAGCGTGCCGCGTTATTGAAGTATGAGTGCAACGGGAAAAATCTTGACGCAGGGTGACGCACAAAAAGCTGATCTTAGCAATGGCGCTATTGCCGAACCGAGTGTGCTTGCCAAACGAAGCGCGCTTGCGGCGGCGGTTCATGTGGTACGATTGCTGCTGATCGCGATGTGGTTGGGAGCGGCGTTGTTCTTCAGTGCGGCGGTTGCGCCGAGCGCGTTTGCCGTGCTCGCCGCGTCGCGTGAATTGGCTGGCGCAATTGTTTCGCGCACCCTCTCGACGGTAAATATCAGCGGCTTTGTGATCGGCGTGCTGCTGCTTTTAAGCGCTACTCTGTTTCAGGCCAAAAGAAAAGCGGCGTTGCGGGCGGAGATGATCGCGCTTGCGATTGTTGCATTGGCGACGGGAGCAGGGCAGTGGATTATCCGTGCGCGGCTCGAGCAATTGCGCATGTTGATGAAAGTTCCGGTTGATGCTGTGGTGGCGAATGATCCGCTGCGCATCGCATTCGGGCAGTGGCATGTGTACTCTGTGATGGCGCTCGGCATCGCTTTACTCGCCGCCTTCGCCGCGTTTGTTTTGATGTGGCGAAGTGAAAGATAAATTCTAAAAAAGAGACGGGGAAAATGTTTGATGGAGACGATAGAGAAACTCGATGATTGGCGCGGGCGTTACAGTCGCTGGCGGGAAAAGAGCCATGCCGGAGTGTCCGTCGATGATGTGGGAAGCGATTACCCGTTCGTCGAAAACAAGCGCGCGCCGTTTCGTCCATTGGGGCGCGCATTGCCGATGCTCAATCTCGCGTTGATCGGTTCGGCGGGCGCGTACATCGATGGCACGCAGGCTTTCGATACGAGCGCGGCGGGCGGCGATGCGAGTTTTCGTGAGATACCCGTTGAAGTCGAAGCAGAAGATTTGCGTTATGCGGCGCGCGGGTTCGATCCGCAATTCGTTTTGCAGGACAGGAACGCGCAATTTCCCGTTGATCGTCTTTTCGAGTTTGCGGGCAACGGCATCATCGGCAAATTGAATCCCGTGTTCTGGAGCTTCTGCGGATTCATGCCCGACGCCGCGCTGATGACAGACAAAATGTTGCCGGAACTCGTCGCGCGCGTGAAGCGCTATGAAGTCAACGCCGCGCTGCTTGTTCCGGCCTCGCGTTTGTGCCATCAAACGACGGCGCTCATCGCACGCGCGCTCGAAGACGCAGGCATCCCGACGATGATGCTGGCCGTCGCGCGCGATGTCGCAGACATTATGCGAGCGCCGCGCGCCGTTTATTACAAAGGCGAATTCGGTCAGGTGGCGGGGCATCCCGCGCGGCCTGAATATCAACGGCGCATCCTAGATGAATCGCTGCGGCTACTCGAATCTTTAGACCAGCCGGGCGTGCGTAAATTAGTCGTCGATCTGGAAACAAGCGTCGAAAAAGAGCGCGGAGAAAAATAAAAGCAACACCGAACTCAAGTAGGAAGGCGAAGGGCGAAAGTGCTGTGGAAACCGTTTTGTTTATTCCATCTCTGGTAGCTTCAGCGCTCGTTATAGCCATTTGCAATTGCGCGCGACCTATCAAATAAATCGTCGGGGCAGCGGCTTGTCCCCGCCCGTTAGATTGAATGACATTCAAGCGGCGGGCAACCACAAGGGTCGCCCCTACACATAAGCCACACTCATTTGCAAGCCACTATTAGTATTCTCCGTATTTCTGAATTTGATATAAGTCTTCCGCTAATTAATACGGCACTTATCTTTTGAGTATTGCTGATGTCCTCTAACGGGTTGGCATTAAGCAACAACAAGTCGGCAATCTTCCCTTTCTCTATTGTGCCAAGTGTGTCCAACTTACCCATGAACTTCGCCGGATTGCGTGTCGCGGTTTGTAGTGCTTCCATCGGTGTCAAACCTGCCTGCACAAGCAACGATAGTTCTTCATGCAGAGGCGAAGCGCCGTTATTCAATGGTATATCAGAACCGGCTAAGAGCATCACGCCTTTTCGCTGCATATCACTAACCATTGCAAGGTACTTCTGCCAAATCCGGTCGCCATACCGCTTATCTTCTTCGCTAAGTTCTTTGCGCTTGGAATTCCACTGACCACGCAACGCCGCTAGAGTCGGCACCTGCCATGTGTGATTCTTGGCAAAAAGAGCGAACAAAGATGCTGCCTTTTCATCACTGAAAGTGTCGAGCAACGGTTTGGTCAACTCTGTGCGAAATAATTTAGTGTCACCAGATTCATCTCCCTTTTTAAGAGCCTCTAACAGTCCTTCAACATATTTGCTCAACTCGGCTTCGCGCGTCGAACACGCGAGCAACACTCCATGAAAGCGCGCACTCCCGAAATGTTCAATACTACGCTGACCAGCGTTGGAAGCCTCTACCGCGCTGACGCCGACGGGCAAATGCCCGGCGAAAGAGATGCCCTGCCGCTTCGTCTCTGCGGCAAGTACGAAGAAGAGGTCGCGCGGCAACGTATCGCCTATCTTGATGAAATCAACTCCGCGCTTTTTCAGATAGCTTATGGTTTCTTTTACTTCACTCTCGCTGCTCACGGAGCGCAGCAACGGCAATTGAAAGGGAAGTGGCCCTTGTAAGATAGGACCCGCTACAATCATACGCGGGCCGATGATGTCTCCGGCAGCGGTTTCCCTTCGGAGTCGCAGAACATCTTCGAGAGGTGATGCCATATCTCGCACGCCGGGGATGCCATTGGCGACTAGCACCTGAAGAAATTTCCGACCATCTTGATAGTTTCCAGCTTGATAGCTTCCAGAATGAACGTGCATATCCCACAAGCCGGGAATCAGAAACTTGCCAGCAGCGTTGATTACCTGCGCGCCCTTCGGTATGCGAACCTTTCCAGACCTGCCAAGCGCAGAAATAC
>JAABUK010010710.1_pt1 | contig 12157 bp, 8 predicted proteins | sample 5559141 | NCBI WGS metagenome assembly JAABUK01 (sample SAMN10711869, study PRJNA513367) | rock metagenome | isolation source: Antarctica rocks | place: Antarctica: Victoria Land, Pudding Butte nord | collected 2016-01-03 | reverse complement strand
CCCAAACGTCGCTGCCATTGATGAAGCCGCGCCTGCGCCAATTCGGTTTGCGCGGTCACTTCGTCGCGCCAATTTTGCAGCAGCGAACGCGCTTCTTCCTGGCTGGCAAACGAACGTTCGTCCAGATTTTCTCCGGTCAGCAAATGAACGATTTGACTTAGCTTCTGCCAGCTTTCGTCGTCCAGCAAGCGTCCTTGACGCAACGCTTGAACCGCACGCGATAAGGGCAAGCCGATTTCGTTGGGCGCCAAGCTTTGCCCGCGCGCATCAGTCGCCGAAACTTCGCCGCCGCGCAACAAAGCGCACAAAACAACCCGCGTTTGCGAGGCATTCAAGCCCCACGAACTGCGCGCAAAATGCGTTTCCAGGGCGGCCAGAGAAACCTGCTCGCGGTCGCGCAAAAAGTCCAGCATCTCGTTCACCAGATCGTTTCGAGTACTCGATTGATTGCTCGATGGTGAAACGATGCGCCAGCGTCCGCCCTGCTCGATGGCTACGCCCAAAGGCTGCGCCACGCCGCGGACGGTGCGTTCGAGCGAAGCCGCGAAAAATGGCGATTGTGCCGGTCGTCGCAAAATCTCCAGACAAAGCGCGTCGGCATTTGAAGGCGTCAAGACACGCAGTCGTGGCGCGAGCGGCGCAAATTGCGGAAACACGGCTGGCAGCGTCCATTCGGCAATTGCTTCCAAGGCGCTCGGCCAGTTTTCACCCAGCGCCAGTTCGCCCGCCTCGACATGCTTGACGCCGCCGTTCGTCAGCGTTCCTTCGCGCAACAAGCGCGCGCCCAATCGCGCCAACGTCGCTTCGCGTTCGGACAAGCCGCCGCGCAAATGCTCCAAAACCGAACGGCCTCGCGCGTTGTCCGCCAGTTGCGGGTCGTGCAGCAATTGCGATTGCGCGGTCGCTTCGCGCGCCTGTTCCCATTCGCTTGCGGTCGCCGGTCGCGGCAGCCACCACACAACCGCATGACGCCAACGACTCCACTCGTCTGACGAGTCGCGGCTCAACGCTTCAAATGCCGCTTCAACAGCTTCGCGCCATGCTTGCGCCAAAGTTTCCATCGAGGCATTGGCCGCGTATCGAGTACTCGATTTGTCCTCTGAAGCTGTCAGCGGCGGCACAACGAACAACAGGAAATCGGGCGCGTTGTGACCAGCTGGTAACGTCGCCAAGCGGTTGACCAAGGTTTCAACGGACGGCACATCGCCCGCCACCGCGACGCTGACGACGCGCGGCGAATTGAGCCACATCACTTCCTGCGCAGTTGCGCCCAACCACGTCGCCAGCGGCATTTCGCTTTCGCGGCAGCAGCGCAAAACGTATTGCGCAATGCGGCGGTCGCCGACCGGCAAGGTGTGCAGCGCATTGAAAGTGAAACGCCGCGCCAGTTCGCCCGCGCGCGCTTCGCTGTCCACCAGGTAACGGTCGGCAAAAACGCCGTCGCGCCGCTCCAGCGCCAGACCAGCGCCGCCCAAACGCATCTTTTCAAGCAGCACGCGCGCATATTCGTAGTTGCCTTCATCCGGCAGACGAACATCCAGCAGCATCGCGTTGGTCAAAGCCGCGACTGAAGCCGCGCGTCCCGCAACGGCGAACAAAAGCGCCGTCTTCATCAGGGCGCGCATGGCTTGCGCTTCCGCGTCGTCCAGCGCGATTTCCTGCTCCACTTCGGGCCAGGCGCGCCACACCTGCGCCAATGGCTTCAAATCGGGAAACGTCGGCAGTTCGTTTTCCCAGAAATCGAACAATTCGTCTGGCAGCACGCGCTCTTTCGCATCGGTTTCAATCGAGATGCTCTGACAGAACACAACTGCGGAACGCGTGCGCGAACCAAAGCGACCGGCAATCGCTTCGAGCAAGCTGATTGTCGCGGGATGAAACGGATAAAGCCGTCGCCATTCGTCGCGCCCAAAATCGAGATGCGGCAAGGCGCGCACAAGTCCGTCATAACTTTGATCGCACAAAAGAGCAAGCTGATTTACATCGCGCGCGACAACCAATCGGCGTTCGACCAGCGACGGCAAATGCGCCAGCGACAGCGGCAAAGTGACGAAACGATCACGGATTTGCGACAGCGCGTAAGCATCCAAATCGCCGATTTCCTCGACGGTTTTTTGCAGCGCCGCCAAAATCCACAAGCCGAATCGAGTACTCGATGGCGCATTGGAACTCGTCTGAGAACGCCGCGCACGCTGTGCCAGAAACTGCAAAAACGCGGCGTCGCCTTGCAGAGCGCGGTGTTCGCGTCCCGACAAAAAAAGCGACAATTCATCGATGCAAATGACCGCGCCGTTCAAGCCGCGCCGCGACAAGGCTTCTTCCCAAGCCGCGAAAGTTTCACCACGCGAACCATCGAGAGAAATTGCCAGTTCATCGGGCGCCAGTCCGCGCCGCGTCCATTCGCTTTGCACTTCGCGCCAGAAAATTTCCTCCAGTGAAAAGCGCGCAGCAGCATAGTCATCGAGCGAAAAATGCACCACAAAACGTAGCCCAAAAACGTTCAATTCGCGGCTGAGATGCGGATGCGATTGCGCGAACTCATCGTGTGCAGCCAAGTCGCACAACAGCGCCATGCCGCCCAGCAAGTGACTTTTGCCCGAACCGAAAACGCCATTAAGGAAAAACGCGCCGCCATTACCGCCGGACAACGAACGCAGCAACGTTTCAGTCGCGTGCCGCGCGCGATCATCGAACCCCAGATAACCACCGACGAAATCGCGCGTTGGCGCACTTTGAGGCCGCTCGCGCAAACTTCGCACATCGGCAGCTTGAACCACGCTTGGAAACGCGCGAACTTCAACTAAATCGCTTCTTTTCATAGGGCGCGCCAAGTGTTCAAGAACGAGGCCACAATGAGAATCGAATACTCGATTGTGGTTTGTTTGAGCCAATGTGGCGTGGTACCGAGTTGGACTGATGCGCGCGGCGTTACAAAGCGTGAAAGGCAGCTAACCGGAAGATGACGTTCATGAGATGTTAAACTATCGCCAAAGACTTGGAAATAAAAACTTTCGCATGAACAACCGCAGAGGTGATGAAAAACAGAATCATTTCACATTCCTCGACCTATTTTGCGGCGCGGGTGGTCTCACGCAAGGATTTGAAAAGGGCGGATTCCATTGTTTAGGGGCAGCAGATTTGGACAAGGCTGCGATCGAAACGCACTGCAAAAACTTTTCGGCTCCTGCATGGCGTCTCGACTTGTCGAACACCTCGTCCCTTCAATTGCCTCAAACTGATGTTGTGATTGGGGGGGCCCCGTGTCAAGGTTTTTCCTCCGCGGGGATGCGCCAAATCAGCGATGAGCGTAATGACTTGGTAGCTCAATTTGCTCGTATAGTGAGTGAATTACGGCCCCGCACCTTTGTTTTTGAAAATGTAGAAAGTTTCTTAACTGCTGGCAATGGTCACTACGTTTTTGCATTACTGCGTCCGCTGATTGCCTGTGGTTACAGAATACACGCGCGTAAAGTGAATGCCGCTAATTATGGCGTGCCCCAACACCGCAAGCGAGTCATCATGATTGGCGGTTTAGGATGGGAGCCGTCCTTTCCGAATGCAACACACACCGCATTTGGGGCACCCGGCGCAGCGTTGGGCGGTCATTCTTTACCTTTAACACCAACTGTATTTCAAGCTCTTGAGGGTTTGCCAGCAGCTACTCTGGACGCGCCGGGGACGCTGCAAGGTCATTTTTGTCGTCCCTTACAGGAGACAGAATTGGCACGCGCGACTGCTTTGCTGCCCGGTCAATCTATGCGCGACCTGCCACAGAATTTACAACACGAGAGTTTTACTCGACGCGCCTACCGGCGCGTCGTGGATGGCACACCTACAGAAAGACGTGGCGGCCCGCCAACAGGTGTGCGTCGTTTACGTGCTGATGAGCCGAGCAAGGCCATCACTGGGGGCGCTCGCGCAGAATTCTTGCACCCTTACGAACACCGCCCATTAACCCTGCGCGAGTGTGCTCGCCTGCAAACTTTTCCTGATAATTTTACCTTTTGTGGAACTGCTTCTCAGCAATCGCAGCTTATCGGCAATGCAGTTCCGCCTTTATTCGCCCAAGTCATAGCGGAAAGCATTCGTAGTGACTTAGAACTCAGCCATAGCGAAATAGAATGTCAAGATATTGCAACTGGGCAGCTTCTTTCTTTCGTTCCGACACTCTCGCAAGGCACCAGCCCAGCTCTAAAGAATGTCATTGAAGCGGTGCGTTCTGAATTTGGAATCTTGGATGGAATGTCGCCACAGGCGGTAACAAAGGAACTCACTTTATGGCGCTGACAAGACGGCAACTTAATTTATCTGCTCTTTCTGTAGCTCAAAAGGCCGTTATCAATCGCGCGATTACTGGAGGAACTAAATTGGGCGCGGGTTTAGATGAGGCACAATGCGCTTATTTGGCCGTCCGCATTGCACTCGATCTGGTACACAACATCGCAGGGATACCATCTGACATTGCACCATTTTTCGGTACTAACGACTTGGCAATTCTACGATTGGAAGGCGTAGATTTTCTGCCGCTCTTTGAAACATTGTGCGCTCAAGTGCCAGACGCTGAAACGTATTTTGACTGCCTCGCTGCATTACATAAGCGGCGTTTGAAATATCAGCGTATTCTCGAATATCAGCCTATTCCAAACTTGAATCAGGTGGGACCGCGCGGACTACTTCAATATGGCACACTCGGCTCCACTGCACTTGCCGGTTGGCTTTTCTGGCGTAAATGGCTGTTTGATATTGATAACCGTGCCGGTCAAGAAACTGGTTATATCTTCGAGCCGATTGTTGCGCGATGTGTCGGCGGTGAGCCGTTTCCTGCGAGTAAATCGCCCGTCAAACGACGTGATGGTAGTGGAAAGGGACGGCAGGTAGATTACGTTTACGGCGACCGCGCGTATGAAATTAAGTTGCGTGTTACTTAAGTTGCGTGTTACTATTGCGGCGTCCGGTCAAGGGCGTTGGGGAGAAGAAAAGGATTTCCCGGCTGATTGTCAAGCCAGCGGTTTTATTCCTGTTTTATTAGTTTTTGATGACACCCAAGCCGACAAACTGGATGAACTTAGCGCCGTGTTTCGCGCGCATGGCGGTGAAGTCCGCATCGGAGCAGAAGCTTGGCAACATCTCGAAGAATTAGCCGGGCCGACGATGAGCATATTTCTCGAACAGTATGTGCGTAGCCCACTCAAAGATTTACTAAACAATGCTCCCGCACGGGATTCTTTACCCGATTTGAGCTTGAAGATGAGCGACAAATTCTTGGAGATAACTATTGGGAGCGAAGTTCTTACCATTGCTCGCCCATCTTTGGCTGGCAGTGAACCACAAGCTTCTGAAGACACATTGGCTGATGATGTATGAACCGACCTAAAAACGAGGATTACACATCATAACATCGGCCTAACAAGGCGCTGCGCCCGACCTCTTGCAGCTTCGTTCCCTACGCTCGTTCCTTGCTTCAGCCCTCATCTCAGCGTTGAGTTAGCAGAATTGTTAATCGATGTGTCAAATAGCAGTCGCCAACAACGAATCGACGAGTGCGTCGCGGTTGCCGAAGACGAGGCGGAGTTGGTTGCCGCGTGCGGCGATGAGTTGATGGCGCCGCGCCGACTGGCAATGCACTTCGACTTGGGCGGGCGATAACAGCAGCGTGCGCGCGAAGATGGAAACCGTCACATCGTCCAGGGAAACCGAGAAGTTGGGGCCGTGCGTTTGCGGCAGATATTCGTCGTAGAACGCCCACACGAAAGTCGCCAGCGAAACGTCGTGTGCGCTCAAGCGAAATGCTGTCGGGTGGCCGCGCAGTTCGCTTTGGCGTTCGCGCGCGATTAAACCTGCGCCTTGCAGTACTCGAAGTGCGCGGTCAATCGTCGAGCGGTTGGTGAAATCCCATTTGTCGCGCGCATATTCTATGATGAAAGTGCGCGTCAGAATCGGCGTGGTCGAAAGCAGTTGTGCGCCGTTGCGAGCCGCGAAGCTGGAATCGGAAATGCCTTCGGGCGCAGTTCCCAACACGCAAACTGGATAAAACAGTTCGCGCGCCAGTGCGCCAACGATTGTGTCAACTTGCGACAAGCGCAAAAACAACAGTTCGATTTGTGCATCGGCGCGGCGGCTGCGCGAGGTCAAGCGGATGAACGGCTGCGATTGCGGCGGCGGCACGATGTCGGTTTTGGTATGCGCGAAGTAGCGCTGCACAAACTTGGCGGCGATGCGCAGGCGCGTCATTTCACTGGGCTGCGACAATTCGGACGCGATATGTTCGATCAGGGCGCGGCGGTCGCAAATGCGGGTTTTGTCAGCGAACTTGATGGCGCGCAACGATTCGTAAGGATAGAATTCTTGCCCGAAGGATTTCACGAATCGATTTTAACAAGCGAACCGGAAAACCGCAGAGGCGTGGAGAAGAACGAGAGAAACAAAAGAGTTTGTCTTTTGAATGTGCGAACAAAACTCGCAATGTGCAAAAAGAAGAGTTTGTCATTCTGAGCGCAGCGAAGAATCTAATTACAGATCTGTCGCTGCGCGCGGTGTGGCTGCGTGTTATGATGTTCATGTAGGGGAAGAAATATATGAAATTTGTTGAGCGGTATGTTCAGTTCCTAAATGAATTGGAAGAAATTAACCAGAACCACAATGAACTAACGGACACTGATGTTCGAGAGCGTCTCCGCGAAGTCATTAATTATTACTTCACCTGGGATAATGCCATCGAGTCAGACTTTCCTCAACGCCTTTCCATGTTCACACCCGAAGGTGACAAACAGGTTTCTAAGGCTGTTCATAATTTCATAATAGATGTGACGAACTGGGCCAAAACTGAAGGAGTGGGATTAGGGCAAACTCGGCACTCGCTCTTAGAAGATGAAGAAGCTATCTCATCTGAGGGCAACTCTTATTGGTTGTTTCTCGGTTTCCGTGATGATGTGCTGCCAATGAAAAAACCTTCGTCCGACGAAATTTTTGATTATGATGACTAAAGGGGCCAAACTAAAAGGCATCAACAGCGACAGAACAAGGCGCTGCGCCCGACCGCCTACAGCTTCGGCCTTCGCTCGTTCCTCGCTTCAGCCTACGCTTCCGGCGGCGGGTGAGCTTGGTCGTTAGATTCTTCGCTGCGCTCAGAACGACAAACTCTTCTTATTCTCTGCGTGGGGCGCCTCTGCGGTTCATTAAAACCGAATCGAGTACTCGATTTACGAATTGGTGACTTCAATTGTGGCGGCTTTTGTCCAGGATGTGGTGCGGTCGTTTTGATGGCGCACCAGGCGCATCCAGAGGTCGTGGCGCCCCAAACGCGAACCGCTGATTTGCAACGGCAACTGTGCGCGCAACGCTTGACCAACGCGCGTGCCCTGCGGCACCACCAGGCGCAACGTTTGTTCGGTGACGCTGAACGGGACGCGGCGCGCTTCGGTCGCCAGCGGACTGGGTTCACGGGCGTCTTCTTCCCGAACCGCTTGCTGAGTTGGCGACGGCGAACCGACAAAGAAAGCTTCGGGTGCAACCAACATTTGAATTTGACCAATTTGTTGCGCGACTGGAAGACCCGAAGCATCGGTTGTGGGCGCGCCGGTTCCTGTGGGTGAAAGCGGATTGGCAAAAGGCGCGCGGAAATCCAGTGTCAGCATCGTCATATTTTCGCGCTTGATGTGCGCGAGCAACATCTTAGAAGTTGCCGTTGTGGACGCCGCCAACGAATCACGCCGCATTGCCGAAGTTGGAAAATGTGCGCCTAAAATTGTTTGGCCAGCCGATTTCGAGTACTCGATGTTTGAAATCGCTGTCGCGGGTAAAGGCAAAGTGCGGCGACTGGCCAGCCACAGCAAGCCATCTGGCGACAGCGGCACCAGCGGAAAGCGCTTGTCCACTTCGGGATAGAAAAACGTGCAGGCCACCGGCCCGCGCCGCTGCCATTGTCCTACCAGACCATCCCAACCGATTTGTTTTTGCCGTTGTCGCAGTGGCACGCCCCACGGCGTTTGCACTCCACGCGCGCGATTCAGCACAAATTGCGCGTACCAGAAACTCCACAGCGTGTCATCCGATGATGCCATCAGCGCCGTGACTTGCCGCCCGGGCGATTGTCGCTGCAGCGCTTCAAAAGCGCTCGCGCGTTCGAGAGCGGCTTCGCGCGCATAAATGTCGCCGTGCCGCGTTCCCGCAGGAACTGAGAGCATCCACTGCACAGCGATGGTGGCGGGAATCGCAAGTTTGGCTAACGTTCCCAAGCGCCATTGCCAGCGCGACGCAACGCCTTTTCGAGTACTCGATTTGTCCCAGCGCGCGCCGATTCGCAACGCCGCCTGCAAAACGGCTTGAATGCCCGCGCCCAGCCACAACGTCATCACCAGATACATCGGAAAGAGGAAGTTCGCCAGTTCGCCGACCGGCACGTTGTAGTTGATTTCAAAACCCAGATTGACAACCGTAATCAACAGCAGAGAAAGACCCAATGTGCGGTCGCGCTTCCACAACGCAGCGGCGCCCAGCGGCATCAGAAGCAGCGCCCACAACCATTGCGCCACCATTTGCGTCCCCAAATCGAGCAACTTGCCGGGAATGGCCGAAGGCGGCGACGCGAACCATTTGATGATCGCGTGATGCCCGAAGATTTCGACCGGCGTCGGCTGCAAAAACAAGAACTCGTATTGATGCGCGCGAATATGCGCCAGCCAGTTGCCCAATGTCGCGGGATGCGTCCAGTCGAGCGGCCACCAATAGCCTGCGGGCGGCGCAGGAAAAAGCGAAGAACGCAGCGGCAAATACAAGGTCAGCGCATAACTCGCAAGTGCAAACCCGAACAAACTCGCCATGCGGCGCCACCGTTCGCGTCGCGTCCCAAACACACCGCGATGCTTCAGAACGCTCAGCGTCAGCAGGCCGGGAAACGCGAAAACCCACGACATGTGCGTGTTCAAGGCGATGCCGGCCAAAATCGCCATCGAGTAAATCCAGCGCCAATCAGCGAGGTTTTGCTGCACGCTTTGGTGCCAGCGCACCGCGCAATAAATCAGCAAAGCGACCAGCGCCGCCAGCAAGATGTGAACGTTGATGACAACGCTCGGCCCAAAGAAAAAAAGCTGTCCCGCCAGCAAAAGCCCGGCGCCCGCCACAGCCCACGATGCAGATGCACTCTCGGGCGATGCACTCTCGGGCGATGCACTCTCGGGCGATGCACTCTCGGGCAACGAACTCTCGAACGATGAATCATCGCGTGCGGAATCGTTCTCGGACGAAGCATCCAAACGCTTACCGAGTACTCGACCCAGCGTGGCGCAGATCAATCCGACTGTTGTGGCGCCGCCCAAAGCCGACAAAAGATTCAAGCGCCACGCGACCTCGCCCCACGGCAGCAGCGAGATCCATGTGCGCGCCAGCAGGCAATAGAAAACGTTGCCTGTCGGATGCCCAATGCCCAGCTTGAAAGCCATCGCCGCGAACTCGCCGCAATCGCTGCCGTAAGTAACCGTTGACGAAATGTTGCACGCATACAGCACAAACGCCATCATCCCGATGAGCAGCGGCAAACCGCCAGGCGCCGACACCATCCAGGCGCGACGCGCGCGGCCTTGTTTTGCGCCCGGCGTTTTAGAGTCCGGCGATTTCGCGCCAAACTTCGAGTCGGCAACGCTTGGGGTTGAAGCTGAAGCAACCGCGGTAGATTCGTTCATGCGCACAAATTATGCGTTCGCATCACCAGAAGCGCAACGAGAAACGCTGCGAAAGTTGCTGCACTGGAAAGCTGTTTCGCAGAATGTATATAACCAGTAATGCGGGTTTGCATTCGTCCGCCCCTGAAGGAATAAGCTGAGTTGATAAGTCCCAAAATGGGCCTCACGGCGCCGCTTGCAGCCGGTTTCAATCGGATTCTGCTACTGAGCCAGCGCCTTCAGAGGCAAACGAATGCAAACAGGCGCGCACTTTTTCGCGTTATTTTGATTTTCTATACATCTTCTCAAACCGCGTCTTCAAAATCTCGGCAACTCCTGCAGCCATGCGTCTTTTGCCAATCGTTCGCGCTCTTGTCGCGCTCTTGAACAGCCGCGCGCGAACAACAAAAGCGGAAAATAAGGCCCGCCAACAAGCCGTGGACACAAGCCTGTTTTCTCGCCGTCGCATTGGGTCACGCGCCTGATGCGGACATCTGCTCGATTTGAGCGAACAGAGTTGCGCCTAACATATGCGCCAAAAAGAGCCGACTAAACGTTTAGCCGACTAAACGGTTGGCCGACTCGCCGTCAAACCATTCTCCAAAACGCCCGCCACCCGCAAAGCGCCATCTGCAACACTCTGTTTTTTATCTTCTCGAAAAGGTCTTTAAGGCGCCATCGCTGCGTTGGTGGCGCTGTTGATGTTGTTATACATGCCGTTGCGCATGCCGCGTCCAAAAATCGTGACGCCAGCCACAGCAATCAGAGCGATCAACGAAATCAACAGGCCATATTCCACTAACGTTTGCCCGTCTTCGTCAGTTAAAAAACGTTTCATCATACCTTCCCCCTCCTCATAGAATGTGGCGCCAGACTAATTATCGGCTGTCCCGGCCTTCTGACCAAAAATGCTGTGTCCCAGATGACGCCACTAAAACTGCTCTGCATCCTATCCGCCAAGCCCTTCATAAACGATATGGCAACGCAGTTGCCATAATGAAGGCCGTTGATTGCTTTTTTCTTGGAAATGAAAGTCAGGGCGTGTGTTGTATAATGTTCTCTTGTGCAAAAAAACGTGAGTTTAGTTTCGCTGGGCTGTTCCAAAAACCTTGTGGACAGCGAAGTCATGCTCGGCCTTTTGCAAGGCGCGGGCTATTCCATTACGACCGATGTCGCGGATGCGGACGCGATTATCGTCAATACGTGCGGCTTTTTGGGCGCGGCGGTTGAAGAAAGTCTGCAAACGCTTTCCGATGTCGCGCAGCATAAAGAAAACGGCGGGCGCTGCAAAGCCGTCGTCGCTACAGGATGTTTGCCACAACGCGACGCGCAATTAATTAAAATGCGCGTGCCCCAAGTCGATGCAATTTTGGGAACAACTGATTTTCCGCAAATCGTTTCCACGCTGGACAACATCATCGCGCCAAATCGAGTACTCGATGCGCCGCTTTCCGGCTCGATAACACTAAGAATGCCGCAAAACGGCTTGATTCAATTGAGTGTGACGCCGACCAAACAGCACGCGTATGTTTACGATCATGTCACGCCGCGCGTGCGCGCCACGCCGCCGTGGACGGCTTACATCAAGATCGCCGAAGGCTGCGATCACAGTTGCTCTTTTTGCATCATTCCCAGTTTGCGCGGCCCGTTTCGCTCGCGCCCGATGGAAAGCATTATCAAAGAAGCGCGGCAATTGGCGGCAACGGGTGTGAAGGAAATCGTCCTTGTGGCGCAAGATTCAACGCGCTACGGCATGGACTTGTACCAGAAGTGGTCGCTCGGCGCGCTGATTAAGGAGCTGTCGAAAATCGAAGACCTGAAATGGGTTCGCACACTTTATGCGTATCCTTCTCAGGTCAACGATGAGTTCATCGAAGCGGTTTGTACCAGTCCGCGCGTTGCCAGATATTTAGATATTCCGCTGCAACACGCCAATAAAACTGTTTTGGCGCGAATGCGTCGCGGTGGTCACAGCGAAAGCTACGCGCGACTTCTCGACCGTTTTCGACTACTCAATCCCGAATTATCGATTCGCACCAGCTTCATTGTCGGCTTTCCGGGCGAAACCGAAGAACAGTTCCAAGAGTTGTGCGATTTCGTGAAGAGTCAGAAGTTCGACCGCATCGGCGTTTTCAAGTATTCGGACGAAGACACCGCGCTGTCTTTCGGACTGGATGGCCGTGTGCTACAGGAAGTCAAAGACGAGCGTTATCATATTTTGCAAACGTTGCAGCAGAAGATTTCGCTGCGCAAAAACCGCGACTACATCGGCAAGACTTTGGATGTGTTGTTGGAAAGTGAAGAGCCGGGCGGCATTGTGGGCCGCAGTTTCCGCGACGCGCCCGACATCGATGGCAACGTCTTCGTCAAGATGTCTCCGCGCGAACGCAAAGCGAATCCGCCGGGAAGTTTCGTCCAAGTGCGCATCAGCGGCGCCAGCGAATATGATTTGAGCGGCAAGTTGGCGATCTAACAATCCATTCCAAAGATAAAGCAAAGAA
>JAABUK010010709.1_pt1 | contig 12157 bp, 9 predicted proteins | sample 5559141 | NCBI WGS metagenome assembly JAABUK01 (sample SAMN10711869, study PRJNA513367) | rock metagenome | isolation source: Antarctica rocks | place: Antarctica: Victoria Land, Pudding Butte nord | collected 2016-01-03 | reverse complement strand
ATGAACGAATAGTCAGCAGCTTCGATGTCTATCAATGACTTCAATGAGTAACTAATTTCATTGCTAGAAAGTACACATTCAGTAGTCAAAGGTTCAGAAGCAAAAGAGTCATCTGACATGCTCGTCGTTGAAGAAATTAACACATCTTTCATCACGTCTTTGGTGAAAGTCTCTAGTTTTTTGCCTCGCTATCTTCTGAAGAAGACATTTTCTCATTCTCTTTGTTCTTCGAAATGATGATTTCATGTAGGCGAAGGGTGAATGCATGAGATGTCGAGATGTTGACCTTGTTCTGAGAGCAGTTCTTGAATAAGTGATCTGAGGTCTTGCAGATATAGCAGACGATAGGCGATCTGGCTGGCTCAGGGGTAGAAAAGATAGTCAACTTGACATATTCGATTATCGAAGTCGTCACTGCTGACAATGAAGTAGCAGCGCGTTTATCAGGTACGACAGTGACTTTGGCGATGACAGTGCGAAGCTGACTGCGTAGCTGATAGTTGGCTCGCTGTTTATTATTCACTTCTTGAAGAAAGCTCTTGAGGCGATGAAGTGAAGCGAAGTCTTCGAAGCATACTGACAGAGCATTCTGCAAGCGATTGTTGATCTTATTCTGAAGATCGTTCATCAGGGTGCGATCGTCGTAGCCTAGATAGCTGAATAGCTTCATAAAGTCGAAGTAGAAGACGTTGAAGGGCTTGTCTGCTTGCCTCAGAGCGTTGTACTTGCGACGACACTTCCGATTCTTATTCTGATTCTCGTAGATTTCTTCTAGATGCTCGAGTAGCTCGTAGATCGAGATGTAAGAATGCGAAGCATCATGACGACGTCGAGCGAAGATATGCTCAGCAGCGTCACCTTCTAGTCTAGATATCACATAGACAATGCAGATAGTCTCATCGACGAAGTGATCGACATTTGCCTGAAGCTTGTCGTCTATCTTGATTCTTCAGCTATCTCATGTTGATTCACCTTCATCGATGAATACAGATGAGTTCGAAAACTTGAAAGACTTGTGATGATCATTATCGAATAAAGTGAACGACTCACGTCGAGTATGATTCTCGATAGATTGACGAGGTAGAGGTTTCGTAGAAACTTGAGATTCAGTAGACTGACGAGATCGAGGCTGGTTCGCTGAACGCTGTCTCTTTTTTAGACTCAAGACTTTCTCTCGTAGTTCAACGATAGTCTCTTCTTGAGTGTCTATTGTCGTTTGATTGATCTCTAGCTCATCAAGTCTCTTGATGTGATCGACTTGAACATCGATTCATTGCTCGTTGAGTTTCAAAGTCATGTCTCGTTGATCTCTTAGCTCGATCAGCATCTTGATGATCTCGTCTGACTGATCGATAGCTCATTGACGAAGTTGTTGGCTCGTGTTGATGTTTCATGAGGTAGCGACATTCTGAGGTTTCGCTGAAGCATCGAAAGAAATAAGGGAAACTCGTCTACTAGCAGTGCTTCTAAGCAGACGAGCTGTTCGTGACTCGACTGGTTCAGAGTCGCGTGTCATTGTGAGAAAGGTAAGGGTAGGTTTGATTGTAGTAAGATTGAGTGGTTGGTTTGATAAATTTGAGTAAATTTGCAGATGTGTTTTGATGAAAGTAATTCGAAGAATTCCTTGCGAATTTTCTGAATAGAAGTAGGTTATTTCGTATCGTCTACACGTCGATAGCAGAGTAGTTAGTTAGTATTTATCTACTGTTAGGGACCGGTCTAGAGCGAGTCATAGAGATGTCATTTAACTAATAGATAAATACTAAGAAAGAAAAGTATCTACAGAAAAGAACTCGATTCTTATATGTGTGTTTCTCAGCCCTGTGCTAGGCCCGATTGGGTTGACGCCTTACACATATGATGCAGAGTTTCAATGATATCACCTCTAGATCAGGTTCTCGCTAGGCTCGATTAGAATGAAACCAGGCGAAGACTAGGCGAAGAATAGGCGAAGGCTAGAATCGTAACAATACTCATCAAAAATTAAGTATTGAAATTCTTTTCTTTCTAGAACTTCTGTTGTTCTTCGAGCAGATCAATTCGATCGATCTTCTATACAACTTGACATAGTCGAGTTGAGAGCTCGAAGCTTTGATCATGCTGCTCATGTCAAAGACATTGAAGTGTTTAGCGTCATTCTAAAGAAAATCGATGTCTTCTTGAATCTTGAGTCAATCTCGTCTTCTAGTCTAGACTCTGACAAGTCAAAATCGCGTCGCGCGACTTTGACTGTTCATTCAAAGAACAGTTCAACTCTTGCTCAGTTCTCATCTCGTTCTCAAAACAGTACATATGATAAGAATCATCGTCTGAACCTTCATCAAATGAAAAAGAAATTTCATTTGACTGCATTCACGACACAAGAAGATCTTGAAGTCTATCGACAAAGTAAGAATGTCGATTCAGTCACAATTCTATCGTTCAGATATTTCGAGTTTCTAGATGTCTTCTTCAAGAAGAACGTCGATATCTTGTCTTTGCATCGAGCTCATGATCATGTCATACATCTTAAAGAAGATGCTCAATTCTCAGTCTTCGCTTTGTACAACATGAGTCGTGACGAAATTCTAGAACTTCGTCGTTATCTGAATGAGAATCTGAGCAAAGATTTCATTCGAGTCAGTCGCTTTCAGACGATCATCTCTGTTCTCTTCATCAAGAAACTCGAAGAAGAACTTTGCTTCTGCATGAACTATTGAGGTCTGAACGCTATCATAGTCAAGAATCGATATTCTCTGTCTCTGATCTCAGAAACGCTGAATCATCTAAGTCGAGCTAAAATCTTTATCAAGCTGAATATCATCTCTGCGTTCAATCGACTTTGAATCAAAGAAGAAGATGAAGCTCTCATCGTCTTTCACACTCGATTTGAATTATTCAAGTATCTAGTCATGCTCTTCAACCTATGTAATGAGTCTGTCTCGTTTCAGAAGTATATCAACAATACTCTTCGTGAACATTTAGATAAGTTCTGTACAGCTTATCTGAATGACATCTTGATCTATTTCGACAATGAACTCGAGCACGAGATTCATGTCAAGCTCATTCTGCGAAAGCTGCGAGAAGCAGATCTTCAGATGAATATAATCAAATGCAAGTTTCACGTCACTTAAGTTTCATATTTAGAATTGATAATCATCATCGAAGAGATCAAGATGAATTCTTCTAAGATAAACATCATTGTCAACTGACTCATCTTGATCAACGTTAAAGACGTTCAAAGTTTTCTAGATTTCGCGAACTTCTATAGAAGATTCATCTATGACTATAGTAGAATAGCTACCTCGCTCACTCATCTCATCAGAAAAGATGTACTCTTTGTCTGATTTCAGAAATGTCAGGTTGCATTCAACATTCTTAAAAAAGTCTTCACTTTCAAGATTATTCTTCGTCACTATAATTCAGATCACAAGATTGTGATAGAAATCAATGCTTCGAACTATGTGTTCAAAGACATTTTCTCTCAGTACGATGAGAACGAGATTCTTCATTCAGTCGCTTACTTTTTGAAGAAGCATAATTCAGTCGAGTGTAACTACAAGATCTATGATAAAGAACTCATGATCATTGTTCGCGCTTTCGAGAAATGATGATCAGAGCTCGAAGACTCTACCTACTTTGTCGAGATGATCACGAATCACAAAAACCTTGAGTATTTCATGTCAACTAAGCAGTTGAGTCATCATCAAGCTCGTTGAAGTGAGTTTCTGTCTAGATTCAACTATCGCATCGCTTATCGTTTCGACAAGATCGATGATAAGTTGAATGCTCTGACACGTCGCTCAGAAGATCTCTCTAAAAAGAAAGATACATTCGATTCTCGACATCAATATCAACATCAGACAATTCTGAAAACTCATGTTTTAGACTTCGATATTGTTGAGAATCTCGCCTTCGACATCTTCAACATCAAAGTCATGAAGCTTCAGTCACAAATCATCGCTCTAGATTCAGTTCAGTTACATCTATTCTCAGTTACTTCAGCACTCTTGCAAATTCTAGTTCTCATGAATCTAGAAATTGAAGAATTCGACGTTGAAGACGTCAAGTCTCAGCTAGATCAAGACACTCTGAATCTTAATGAAGATTCTGCTGACATTCTCACTCAGACATTGTGAAAGCAAGTCGAAATCAATGACAAATTCGCAGCTCAGATAATCGAAGCGCTTCGCAATGAAGCACGACATCACAACAAGATTTCTCTAGTCGAGTGTGAAGAACACGAGAATCATCTGTACTTTCAAGAAAGAAAGTACGTGCTCAACTCAGATAAACTACGTCTTTGTATCATTCAGCTCACTCATGATAGTGTCATCGATGATCATTCAGAAAAAGCAAAAAGCTATGAACTGATCAGTTGAGTCTACTGATGATCAAACATTTATAAGTATGTTCAATGCTTCGTATGAAACTATCACGTGTGCACACGTTTCAAGTTCTCTAGACAACAAACTCAAGAATGATTGCGTTTTCTTTCAGTCTTCAAACGTCGTTGACGTGATGTCTTCATGAACTATGTAGATTCTTTATCGCTCAGTATCTTCATGAATATCACATATAGATATGTTTTAGTCTTCGTTGATCATCTTATCAAAATGAGACATCTAGTTCTCATCACTTCTATGAAAGTTGAAGAAGCTATCAACTGCTTCTATGCTCATGTTTGAAAACATCATGATTTACTCGAGTTCTTCATGTCTGATCGAGACACACAATTCATCTTCGATGTCTGAAAGCATATGTGTAAAATGCTGAAGATAGATGCTAAGTTATCAACGACGTATCACTCTGAGATCGATGATCAAATCGAGAAAGTCAATGCTGTCATGAAGCATTATCTTTGAGTCTTCGTCAACTACATGCAGAATGACTGAGCTAAGTGACTTTCTGAAGTTGAATTCGTCGTCAATAACGCATCGTCATCAATCACTTTAGCATCATTCTTCTTGATCAATTCAAGTCAGAACTCACATCTAGACTTTGAGCTTTCTGAATCTCTGCTCGAGAATCTTACGTCTCAAGCTTGAAACAAGTTAATCAATGTCGAAGAGTTCATCAAGAAGATGAAGAAACTAACTGAGCATCTACGTGATGAGATGCTTATAGCTCAGATCATCTACGAATCTCATGTCAATCTCTCTCGTCGTTCTTGTTCTAGATACTTCGTCGAAGATGAAGTCTGACTGAATGCTCGCAATCTCAGCATCGCTCGCCTCGCTGTCAAGTTAGACAATCATAACGTTGATCTCTTCAAGATCAAGCATGTCTTTAAGAATAACTCTCTAGTCATCGAGTTAAATCTTTCAGTATTCATGAAGATTCACTCAGTCTTTCATGTCACTCTTTTGAGTCATATCGCAAGTGATTCTCTTCTGAGTCAACGTCAGAAACCTCAAGAACTCGTTGTCATCAAGAATGACGAAAGATTCTGGTATGTAAACAGCATACTAAACTTCAAGCGTGATAGACACTATAACTCACTTCTGCTCAAGTATTACGTCGATTGAAAAGATCACTTTTCTACTTGAGAGTTTTTCAATCTTCTGAATAATTGTGAGCAAGCGCTTGATGAATATCATCTCGTCAACTCTGTCGTCGAAGAATCACATGTACTGTCGTGTGTGATGTCTCAATGTCAATGTCAAGAACTCTAAGTTCAATCTTCATTGTCTCAACTCAGCTCAGATCTGACTCAGATCTTGTCTAGATCTGTCTCAAACATCTCACCTAAATCTGACTCAGATGTGATTCAGATCTATTTCAGTCTCGTCTGTGCATCATCACGTTAAAATGCGTCTCGTCTCGCTTTGCTCTTCAGACATCTTGCTCAGATCTGACTCAAATGTGACTCAGATCTATTCTAGTCTCATCTGTGCTTCATCACATTAAAATGCGTTCACATCAATTCTTGTCTTGTTTCAGTCTTCATCTTCGATTCTTTCTCGTCTCATCTTGTTTCTTCTCATCGTCTTGCAGAAGCTCAGTCTTGAAGAGAGAAGTTACTGTCATGATGTCAAGTCATCAATCTAGTCATCATCATCTTAATCTAGTCTCAGCAATTCTGTTTCAACCATCTCAGTCATGTGCGCGAACTTCTGCAATCTTAAGTCAATAGAACTACTGTCTAGTCTTGATTCTGCTCGATTCATGTATATAGAAGTCAAGCTTTCGTTCTTTTCTTTCGCTCTTTGTCTTTCGTCTTGTACATTATCTGATGTATTGTTCTGTACCTAGTTCAAGTAATATAATAATCAATTCTCTATATTGATAGAATCTTTAGTTCAGCTTAGTCTCTGACACTAACGTCTGAAACGTAACGAATGTAGAAACTTAGTTTTAAAAAGTATGTTTCTTGAATCTAATTGTTCATGCTGAGATGCAGCTTGTCAATTTCTACAATTACAATCAACAATGCAAATCATTCTTTCAATTCATTGAAGTGAGTAAAAAGTCTTGCTATCTTTGTCATATGTTTCTGACAACTCATCTCAAGTTCTTTTGCGTTTTATTCTGTCATCAAAAATTATATTTATCGTGAATTTCTTTCTCAATGACTAATCTTAGCATCTACAGACAATATAAGATCATTATAAGAGAGTTGAGCAAGTTGATGAAGACAGCAGCAAAACATGATTCAGCAGATTGCTTAAATGACAAACGCAGATTTGTTTCTTCAAATTTCACGACAAAAGTTTCTCTTTCTGACTTGATGAAATCTGCAAGAATGAAAACTTAAATTCTTGCTGAATCACAGAATAACTTTCAACTCAGATTGAACACAGCGATGAATGAGAACATTGCAATAAAGAAAGCTATCATGATTGAGAAAGAGACTTTTGAATCTGCATCATCTTTTCGCTTAATTGATGTAATTAATCTCACGTCATACATAAAAATTGAGTTGATAATGTTGAACAGAACAGAAGTAGTTACATTAACAGAATGATTCTTGAAAAACAACAGTTCAATCTTGATTTTGACAATAATTTTTCATTTCATACGAATTGATGATGTCAATAAGCAAGACATAATCAGCATGAGAGATATCTTTAATTCTTCTACTAACTGCTTGTCATGAGTCAAGCTGCTTAAGATTTTAAAGACTGATTATGACTTTGAAATGACTTTTAAGAAGAGTCAAGAAGTCTTGATGATCAACAATCAGATTCATGTGAGCAACGAGTGACAATTTCTTGTCGATCTGCAGTATCTGCATAACTCGAATATATCAAATTCGAAGACTTTCATATATGACGTTAGTGAATTAGTCTTTTCAAAGAATGAATTGACACTTCATCAGCTGTGACATTTTAGCAAGAAACTTCAAGTCAGTCAAAAATAACATTGACTTCTCTTTGAATAATCTGACTTGATAAGAAGTTCACAGAATATAAAAGTAGAAGAAAGTGAAGTTGTAATATGCTATGTATCGTGAGTGTAATCAGATATTTTCGCTAATTATAAAGTGACTAATATATGTGAATAACAATGTTCATCACTCACTTACTCTACGTCTTATTTCTTAATCATGCTTTCATTTAGTGTAATCATTGAGTGAAGATTTAACTGAATTGAATGTAAATTCTTAACAGAAAACTCAGATCATTGAAGTCTACTTTTGTCGTGAAGAAATCTGAAGAGTGTTTGAAGAAAAGATGTACATGTCTCTTTGATCTGAATTATGAGCAGAGTAAGAAATTTCTTTTTCTCGACAACATGCACAGCACAGACAGAAGTTAAGAAAGCAGCATTCAACTCATTTTCATAAGAAAGTCTGTTTATTGACTTATTTTGACACACAAGTATTTGATGATCATGACAGCAAATTTATTGTCTTGAGATCTTCGACAGAAAAATTACATTGATCAGATGATTTTTATTATAGATTAGTTGTTACTGATCTATTCAAACGACGAATTAAATGATCAGAAGAGAGAAAATGATGATCAAGAGCAAGATCGAGACTCAACGTAAGAAGATGTAGATCAAAGATACGCACTTCAAGAGCAATCAAGCACGAAAGAAACGTGAGAAAATCAAGATCAATAATGTCAGATTATTGAAGAGTAATGAGAAAAAGAGAGCTGTCAATGATGACATCGTCAAGAAAGATCACATACAAAAGAAGTAAATTGTATTAATCTTGAATATTTCATTTACATGTTTTAACATCTTTTGCTATAGTTCATGTTTTAAACAAATCTACTGCTATCAACACAATCTGTGTTTCATTAATCATATGTGCATCAACAAGCAATCAAGTAAAATATGTTTTAAGTATAACATTAATTCAAGAAATGACTGCTGTTTAGAATGTCACAACTCGTCAACTGCTTCAAACTCATCGCTTTAAGTATCAGACTTGAACGAAGCATCTAAAATGAAATTACGTAGTTTCAACATTCTTGCAACGTCTTGTTTAAAGATTTGAATCACTCATTCATTCAAGAAGTTTATCATCATAGTTAAACTTTTAGTCTTCTCATTTTTCATCATTCATTCGCAAATTCGAATCTCAATCAACATCTTAATACTGCATGAATTGTATCATCTCTTTTATCTCTTTAACTTGATCATCAAAGTTTGCAATCAATCAATTTGAAATTTCTTCTAGTCTCTTCAGATGATTCTCTTCAACAGCGAGCTTTTTCAAGATTATTCTTTGCATCTTCAGCATGCATTCTTTCATGTCTAGTGCTTTCAAAAGTTTCAAGTTCAAGACGAATAATTCATTGAGTCATTCACGACGCTTTGCTCAACTTTGACTGCGAAGCTTCTTTCTCTTTTGAATTTTCTCATCTTGAGTGATCAGTCATTTTCTTCAAGATCGATTCAACTTTTCATGTTCTGTCGTGAGTCTTGATTCTTCACTTGCGTTGAACTCAAGATTCAAACGCAACGAGCGATCTAAGTATGATGAATGTGATTGCAATGTGCTGATGAATCTCGTCATGTCAAATTTGAAGAAGCAACTTGCGAAGTAAATCAATGCAGCTTTAAATTTAATTGCATCTCTCTTCAACAATACAGCAGTTCGAATCAATTCATTTCTTATTTATCTTTATTGATGATTCAACTTTTCATTCTTACTTTTGCTTAACATTTACTTCTGACTCTGACATTCACTTCTGACTCTGACATTCACTTCTGACTCTGACATTCACTTCTGACTCTAGCATCTACTTGTAAATATAGATATCACTGTCTACTAACTTAAGTCTATTGAGTAAATTGCTCTCATTTCTAGACTTATACTAAGTAATGACGACTATATACTCTGCACAAAGACAATATACAATCTTTACGAAAACGCAGTGTGTTTAGCATAATTTTATAGTATTAATTCGACATTTTCATAAAGTTCTTCACATAGAGCTCTTCTAGAAGCTAAATCAAATTAATAGTGATCAAAGAAACAGAATTTTATCTAGCTAAACAAAACGCAAATCAAGAATCAATGCATGTTCATTTCAGCGTGCTATCATATATTATTGCAAAAAGACAGTCTTTTAGCGAGACATTTGATTCTAGACGCGCTATTCACTTGAAGCACAAGACACAAACAAAGCTGAAGCTTTCTTGATACTAGTATTCTGCTGACTTACTGCTCATATCTCGCATTCGTCTAATAATATCACAAGTGAATACAGTCAGCTTCTTCTTCGTTAGAATTGTTATGACAGTCAGCAGCTGTTCTCACTCGATAGTTCATTATGTATTCTTCGCAGCTTCAAGCCTGAGTTTGATCATCATCTTGACTCAAGTGACTCAAATTCAGCTGTTCTTGTTTCTTTAATGAACGAGACATCTGAATGAATTTGAAATTCTTTACATTGTTTCAATTGCTATCTTTCTTGAATCTCACATTCTGCAAATAAAGAAAAGTTTCATCGAGCTGATTGTCTTTGCAGTCAAGTTTCGTGAAAACATTTAAGATAAGCGTTGAACGAGTGTAAATCAAAAAGTCTTCATTAATTGTCTGCATTATGATCAGAAAAAGCGAATTTGAACGTTAGTTTATATTTACTTACATCAGCATTAAATGCTTGATTGTCTCTCATTTGAAGAGCAGCAGACTCATGAACACTTTGAAGTGTCAATACAGCATCGACGAGTGCATTGACTAAATAGTAACAGAATAGAGAGACGAAACAAGTCTTCAAGACGCTGATAGATATCATGTTAATTTATCAGATGAGATGTGAATGTATGACACTTTGCAAAATCAATAGATTAAAAGAATTTAACTCAAGAAAAGTTTTTATCGTGATAATATTCAATCACATTCAATTCTTGCTTCTATTGTATTCAATTTTGAAGCTTATGTAGAATTATCATGAACATTCAGAAAAGACTTTCTGTGAAATATCAAAAAAGAGACTTCTTTTTTACAGAGTTCAGAAGAATGCTCAATTATTATATTCAGAAAGATTCATGAAAAGATGTTTCTTTAAACAGTTATGAATGAGCTTTCAAGTCATCATTTTCAGTTCGCTGCTGATTTCTCGTCAGACATTGTGTTTAGATCAAATATATTCAATTATGATGTCATAATAGACAACATATGAATCAAAAGTGAGACATAAAGTTGATCATCATTGATGATAGAAGAACAACGACAAGAAGTAATTCACGACAAAGTTTCAAAGATTACAACGTCAAAGACTACATTTCTGAGAACGAGAACAATCAAAAACAATTGACATGTCATCTTTCAAGATTCTTGAGTAAAGCAACAACTGTCATCAATACATTCTGCATTTCATCGATAATCAATTTTCAACAAGACGAGTGATGTTGCTGCTTTGCATGATCAGATTGCAAGAAATGAGAAAATTACATTCACTTATGAGCAGCTATTTCATCAACTTCAGCTATCAAAGCAAAATCGCTTTGCTTCTTCAACGAAGCGCATGATAGAACTTATAAGAACAAATAACTATTTACTGCAAAAGCTGACTTATCACAAAAATACTCAAGCAGCTGATATGAAATTTCATGAGACAATGACTGATTTGCATGTGAAGTTGAATGATACATTGAAGAAAAAATCTCAAAAGTGAGCAGACGCAAAGTCTACTTTACTAAGTTATTGAGATATTGATTTTGATGATGAAAATGTCGAGAATATTGTTTTCTGATAGCTTTCATCTTTATCTCATTTCATAGCAATTCTTGAAATTTTTAGTGTGATGAGTTGAAAGTTGATTTTCATTTCTAAGCGCTCAGTGAGTTTAAGTGTCAAGACTCAGTTTACTAATGAACAAAAGTCTAAAATAATTCATAATTAATGTAAAAGCGATTCAATTTTCGTAATTTCAACATCATTTAGAAGATTTCATTCAGCTCATCAAACTAAACTCTTTACGTGAAGATTGTATTTAGTGCGCATGACGTGTACAACAAATGTAATCATGTTCAATTCTGATGTTCATGTTTTATGAGTTAGTGATCGAGCTCATGAAATCTTAAAATTCTTAATTTTATCACTTTACAAGCTCAAAACTGAACATAATTGCATCTACTGTATGCGTCATGTGCACTTGATAGAAATAATATGTAAATAACTCAGTTTAACAAGCTGAATAAAATTTTTCAAACGATGCAAAAACTATAAGAAAGAAATTGCTTTTGCATAGTTTATGAATTATGTTGCTCATTATGTTGCTCACTCAAGATATTTTCTTATCTTATCTTATTTAATTGAAGTCTCAACACTCATTAGATTGAGCAGTGAGTGAATGCTCTTCAGATAAATTCACTCAAGATGCTGAGAAACAGACTCTCAAATCAACTCATTGATATAAATTGAGCTGAGTGTTACGAGTGTATCAAGACTGATAAGACTGAACAAGACTGACTAGTCAAGATCTGACTTAGGTTTGACTCAGATATGACTCAATCTCTTTTTCAATCTCAACACTCTTTTCTTTCATTAACATCTTGTTCATCTACATCACATTCTTTTCATGTCACAAACACATCTCTTTCAAGCTTAGCACAGTCTCTGAACATTACATAAATAGAAGCTTTTGTATCAATCTTCTTCTGTATTCTTAATATTCAGTTATAGCTATCTTTAAAGATCAAGCACTATCAATTCTGATCTTCATTGATTGTATCATTTAGACATGATTCTGACATTATATTAAGAATT